>JGI24158J21664_10001990_pt1 | contig 24089 bp, 13 predicted proteins | sample Ectturendosymbi3_FD_21664 | JGI IMG/M metagenome (IMG submission 21664) | reverse complement strand
CAGGTCAGAGATGTAGATGTTGAGGTGAAGGGGTGCCAAGACTGATCATTGAGGGACGCCGATCTTGAGGCGTCGTAACCTGCTCCGTTTGCCGTAGACGGTGGTGAGGGTGAAGTTGCGATTACCAACCAACTCCATGATCAAGCGGACTATGCACCTGTCAGGTAGAAATCGCAGTAACCTGCACGTACAAGCTGCTTTAACTGCAGTGACAAAGGAGTTTATTGGTTCATAGTCGTCTTGTTTCTTCACAGTAGGTAGGTAGTATGAAATGTTTGCAATTACATCATTTGCGATCTTTGTTGGGGAGGAATTGAAGGAGTTTGGGTTTACAAGGGAGGAATGTGAAAAAAACTTTGAGAACCACTAATTTAGCCGTTCCCGCAATTTCTCGCCGGCTAGGATTTGTAGTTCCGTGTAACTTTATTTTATTATAGATCACGTTTTACAGCAGTTTGGACCTTTTGTCGTGTTAATCAAAACAATGAGAAAAATTCGATTTACCCTAAATGCGATTGAAAACAATAACGTAGGCTATCAGGCAAGTGTATTTCACAACCTGTAATTTATTAGATACAGAAAAATTCGTTCATTTATTGAAAAGATTTAAAATAGTCTCGTTTTCTTACAGCTCTTCTGAAATTGTACACGTACATTACCATGCGCCTTTGACGTTTGACCATGAGAAGCAAGAAGAAGAGCAAACTTTACCAACGCAGAGTGATCAACCGCTCGCTGCGTGCAACGTTTCCCAAGGTAAGCATATTACTGATCGGGTTCAAAGTAAAATATGTTCTGTATCTAGTTTTTAGTACAACAGTTAACCAAGAAGTTGCAGGCGTGGTATGTAGGCCTACAAAGGAACTTGCGAAAAGACGCACAACACAGAGCTCTATTGCTCATTTTAAAACAGACTGCAAAGTGAAAAAATCAGAACACGACCAACTTCATGTGAACAGGCATCACAAGCAACCTCAACTCAAGTTTTATTGAACTATTTAACATTTCACCGCATAACGTTTTCTGAAAATCAAAGAGACGACTCAGCGGTCAACGTCAGTTAGAACAGGGCTTCTCAAACTTTTTTGTTCTGCGACCCATTTTGAAACAGGTTTTTCTATGGGACACTATATCGTGGTTAGCCTAGGATCTCAATGATATGTGTAAACGTCCCATTACAAATCTCAAGAGGCATTTTTGTCTATGGCGAAACCATACAGTACAAATGCACTTGATCCGCAAAAGTAACTGTACAGTAATAAAACAACCACGTAATGGAAGCAATAAGGTGAAGAAAAATTAACAAAAAACAATCCAGTTAATAGAAGTTATCACGCACAACTGATGGGATGGATGCGATTGATGATTTTTGCACAGATCATCCATGCGTAGATTGATACAAGACAACGGAGGACAAAGAACATTATCAACACTTTTCAAAAAGGATCAGTTTATGCACTTGAAGATTATCAATTTTGAGAATGCCTCTTGACAAACATATGTTGTGCAAAAGGCTCATAGTTTATGAATGGAGATCAGAAATGACTATGTATTCATTTCTTGTTCTTGCCCAAAAATCACAAAATCCGTTTTGAAAATTCCATTGCAAACTTTTGTCGTTTAATAACTCCGCAAAGTTATCCTGGAATGGCAGGTGTGTGGCCTCCTGAAATTTCAATTGTGCATGGTTTGCGGATCCAACTTTTCCTGAAGCAAATTCCAAAGTACTTCTCAAACTGTGTGTGAAGCTCTTAACTTTATACTAAAACTAAGCGTGTTTTCAAAGCAGTTAGCCTAGCCCTAGACTAGAGCTAGAGTTCTAGACACAAGTGTGATGAGTCTAGAATGGCGGAATGAATGCAACAAGGTCAATAGTGGTCAGTTACGTTAAAAAGTCATGACGTAACAACGCATAACTTACGCTTAGTTGATTATTATTATTTGATAGCTCAGGCAGACATCGTAATAGGCTAAATAACTGAAAGCATGAAACAAGGTATTTCCCTTAAAAACGCAGTAGAAATTGATTCACTGCAGGTCTACTTTCAAATTTATTGGAGAGTTTGCAAAAACTTTTATATCTGATTTGTCAAGCCAATTTGTTTCTCGACCCCAAAATTACATTTCGCGACCCTTTTGGGGTCGCAACCCATAGTTTGAGAAGCCTTGAGTTAGAACAATTCACTAGGCCCAAAAATGTCCGATTGGTTTTGAAATAGATCGTTGGCTTTGGTACTTTTTCAATGTGAGCAAGGATTATAGCAGACGAACAAAAGCGTTGTTAGCTCAAAAACAACTGGAGTGTTTTTGCGCGTTTATGTTTTGCGTCACAATGGTATTGCGGCATGCTGCGTTACCGAGTGCATAAATATTTTTCTAATTTCGATGGTTTGTAACTGTAATCCTGTCTGTTGGCGTTAAGCAAGGATAGTCTTATTCTTAGCCATCTTTTTATTCTCAGGATCAAGCCGGTTGAAGAAGCATATATGCGCTTTATTTCATCAACAAATCTCTGCTGCAGCTTTGTTGGGCTACGAGCGGGCATTGAAGCATTGCCGACATCAGCTAGCTAATGAACGGTAATGATTTTTGTAAGTGTCGGTTTCTTTCACCTCACGGACTCGTCTACCCTGCAAGCCTTGTGTCTTTGTGCTTGCAACTTTTTGTCAGTGAAGTGTTTGACCGGCGTTTGCCATAAATGTAGAATATATGCTTTGGCAGATTGCAACCAGGAAGAACAAACTGGGCAATTGCCCTCCGACACTGACAAAAAATTCAAGTTTTGGAAAATTGACAATTTTTACATGGTTTTTCATATATTTAAAAAAATTTTGACACCCGGAAATGTTTTTATACCATCCCCAAAAATGTTGCTTGCATGTGGTTGAGTTACAGGATATTGCGGCAGCGAAGACGGTGAAACAAAATCTAGTATTTTGAACAATAAAAGATTGAGAAATGGGCGAATAAATTTCACTTACGGTGCGCAAGAAATGGGCGATTAAAGATTTCTTACACGATTTTCATTTCTGAGATCGTCATGCAAGAAGAATCGGTTGAAGGTCGGCCAGTCAGAAATTACGCTAAGAGGGCAAAATAATTCTGATTTGAACAGAAAAGACCTTGAAATTTACAAATGTATGCCCTGCATTTCTCCTGTCTGCACATTTCAGACGCAATTGATCAGTTTGCCCCGTGCACGACTCTGAAGCTTTGCGAAAGTGTGACTTATGCCAAATCAGCAGTCCCTTGTTGTTTTTACACGATATTTACGCCTTGAGTATAAGTTCTAGACCACCAAGCGTTTAAGTTCACGTTGAATTAACTTGCGATTGTGTTCACACTGGGAGTTAAAACATTTAGAAAAGTGAGTGAAAAACAGAACTGCATTCCGCAAGGCAACAACAAGTTAACAAATGTGGGTGACCTTGACGGTCTACGGACGTTTCATCAACTTTCTTGGTAAACAGGTGACCTTGGGAATGCTTTGTTTTGACGAAACTGCAAAAAGGGACAACACCCGACCCTAAGATGACAACGGAGAGAGAACGCTGTGAAAGCTTGTGTCATTCGTCTTGCTGTTTGCGATGGTGTATTTCCGTTGTTCGACTGCTATGTGCGTCGTACAGTGCAGTGATGTCACAGTTGATGCAATACCCACGTGTCTTGCTACGTAATCTGAGCAAGTTGCACGCTGTGTTATCGCGAGGATTCCTTGTTGTCTATAAAACTGACACACGTGTTTTGGTAATGCTATGCATATCACGTACACAATGTTAATAAGGCACAACAGCCAATAATCCTCTACTTTAACTAGTACTGAATTTCGACTGAATTTCAATTTCGTAGATTTTTGACAAATTTATGAAGCTTTGCCTCCATTTGGTCCCCTTCAAAATTTTCGACTAGGTGTGGCTTTCGTTAGCGACATCCTTTTACAAGGGCCACTATTTTATCATTAAACTTTTATGGAGAATGTTCGCAAGCTTTCACAATCCTCAAGATAACAATTATGTAGGGCCTTATTTTAACATTTCAAATAGTGGTGAGGGGCATGATACAAAGGCCAACAAAAATGTTTTATTTTCAAAAGGCTTTGAATAATGGCCAGTTTTTGAAGGACCCTACAAATATGGGACAGTTTTTAGTGTAGACTTAGGTCGCTGAATTCGAAAATTCACTTAGTTTGCTGTTTTGGCTCTAGTGTTTGGTATATTGAATATCCCCATATTTGTAAGATCCTTCAAATTTATCCCCCAAAATATGTTCAGTTAACGATTTGTTTCTAGGATGTTGGCCTATTGCTGTACGGCCTCTTGTATTGATTAACTACTCATCAGTGACAGGAATTGCATTTATAGGAGGTAGTGGTTATGCGGTCAACACGCAGATGTTGATACAACGATCCAGATGTATTCTGTTACATGTGTAGGGAATATGTGAGAAAAGAGCAACGCTTCAGTGTACGTGATTATAGCAAAATGGCATACCAAGCTTATTTGGCATGAAACTGGGGGATCAAGATAAGCCATAGGCTCCTCACAAGATGTGTAAGAATTGTACTGAAACCCTTAGCTTGTGGACCAAGAAAAAGTGAAAGCAATGAGGTTGGGCGTGCCTGTGGTTAGGTGAGAAACGCAGAACCACCCCACGATTGCCACGTGGACATGGTATAGGATGGAACCGTTACAAAAACAAGTCGTTGTATTATTCTGGTAGCCTATAGAGTCTAGACAAGGGGTTCCCAACCTTTCTTTGACCTTGTATCCCTTCAGCATTTCAACAGATGAGCATGTACCCCTAAAATTTCTTGTGACAAAAAAGCTGAGGAAACCAAGGAAATCCACTGAATTTTTAATAAAACTTTAAGATTTTTGGAACTATAAAGGTGATATTCACTGATACATGTATAAATGTTTGCAAATAAAAAATATAATAATATATTTTCCTTCCATTTCTAACTATAAATGTACCCCTTCAGATAGGCAAATGTACCCCCAGGGGTACATGTACCCCAGGTTGGGAACCCCTGGTCTAGAAGATCAGTGCCACACTGCAATGAAGTTCCTCTCCCTATTTTATCTTCTTTTCCCGACCTTTTTTTAGATGATAGTTTGTTTGAAATAAAGTAAGAAACAGACAGTGACTGTAGTAATTACAGTTATTCTATGTATATATGCTGCAGCTACAAGTTTACCAACAACTGTTGAGAAGCCTTTCGGCCACGGCCAGGTCAACCACTTAGTTAGAGATCTGCTTTGCCCAAAGAAGTAGCTGAGATCTTGGCTTCTCTTCTCAGTTAATACGGGATTCTTTAACATAACATTTCACCATCACGGAGATAAGTAGGTAGCGGTTACTTTGGTGAAGAAGACAACTTCGTATTTTGCAACAACATTAAATGGTCTTCTGACTGCAATAGGTGTTCCCCGCACAAGCCGGATGAGTTGCGGTTGTTAATCGACAGCTGTAAACGAAATTAGAGTTGTGCCCTGCTGCATAATGGCAACAAGTTCGCTTGTATCTAAGTTTGTCACGTCGTGATTTTGAAAGTGCGCTACTTACCTGTGGAGAGGATCCTGAGCAAGCTGTGCTGCAACGAACACAAATGGGTGTTAGGCGCTGATTAAAAAATGGTCAACTTTTTGCTAGGGCAGCAAGATGGTTAAGCTATTTCAAGTTCCCATACTTCCTTTGTGGGAAAGTAGAGGTTTCTGTATTGAAGGAGTTCTTGGGGAAAACGAAAGCAGACATTGTGTGCCGAGTTCCAGACTAAATTATTCAGACGCCCAGGATGACTTATCTCCGCCTGAAATTTGGTCCACATCGCTTTCAAAGAGATGTCTCACGTTTTAAATCTCGGTATATGTTTTTTATGCAAGTAAGAACTATCTTTTAGAACACAGTACTTGAATTAAAACATGAAAAATACAAACAGTAGAGAATCTTCAGAGTCTCTTCGATGAATTGTTACCTTCTTGTTGAAACAAGAGCACTTAGATCTGTGTTAACATTTTTCGTTACGACACAACGAATATCCCAGTAATGATTTGGCAGGTTTGAAAGGAACAATTAGTTAACCCTTTCGTGCATGCAATGGCAGGTGGAATTGTACTCTGGTACGACGGAAAGAAGGTGTCTATGTACGACATGAAGATGGTGCGTTGCCACATGGATTACGAGGTAGGGACAATTTCATGTGTGTTTCATTTGTCTCCAAAAATTGTAACAGATGGCTCTGCTGACGGCTACGAGATCCATTATATGCAAAAATCTCCAATGCACTTAAATGTGAAGTCAGAAAAACGTAACGGATCGATGTAGAAGTAGAATGACGGCGAACAAAACGTTAGGAGTTCGCATGCGCCACACGAAACAGCCACCAACTGCGGTTATGTAGGTTTTCAGGCTAACGTCTCAACTGTTGGACTGTTCGCAAACAGGTACATTGCGTTGAATCACGTAGTATTACTGGGAATTACGCAGCAAGAATGCACAAAACATTAAACCATTAATGAATCTACTATAAAGCGTTATGCTCTTTCATCTTTGCTCGGTCTAACTTATCTTGCTTAATTTCCTAGAGACCTGATGGATCGTTCTTACAACCGCTTATACTAGCGCTTTTGTTAAAAAGTACTATCACAGCACCTTTTGCCCAAATCCTTAATCGTGTCCACACCCTTGATGCCGTCAAATTTACTTTATCTATAGCATGTTCATCTTCCAATTCCTTAATTGACAAGTGCAATCCCGATTGCTTATCCATCAAACTCCATTTCAAACTAAGAGCTTGTACCAGTCCTAACCCCTTCCCTCGTAGGTGCGTCACTTGCAGTTTTTGTCGCAGCGAAGAGCTCGAATAAGAACGACTCGATCAAAAATCGCTTGTGCTAAACGAATATCATTCATTGTACTGCATTTTTCTCCATAACAAACATTCGCAAAGATACAAGAGTCTTGTACTAGTCATGCATACTTCAGATCTAGGCATTTTTGTTACGCATTTCATGAAGAACAGTTTGGAAAGGTAATCCTTAATGCAGATGCACATGTTCTTATGTTATACAAACAACACTGCAGACTACAGAGCGAACTCACAATTTGTATGCTTAGATCCTTTATATTTAAAAATCGCCTCCAGAAATTAGAAGAGGTTCTCCAAAAAGTATGTCATTGCTTCATAATAATTAAAAAAGACGGTGTTGTTTTCTTCTAAATCGCCATTTGCAAATGNGTGCTTAATTTAAACATATCTTGAAAAGGCTTGCGGTCTTCAATCGTGCAAGATTTCTGCAAACTTCGCTTTGTATGTGATGTTGAGGTGCCTCAACCCTGTCACCGCATGTTGAAACTAGAAAACATGGCCGAATTTGTTCAACCCCTCGTTAATGTGGCCATTTTTCAAACAGAACTAAGCTTTGAGCTTGTAACAGCATTGCCCGAAAAATCCTGCAGGTTTTTAATCAGAGCGTAATGATTCCTAAAAGTGTCTTACTAAATGTATCAAACATTTTTTGTTTTTACTCGTATCTCAAGTTGATGTGATTTGAACACATACAACACAATCACCTGTTTGTCTGCTGAGCGTACTGGGTAACTTTTTGCTGGCTTTGTTTTCCGTTTCGTAGCAATGATACAATCTGTTCGTACTCATTTAGGAAAAGAAGCTGCTTTTTATTACGCCATCGCCGGAGCTGGCATCGCATACGATATCGCAAAAGCTTGCGCGGCAAAGAAAATAGACACTTGCATTCCTGACAAGCCGTACGATGAACGCGCAAGCTCCATTGCAGAGCATCCACAAAAGCTATCAACCGCCATTAGCCAGCAGAGCGAGAATCGGAAGAGAGAATTGTTGAAAATTCCCCCTCTTGTAAGTTTTCTGTTCAAATAGCTCTTTTGCATTCGTGTCCTGTTGTTCCTGAAGGTTGATTTTATACCATTTAACATTACCTTTTAAGTTTTCTGTTATTTTCTTTTTTTAAATTACGCGTAAATCAGCTTCAAGAAAACAGTCTGCCGGGTACAATCAAGAAATCCCAAGCTGAATGCGTCAAGCGGGTACAATACCCAAAATAAGTATCATTTTATTGTTATGAAGTGCCAGCGCGTAAATTTTCATTAGGATTACTGCAATTATATTGCACAGCGTTCAAGTTTAGCCGCCAGTATAAATATTATAAAAACAACAACACCATCACAAAAAAATAAACGTTTTAGAAAAAAGCTGAGAGCTTTGTATTGGTTTATGAAGTCTGTTTGATTTGCTATTTCGCTTGAATGTGACATCTCATCAAACAAAAACGGAATTTACATTTCACCACAACCAGAAGCTCACAAAAGCTTTTGTGGTTTTCGTTTGAACTATCACCAGTAATGCACTGGCCCAAGAAATGTTGCGGACTCTTTTCTGATTGAGAAGCTGAGCACATTGCGTACAAGTTTTTTCTTATCAAAAAGAGGATGTCATTCTACAGTACTTTCAAAATTAATATAAACAAGCTTACGCTGTTCCCGTAAATTAGCAAGCGCTGTACTAATAATTATCATTTAAGTATTTTCAATAACTAACTGGATAAAGTTATACTGTAATGAGCACTTTTTCGTTAGCTGCGTTCTTTTACCTTGATGTCAGGTGCTCAACAGAACGTTAGTTTACAGAAAGTCGTTCAAACTGCGCTTGACAAAAGTTTCGAAAATACAATGTTTTCTTCAGCGTTGGAGGTGGTGGCCAGGTCCGCTGAACGTTAAATTTACTTGGAGGCACAGCAAGCAGTTGTTCAACGAAACTTTCAGAAACCTTTCCTTCAACCGATTACAACTGCACAACATGAACATTGGCCGAGAGGTTAGTTGGAGAAGATATTTTCATATTGTGTCGTTAATCAGGCAACGTGTAAAGTAAAAAACAAGAAAAATGTTGATTGACAGCAGGAGCTTTTGTTTTGCTGAACCTTGTCCGTGCTGTTGGGAAGAAACAATTAGACTTCTCAAAATTAGTTGTTCGTTTGGGATTAAAAGTTCCAATGTAAATTTGTTCCCCAGCAGGAGACACTCTTTGCACTGGAGGCATTTTTACTCAGCCAAATGGTTTAGTTGTAGACTTGGAGTGCAAATTTGAAGAGACCACTGGCAATATGTTCTTTCAGTTCATAGGAGATACTTTTTTTATGGCAATTGTAACTCATGTCTGCGTTTTTATCGCTACACCAGTTCCACTTTTCCACCGAATAATGGCAACAGTGAAAACATTTCAATTTGTTGAACACATTTCTTAACTGATTGTACTAGCTTTGATAGCGTGTAATCAAACATTTGAAACAATTGTCAAGACCTTGAGAATTGATTTCAGTGCTGCTTACTGGCAAAATGCAACACTAATACAACAAAAATGGGCGTTGGTTTTTGTTCTTTTAACGTTGAAATAAAGCGAAGTTGCAATATAAAATAAGGCGCAATGAAACTTTTCATCCTTAGGAATTTTTATGCAAACTTCAGGTCATAGGTTTTGTGAAGTATGTGGAAAAATAAAAATAAGAAATTTAGTAGTAAAACTTTCGTTTCGCCATCGTGATTGCGATTTATTTCGAGACAAGTAGCGAGATATTTTGCCCTGATTCCACACTTTCCTCAGTTTCAATAGCAGTGAAATTTTGTTAAATTTGCAACACCCACTGCTTATGCATTTTTCATATTTTGTAAGCTTTGGTTTATCAATTGAAGGAACTTTGTAATAGCAACATCGGTCTCAGTTTTGGTATTAGGAAAAAACTTTGTAATTAGCTTTTAATGGCATTAGTGAAAACCTTTGTAAACCAATAATTTTAACCATGGTTCTTCACATGTGTCCACTTTAGGCTTTTACAAAAGATTTTAGCAGCATTTTAATTCTGTTGTTTTGAAAACTTATAACTAGATCTACACACATACAACATTTGTTTGATTTTGGTTGATTTGACAACAACAGCATAAACACCACTTTTCTTGCAAGATCAACTCTAAATTAATTTTTCTTTCTAAAGAAGAAAAGTGATCCCGGAAGAAACCAGATGGTTGACGCTAAAAACTTTTGCTTCAGGTTGTGGAAAATTTGGTTCAGCTATCATGCAACTGCCACGGGGTGTCCGGGGCGTGTACAACCGCGTTGTGTTGGAAAAAATTACCCAACTTTACAGTTGTGGCAAAACGTTTGAAACAACTCTACAACCAAGCTGAAGTAGCTGAAAATGGAAAGAAACGCTTAAATGAAACAGGTAAACTGTATAACGTGGTTTGTTAATTGATGCCTTTTTGACAGGAAGTCGTTGTTTGCCAGCAGAGGTTTTCGGTCTGTTCTGCAATTGCACAGAAGTCGCATTGTTTATTGCAGTTGGACCAAAGCCAAGTTTGAAAACATATTTTCATAACTGTAAACATCACAGTATAACCTCAAGACATTTGTCGTTTTTCCAACTGAAAAGCGATGAATGTCGTTGCCAGCAAGATGAAGTAATAAAAGTGAACGAAACGTTCGACTTACTGTGTATGCTTACAATGAAAGTGAATTATCCTGCTTTGTTGCAAGTTAAAGAGCCCATGAACTCTATTAAAAGGTCACGTTATGGCAGTATCCCATTACAGCTTTATTTCCTGTTGATGCTGTCACGGCTTCATCCACGAATTTGACTAAGGAAAAAAAGGTCAATTTGAAAAGATCGCATTTTCGTTTGTTGTTGGTAAGAATGAAGAAAAGGCTTTAATTTCTGTTGAAGATCTAAGGAAATCGTAGAACCACAGTCGGCACCACAAAAGGTAAAATTTTGAGGGGGCACTACACGTAAAAAAGGCATACAGTACATTCACGCTTTTAAGACAAGCGACCAAATAGGTAACACCTGTGTGGGGCCCCAAAAACAAAGATGGCCTTGGGCCCCGCGCTCCCTAAATCCGTCCCTGGCTATAAATACAAATTCCTTTTTTGCAGTACTTAAATTTAGTGAACCCACTGTACGTTCTAAGATTAAATGTGTAGGAAAATTATTTTAACTGAAACTGTTGACACAAAACGCGTTTTCAGACCCTGGTGCATGCCAACACAAACAAGACAATTCCTATAGGAAAGACAGGAACCATTGGTTTTTCAAGTTTTTGTGCACTGCAGTCGCAGTTGCATTTACAAAGAAGTCCTGCATCAACACCACACCCAGGTGCCGCACTACTCAAATCTAATCCCAGCGCCAAATCTGTTCCTCATCGTTTTTCGTTGTTGCTTTTCATCAATTTTGTAATGTGACTGAAAACGATTGTCTAAATACATTTCAGGTAGACAAAGAAAATCGCAAACAGGCCTGTGGTACTCCAGAAAGACAAAGTTTTGCGTCCCGAACTCTCGGCAGGATGTTTTGGGAATGAGAGGCCGGGTTTGTAGGAAGGAAGATTGCAGTCAATGGTGTTGCAATGGGTTTCACGATCAATACGTTCTGGAAACGTCCCGCTGCAATTGTACATTTGAGTGGAAGTGCTGCTGCGTTCGGTGCAGGACATGCGAAGAGCGGAGACTGAGGCGCTTTTGCGACTGACACACGTGCAACGCGGTTTTCTCTGAGAAAACGGACTGGGTAGACGGCTGTTTTTGAGAGATTACCGTATTTACGCCAGTTACCTAAAACACCTTGTAACTGACGCCCATACAAGTGCTTCATTTGCTAAATCCGCTCTATTTGAATAAGGACTGAAGGATGCGTGATTTTACGTGAAATCGATTTTCTATTAAAAATATGCTGATCGATTCCTTGCTTACTCTCATTTAGGAGAGTACTTATTCCGCTATTTCTCTTCATTTCTTTCGTACGTAAAAGTATCAACTTTTTACAGCCGGTCAGATTCGTACTGTGTCTGTACGTAGCCCTGTATCTGCTCCGGAAAAAAACATTCCGTACAGATACGTAGACCGGTTTGTACAATTTACCGCAGTTTGATTTACAAAACATTTCGTATTCCGAAAATTCCCGTTTATGACTCTGCTACGCCGCAAATTTTTCTGTGTAACTCTACGTCGTAGAAAAATAACTCTACGCTGAAATTTTTTCTGCTGTGATTTATTTTATTGGCGCTAACAATAAATAAATGTTTTATCTCAAGTTGATGTTCAACGACCAGGACACAGAACCTGATTGTCCATTCGAGCACCCCCTACATTCCTTTAATTTTCTGAAAAAAGCTTGAAGCTTATGACCGAACTGCGATTAGTACTTTTGTAGCTGTAACGAGGTTATTCAAACACAAATTTAATGTTGGCTTTGAAGTTTGCTGGATTGTATAAGTACTTGATCGCAAGCAGTGTCTATCGTGACATTGCACGTGTCTGTAAGGAGCTTGTGGGAGAGAAACTCTAAACCAGAACCGTCACCAGAAAGTTTTCAATAGGGGCTTTACGTTTTTGCAGGGGGCCTTGATATTCCAAATTTGACACAAACTCCACTGATTTATAGCGTTTCATATTTCGATTTGGGGGAGAACTGGAGCTTTGCTTGGGGGGCTAAGCACGGTCTAAACCCAGCTAAAATACAACTCATGGATTCGCCCTTTCACATTCCAGCAGACACATTTCGCTCTGCAGCACTTTTGTCAGCGTCTCGGTTGTTGATATAAGCGTACCTACGAGGCAGCGAGCTGAGTCCTGCAAAAGTTTTCCACGTCAAACGTAAGCGCGAGCAAGGTTTGACAATTTTTCTGGGAAAAATGTGTTTCTGACGGCTAAAAATATCCAGGCAAAGGGCCAGCCAGCTGCAGAATAAGACGGCTGAATTCTGAAACTATGAAAACGATACCTTGGAAGCATTAAGTTCTAATATTTTTTTATTCTCTTCGCTTTGATTATTTTGGGAAAAAATTGCCGGAATTTCTAGAAATTCGAGATGATGCAGATACGGTTTTCATCAAAATCCCGAGTCACATCTACCATAAAAAATCACCTGCTGAGAGATCAAGCGTGGTAGACGGTCGATGGTGGACTTACGGTTGGGGTCCCGAGGCAAGGCTGTAAAGGGAGGCCCTCTGATGATGTCATCATACTCAGCCAACTGTGATATAACCTTTTGATCAAACCTAGAGATACGTTCCTGAGACTATGGCATGACTGACATAACAAAAATGCACACGGGTATTCATGATACATAACTTTAAAGGTGCTGAAAGTTGGGAAAACAAAGCTAGCAACGCATATAAGTTAGCGTTAGCAAGTTTGCATCGTCCTTCACTTACCTAGTTTTGCGTCCCATTTCTCTGCATTCACCATCAATAAACTAGAAAGTTTGTAACACACTTTCCCCCCTGAAAAATGCTTATTTTCCTGAAACCTCGGGCAATAACCAAGCAGATTAAAAACACAAATTGTTTCAAATTTCATCCTTTTAACTACATTCAAGAACATGGCATACATACAAAAGCATCCAATCTGAGACTTGTTTTGATAAGCTTTGAGGCTGGATGAATCAAAGCTGCCCTCATCTTGCATTGACACTAGTTGTTTGAAGAATGTGCAAAAGTAGCAAATAATTCATCATATACCTNTTTACAAAGATTGCTACACNATATTATGAAAAGTTTCATTCTCTGACAGCAGAACCGTCGCCAGAATGTCTTCAATAGGGGGGGAGGGCTTTACGTTTGTGCAGGAGGCCTTGACATTCTGAAAATTGATCAAAACTCCACTGATTCATAGTGCTTCGTATGTTGATTTGGGGGAGGATTGGAGCCTTGTTTGGGGGGCTAAGCTCACCCAAACCCCCATGGCGATGGGACTGTCTAACAGTTAAAAATACATCATTTGGTATACATGTTTGCTCTTACTTGATATTGTTTTTTAAGAATTTTTTGTAACAAATTTTAACCCACAGTTTTTTAAGATATTGAAGTTTATTTGAAGCTTTTCTTTATTTACACATTAGAAATGTTGATGGTCGCTTTCAGCAAAAATCGGATCACAGCTTATTTGCAAGTGGAAGATTAATTTTAACTACTATGCAGTCAACATATACGCTTGAAATTCTGGGTTCACTTTACGAAGCGTACAAACCCTGGGTTAACTTTACGAACAGAAAAAAATTTGCAACTCAAAAGTCCTAGAAAAACAAAAATACTAAATTCTAAAAAACAAATTGCATACTAAGTCTCACAATCCAGGAGGTTTCAGCAAAAATTGGATCACAGTTTACTTACTTGCAATTGGAAGATCAATTTTGAATACTTAGAAGAGCATGTCAGTTCCTAAAATAGTGAAATCTTCCAGGCAACGATTAAACCAATAAATCAATATTATCATCATGAAAGTCCGTTGCCTGAACCAGGCATATAAACCATAAAGGCCATTGCGTAGGCAGTCTTCCAACTTTTTCCATCATATAGGGGAGTTGCAGGATATGTGGAGTCAGTGGTGTAGGAGGCGGGGATGCAGGAGATGAAAGCACACCCCCAAAATTTTGATTTGTCGAAAATCCCTGAAAATCTGGGCAAAATTCCTGAAAATCCGGTAAAATCCCTAAATTTCTAGGCAAAATCCCTGAAAATCTGGGCAAAAATGGCGCCCAACGTTGTTTGACTTCAAAAAATGCCGCCCGACGTTTGCAGAAAAACAAATGAAGAACTTTGTTGAGGTCACACCAAAGAAAGGTCTTCATGATTTTTTTGGGAGAAAATGTGTAGGTGAAAGTCGAAGAACTAGTTTTCAGGCAAGTTTGGGGAAATTCGGGCAAAAATCCTTCGCACCCCCAAACATTTGCTTGCTGCTACACCTATGCGTGGAGCGCTTAAATTCATCCAGTCCTTGAGCTGGTCCAAGTACATTTTTCTTGGACGTCCTCGTGCTTTCTTGCCACAAATTTTCCCACAAATAGCCGGATGTTCTAGCTGTTGTGACCTGATAATGTGTCCAAAATATTGGAATCGCCTCTCTTTTGCAATTATGATTAGAACACAACAAAGGCGTCCTCATTAAGTCACACATCATTTTTTTTAGTTCTAACTGAGAAAACTGCATAATCCTCAAGGCCACACGAATGTATCGAAGCAAATTTATGCAACTGTAAGAATCAATTCGATGCAATTTGATTTGAGTGTCATTGACAGTTGCAGCCAAGTCGACGAGGGTAAGTTTGCAGGATCAACCGTTTACTTTTTGTGGACGATTTGGTCCTGCTAGCTAGAATTTTCTGAAAAGGACCTTCAGCATACACTCGCCCGATCGGTTTTCTGCTGCGTGCGGCCAAGACAGAATGAAAATCAACACTGAAAAGACCGAAGTGTTATGCCTCTCCTGAAACCCGAAACATGTATGCTGCAAGTGAGCGGCAATACACTGCAGCAGGTTGAGAAGTACAACTACCTTGGGGTGGTATTCACGAGTGACGTAGGCGGAAAAGGGAGATTGATACACGAATTGGTAAAGCGAACGCAGTTTTTCTTGAGCTTTATCGCTCTGTGGCAGTGTTTTTCAATCTGGGGATCGCGACCCCCAGAGAGGTTGTGAATCTTTTTTGGAGGGGTCGCGAGCAGATAATTTATGTACACAGCTATATTACATTTGCTTTATTCGTGTTTTAGATGGGGGTCGTTGGGTTATAGTGACTTGTTATAATTGGTCGAGGTACAAAAAAAAGTTGAAACCACTACTCTGTGGTGACAAAACGGGAGCTCTCAAACACAGCCAAGCTGTCAGTTTTCAAATCAGTCTTTGTTCCGATCCTCACCTATGGTCATGAATCTTGGGTAATGTCCGGAAAAATATTGCCTTAAGTGCAAGCGGCAGAGATGGGATTTTTACGAAGAGTTCACGGTATGACACTTCGCAACACGCGTGCCAGGGGTTACTGATCCCTGAGAACAGACATCGTTTTTTCTTATTTTAGGCAACATTTCGTACAGCATATTGGAACTGTAAGGCCTATTTGTTCCAGTAAACACTGTAACTCAAACGGCGAGACCGTGAAGTTACAAAAACCTGCTTTGGGGCACATAGGCGTAGACAGCTGGGGTGCGGGCATGGGACCATGCTCCCCAATTTTTTAGCATGTATAGTCATTTTGTGCTTTGAGAAGCGGCGTCCCATACAAAAATACTGTTGCTCGCCTAAAGTCAAACATTTTTCCCCCAAAAATTTTTGGTCCCCCAAAATTTTGGGCTGGCAACGCCACTGTTCGGGCATTAGATTTAATGTCAGTGTGTATTGTCTCTGATTTCTCGTTTATTCTAAAAGCTGGTGTTACCTATTGAACAATGTACATTTAAACATGTACCACATGAAACCACAAATGTAAGATGATTTTTCTCAGGCTTTAGTCTGGTACGCCATGGCTAGATCTTCAAGCAACATTTTTTCTGAATGGCATGCAATTTGTCTTTTACTGTTGAGAAATTTTAACTCACCCAAACAGGAAAAGTTAGTCTGTGTCCGCATATATCAATAAAAGCCTTTTTAACTTTTAAATACTCCCCACTAAACGCGAGGTGAGTTTCTTAAAAGCAGGATTTTTATTTAAAGTGAACCCAGCGTTTCAAGCGTATACGCTCTCATTAAGCACTATAACGTCTACAAAACATAAACTAATCGTTAACACAACAGAAAAATTTTAAATATATCACTGGGCAGAAACAGATGGCATTCTGCCACGCTGTTCAGTCCTCTGCGATAGTCTGTGGTGATCAGTGCGACAGTCCTTGTTTAGTGCTGTTATTTGAGGTCTTTCTGCTGAAAGAGCCGAGTACTCTACCACAACAGCTTGCTCCGAACTAGACAAGCGCTAAATGCGTTTATGAATGTGTGTACGCCTAGTCGCCTACTGTTTTTATATTTTCATCAACATGAAATCAATTTGTGATCTTTGATGTTATTGCATTTCCTCTTGCTGCATTCGTGCTATTTCGTGATTTGAGACACAAAAATGCATGAATAAACCATATTATACCGTGGCTGCATTTGTCGTCGCAAGCACACCAACTTTTTGGTAGAAGAAATGAAATATCGCAATTTATAAACGCCGGTAAAGGTCGCAACTCTTAGTGCACATACGTCAAGCTTAAAGGGGCCGGGCGCAGCAACCCTCAATTTTTCATCCATGCACTGGTCAAATACTGAAGAACTCCGTTGAGATGAAGAATCTCTGGGGAAGAAAGTCTAAATTAAACAAAGTCTACTTCATGCATAAGCAGGCCCGTAACCAGGAGGGCGAAGCTCCCCTACAAACTTTTCCGCCCTCCCCCTGGAAAAATGTGTTGAGCATAGTTGAAAACTACTGGACATAGTTTAAAAAATTTGGGCCCCTCTCAGAGAACTCTTTGCCAGCCCTGGTGTCCCAAGCTGGTTACGGGCCTGTGCATAAGCCAAATTCTTAGGAGAGACTGCTCTTTGCGATACATTTACCCTGTTGCTTGCTTTCATTACACCTGACTTGTTGGCCTATGACTAGTAATTATTTACAGTGAAAAAAGCAACAGTAGATCAATCAGGCGTGATCAGTGAAACGGTACGCATGGACGAGAAATATATTCAATCGCTGTTCTGCAGGATGATAAACTGAAAGCAATGAAAGATACTCAGCAAAAAGCAAGAAACAAATAAGCATCAATAATTTTTGAAGTCACTATGAGTAAAAAGCGACAAAACACATGCGCAGGCAAAAAACATCTGCTTTGCTCTGACCTTCAGACCGATTTTATGGAAAATGGTTGCTTAGAATTTTTCGGTCATTACTCACTAACCAAAGGAGCTACATCAAAATCGTAAGACACTCTTGAAAAGGGTACCACAGAGCGCACCTCATGATGCTATTTTTGCACATGTGTGACATCGTCGAGGCTTGGCACAGGTAAAACCCGAATTTTGATACCTATAACAACTGTAGTGACTTTTTCTATAGGCTTTGCAGCTAGTAGTATACATGTTGGAAAAATTGATTCTTTACAAGAAATGCCACTAATGCTATCGCTTTACAAAAAAAGTTTGGCTTCACCCCTCTTTTTCAAGTCTAGGGAGGCCAAAGATAAAAAAATTGAGGTACTTTTTTGTTCTTCGTCTTTGATGCACCATTCTTCTGGTAGACAAACAGCAATCTAAAAACTGTAGAAGAGTTTCATACATGTATTTTAAGTCGTCCTGCCAAGCTTAAAGTTAAAATATCAAAAGGAAAAAGGTTAATGAAATTCTCTACAGCGTACTGGATAAAATCTACGAACAAAGAACAAAAAATCTAGCTCATTTTGTCAAAAATTTCAATGCAGCGCTGTGTATGCTTTTTCATAGAATGTACATCAAAATCCCTATTCAAAAATATCTTGGTTTTCGCTCTACGGCAAACGGGTTAGTGGTTTATGAACAAAAGGCCTTTGGAGCGACTACAGTGGCTTTCCCGATCTCAAAGACTCTTAACTTCCATCAAACAAACCAAGAAAACACAGGCCGCAACTCCGCCTTTAGTTATCAACGTAACGTTAGAAGCGAGGAAAAAGCCCGTGTGGTTCATCTTTTGAAAATGCCAGCACAGACATTACACACAAACTTGCAAGAAGTGGCGTATTCATTACAAAGCTTGCCATCGCTGCTAATATGGCAAGATGTCGATAAACCAAGGTTAAAAGTTTTTCGACAACTGTTTCACTGTGAATTCTTTTATTGAACTTTTTGCATTCCTCCCTGTATATATACACTGACGTTTCTGTAAAGACTTGCTGACAAAACGTATTTCGATTTTTTCACAGGCGCAGTTTTGCCAACTCCTGACCTGATGAAACACTGTTTTCAAGGAATAATTTGCTTTACAGTTTTTCAAAAGTAGTCGGTTCAAAAAAGTATGTTTGGCTCAAAAGAACAACATAAAATTAAAGAAAGCTTTGAATTCGTATGGCATTTTATGAAATCCTCGCCTCAACCACACAAAAGTCAGGGTTCTTGCTTTGGTTACATTTTAAGAGGCACGTTCAATTCTTTTTCATTCTTGCGTTCGTCACATGTATCACAAGAGATTTCAATCTTGCATGTTTTTACTGACAATAGTTATACGTTAACTTGAAGTAAGATGTTCAAGGAGAGTCATTCCGCTTGTGGACTTGTCTTTTGGCGTAACCTTCTGTGAGCTTTTCTGCTCATCGACAAAACGAACAGACGGGCCATTATGAAGGCCACTCGCATGCTGCGGACTGTCTTTTGAAGAAATTATTGAAACATTTGGGCTGTCTATAACAAGAACCGGTCTTATGTGCTGTGGTGGAGACTTTTTAGCTGTTTCAAGAGAAACGTTGCTGTCATCAGTAACTTTATCAAGAGTAGGTTTGGGAGGTGAATTTCCTTCGTCTGCAGCAGGCTGAGCCGGTGAGATTTTTTCCTCTGCAGTAGTAAGTTGAGACGACGGTTCTAATTCAATCTGAGCTTCATTTTTCTCGGTCTGCTGAGGCGTAACTTGCTGATGAACGTTTGCTTCATGATCCTCTAAATCTGCTACTGCCTCTTGCGGTGACTTTAATGGTTGCTGTGGTTCAGTGTCATTCGTTTTTGCATCCTCTGTTGGGTCTGAATCTAGAACAGAGTGACATTTTTCTTCAATTTTGTGTTTATCATCATCTACAGCGATTTTGCTAGAAGGGGTATTCTCAACAAGCTCCTGCAAGTTGGTTTCAACTTTTTCTTCATGTTTGTCCTCATTGGCTGATTCTAATAGAGCAACTTTTTCTGGTTCTGGAGGAAGATCAGCACTTTTTTCTAGCGCAAGGTCCTCCTCCTTTTCCTTATTGGCAGGGTCAGTACTTTCTGGCTTATCAGATTCACTTGCAGTTTCAACCGCGGGTTGGTTTTGTTCTTGGTTTACAAGAAAGCTTTCTGGCGTGGGATCAGATAATATCGGGTCTTCTTTCTTAGGCTCATCGTATTTTGTCACTTGAGTTAAGATGAAATCTTCTCCTGTTCCAGCCTTTCCGGAAGCTCGTAACCGAATACCATACACTGTTCCTTCCTCTAAATCTGTAAACCTGTGCTCGTAGGAAGCATTGGGGCTTTCAACAAAGTGTAATTCCTTGACAACGACAGCGTCGGATGGACTGGGGATGTCGTTAACTTTATGGAGCCGCGTAAGGGTGGCGTCTACAGTCTTGCAATTTCCTTCCACACCCCACCATGTGATAAATATTTCGTGCTTGGTAACTTCGCCTGGTGGAACGTGCACGTTCATTACGCTTCCGGGTTCTGTAATAAACGATGTTTGTAGTTTTGTACAAAAACACTTCGAAAGCACAGCCTAAAACTCCAAACAGTATTTGACTGTACCCAGCAACAAGATCATTTATTTTCTGATTTTATCGAAATAGCAAAACCTGAAAAACTTTAACTGCTTGTGTTTAAATTCTGCCATTCTAAATTACAAATACAAGTTAAAACAAGACAGAAAGTGAGTCCATCGAAAAGCTTCATACGAACCGATGGATGAATTTCCGTTTATTTAGATAAAATTCCATCTACTTTTGGGCACTAATATCGACAATGGATGTTTTTGCAATACTAGTGAAATAAGGAAGCAATACCAGGGTGTACTTGATGATTGGTTCTTATGGCTAATCAGATATTTTAATTATTCAAAAGAGATTTTTCAGAATATTAATAAATAGCAAAACTGTTTTGATTAATTTGAGATACGACGTAAAGATGCAGAGTATGAATTACGAATTGCGTAAATGCACACTTCCTCCATCTCCCTCGCAATCCATTTGCCTTGTGTTGTGGTTTGTCTTGTGACACTGGAAATTCTACAGCTGAATTTTAACTTTTAAATCTCTGTTTCATGTTAAGTTTGAGTTATATACTCATAAAAAAATCTAGGCCATGGGAAAGATGACGACTTTGGACGTTAGTTTAGGTTTTCCCGTAGCAGAAAATTAGCAATCTAGTGAAAAACGAAAAAGTGAGATTGTTTTAAATTGCTGCTGACCGCAATACCGCATTTCAATGCTACAGAATTGACAACACAGAGACAAAATACTCTGGTGCAGTTGCTGACTGCCGTGTCGACTCCATTCTAATCAGGAATTAAAACCATCCACACAGGCACGCTCAAACGCGGTCACGCTGATGCATACTTGTGTATTCTTGAGTGATGCTTGTTGGTCCTCGAATGCGGTTTGCTCGAGGTGTGACATGAATGTTGTACAGAGATCCAGGTATCAAGTCCTTAAACACGTGTTCGGTTCCCGTTGCTTCCTCCGTTATATCCGACATATGATGATCTTTCTCCAAGTATTGCAACCTCAGCAGATAATCGTCTGCCCCTCTTTCAGGAGGGGCCCACTTCACTGCCATTTCTCTCTTACCGTGCGGTTCAGCAGTAAGGTTGACCACGGCTCCAGGTCCTTCGAGTAAAGCATAAATTCAATGTGAAACATACCAATCCGACAGGGTAAAACTTCACATAGCATTTGTGCAGGAAACAGTAAGAATACCCTTACGAGTTATTGTTAAATATTTTCAATTAGATTGTCTGAAACACTTTTCCTCCTATGTAATTTTTTGAAATGTATTTGAAAAGAAGAGAAAGTGAATTGAGCGAGTGTTTGTTCGTGAAAATGATTGGAAGAAACTTCTAACATTCTAAATAGGTAAACATCCTATTACCAGTTTTTTGAGTTGCACGTTTTGGTGGGCTTGACAAACCATTGCTGTAGGCTTCCACTTCAAACTGATAAACTGTTGAAGGTTTCAATCCTTGAAACACAGCTTCAACAAACTCCGAAGAAACTGTTTTCCGTTGCACTTGTTTTTCTGCAAATTAACATATATGCTCCTGTAACAAACATATTTCATAATTAATCGATTTGTAGTTTTTAAGTCGCAGTGCTCTTGCATTCTACTTAACAGATGACAAAGATATAGTACCAAAATAACCATTCTAAAAACAGAAAATGCTCGGTTGTTTTTTTCAAAAACAAAACTTTTCACTGATTTTGAAGAAATATGAGATAACAAATATTTTCAGTTTAAACGAAATTACCATCATGGGTGACAGTTATTTTGTATTCTTCAACTCCACCGATGCATGGTTCCCACGAACACGTAATTGTATCAAAAGAGCATCCATCACTGGGAAAGAAGACTGAGGGTACAGATGAAGGTGCTGTAATTCAGTAGCATAAAAATTATTTGCGACTATCGGACACTGGGCTATGACTATCCGTGCACCTAGCTGCTGGTAGTAGCGTTTTTTATTTCAAGACGTAAATTACATTTTAAATTTGTAAATGATGCAATTCAGAGCGTCTCGCAAAAATATTGCGGTCCTCGAAACCACACTAAACTCTTACAAAGGAAGTAGGTGATCGATTTATTACTAACTTGTTGAAAATTTTCCAGATACTGAAGAAGATTCTCTTCCGTCTCGCAGGGCAGTGACTTCTACCTTGTACGAAATTCCAGGTTTTAGGCCAGTTATTTTGTATGAAGTAGAATAAATATCCTTTACTGTCCAACCGTCTTCTTGTTTGTCTTCTCTTCTGCATTGAATCACCCTCCGTTAAAACTCATTCAAAGTGTAAAAATAGGGTAAGTGGGTGGTTGTTCGCATGGTAAGATAAAAAATGCGAAGTAGGTTCATTGCCTACTTCATGGCTAACGAGCAAGTTGCGTTTTTCAGACTATCCTGCAGTAATGCTATCTCGTGTAGTCTTTTCGTTTGAAAATATTTTTACCTTATTTGGAGGACATAAGAATCAGCGCGACCTCTAGATGGCTTCCAGTTTACCATTTGGAAGTCGGATGAAGAGGAATGAGGAAATTCTAAACTTCCAGTCATTCCTGGCTCTTTAAAAACAATGTAGAACAAGTGTAAGATTAGACAATTATCACGTACATTGTGTAATTTGCTTTGATACGTGTTCCCACCTGTCACAAAAGTCACCACAGCTCTTTTGCTTGTCATATCCTTTGAGTTAGTTACTATGCCGACTTTGTATGTTGTTCCAGGTAGTAGACCTAACAAATGTTAACATGTTCATACGCTAATACATTAATGCGATAAAATTAGAAGTTAGAAGAGCACAATGATGTGATAGATTTTTTCATTGGCAAGGTTATGATGTATTGACAAATTGATGTTTGCAAACTTCAGTTACATGGATGTGGTAATATAAGTTGGCCATCAAATTTTAGAATAAGGGAGCAAACTTGATGAAACCAGTAGTTTTTAACCTTTCAGAAGAGTTTCATAACTGTACTTCGTCCAACGTAATCTGATATCATAGTTTTAATTGGATACATCTATAAACATTGCATTATTGAAATATTGGTTTGATTTTTAAAATGCGAAATGCAAGTGGAACTTTCCAAATGACTTCAGTCTTGGTATTTTGAAGCACTTCAGTCGCATCACTGTCAACGACTTTAAGGCAATCTCGTTACTTGAACTCACCGGTAAAGTAATATTGAAGTGTCTTTACAGAACGAGGATTTGTTTCCCCAACAACTCCCTCTTTAGGAGTTAGGAAGAGATCGTAGTCATCTGCGTCGCCATGTGCAGGTGACCACGCGATTAGAGCTTCTTCTGCTCCGATGTCTTGAACTGATATGCTAGTGACCTCTGAAGGAACTGCGTAATGGAGAATGAGTTACAAGTACCAACATCGAACTGGATTTATCCATAGCGTCAGTCAGAAATGTGCTTCACAGCTGGTGTTTTGACGATACATGAAATGATGTATCACATAAAACATCAACTTAGACACGGGTCGGCTATCCTCCGTTCCGAACCCGCATGTCTCTATACTGCTACTGCCTGCTACTTGGAAAAATGACTAAAAATGAGGAATCAGTTTTTAAATTTTTTTTATTACAGTAGTCGGTTAGGTTTTAAAGACACTTCTGAGAAGCTCTTTTCTTCTGCAATTTATTGATTTCGTAAATTCAACATTGTAGTTTAATTCGTAGCATGCAGGTGGAAAAGGATATTGTATTGCAGGGGCGGATCCAGCCAATAAGCTTAGGGGTGCGATTTCAGTAATATTTTGTAGTCAAGTCTCATAAAAGCTTCGCTACTGTAAGAGGGATGAAGTATCTTTCACAATACTGCTGTAACAAAACTGTG
>JGI24158J21664_10001989_pt1 | contig 24107 bp, 10 predicted proteins | sample Ectturendosymbi3_FD_21664 | JGI IMG/M metagenome (IMG submission 21664) | reverse complement strand
GCTTGTTTGTAATAATTTTGTTTGGAGATTTCTTTTAAGTGGGTAAGCTTATTTCTGTAAGTTTTGTATTGTCTAATAATATTTGGGTTGTTTGTAGTCAATTGCTTTCTGTAGAGGGTATTCTTTTTTGCAATGGAATGCCTTTGGTGAGCCATGGTTTGTTAAAGGAGGGTTGTTCTTTTCTGGATGCGTAACGATATGGTGCATGCTTAATGAGGTTGTTTAGATTGCGACTGAGATCAGTTAAAAAAGTCTTTGAGTCAAAATGTTTCATGCATCGCAAAAACACGCACCTATTTCTCGAAAGATGCAGAAAATCTAAGAACCTATGGTTGCGTGCTTTGAAGCAGTCAATTCTCTGTATTTGTCCCTGTTGTCTGAACACTACAGTTGCATTTTTCTCTGTAAATTAGTCGTGCGTATGATTAAACTGCAAGATAATTTTCTTCTAACCAGGCGCACAGTGCCGGTGGGGGTGAAGCAAGATCTGCATTCGCTCCAGGCAACCGGAAAGAGTCACAACGTCTGCTTATGATATGTTCTGTAGTTTGAACTTCTCCTGAACCACATGGACACCAAGGATCCTGTGCCATCTTTCATCGGTGTAGTGATTCCCGGAAGCGTACGACTCGCGTTTTGAGGTGGTTCAGTTTACACCACGCCGAGCGGCTGAGGCCAAGGTCGGGGTTTCCCACTTTGGGGTGGTGGAAGGGAATGAGGTGGAACTCCTGACTTCCTCCACTCCCCGAGCCACTGGTGTTGAGCCCACTGTGCGATAGACTGACGTCCTGCAAAAGACTCTATCAGTTCAATCGCCGATTGTGCAAACGGCCTTCGCGATTTGAGACGAGGTCTTGTGTTCAGGCGTACAAAGTTATTATTGAAATGTTCCGTCAGTGCATATTTCAAGAAGTAGAAGCATTTTGTCGGACTGAAGCTGGGGCAATGCCTGCAAGGATTGGCAAGTATTACGTCGGTGTTGGTTTTAGGCATCCAGTAATTGTTCCTAAAGCAGAATTTATAGCCACATCAACCTCCTTCATGTTCCTGCTTCTTGACCATGCTAGGGAGCAGTATTCAGCAGTGTGGTATACAAGAGCTAGGCTGCTGGTCCTGAGCTTGCTCACGGAGGCACCCCACCCTGTGCCAGACAGCTAGTTTAACAGCGAGCAGCGTGACAAAACTTTCTGCCGCACAGATGTAAGATGTGGTTGAAGGTGAGCGATCGTTCAAACTTCATTCCAAGATATGTTGGGTTTGGTTCAAATTCGATGATTTTGCCATCCACTGAAATGTTTAGTTGTTGTCCCACGTCACAAGTGTTAAGATGGTACAAGGCATACACAGTTTTTGTTTGCTTAGTTGAAGCCGATTTTGATGGTATTAGACAGGGCCGGCCCTAGCAGATGCGAGGCCCAATTGAAGACCTCGGAGTGGGGCCCTTCTGAGCAGTGGTTTTGTGACGTCATCATGTTCGGTCAACCGTGTTGCGATCATGGTAGTGCACAGACACACAGTGCAGCACTAACACAAGAATCGAACACGTTTGCTGCAGTTCGAGAGGAAATTTGCTGGTTCTGACGAAAGCGTTGTTTGTTAACACTGAAATTTATATGGCGATTCTACTGGATTCTCAAGCACAAGGTGTATCTGGCAAAAAGGAGCAATCTACCCAAACACCATGGCGCGGGGCCCAATGCAGCTTCATCGGTTGCATCGGCTTAAGGCCGGCCCTGGTAGTAGGTGTGGAGTGTTGACAAGTCAATGTTCATGGCATTCTCGACGTCTGCCCAGTCCGGCCCAGTAAAGGCGAGAGCTAAGCCATCAGCGTATGCCAGTATGGTGGACAATGTTGTCGGGATATTGCGGATATAGATGTTGAAAAGTCAAGGAGAAGAATTGACCCCTGGGGAACTACATTCTTTAAGCGTCGTGTGCGACTTTCTTGACCGTCGCTTGTTCGGAGGACAAATTTGCGATTGATAAGAGTCTCCATGATGAAGGCTACCAGATGTTTATCAGGTATTGTACGAAGCAGCTTCAGCCGCAGGCGTTGGTGCCATACCGTGTCATAGGCAGCTGTCAATTCAACGAGTGCAATAGCAGTTTTCTGTTTAAGTTGGAAACCGTCCTCTATGATCGAACACAGTTGCAGTACTTGGTCGATGGTTGACCTTCCAGCGCGAAAACAAGCTTGAAAGTCCGGTAGGCATTTTTCAACGTAAGGCCTGATGCGACTGAGAATCACTTGTTCCAGGATTATAAATGGGACACATAGCAGGGAAATCGGCCAGTAGCTATGGGGCACTTTAGTGTCCTTGCCAGGTGTCAGGATTGCTACGATCTTGGCTTTTATCCATATTTTTGGGACGAGGTTGAGGCGCACACAGGTTGAAAAGAAGGCTGCTAGCCACTTTAAGCCAGAGGGCCCAAGGTGCTTGTTAAAATCTGGGTGAATTTGGTCTGGTCGAGGTGCTTTACCACACTTCATGTTATGTACGGCTTGCGTCACCTATGTGTTGGTCACTTCTTCGCATAGGTTGACATCACTATGTGTACTAGCTGTGAGTTGGTGTACCGCCCTACGCACAGAGATGTAATATTGACAATCCGGCTTTTTATATCTGCCAATTTCAACCAGTCGGCTAGCGATAGCATTTGCAGTGACTGGCACAAGTCTAAACTTTTAACTTTCCCTGTGAGGTGGTTGAAAAGAGACCTTCCGGCTGGAATGGGTAAAGTCAATCTGTTCGACTGAGTCTTTCCAGCGTTTCCTGCGTTTTTCATTGATATACGAACACAGGAAATTAGCAATTGTGGATTGATCAGATATTGCAGCTTTCTGGTACTTTTCCAGTAGATTTTGGCATTGGTCATCCCAGCAAGGTGTATAATGACTTCTGCGTCCGCGAGGGACAGCTCGTTTAGCTGTATTGAGCAGCATTCGGTAGAATGCCTTGTACACTGCGCTTACATCGCGGTTCTGTAACGGTGGGAGATGTGCAATGCCTTCCTTGGTTAACTTGGAGAAAAGGTTCCAGTTGGCCTTTCTGCAGTTCCAGTGGAGGACTGGTTTTGATGGGAAACTATAAAAGAGGTTGTGAGGCGTGATGACAGGCCTATGGGGGGTGTGCGGGAAAGGCTCAATGACATTCTTCAGAGGCAATGGCTGGCCCACCATTACACGAGCAAATGCGAGGTCAGGATTGGTGGTTGTGTTCCACCTTGCAGAGCAAAAACTGTCAGACTCCTTCGGATCACAGAGCAGTTGAAGGTCAGATGACTTCGCCCATGTGAGAGTGCCTCTCCATTTGCGTCACAAGCAGAATAGCCCCAACTTTTACGGTGGCAGTTGAAGTCGCCAGCCACGATCACAGTGTCACATTCCGGTGGCATTGGAAGGGTATGAACACTGAATGGTGCAGGTGGAGGACGGTATACATTGGTGAAGGACATACCGCTTGTTTCTGCGGTGTGCCACTGCGCCACGCATTCCGATGAGGGCGTCGATTCGCTAGTGATAATTGCAGGAGAGCCATGTCTCACGAACGCTGCAATGCAGTGAGTTGCACTTGGTTGGTGTGCTGCAAGGTAGAATCCAGCCAAGTATAGGCTTTTGGAATCAAGATGGTGTATTTCCTGGAGCTGTGCTACAGCTGTATTGCATGAATCAGCTATCTGTTGCAGGATCGATAGCTTTGTTTTTGTGGCTCTGTTGATGTTAAGTTGGAGAATTGTTCCAACGTTTCTTGTGACAACGGGTTGTCTGCTCTGAGAAGAGCACGTGTTCAGAGACGGGGAACAATGGTAAGAGTGCTGGGGGTGAGTTGCTTGCGGAGATGGCATTTTCAATTGCAGTCTTCAGTTTAATCAGCTGAAAGCATTAGTAGGAAACAGGAGTCGCCACGTGATGGCTGCTTCCTTGACTCCCTGCAAATGAGTGATCGGACTTTGCAGTGTCTGTTTGATTGATGGCGCGTCATGTCACAATGCATTTGCTTTTTACCTGGACTCGACCACTTTAGGAATTGGTACCCTATTCCGCAGTAGTGCTGTAACAAGTTTTACGTGTTAGCTAACAATAGTGTTTACAATGTGTCTGTAAATCTGTGGTTCTGCCTTCAACGCAGTTGCAAAAAGTGTCTCTGACCCTGTGATTCCGCAGGCTCCAATGCCTTGCAAAACGTTCTGTTTTGTCTGTTTTTATCAACCTGCGTTATGAAGGGTGTGTGTGTTTATACTATGGACTTCGTGTCTGGTCACAAAGAAATAAATAAAATAATTAAGTGGAAAGCTTTCACGTTTGAACCACACACCGAAGATTTTTCACGCGTTTAACCTCGAAAAATGACTTTTTCACGCACGATATCTTGTCGACAACTGCCACGGTTTCCAGTCTGGTTCAGAAGTACAATTCCTGGAAGTCACGCATTGAACTTGAAGATATGGCCAGTGATGGTATGCTATGCACATAAATTTAATGTAATTATGATTATGTAAAATGTTGTGTGTGTTTTCCTTCTGCTTTTAAAGAAATATCAACATCGCTTGTATAGTACAGGGTGGATTTATCATTAGGTCTGCAGTCAGCCATTTCACCACCAATGCAGTGTGCTAGTTGATTAAATGTGTCAGACGTTAATAACTTCACATGCCAAGCATTTTTGAGTAATGTCTACTTCGTGCTTTTTTGTTTCAAATGCTGTATGCGTGATGTTCAGCAAACATTTGTTACATTATTTTCACAACGAATAGTAATACTAATAGAGAGCACACACATCTTCATCAAAATTGAGAAAAATCTTAAACCAGCTGTCCAGGATTTTTCAAATATTTTTATGTCTAGTTTAAGCCTTGTGGAAGGTGCCATAGAAATGTATCATTCAGAAACGGTTGGGATGGCTTGATGGTACTTACTTTTACTTATTTCAAGTTTTCTGCCCGAGGTATGTCACAATGATAGATGATGTCCATACCGTAGGTCAGGGGTCACCAGCATGGTGCCCGCGGGCACCAGATCGCCCAATGGGACCACGTTGGTCGCCTTAGGGCCTGTTTTGAAAATAGCATTAAGATGATGAGTATCGTCACTTCGATTAACATCATTAATAATAACATAATTAAAAGTAAATCGAGCAAAATTTTTATTTCATAAGTGTGCAATTTATGAAACTAGTAGCCCTTAACGTTAATCGGTACCCCATATTCGCCATAAGTAGGTCACTTTAACTAATGTTGGTAAACCATGCCATAGGGGTACTGTGCTGTTTTAGTAGAATTTTAGTGTTTACACTAGTTGCCTGTAATGCATTTTAGAATCAAAGTTTGACTATAAGCATGACTAAGATTTTTTGTATTTGCGCAATTGTTCTCCATTTTGGTCCAATTTAAAAAAAGTTTTGATCCACATGTGACTAATCTGACAACAAAGAATGGTATGTGTGCATTTGATAGTATATGTGCATTTATAGTAGTTACCATCAGGGTTGTGGAGTCAGAGGTGAAATTTCCAACTCAGACTCCCAACTACAACCCCAACATTTAAAAAATTTCTGACTCCCGACTCTGACTTCCTAAGACAAAGGGAATGAAGTTTGGCTGATAAAATCAATGGATATCATGGTGCACAGCAAGAAATCTCTGTTCCAACAAAAGTTTCAAAAGAAATTGTACCATTTCAACAGGAATTCCCATTTTAGGAGTGTGATGTAAAAAATGATCTAATTGGACTTACAAAGTCGGAGTCAGATTTTTTGTCCGACTCCACCTCCTAGTGTAAGTGTTGTCAGGAAGCCGACTCCACCCTAAAACCTCCTATTCATTATTACTCTGGCTTTGACTCAACCTTGGATACCATCACTAGTAGGCTGACATTTCAACACTTTTTAATGTGTAGGGCTGTATAGGCTATAGGAAATAACATGTTTTAGCACTGTAACAGACACCATCTTTTAAATGCTTGTTACCTAAAATGCTTTGAAATGAAAGTGCAAAAAAAGAGTTGGAAAAACAATCTTTTTTATTTGCACATTTTTTTCATTTGCAAATTTTTTGTCTTTTTGTAATGCTTGTGAATGCATTGTAACACAGGAAATATGTAGGTGGCAAAAACTAAGCTAATTGTTTCTTATTTATGCATCTCGTCTACTGAAAGCATTTGGAATTAAAAGTGCTAAGAAGCAAGAATTATAAAAAATGAATAATATTTGAATATTTACACCTTTTGTAATTCATGTGACTTTTTTCAAATGTTTTGACTTTGCACAATGACATGTGAAAGCACTGTAATTCACAGGTTCAACATTTCTTAAGGTCTTTTGAGAGACCAAAACACTTCCCCATATTTTTCCAACGGTCTCTCAAAATACAGTTGAAACTCACTTTGCTACCATCACCAAAATACACTAAAACCATCGCTGTGACCATCTCAGTATTCAGATACAATAGCTGCGGTCTCTCAGCGTTTTTGTGGTCAGCAGGGTCAAATCCTTAAAAAAACCTGGATAGGCTACAGGGGAGGTGGCATGTTTTATGATTTTTTCTATTTATACTTGTTGACCAAATCAAGTGGGAATTAAAGTGCAAACAAGCAAGAGTTATAAAAAACCATCTTATTGTATACTTTTTTAAAAAAAGAAAGAAGGTTCCATAGAAATAGGCCAGTGCTATATACATGCAACCGAATCTGTTAACTGTGGCACGTATAAATAAGATATCATATGTGATTAAGTGATCAAGCATTTTTACATGCACCAAGGTAGCCATTTGTGATTTTATCAAAAAGTAAAGAAAGGTAGAGACCAAAAATGGAATCTGAACCATTTGGCATCCTGCATGACAGAAATGACAACCTTTTTTAATCGCTGACTAGAAAACTTTGTTTTAGTAAGACCTGCTAGCCTGCTACACACTTCTGTTTCATAGGGAAAGTCGTAGCAATTTTAAATTTTTTTCTGAAGTATGAAAACCTGTTGTTTTCTTGCTGAGACATTTTGGTCATTTGTCTAAAAAAGCTTAAAAGCATCTGTAAGTTTTTTGTTTCCAGATATATTTTTTATGAGTGGAAAATGGCATTATGACCAAATTTACTTATTTTTTGGTCATTTCAAAAAAATTTGTTCTGTGTCTGACAAATGACCAAAAAAAACTCAGATGACGTTGATCCAGTCCTGTGGCATCATGGAAATGTCCTAAAAAATCTTGTGCATGTACTTGCCGTAATCTAGTAGGACTTGCAACTAATGTTGTTTTATTGCAGTTATCTAGTTTTATATTAGTAAATCTGAGGTCAAAAATAAGAAAGCATGTGCTTTTACAACAGATTTATTGATTTTATTTCTTGAAGCCATGTATGGAACCTGATGATTGTGTGGTTTGTAGGCATGTAGTTGTTGGTTGCACTTACTTTTGGTTATTAAGTAGAAATGATTTTTGGTAAATAAAGGATTGATAGTGGTGGATCTCCGTTGCTAGTCACTATGAAAGCTTAGTTTAATAAAACCTGAACTTCCAATGCATTTCATGCAACTCATTCAGCTAGATCTCTTTTTTGTAAACATGTCCCACTATTTAAGAAATGCCTGAATATCTGATCTGCTAGTTTATGCATCACAAATACATATATAGCAGGGTTGTAAAATGTGAATCTTTGCTGATTCAAGAACACAAACCAGAGCTGAATGCAAACATCCCATCAATGCCTCTATGCATCTTTAACAGAGCTTCATGCCTCACATATGACATCACGCACCATCACCATTGGCACATATCCAGCCGAGTCACATTATTACCTATGCTTTGTTCCACTACACTGCTGTAACAGCCTTCCATGTTTTTCATTTTTCACAGTGCTTTTCTCCTGACTGACCTTAAAAACTTACAGCAAGATCACTGCAGTTCAATTTACAAATGCACTGATGGTGGTAACAGGAATTACTGAAATGTCTGCAAAAATTTTGTGTCGTTTTCTTTGGTCGATATTTTCATTATAAGGCTATTGAGAACTTCTGCTTTTCGTGTAAAAATGGTGTAAAATTTTTTGTGAATTTTTGCAGTGTGCGGAAATATTTAGTAGTGCACACATGTAAACTTTGTCGCCCAGCATTCATATGCATGAAGTAGGATGGACAGTTTGGAAAGCTACCATTAGAGAACAATTTCAAAAGAACAATGACTTGTTAAGTAACTTGGGCTACTACGAATGAGCCTAGCACAAAAAGGACCAACTGGTGTTATCATTGCTCTGCGACGTATGTTACTCAACAAGGACAAGTTCTTATGAGAACTTCTCATTCAATGTTGTGTAACTAACATCACAGAGCAATGATAGTGGCAGCCAGAATGAGAGCAAATAGAAATTTCAGTGACGCAAGCCTCAAACAGTTGCATTCAGTCAGTATAAATTGTGTGATGCTGTTAACCTAAAGTCGACCCTGAACTAATGTCATCTACTTTATGCTCGGTTCCATCTATCTAAATCGTGGCGTCAATACAACATTTTGCTTAACCCAATACATAGTATGGGAAATGAGATACTAGTGAGCAAAAGGAATGCCAGAGGTGAAACTGCTACGGTGCTGCAAATTCCTTACATTCACCTCAAGTTTTTGGTTGTGCGAGTGTGTGAGCTCATTTCTGCACCTCTCATATATAGTAATGATCATAAGAGCATATTTACTCCGAATGGATTTCATGACAAACCAAGCCAGGTCCACTGCATTTTTGTTGATGCTAGCTGTTCTCATAAATGACTACAAAACTGCCTATGAGTTAAGGCAGTGTTTCTTAACCGTTTTCTACCTCAGCACCCCTTTTGGTCACGCCTAAGCAGTCAAGCACCCCCTACCATTGGCTAACGCTTTCAAATCAAACCAGATTTGGACTGGATTACATATATATATACGTAGTCAGCAGGCAACGGTTGGCAAGTATGAATATATTTGTATGCTGGTCGATGAAGTGTTCTAAAATATGCAGTAAAAATACGTTTGCCCAAATGTATTCCTTTTACCTTTGACCGCCATATATGTCACCTCCCCAGCACCCCCTGAAATTGATTTTAGCACCCCAGGTGAAGAAACCCTGAGTTAAGGTAATGATTTACTGGTATGTACCTATGTATGTACAAACAGACTCATTAGCTTTAAAAACATAATGAATAAAAGCCTGGCTTAACTCAAGCTTAAAAATATATTGTGCCAGTGTATCACTTAATTCTAGTACCTGTTCAATACATTCTTGCTGGCATGCATGTATAGAACAGACAGACCTGCGCTACATCCAGTAATATCAGTGCAAATGTACATCCAGTAATATCAGTGATAAGTGTCATTATCTTACACCGAAAGTGGCTTGTCTATTGTCCTGGTTAACTCAATGTCTAAAATGTGAAGCCAACAGTCCTTTGTTAATTAAAAATATATGCCCTTCTTTTATATTTGGCTTTCTATATTGCTCATTACAAATTTTAAAAAAGTTTTCCTCACATGTGCAAATATCTTGGAATGATAGCTGTGATTACTTTATGGTGAGTGTGTTGTAATTTTTGTCTTTTTTCTACAGATGAGGTCATCAGGAAGCGATTGCTAATTGATGGGGATGGAGGAGGAGATGAAAGAAGACTTAATGCCATAATGAAGCAATTCATCAAATGGTGTAATGCACCTGATGCAGACCAGTAAATAGCTGCCTTCTCATACCTCATTTAGCTTATTTTTGACCTTATGTATTTGAATGCAGTGGGTGAAGTTTTTAAGGCCTTGCACATGTGCCACTTCCCAAATTAAAAAATGCCAGCTGTAACTGTTTGGTCACATGATTAAAACGCTCCCAGGTAATGTTGGCAAGGCAAGCTCTGGTGGCTACATTGATGAGCAAGCAAACAAGAAACTAGCTGAGAACAAGTTGATTGCTGCATAGTTGACCAAGCACAGACATGTCCTGATAGTTGATATGCATCAGGCAGAACTAGGCGCTGTTGCTAAGAGCCATGGGTATTTTAACACCTCAATGGGTTGTTGCCTACCATTCCCACGATAGGAAATTTGGTTAGAAAATGGTAAATAGTGAGATTTCTCATTTGAAATGTTAGATGAGTGTCATAATAGTAGACCCATACAATTGACAAATTTTACAAATGAACAGTGCTTCGTAATAAATCATGGGAGGTGGTAGCCTGATGTACTAGTTCTATCCTCAAATGTAGACAAACTCAACTATGTTAAGCATGTGAACCAACCAGCAATGCAAACAACGTTTCAATGGGGTTGCAACAATGCAAGTAGTTGTTTATTTGCACACAGTCTCATATCGAACAAACCTTTAAATATATTTACCAGATAACTACCAGGTATAGTTGCATTGAGTACAGTCGTTTGACCAGAACTTTTAAGTTGTTTTGACTTAGTGTCATAAAACTTGTATCATGTTGCCATCAGCTGCAGAAACAAGCATATTACTGTTTGGTGCATTTATTGAACTGTTTCCAATGTACACACCAGCTGTATGTTTTTAACTTTGGGTTACCTCTTTCTGCACGACATGATTGGTGAGCTGCAGTGTGTGGTTTGGCCCATCTTGGATTGTAGTTCTTGTACCACGGCTGCTCATTGATTGTAGTTTAGAAGGCCTTCTATAAGGTTGAAGGTATGCGATTCTGGACTTCTGAAAAGTGTTTACAGGCGTGGTGAATGAGTGTGAGCTTAACACCTTCGGGGCTGGTGTACAAAATATTTGTACTTCAAAATCACGCATTGAGTCGCTATTTTCCCGCAGTTTTGCAACTCCATAACTCGCCAGGCAATTGTGCCAGAGAGCTGGTCAAACCCTCAAAATATACGGCAAGTCTTCCAGATTGTATTGACACAAAATTGACAAGTTTTGATCTTCAGTTTTTTTGTGGGTGACGTCATAAGTGGGGTAGGTTTTTGACCACTTTGGCTTAGGTTACCTGCCCCTGGGCCCCAACCGCCAGACGAAAAATTTTGACGCAAGTTTTTATTAGAAACTAAACTATCGTATTTCTAGCGTTTCTGCTTCAAAAGTTATGGTCTAAAAACAAGAAAAAATAGATAATTAACTCATTAATTAGGGGATGAAGCAATTATTTTCTTTCAAAATGCAAGTTATTTTAAACTGTCATCATCATCAGACAAAATGATAACAACTTTTCAAAAATCTAGCGATTGTCCAACTTTGTCCAAAAACCTGTGAGGGCAACAAGTCTTGTTACGAAATCCGTGTTTTTGAAAAGTTACTAACAATATTTGTAACTTGCCAAACCTTTGCAACTCCGGTACCATGCGAACTTGGAGTTTTATTTGTTTTGACCTGTGCACTGTGCAGGTAACAGGCAATTGGTGCTTCCAGTGCTGCAATTTTAAATGTTTTTGAAAAATACGTGCTCCTGTTTATGTTTTCGCTATGTAGTTCAACTCACCAACGGATGCTGTCGTTTCTTGCACAAAGTGAATTTGCAATGACGAAAGCTGCGTTTGTCTATCAAATGAATATCAGGCAGATGGACAGATATCGGCAGTTACAGGTGAGTGGGCTTATCGTAAATGTCTTCGCAATATGATGAATTTTTTCACTATTTATTAAAGAAACAAGCAACTAATGGGAGAATCCTTGTCACCATGTGTCCCCATCTCAAATCAAAGAACGTTCAGGGCAATACTGCTACGTGTTAGGCCCACGTGACAGAAACGAGCAACACTTCTGTCTCCTGAAAAAAAATTGCAAAAATTAATTCGATCAAATGTTTCTGTAACAGGAAGAAATAGACCGAAATGTAACTGTTGCCCTCGAAGAGATCGAAAAGTGCAAGCGAGATTTGGAAGAAGCAAGGCTGGTGCGGAAGAATAGGCAAGAGTACGACGCGTTGGCTGGCGTCGTGTTGCGCCATCCTGATCGAAAGGAGACCGAAGGGTAAGGCAATTTCCCTGTTGTCGACGTATTGGCTCTTTATAAACCTTATCTTGAGCCCTGCACCTTATTTTTATTTAGCTTTACCCGATGTGAACCTTGCTACTCCGGATTAAAAAGTGGTAATTATTGGTCGGTTACTTTTTTTAACGGCTATTGGCGGCAGGCCAAAGTTTGAAATTTGCTTCTTGCTCAGGCGGTTGAGGTGAAAGCACTTGCCCAAGGAGCGCTGCGGCGATTTACTAAGTTGCCGTGGGTCGTATATCCAAACTTTCAATTAAACGGCCGACACTCTACCGCTGAAGGATCACTCGGTTCCTTTTATATTGCTTAAAAACTATTGGTTTAGTATTTTTTGCATCATGAACTTCGTATTAGCGTGAAAAGCAAGTCGTCGGGTGCTTAAGGAATTTTAGTTAATAGTAATAGAAGCTACTGATCAGTAAATGAGACAGTCGAACGATGAATTTTGCATATTTTCAATCCAAAAAATTAAACTACTCAGAGGATGAAAAACTGGCAAAAAAGGCTAAGAAAAATTTCGAACCTTGAGAAGATCTCGAACTGAGGGAATGGTTTGCAACCATTCTAAACCCCGCGGGTTTTGCGCAGTGGTCGTTCGAACCAGCACTGAAGCGGAAAATTAATAGACTCGTCCTGTCTTCAGGCAAATCCAGGAGCTGGAGCAAGATCTAAAAGAACTTCAGAACGTTGAACAACGCCTCGTTGAAAAGTTGGACCTCCGAAAGAAGCAGTTTCACGCATTGCTGACCTCCATTCATCAGCTGCAGTGTGTACTGAAAGGTATTTGGCGTATGTTTTGTGTAGGACACTGCCGTATATCGTTGTTAACGCTACCCGAGGTGTCAACCGGTAAGCGTTTCCCGTCTTTCGTAATGCGCATTCGCTTCGCTTCTTGATAGTGAAGCTTAATTCGAAAACCGCTTTGTTATCGGCGTCTTTTGTTAACTAGAAGAAGAGGAGGAAGAGGAGAGCAACCGTGAAGAAAACGAGCCGGACCCCGACGTTCCCATGGAAACCACCGTGACCTCGTGAAGTGGCGTGCGAGATTGAGGCTCGGCAGTCAACGTCACACGGTGGCGATATTGCAGATCAGTGGTCCAAGACAATCGCACTGCGACGTGAAAGCGAGAAAAATGGCTGAAAATGTTTTGCTGACAAACACTCTTCTTGCCTTTTGTTATCCAACCGGAAAGATTTCAACACAATTGGTTCCGCATGAGCAACTCGAATGACCAAAGTCGTACTGATCTGCCGAAGACAGTCGCGTTTTTGTTTACGGTGATTATTTCCCTTTCAAGCTAAAACTTCAAATACAAGTATGCCCGAAATGTCTACCTTCATCTGTGGCTGTCGTTTGGAGTCTCTTTACCCTTCTCATCCACATCTCTTTTGCTTGGACAATGGTACTTGCACGTTGTTGCTACCGCAATCCAGTTTAATGCTGCAAAGTCGTCATAGTGCAATTGATTAAAATTTTACTTCAAAAAATAATGGTGATGTTGAACACAGTTAAGTTCAAATAACACTAATTTTGGAGTTTCGCATTTTTTTTCAATCCAGGTCATCCAGTGTACTTTAGTCAATATCAAGGCTTCCCATATTTTCATCACCAAAAACGAAGACACATTTTTGAAAAAAAGGTGTTAACGTATGCACATCTCAGAGATTTTATACCATGTGCTTCTACCTTTAAAATCGACGTATATTTCTTAAAGAATGAAGTTGCATGAGTGTACATTGTATTTTAAGCGTTGAAAATGCAAAAAGGAGAACATTTGGGCATTTTTAAACATCCTCGCGGAGGTCTAATCATTTGTCATTGAGAAGAAGAGAGGACATGTCCTTCACAAAAAGGATGTATGGTAACCCCATTGATATCAGACATGTTGTAACTTTAGCAGAATTCGAAAAGGTTTTCGTTGGATCGAAAAAGGTTCGAATTGAAAAGGTTTTCATTGGAAAAACTCTGCGCGTATGATACATGTTGTATTGTCAGATGCTTTTTTTAAGGTAGCGAATGGTAGAATTAGTGAAGCAGTTACGCCCTGCCTGTTTAACAAATAAAATGTTTTAAAGGTTGTGCACATTTGCTTAAATGGCCTTCTCCACAGTAAGGAAAACTTCGCTTGTTACCAAAACGTCTAAGAATCGCGTCTCTTCGAACTCATGAGGCACGATAATGTTTTTGCCGAAACTTTTACTACAGTTTCTTCAAATATTTTGATCGGTGCAAAACCAAGAAGCAGTGAGAGAGAACCTTTCAAGACAAATCGCACAACGTTGTTTCTTTTCACCATATCAGGAATCGTTGTCCATGGCTAATACACGCATTGCATTTCTCCAAAGGCCGTGGTTTACTGTCTGCTAGTAGGTGCCTGAGGTGAACCAGTGAGCACACGTTCTCGATTACGCGTTTTTCTGTGCGTTACCTCTTTAAAAGTAATCATTTCGCTGTGCATTTCCGCTTCAACAGAAGAAACAAAACCAAACCGAAAGTACATTAAAAGTAGAGTATTCTTCATCGCAGACAGTTTTCGTTGCAAGACGGACGTCAAAGAGATGTTCGTATCAGTCTGACTGGTACCTATTATATCCAAATAACCTAATAGAACGCCACCAGGATCGGGTTTAGCTGATGCGAGGCCCTAGGCTAATCCACTTGTGAGGCCCCCGTATCCCACTGTTACGAGGAAAAAATGGAAAAGCTTTAACCAATTTCTGCAAAGACGATATTGACGCTCTAGATGTACGGTCAGTAAAAAATTCTAAATCACACTAAAGTGCCCCACAATTACTGCGCTTGTTGCTGCCTTTGACACAGAATTGTGCCGTTAAATGACACGGGATTGTTGAAATCATACTTGGCTGGCGGGAACAGGATCATTAATTTTTTGCAGGCAAACCAACCGAAAACGCCACGGTTGATTACTTGAAAAAATAAATGGCCTACGTTTTTTATAAATTTCACATCTGTTTTTCTTATGTGTAGCGGCATGAAGACGTTAAAGTACAACATGATCCTCACTTTACCACGGCTGTGAAAATCTTACACATTCAAGCAAAACACGTCAAGTAAAACGCACCCAAATGGTTGCAACTGCTAGGTTCACGATCCGCGTGTTTGTTACTTTTTCAGACTGCTAAGAATCGAACGCAACAAAACCGTCGCGCGAAAGGATGTAAGATTTAAACCAGAACTGTCGCAGGAAAGTTTTCAATAGGAGGGTTTGCATTTGGCCGGAGGGTCTTGACATTCTGAAAGTTTGATCAAATCTCCATTGATTAATAGTGTTCAATATTTAAATTTGAAGGAGTTGAACCCACCAATGCTCCCCCGTGGCGACAGGCTGACTTAAACTTCCGTTATGCTGTCATTATTGAAATACAACAAGCTACAATTATCGAATCAACACTTAAAAGCACTAGTGTTCCTGTATGCTTTCGAGGAATCAGTCGACTGCCATCTGCTTTCGTCTTTTTGCGATGATTCAAACTTGCACATGTCTCTACTCAAGTATGTACTTTTCACGATGGGTGTAAGCAAGGAATTGATCAGCAAATTTTTAATAGGAAATCGATTTCACGTAAAATTACGCATCCTCAGTCCTTACTCAAATAGAATCTATTTGATCTCAGTCCTTATTCAAATAGATGCTATTTGAATAAGGACTGAGGATGCGTAATTTTATGTGAAATTGATTTCCTATTAAAAATTTGCTGATCGATTCCTTGCTTACACCCATCATCGAATCAAGTAAGACTAAACAGAGCCCAGTAAACAATTAAAAAGGTTTTGTTCGGGCCTTCATAACGAAATCATCTAGGAATTCAATAATCTGTTTGCCAAAGTTTGTCACTTTTAACGCACCGAATGCTTAGTGTGGCCAACCTCCCTGGAACATTGCGACCTTTTAATTAGTTTTTAATTCTTTTGAACCTAGAAAAAGACCTTTCTCCTGAGCAGTTGGTGACCATCAAGCTAATTAGAAATAAGAGTCCGCGTGTTTGGATAAACTGAAAACCACCAATGTACCAGGGCTGTTTTTTTGCTGAGACATTTTGGTCACTGTGTAGTCACTAGAACTGAGAAATTTCGGCCATTCGTCTCACAGTTGTATTAAAACTCGCCGTAACTGTGTTAATTAGCCTATATTTTCTGACATTCTGACCAAAATTATTTTTTTTCGGTCATTTCAAAATAATTTCGGTCTATGACAGTCCCGTCGCCATGGGGGACTTTGGTGGGCTTAGCCCCCCAAACAAATTTCCAAGTCCCCAAATTGAAATATGAAACACTATAAATAAGTATAGTTTTGCGTTCGAACCCCCCTGCACAAACGTAAAACCACCCTATTGAAGATTTCTGGCTACGGTTCTGGTCTATGACCGAAAAAACCTAGATCTCAGGCCAGTGCCGTAGCAGCCCAATTTAGCCCCCCCAAATGCTTACCGGGTTCCCCAATGGTGATTTATAAAAAAAGGTTTTCGACGTTATGCTACATATCGAGGCCGAATGGCCTTCAAAACAAAATATTCTAATTGCAGACACAATTTTGGCAGAACTATGCCGGTAGCCACGTTTTAAGGTTTGGGGGACAAAATACATTTTATGGGGGAAATATTTTTGTTTTGGCGGGGGATTCCAGTGTTAGTCAAGTCACGGAGGAAAATTACGCAAAGGGCTTCATTTATTCATGTTAAGAAAGTTGGACCAGCCCAGATACGGTATTTGGCCTTCGCGCTGAAGTGCGTGGCATGTTAAGGTGTTCAAGTACCTATTGCAAATCGATAGTCTATGCAAAACAGAGAAAGTCGACTTCTGAAAGTATAAATAGGTCATTGTTTTCTCACCCAAGGCTGCAGGGAAATTTCATGAAGGAACTTGCTACTTTTGTATTTTTCTGAAATCCCGCTTGTCTGCTTCCAACATGAAATTGCGGAAAACATTTTATTCGAAAAGCTACGAAATATTCGATGCATTCGGCGAAAGGTTTAATTAGATTGAATCAGCCAGACTAGGACTTTCCATCCACCTTTCGCTTAAGATGCTACTGTACTTTTTTAAACATCAACTGTTGCTTGCTTGGTGAAGATGGAAACGAAAACCTTGACAAAACGATCATTGCATCAAATTCTTTTTAAAATATTTAAGCGTACTTTGTTCCTATCTGGGTGATAATCCTGTAGGGTTGTTCAGGTCTCATCGCCATTGGTGCGAGTTGAATCATTGCTCAATTTTTTCCAGAACTTATGAAATAGTTCTCTGATGAAAACAGCAATTTTCGTGATGGAAACGCAAAAGGTCAGAAAACAAAAGTCGCAAAATTTGCTGACCAAACGTAGCACTTAAATGTTTTGGCTCTTGAGGTCATATTCGGCCATAACTCGGCGACCAGTCTAGGAGCAGTGTTTTTCAACCTGGTGTTCGCGAACCCCCAGGGGTTCACTAGAAGCTTTCCTAGGGTACTTGGATGGCAGTTGAGTTTTCATGTATTGCTATTTTTTAATATCCTATACTAGAGAAAAATGCGTGCCGATTGAAAATCCACGTAGATTTTGCCTGGTCTTGCGTTGTTGTGATACAACAATGTGAAATCCACGGCTTTGTAAGCTAACCTGGGGGTTCGGGTTGATGATTGTTTTATGACTCGGGGTACTTAACGGGAATTTTTTGAGAACCCCTGCGCTAGAGAGTCAAGACTTGACAAAATACGTCTAAGTTATTTCGTTTTAACACGCGCAAAAAGGTCTCATCAGCTATATCAAGTAATTAGCCTCATCAAAGAAACACAGCCGAATCAACCATCAAATTTTTAATAAGGAATCGGTTTCACCTAACTGCGCATCCTCAGTCCTGAAATCTGCAAGTAGTGGATATGGATAAAATAGTGAAGGGCTAGGGGAAGGGCACACGAAGCACGGTCACAAGTAAAATGAATAAATCAAAGAACAAGCTGCGACAAGTAAAAACTAGAAAATAGACCGTTCTCAAATAAAATAATTGCTTTCATTAAAACTGAAAAACAGCTGTATCAAAGTTTTCATCTTGACAAAAATGCTCTTGCAAAACATGCATTAGAGTAGGATACCGAATGAAGTGGTAACAAACTCATACTGTTGCTTTGAAAATGATTTTATAAAACGACGGTTTACATAATAGGTTTTTATCGATTCGATGCCCAGTGTTATTACCCTGCTCCAGTGCCGGATTAAGGTTGCGCGGGGGCCGTAGCATTTCAACAGCGCGCGGCCGAAGTTTAAAAAACATCTCAACACTTGCTAAATCATAAGGGTTGTGGGCAAGGCATCCGTGTTAAACTGATACTGTTAGAAGCTTTTCTCTCTTCCTACTCTCTTTAGTTCGCATCGTGACATGACAGTCTGAGAAGTGTATCCTGCTGACCGCCAGTGTTGCCAGATGGTTGTGACCTAAATATGCTAAATGGTGTCACAAAAACTGCTAGATTCTGCTAAGTCTTGTCACAAATCTTCAGCTAAAATCTGCTAAACGCTGTTAAATTCTGTTGAAAAATCTGTTATTTTGGACACGATTGAAAGAAACCTATAAAGTTATACAATATATTAATTTTTCGTCTTGCACTCGCTTTCAGTAAGCATGCGCTAAAAATGCCGGTCTTGGCCAACACAATTTTCTTTCAGTCAACATTTTGAGCAATGTAGCTGCAGCTTACCTCATTTTTTGTATGACACCCAGTTCTTGACGATCTCTTTCAAATGGTTGCATGTTTTTACACAGTAGAACAATGCTCAGCGATAAACAATCTGAGCAAAGCTTCAGCCCTACGACTTGTAACTTAAAACTCTGTGTTACATTAGGGAACATGCAAAAAGTTCTTGTCTCATCTGCGTGCTTTTGCTACCAGTTATGCCTTTTACGCTCACAATGTTTCGCTATGATTGCATTATTTCCAGGAAGTTTATTACCAGATATTACTACTTACCAGCGTAACTGAACCACTTGGAAATATCGTGCAGTGGGATAAAAACATATTTTACCAATGTTGTCTTTTAACCGAACGCATTTTTTGGAGGTCACCTATTGTTTTGAAGTATTTTTCGGGCAAGTTTGGGAGAATTCGGGCAAATATCCTCGCACCCCCAAAAATCTGCCTGCTCCTACACCTATGACGAAATGTGTGCCAGTTGTTGTTATTCAACACTGCATAATTTTGAAAAACGCCAGAGCCTGCATTTCGACGCCTTTCCAAAGGTTTTTAAATGCACAGGTCTGTGTTGGAGTTTTCATTTTTGAAAAGTAAGTGAAATGTCTCGCTGTGACCAAAGCAACACAATGTTGCCTCCCACCATGCGGTCCACCATCTGCAGCACATTTCCTGATTTGACGTCAGCGATAACAGGCGCAAGTCCATGAACCACTGACGGCAAAAAAACGCTGCCAAATTTGTGGTCCATCGCACCGAAACAAGACGAGGTTCGCGTGCCAGAAGTGTGGAGGTCCTGTGTCCACGGAACACTTTCGAGTCTTCTGCACAAACTGCTGAAAGGAAAGCGTTATATACATAGTAGTGATCTTAGTGAGTGTGCAGGGTGTGCAAAATGGGGGCTCCATTTTCAATTTACGCGCTTTGAGGTGGCCCCTATTTTTAGTTTACGCGGTTTCAAAAATTTATGAGATTTTTCTAATGATTGTATTTTTATTATAATTATTACACAATAAAATTTAGATAGCCACCAAAACCTACTTATTACTTTTTGGCCCATTTACAATGTTCCTTGAAATTTGCATGCAAATTCATTCCGTGGTATTTACATTAAGTCGACAAATCAACAAGAAAAAGTATGAGAAAACAATCCCCTTTGCGCAGGTGATCAAGTTCTTGTAAAATATGAAGCTCAAGGGGTGGGGTGGGGGGCTAACCCCCCAAAAAACCATGCGTACGCCCTCATCACGCTTTGGGTCTGTACAGACCACCAATAAAGGCAACTGGCGGAATTTCGGATGTTTTCGTGTACTTTTCATGCCATTTGTAACCGTACTACTCACGTGTGTTGGGGAGAGGCATGTGTTTGGCTTTGAAATAATTAAATTTTTCCGACATGCAACAACTTTCTTTTTTAGGGTGAGATGAGCTTGGGAATAGTTTCTGAGTTGTTCAAACATGTGCCTGTGCACAGTGGAGATTCTAGAATGAAAAAACTGGGGGTGCCACTGCCGGGCCAAGGAAAAAAGTAGCATAGGCAGATCCAGGGGGGCTAAGGGGGCTGAAGCCCCCTTAATTTTTTTCAGATATGTTTTTTGATCGATGGTTCCAGACACACAAACGTCCATTGGGGTGATTTTTTGGATAGCCTTTAAATGAAGCATTTCTTACACAGGGATAAGGACGAAAATATTAAATGCAAAGTTTATTTTGCTGAATTTGGGCAGTCCCAATGTGTTTATTTCACTAGAAATGAAACTTGTAATCAGCAAGTTTTTATACAAAAAGTATGGTCCCAATGTTACATAAACACCACGTAAGTACTTAAACTCTTGTTTCATTTGGGTAAGATTAGCATTCTTGTGGACAAAAGTTGAATAAGCAGCAATTATGCTATTTTTTTCCTATAAGCTTTCATGAATGAGTGCAGCTTATTTTATTAGTTAAAGCGAAGACATCAAAATTACGCCACAACGAACTTACAATGCAGTTAACTACAGGCTAGGTTAGAGCGCTCAGTGACAGCGTAATTCCAAAACAGCAAACCTATCCTTAAAACGTAGCCTATTTGTCAGGTAGGCTAAAAATTAGGTGCGCTAAATTAGCTGTGGGCGATGCTAAAGATGACTACTGATAAGCCATCAGACCTGCCAGCAACAATTTTTGGACAAAAGTTCAGCTCAGGGAGAAACCAAATGCTTTTTTTATCGATCCATATTTTGCTGTCTCAAATACAATTTTTTCAACCTACTTTTCAGCATTTCTAAAATTGCCGCGATATAGCCGTGTTTCGTACAAAAAATTGAATGGATGAGCAGAAGTTGATCATTGACTCGCTACAAACTTTGAACTTCATATTTCCCGCTGTGACGTGGAAAAACATTGTCTGATCATTTTCAATGCCCTGTGATGCAATAAACACCTTCCAGGGAAAAGTGGCATTTACTGCTTCGAGTTTTTGGGATGTTTGTCTCTACGTGTACATAGTGGCGTAGCTAGCCCACAAAATTGAGGCCAGGCCCGTCGCCAGGATTTCGCAGCGGGTGGGGGCCGAAAAACACAAGGGGACCACATTTGTTAAACACAATATTGGATGTACGCAGCAACCCGGGAGGCAAACATGAATTGGGGGGCACAGACTTCAAGTGGGGGGCCGGGCACCACTGGCCCCCCGCTGGCGACGACCCTGATGGGGCGGGCAAATCTTTTGACTTTAAGCGAGCAACAGTATTTTGTTTTCGACACCGCCTCTCAAAGCACAAAATGTTAAGAAACGCAAGAAATTTGGGGAAATTGGCCCCCTTGCCTATGTCTATGCGCGTGCCCGAAACGTTTTTTCGGGTAGGAAGAGTTGAGCTTGTTTTTGAAATAAGTACCATTTTTTGATCTTCAAGATATTTTCTATTGTCAAATGACTTTGATAATCAATAGCATTTTATTTGAAATAGTTTGCGATTGATAGTTTGGCACTGATTGGCGGGTATTTTTGTAAACAAATTTCGTCATTTTGGTTAGACAATCGTGATGTGTAATAAAAATCAGAAACTTTTCCGAAAATAAACAAATTGTTAAGTCCGAACGTCATAAATTCTATTCTATGCACATCTGAAATTTTCGAACACAATACGGCTTCGGTCTTGTACAGACTGCCAGCAAATGCTACTGGCAGCATTTCGTGTATTTTCGTGTTTTTATGCCTGCCCCACGCATTTTTGCGGCGCGGAACAGTGCAGTAGCGTACCCAGCCCAAAATTTTGAGGGGGGACAAAAAATTTGGAGGGTGCCGAACTTTTGTATTTTAGGCTAACAACAATATTTTGCTTGGGATACCGCCTCTCACAGCACAAAATGACTAGATATTCTACAAATTTGAGGGGGAGTATGGTCCCCTGGTTACGCCTATGGACCAGTGTTTTTTTGCTGATAATAAATTTTTTTCGACAATCAACAAGTTGCTTTTTCAATGTTAGATAAGTTTGAGAATATTTTGTGAATTGTTGTGAAAGCCACTTCTGCTCCAGAAACGTCTCAGTAAGCCCGGGTAATGATGAGAATGCGATTTGGCCAAAATGTCTATGGTTATCAACCGTGTTGGTTAAAAAAAGTTATCTGAGCAGCTGGGTTTTCACCGCTATGCCGTCAATACATATCCGGATAAATTTGTCCCTGAGTCCCCCCTAAAAAACTCCTGGATCCGCCTATGAGTAGGGGGGCCAACATAAATGTCTCTCCTGCTTGGTGACTTTCCGTTGTAATGAAGATTGATTTGCTATGATTAACCCTATCAAACACAACATAGGCTTGTGAATATCGTCAGAACCGTCGCCAGGCCAAAAAGTCTTAACAGGGGGCTTTACGTTTGTGCAGGGCTGTTTGGCATTCTAAAAATTGACACAAACCACTGATTTTCAGTGTTTCATATTCCAATTTAGGGGTCTTGGAGCTTTGTTTTGGGGGGCTAAACCCACAAACGTCCCCCCCGTTGCGACCGGACTGAATATCGTTAAATATGACGTGGCGTTATTATTCACTAGAGACACCTAAGCACCACTAGATGCAATCGCACACTTGCACTGCTATGTTGAATGTTCTGCTAAACATGCAACTTCCACAGCACTACACTCTGACTCTACACATGTAAAACGAAACACCATTTGCCGTCACAACTGTGCCGGTGCCAGCCCCACATGAACGAAAACAGTTGCACGAAAGTGAAAACAATTCACATGAAACCGAAATGGTTCCAACGACGAATGCTATACTGACACAGAGACAAATAGGCTGTTGATAGCCAACTACTTTCGTCAAACTATCCTTACTACAAAGCAAGTTTTTTTAAATGAACCATCTGCCAACAGATTAGCAGTGATTCTCAAACTTTTTCAGCTTGCGGCGCACTAAAAAAAATAAAAAAAATCGCGGCACGCTTACTACAAAGCAAAGTTGCTTTTAAAAAATTAATGCGATGGGTGTGCCTGTTTTCGGGAACAAACAAAGATCGAAAGGAGGTTCCGTCGATGACAAGCACACCCGCATTTAGTCATTAATTCCAAGAAGTCTCTCGTTTTTTGCTTTTGATTTCTGTCAGAGGAGAAAATCCATATTCACAGAGCCATGAAGATGCCAATGGCAAGTTTATTTTGATGGCTTTGACACCGATCATTGAATAGGTTTTGTAAGCAGATCGCCAAAACTCATTCAAGCTGTTTTGGGGAAACAGTGCTTGAAAAAACGGGTCGTTTCGGACATCAGTGAGCTGCATGGGCGTCCACAGAAATTTTTCCAGGGGGTGGCAATATCGACATTTTGCTTAAAGTTTTCAGGTTGCTGACAAATGAACGTTCGTAAAAAGTTTTACCCTTTCTATACCGCAAAAAATTTCCCACGAAAGCACGCGCTCCATTCGCATCCTTTCAAAAATCATATTCGGGTGGAAGTGTATACCAGTTTTCCAAAAGGGTGCACTTTCTGTCATCCGTTACAGCTTTTGCTGAATTGATGTAATGTATAATCAAATATCGTTATCATTGCAAACTGCAGACAACTGAGTCTGAATTGACTTGAAATATCCACAACTACATTTGTAATCATTGGCAGGGACGCCGGAGGAGCGCTACGGCAGGGGATGTAGGAAAAAAGTTGAGCGCAATGGAAACTTATAAAAAGCAAAAAAAATCGTTATTAATTATGCTTGTTTCTGTTCAGCAACAATGTTGACCTCAAAAAAAATTATAAAAAAACATTCTGAATGTATCTGGGTGCGGGAATAGCTGCAATAAATTTGTTTCAAGTCGTTTAGTAAACAATGAAATGCCCCATGGTACTGTTATGAAAAGGTACCAATGTATCCGTTGCCCCCTTATCGAAGGGCAGCGGGGCTATGGTAATGGTAATGGTTTATTGTTTCATATGACTCAGCCAATAAGCAGAAGCACCATAAAAGCCATCGCATGCAGTAAACCAACCATTAGCGAA
>JGI24158J21664_10001988_pt1 | contig 24110 bp, 26 predicted proteins | sample Ectturendosymbi3_FD_21664 | JGI IMG/M metagenome (IMG submission 21664) | reverse complement strand
GTCATGCATGCAGAGATTGCGTGTGGCATATAATTTTGGATGCAGAGCTCTATACAACCTGCCCTGGAGAGCGAGTGTTAGTACCCACCAGGTTCAAAGTAACATTCCTACCTTTGAGGCTCTATTACGAAAATACACGTAGCCTACCTATTTCTCGAATGATGAAGAAAATCTAACAACATATGGTTGCATGCTTTGATGCAGTCAGATTGTTTGCATTCGTCCCTGTTCTTTTAACACTATAATCGCATTTTACTCTGTGAATGAGTGATCGAACTTTGCTGTATCCCTTTGATTGATGGCGTGACATGCCACATGCCACAATGCTTCCGCATTTTACCTAGACTCGACCATTTTAGGAATTGGCGCCCCAATGCGCGGTAGTTTTGTAACAAGTGTTACGGGTTAGCTAACTTTAGTGTTACGAACGAGTCTGTAACCCCATGGTTCTGTCTTCAATGTTTGGATTATTTTGTAAAAATGAATCTGACTTGCGTCTCGACTTATTGATCATGACTTGCGTCGAGTCACCATCTTTTCTGAACATGACTCGAGTCGAGTCATTGACTCGAGTCACGTTATCACTGCATGTGTCTGTGACAAAAACGTAAGTGACATAAATAAATTGATCAATAAATTAGAATTTGGCTCTAAACATCTATGTTCTCACTTGAGACCACAAACTCCCAAGATGTTGCCCTATTGGTTGTAGCGTTGACCTGACGTGAGAAAACGCAATGAATAAGCTTGATTACGCTAAGTTTTCTTCCAGAAAAGTCCCCCAAACACTTTGGGATTTTCTGAAACGCAATAAAAGCTGTGAGGTATTGGGTATCAAGAATGTTTTCAGGTTTTGTTTTTCCGTTTTCAGGTCTCATTTTTGAGTTTAATAGGATTATTTCAACATAGCCTTCACAATAACTTATAAAAGTAAACTGAAGGCTATGTTTAACAAATACCTGTCTCTATTTTGAAAACTTTTCCTCATATTAATTTCGAAGATTCAAGTCGCTATCTCTTCGGCATTATTACTTTTTGTTTTGAGTATCTAAAATTTAGATGTGATTTAGATTTTAAATTTTTCTGTTATGTGCGACTAACATTTGTCAGCAATGATCTTGTTGTCAAAACGTGAGGTTTCTATGGTTGTGTCTCTTTTACGCGCACCGCAATGGTAGTTATGACAACTTTGCTCGCTTCATTGGTTTGGTGGCAGGAGTCCTGTTGCAACTTTAGCATGAATTTCGACCTGCTTTCCCAATGTGCAGGTGCTTTTGTTGCAAGGGAAGGATCAGTGGTAAAATTTCATGGTCAAGGTTGAAACAGGATATTTTTCCTTCAACCGGAATGTTTTGTTAGTAAAAACAGGGTTGGATTTATCTCATATAAGCGATCACAGAATAATAATCTTTGGAGTTGGTTTGAGCTCAGAATCAATGATGGGTGGGTAGATGAATTGGCTTTCAGCTGAAAGATTTCGTTTAAGTGAGTCAGATTGTAAACTGCGTCGGTATTTCCTAACCAAAGGTTAATGAATGTAATTTTCATTTTCATCAAAGAAAGTTATGTTCTGACAGTGATTTTAAATATTGTAATCGGTGGTGCAGTGCTAAAAAAAGAGGTGTGGGGGTACCGTACCCACACCAAATAGAAAGGAAGACTGCACCTAATAGTTCAAATAAAATGAGAATTCTCCTACAAGTGTTTCCAAACTGGATCTGCTTGTTTCACTGTAGACTTTTGCCTAGCAGTGTGAATCTGCATGTCGCTAGCACACCTGTGTCTGTGTGAGATCCCAGCCATGTTTTAATGTAATCATTGGGTTTACACCTTCCACAAAAGCTTAGAGATGATTATGTGTGACTTCGCAAAGGCTCACTTCTATTTGACTGAGGTGGAAGAAGGTATTTTTTTGACAAGTCAACTGTCCAACAGTTTACATCTCACAAACATCTTTGTAGAAGACCAGTTGAAGCCAAATATGAAGATCGTTACACAGTCCAGACCATGAACCACCCCTTAAGCATTAGGTTTGGGAGTAATGTCTGCAAATGTTAATGCAGTTCTGTATTTCCTCCAGCCATGTACCGCCATGAATGGCACCAAATATCTCAATCTTCTGAAGGAAAAATTAGGTATACACATGATCGTGTATTATTGCAATGTTTTCCTGTATAATGGCACTCCATGCCACAGGTCAAAACTAATTAAAATTTTTCTGCAAGAGAATAAATACTATTGATATCTTGGATTGGTCAGGAGTCTGGATTACAATTGAAAATTTATGGTAAGTGATGAAAAATGAAGTGACAGACCAGCATCCTACCAACATGGAATCACTGAAGAAAGCCATAAAAATCATGTGGACTGAAAACATTACCTTGGAGAATACTGCTGCAGTCTTGTAGAGAGCATGTCTTGATAAAGTACCATACTTTACAGGCCGTAAGGTGCACCAGATTATAAGGCACACTTCAATTTTTGAATGCTAGCTGTTTTTTTCATACATAAGGCACACCAGATTATAAGGTGCAAAATGTTGGATTATATACAAGGGAGATTAATCTGCCAGAAACAAACATAATAGACCAAAAGCTATGCACGTGTTTTTAAATGGTGTGCGCCAATGTGGTCAGGTGCCTTGCCAAGTAATACATATAGATCTGTGCGCAGTAGCATCTCGGAGTAATACGATCTGTGCTTCAACATTACGTTGTGTGCTAGCTACTCATGGAACCAAATGCGCTGCTCATTGCAACTGTTGTTGGTGTATTACATAACATGATGGTATGTTTACAATAAAATCATAACTAATAATTAAATAAATGGCACCGCTTACCACATAACTGATCCTAGGTGACAAAGCACAACCAGATTCATACAGTAGGTGCACCACATTATAAGGGGCACTTTCGATTTTTTAAAGAACTAAACAATTTTAAGTGTGCCTTATGGCCCGAAAAATATAACAGTTTATATTTTTGGAATCTTCTGGTTTGCTATATGTTTCATAGTTAAAAATCTACAAATACGCAGATGATCAAACAGAAATGACAGAATACAAATGAGTTATGAAGAGTCAAAATGCAACTAAAGTAAAAAATTGTGGGTGGTCTTAAACCTTTGAGGGCAACTGTATATATCATCAATAAGGCTGGATAAAAGGCCTAGTAGGCCATAGATACTAGTAGGTTGGGTCAAATCCCAGTAGGGTCATACTGAAGATTTGAAAAATGGTACATTATGACCGGCCTGTTCAGCCTTGTGCAGCTCAGTAATGGATAGGTGTAAATGAAAGCTCTATTTGTACCTGGACTTAGCTACTCCATGCACAATAACATTAGTTTGCCACCAATGCAGCATTCACTGTGAAAGTAGCTGAGTGGCCCACAACACAGAGTAAGTAGAGACTACTTGGGACATCCAAAAGGAGTACAAAGTGAATATAATTAAACTCTTTCTATATGCGATAAACCATACATTTTTTCAAAAACTATTCTGACTTCAAAAATTTGTGATACTGTATTAATTTTGCTTTTATTAAAAGCTTGCCTTTTTTTGAAAGGTTCACTGTTGCTTAATAGAAATAGCATAATCTGAAAATTAGAGTGTACTGTCAATTTTTTCTTATTCACTTGATCAGTAATGGTTCTTACAAGCACTTTTATGATTTGAGAACTGATGTACATAGACATATTATCATATTGGTATTTAGATCATGTGCAAATACATTCTTTCAGTTGGTATTTTGTAGTTCTGCACAGTAGATCAGTAGTCACTCATTTTAACAACATTTTTATTGAGACACATTCTTGTCCAGGGGTTGTTTGCTGATTTTGTACAAGTTCGCTTTTTTTAACAAACAAGATTTAATTAAATTGTTTTAATACCAACAGCTTTTTTGGTGTGCACCATGATAAATTTTTTTATAACCCTTTAAGTTCTATTTTCCAAAAATGCTGCTTGAATAATGTTAAAAATAGTTTTAAATATGGGTTGCAAGTATAAATCTTTGCATTTACTAAGTTCTGCTGTTTCCTTATCAGTTATGAACTCCCCGTAGTGTGGCCTTGCTTCATTACAGGGTTCTACCATAGAAAAAATCTGTTGATATGTGGCTGCAGGTTTGAAACTGCTCTTTAGTGATGCCAAGTAATTCTATTTGAATAAGATTTCAGGACTGAGGATGCATAGTGTTGCATGGAATCGATTTCCTATTTATGCAATTTGTTTATCTTGATTCAACTTGACTGCTTTTGTGCATCAAGATCAATACTGTACTACCATAAGTTGATCACTACAAGGAAACAAAAATCGCTGATTGTTTCAATGCAAGGGTACACAATGTGGCTGTGCACTTGCGATGGGCGACCAAAAACTTGGAGTGCATGAACAGGATTCGCAGCAATATAGCAGTGTTAGCAGTTTCGCCTCTGACATTTCTTTTGCTCCCTGGTCTCATCTCATTTCCTGTACTTTGTTTTGGGTTAAGTAAAATTATGTTTAGATGCTATGATTTAGATAGATGATGTCAATGCAGGGGAAACTCCAGGTCAGCAGAGTTACTCAGACTCATCACGCAATTTATACTGATTGAATAAAACCATTTGAGGCTTGCATCACTGAAATTTCCATTTGCTCTCATTCTGGCTGGCACTATCATTGCTCTGTGGCATTAGTTACTGAACAATGAATGAGAGGTTCTCAGGAGAACTCCTCCGTTGTTGTGTAATGTATGTCAGAACAATGATAATGCCAGTTCGTCTTTTGCACACTGAACTCATTCTTATTAGCCCAAGGTACTGAGCAATTCATTTTTTTAATTGTTCTTGACAGGGAAGTCTTTATACTTTATGCATATTAATGCTGTATGGCAAAGCTTATGTGTGCACAACGAAAAATTTTGTGCACTACTAAAGTCGACAGAAAATGCGGCACCCCTGTTTTCATGTGCTGATTTAAGTTAGTGGTTTCAGGATTGTCCTAGGCATAATAGATTTTATTATCAACACCACAGTTTTAATTTCTGGCCAAATTATGTACTAAAAACTCCCTAAACGTTTGAGAAAGGGTTTTGCTATGGTTTGATTGTTTACAATGTAACCTATAAAGATAGCTTGATTCAAGCATGTGTGTTATCAAAAAAAACAAAAAACAATTTGCGAGTATCCAATCCCTTTTGAAGGATCATTATGATATGTATATTATTTATTTGTTTTGCAGAAGCTTGTTTTAATTAGGTGTTTCGTAATGAGTGCTTCTTCAAAAAATAGAGTCAAGGTGTTTGTCAGGTTTCGGCCAACATCACATTTTACTTATGATTGCATTTCACTTGCTACTGATGGTCAGGTTAGTGACTGTTTTTTGCAGTTAATGTGCATTTTTGGCATTTGATAAGCTTATAAATGATTGTACTCTTTAGACTAACATGTTGCTATCTCAACAATAGTGTCCGAAAAAATTTTGGACAGCAGGTCCCAAAGCAAAAGTTGTGAATTGCCTAAGACATATGTTTAATTGTACTGTTTTCAATATTTTTCAATGATAAATGTAATTGTGAAATAAAGTATTGTTTTTAAAGTGTCAAAACTTTCAAAATGAAATATTCACATCATCATCTAAATCACATGGAGTCACCTTGGGCCTCAAGCTTTATATTGTTGGTAGACACTGCATAAGAGGTTACTACATGAAGTAGTAGTTCATTCAATTTAGTGCTTTACATGTTATGTGTTTTGTTTTCTTTTTGGCATGGATGCATTTTTTATGTGCAGACCATAAACGTCCATGCAAAAAAGAACGAGCGCCACAAGATTGTAAACAATCAACTTCTTGACTGGTCATTTAAAGTGGATGGCATTCTTCATAATGCAAGCCAAGAACAGGTTAGCTCATGTTTGAAACAATTTTGGAGTTCATATTCTATCACTTGTATGGTTGTGTTGGTATTGAATCAGCTGAAATGTTCCTGAAAGGCATAAAGCCATCCAACACTGCATTGTTGTTTAAATCAATACATAACTGCAAGTTTGACTGGGTTGCTGTATTGGATGTTGTTGCATCAGAAACCCTGTGTGCAGTGATGGAGTCTCAAGATTTGGTCTTGGTCTCAAGATGAGTCTCGAGGCCCATTTTTGCAATTCTCGGTCTTGAAGGTTTCAAGTCTTATTTAGGTCATGTGGGGTTTTGAACTTCTGTGGTGAACTGAAAAATGCGGCTAGTGTAATGTATTGTATTTGTACCTGGACTTAGCTACTTCAAGGATGTAAATGTATCACTTAGTTGCTGAATTTTTTTCTTTTTGTAAATTAGAAGTCTCAGTTTCATAGGTGTTCAAACATTTCATTACACAATTCAAAACTACTGATTTGGGCTGTAGATGACATGAAACTACTTTTCCCAGGCAGTAAATGTGTATTGGACTTGTGAATTTATTATTATTAGGCTATGATGTAATGAGCAAAGTGCGTGCTCACATAATGTTTAATGCAAATTGAAGTACTACAATGACTTTGGTGAGAGTAGCATAAAAGTTTTGCAAAGCTTGTAATATACACAGTGTGCATCAGAGAAATTCCTTGTGTTGCTGTTTATTTAAAATCGTGTGAATATCACGAGCTCATGCAAACAGAAGCATTAAAGCATTATTATCTTTAGCACAGTGTTTGCCTCTTATTAGCTCAGTTTGTGGGAGTCTGCATCATAAATTCATGCTGTGTATAGTTCAGTAAAATACTATTTGCAGTTGTCTTGAATTTTGAAATATGCACTTATCAACAATGTATTTTGTGTGTTTGAATAGATGTTGGAAAGTTGTATGCACTGGTAAAATTTTATTTGATACAAATTGTAAAATTTTTCCAGTTGCTTGCATAAACTTTGAGCTACTTTTTGTTAAATTAGATGTAGTCTAAAATATATGCTTTTAGGTGTATGACAGTGTTGTGTCTGAGATGGCTGACAAAGCTATGCAAGGATACAATGGAACACTGATGGCTTATGGTCAGACTGGTGCTGGAAAAACTTACACAATCACTGGAGCAACAGAAAATTACAAGCAACGTGGAATAATTCCTCGGGCCATTGCTCAGGTACCATGATTTAAGTATTGAAGATGACTGAAACCTGCCTGCAGTATAAAACACACTGCATCAATAACAACCATTTTTTGTTGTTCCAATGTTATTTGAATGGAACCACAAAAGCATGTTCATGACGGAAATTGTTTTTGGTGTCTTGGCATCAAAAAAAGATAAACTGCAGCATCATCTGTATTGATGGAACAATTTATACTTTGGTGTGTCTGCGTTTGGGCAATGATCTTTTTGCATTAAACAAACTTCAAGTGTAATCACTTTTAAAATAATTGCTGTGAAATAAACTCATTTAAGATGAAAAGCTGTCTTGTTCGTCTTAATTTCTTGGGTTAATCAATGAGTTTTAAAACTTGTTAGAAGTTTGTTTGTGGCTAATATTGCTGACTGAACAGGTCTTTTAAGGTACATTTAGCATTAATCTGTTTTGCAACAACTGCACATTGCTTGAAAATGGTTTAAGGAACGACTGTGAATATTTACGCAACTTGTTCGTAGTACGCTGCTGTCGATGCTTCCGAAAACATGAATTTGTGTCATGAAGTATTAGTTTTTTTTTTTTGTTGCCATGTATCCAAAATTGGTTGGCTGATTCATCGGAAATTTTGGACACTGTTGTTTACAGAGCTCAAAGCATGCTTTTTTTAATCCTTTTCAGGTTTTCCATAGTATTGAAGATCAAAGCGATAAGTCTGTGACGGTGCGAATATCATATCTTGAAATATACAACGAAACAATGTTTGATCTTCTTTCAACTTTTCCGGAATCCACAACAGCAAGTTCAGGTTTAAACCTTTTTGGTAGCATAGAAAAGTGCGAACGAAACATGTTAGTTATTGTTATAACCCCACTATATAACAATGATAACGATAACAGTATAAACGAGAAGTGTTGAACAGAAAGTGCGTTTTTGTGAAGTGCTGAAGCATGATGATAAAGTTCTTCGACAATCCGTGATGCTGAACAATATTTGTGAATTTACTTCAGTGCTGTGAAGTGATGTTTCGACATGGCGCCAAAATAAAGTCTGTGCTGGGAAGTGAGTTTTGAAACGCGCAATGGTGTTTGTAACACCTCAACCATGAGAAGGGAAAGCACTCATTTTTTTGCTGTTCGCTGTTTGCATGCAACTATGTGCCTGAACGCGGAAGTGTGGCTTACATTTTTCAAGATTCTGACAAAATGTTCAGGCTATTACGAGAATATGAGCATTGTGGAAGGATCTGACGGAAGTATTTCTGTGAAAGGACTTTCTCTTCACACAGGTACCGGTTTTACTGGAGTTAGTGAAAAACAAAACTTTTCAGGTTACTGACCAGCAATCATTGGGTAGCAGCCCTGAAAACACTCTTGGATGTTTCTGTTATCGCTCCTGTGTGTCTGTATCCCGGGGTGTCTCTCGACTCTTGGAGAACAAACATTTTTCCCAGCATTCCTTGCATTTTCCTTGATGATCTACGAGAACATAAACGTGGCTGCCAGGGCATGTCATATACGCCATACAAGTGAATCAGGATCGTTTTTAGACTGTCATTAAATATTTCTTCAAAGGTCTTTTTCTATTAACATTTTTATCAACACTACTTTCTACCAAATGCAGATGTACTCAGGTGATGGTTTACAAATGTTTTTCCCTAGAATCAACCACTCTTTTCCAAATCAACGACATGAGCTGGAATTTGACGTTGATATTGCAAGCTATCTTCTTATGGATTGAGTTCAGTTTCACTATACTCGCTTTGAAACCACGTTCCTTATCGGCTTAATGAATCAAGTAATCTTTAATGTCCCACCATGACTCTGCTCTTCCCCCCCACTTTGCCAACGCGTCGTTTGATCGCACACTTGCTGCTGACCAGCGCAAGGACTTCAAGCTTGACACTACAGTATACGTCAAAACATTGTTGTCGCACCTTCGTATGAGCAAAGCAGCGCAATTGCTTTCCGTTGTGTGATAATTTTAGCGAACGTTAAAACCAAATTCGTCTCAAAACAGTCATGGTAAATTCTGTCGCATCCGTGTTTTTTTCGGCAGACTCGATTATTGCGCTGCTTAAAATATCCAACACGATAAAAACTTTAGTTTCAGGCCAAATTTCGCAACTGCATCCGTTGCCTCAAGCTCGCTGTAATTCAACGAATGCGAAAAAAGAGTGGGCGACCCCCCTCCCCCTTTCAACAGGCGAAAACACCGTCAACATTTCCACCTGAATCTTGTGAAATAAACGCGAGAGATAGTGGATAATTCTGGCTCATATTCGGTGTTTGTGATTCTTGATTCGAACAATTGGTATGCAGCCAACAGCGAAGGAGAAGCCCTCAACCTCCTTTTCGAAGGAGAAACCAACCGGGCCATCGCCTCCCACTCCTTGAACAAGAACTCATCGCGTTCGCACTGCATCTTCACAATTCATATCGAGGTATGGACAGCCGTGGAAGAGATGCGCTGGCGTTGGTGATTCTTGCATCGAGTCTTGGAAACGAGCTTGAATAGAGCGATTGTTTACTTTCAAACCACTTTTGAAAATGCCACGTATAACGTGTTCGAAATATAGCGCTGACAAAAAACTTCTCGGAATGATATGTTGTTTAGACCATAGCGCAGAAGTTGTTATTTTTAAGCGATGAAGAAATTCCAGTTATAGCTGCATCAAGACGATTTGTTTTGTCGGAAAATTTTTGGAAAAGTTGTCGTCAAACAAAAAAATTGTTTTTAGCCTCAAAGTGTTCTTCACAAATGTTGCAGTCAGATAGCAATCACTGCTGGTGTTTTTGCCAATGAAAATGAAAATGGATTTAATGTTAAAAGATACTTAAAAAAATTTTTGCATGTGGAATAAAACCACCAGCCAGAAATACTGCCAGTTCCGTAAAACACTTTTTGTTTCTGAAATCTGAAAAGGAAAACAATTAAAGAATTTTAAGTTCGGATGTTTGCTGCCTTGTTGGAAATGGTTTCAGAATGTATTTTTGAATACTGCGTTATTTTGAATACGGTTCGATGGAATTTAAATGCAAAACATTTTTTTGAAATATTTTTTAACAGTTACAAACATTTTCTCCCGTTTTTTGCTTTTTTCGGTCAATTACAACTTATTGTTCTCTTCTTGACGTTCCGCTGTTGAGCAGCAAAATATGTTCGAGACTTAGGCTGCTTTTTGGTGTTGAATACTTTTTGCGCTGTTTATAAGATTGTTTAATTGTGGCCTCGTTCCACTACGTGCTATTCTGTCAAACGTACTGAGGCCCTGAAACTTATTTCGATTTGTGGTTGGATGTGAAGATAAAGAAATGATGTACTAACAACAGACTTCATGTAAAACACGAAATTTCTGGGTTGAAAAACACCTACCTCTGCATGTGCGGATAGAGTGATGTTTTTGCGCCTTAAAGAAAACAGGACCGGAGACTCCTAAACTTGTTTTTTGTTGTTTACGCAGAATCTGTTTTTGCTCTTAAAAACTTCGCGAACATTTATGAAACTTGTGTAAATGACAGCGGAAGTGTTCTGTGCCTAGTTTCTCAACAGGTTCAGAGTCCGATCTTGATTAATCGGATCAACGCCGTGTCAAAACAAGTGCTTTTAATTAACTTTCAGACATTTTACAATATGTTTTTTATTTGTCAGTCACGTTCCAGAACAGAGTCAAATGCCAAGTACATCACATCCAAACTGAATCTAGTCGATTTGGCCGGCTCAGAGCGTATCGGCAAAACAGGGGTAATATTTTCTTTTGTCTCATTTCATATTCGTTTGGTGTCCTTAACTCGCTCTTTCTGTCAAGTGTTATTGTTACTCTGGCCGCAATATGGCGGGCGTAGGCAGGAGTGCTCTTGCAGGACCTTTCCCGCGTCAAGAGCAATTTTGAATAGCGACATCGGTGAAACAATGTTGAAGATTTCAAAGCTCCCTTCCGATTGTAGACTGTAGACATTTTGTGCCTATCTTGTTGTTAGTGACAAAGCCCCTTCTTGGTAGTACTACCACAGCAGTAGAACATCTAGTTTTAACCCGAAATCTAAACTACAACATGGCAAAAGTTGACAGTTTAATTAACCGTACTTGGAACCGTGATCTGTTGGTAAAAACGGTTGGTTGTTTTCTTTGACACTGCAATTTTGCGCGTTCACCTGTGTCTGATGAAAATAGTTAGCACGCCTTGTTATTTTTTAAGAAACGTCAGTGAAGGAGCTGATCACGCTTTTGTAAGACGCCAACGGCTTTGACCAAATAACCGTAAAAAATGAACTTGTGGTGAAAAAAATGTGCTTAAAAACTGTGTTGTTTCTGTGCAAGTTTGTTAACATTCGGTCCACTGCTACATAAACCTGTTTCTGCGCAATGCTCTATCGCATGGATTTGCGTTATTTAGGTTGCTCATATTGCGATGTTTTCGTTCGTGGTCACGTCATGCAGCATTTTGTTGCTTTGGTGGAATGTGAAAAGAACCGTTTGAGTCTAGTTTTTTTTCAGCCATAGACCGAATTTTTTTTGAATGACAGAAAACAAATTAAGTTATAATGTCTGAAAATATAGAATAGTGAATACTGTTACGACGAGTGCTATTATGGGAAAAATGACCGAAATGTCTCAGCGAAAACAAACAGTGACCCCTCACGTCAAATGCGCCGCCCGTTTGAAGCTTTCTTAACGAAAATCTGCCCGTTATGAAAAAAAAGACTGTTCAGAATGTATTTATGAAGCAAACGCCCGCATCTGGTCGATAACTTTTAATCGCATTTTCGTCGACGTTGTTTTAACGGCGCTGTGCAAAAAATGCAGAGCGGAATTTTGCAGCGTTTATGTTTGAAGAGACTGCTTCAATCGAATGTTTGCTGCTTGTGTTGTAGTCGGAAGGTCAGCTCCAGCGTGAAGCCATGTACATCAACAAATCCCTGAGCTTCCTGGAACAGACCGTCATTGCTCTGGCCGAGAAGAACAGAGCTCATGTGCCTTTTCGACACAGCAAACTCACCCACGCCTTGAAAGTAGGTTGTTCTTCGATGTTTGTTCATGGAAAGGTTGTAAAAAAAAACCTTCCTTGAAGTCGGTCAGCAAAGTTTTTACCGAAAAACACCTGGTCATTTGGGACAGTTAGACATCTTCAAAGAGTAAATGCAAAAACCAAGAGAAACTGTACATCACCGGATAGTAAGCTGTGAAGATGTATACTGCCAGCAGTTTCTTTGTTTTTCGGTGTGTTGTGATAACTCTCGCTTGAAGATCAGCACAAACGACAACGATTTTGAAGTTCTTTACAGATTGTTGCAATCGCTGTGTCTTTTGTTGTTTTCCATCTTCTTTTGTAGCTGGTCGATCGTAGCAATGTTGCAACCCTGTTCATGAAACCATCAAGTGCTATACGAGTCAGTAAAAGTAGGGTATAATACCACCCTTAATTTGATTGCGTCTTCCTGGGACATGTGACATCCGTTATATCCGGACCAAACTATTTTTACATCATAACGTCCATTTTTAATCAGTTTCACAAACAATTGTATCTGCCCAGCGAAACGTACATATCATACAAATTTTATGCAGGGTACCACCAAAAAAGGATTTTCTAAAGGGATGTTTTGTTTGTGCGTAGAAAACGTCATGCGCGTGTTAGATCCGTTTTTCTTCATATTAAGTCATCGTGTAGGAAGACTACACGGTGGTCATATTTGGCCAAACAGGTTTTGCACTTACAGTAAAATCATGTTGAAATGTTAAGGTAGCAAGGTGCCCAAAATTTGATGCACACCAGGTAACCGTGGGTAATGTAGTACCCATGTTTCCTATGTGCAGGCTTTCAGGGACGTATTTGTAAAATAACTCCGACACCAATCCATTTGTCTCTGAAAATCAGGAAAAGTCATGGAAGCACAGGTTTCCAACATTTTTATGAGCAGGGTTTTTTAAGGCGTTTTAGGGACCCGATTCGGGTCCCTAGAATTTCAAATCGGGTGCCTAGAATCAGAGAAATCGGCCCCCTACAGATCCATACCGGGTACCTAACATTTTCCTTAAAAAACTGTTATAAGTATATAAAATCAACAAAAAAGAAGCCCCAGGATGGTCCACCACCCTGGTTATGTGAGCAGGGTTCAAAAGGCCACGACCATGACCAGATAGTCCGTAGTCCTTTGAAAATTCAGATTATGGGAGGCTTGATTGTAGGCCTTGCTTGAATAAGAAAATGTTTCAACCTTTTCTTAATTTTCATTAGTATACCCCTGTTCAAACATTATACATCCTCCTACCTCTACATTTGTACCCGTTTCCTTGATGTGTATATTTGATGTATACGGGCGTGGGACTAGATTTCATTGTATTACATCAACAATAGGAGTGTTGATTGTTCATTCATAAAATGCAGCCGAGCGCTTACGTTGACGCTGCCAAGCATGTGCAAGATGATGAAAGTTTTTGGTTTGATACAAAAACTGGTCGCTCAATGGTGATTGTTCTGCGCTTTACCTGTGCGAACCTGACAAAGCTAAAATGAATTTTACTAGCAATGATGATATGAGACATTGTCAGCAAAAACTTGTTTGTAGCGAAGAAAAACGTGTGGTGTTCAAACAGGACTCGATCGGAGGGAGGTGCTGCACAACATTGATCGCAAACGTTTATGGCGACGAAGGTCAACTTGATGAAACGGTAAAATGCTCTTTTTCGATTCTCTTTTTTTCAGTCTTATTTGTTTCGTGACTGTGGACAACCTTCCGTGTTACTGATCTGTGGTGGTTTTGTTTGCAATTCTGCTTTGTTTTGTCGATAAATACGATCGTATTTGCAAAAACTGTTGACCAATTACATCTGTTCTGCGCGGTCGATATCAGCCTTGCGAACTTGTGCTTCAACAAGACGTTGGAACAGTTGGTTCATCCGATGAAAGCCTCGTAGATTATTATCTATTTCTGGCGCTTTTTGCACAGATCGCCACCCTCCGCTTCGGGCTGAGGATGATGAGGGTTCCTGTCGAGGCTGCTGTCAATGATCACTTCGATCCCTGGCTCCTGGTGCGGGAGTTGCAGGAAGAAGTGAAGCATCTCAAGCAGGTCTGACAGTTTAGTCGTCTGTGTTGTTCTAAACAGATCCCGGGACTAAACCTTCCCAGCACGTAGCGATAGAAAAAAGGAATCCATTTGAAAGTTCACGTTCTAGCTCGGACATATCAGCTATTACTGGCTGCTTGTATTCCAGTTAGTTGATTCTGGGACAACTTCAACAGTTATCAATGATGCGCTGAAAATAACTTGATTCATGTGTTAAAATAGCATTCATGTTAATATTCTTACCGATTTCTATGCACAAAGCACTACGCCTTATGTTTATTTTACCCCTACTTTTGGTGCAGCTTTTTATTTGACCCCTGCAATAATTTGTATTATTTTATCCCAACATTAATTTTACATTAATTTATTCTACCTCTATTTTGGTGTATTTTCGTTAATCAAGCACGCGCGTCAGTCTATCTTGGAAAAAATACCAACCCGCTGTTATATGTTTCTGCTTAAAAGTAGGACTGGGTGTCGCGTCTCTTGCAACAACGCCGTCGATGAATCGCGTTTTGTGCAACTTCAGTTTGAAAAGTGTTCCATATTTCATTTGTTGGAAGTGAAACTTTGAACGACAACGTATTCTCATCAACTCGATGTTTCAGTTTCTTTGGATCTTTTATTTCAGCCAGTGTTCAGATTACGGCGAATTGCGATCGTTTCGCTTTACCGGCAGTTTGCTCACCGCAGGACATTTGATGAAAATTTTATCGCAGCAAAAGCTCTAAAAGTTTACTTTTGTTTTTGCCCACGTGTCAGGATTTTTGTTGCGAAGATGTTTTTTTCTACGTTAAAGTTTTTGTTTGTGAAAAAAAACTTGGCGTGTACTGGCTGCATTTCCTGTCAAAAAGCGTGGAGGCATCGAAACGAAATATTTCGCGTTGCGGGTCACAAACTAGCGTTGAGAAAAAGCAAAAACGTCCGACCAGATTTTTGTTTCGTTTCAAACTCGAATTGAAGTCGTTCTCACAAGAGATTTTCCGCACCTTTTCATTCTTTCCAAGTAACTGGCAACCTCTCATGCAGTCTGCCTGTTTCTCGCGCAGGAGTTGGCGATGCACAACACACTCTCGAACCGGCCGCAGATCGACTACGGGCCTTTGACCGACAGGCAGCAGAATGACATCAAGAAGCAGGTGACGTCACTCTCAGTCGACCGCACCCGTCGAGTTTGACTTTTGTATCGCTTTGAAGACCCTGGCTGATATATTTCCTCGATGAAATGTGTTGGTCCATGCAGTGAATGCATTAATTTCTTCGCGCAGCGTATATCGCGCAGCGTTTCCCGGGGAAGCTGGTACGAAGTGTTGAAACTGATAAAGATTCACTTCCAGTTAAGACTCTTAACGCAGCTGCGCTGGTTTTCAATTCTCGAATCAGCGACGACAGCAAAACGCTACACCCCCGCTACCGTTCCCCCCGCCAATGCCATCCGTAGGTGTCTTTAACGGTATCTTACTCGGTGCTTTCACCACTTATCAACGATTGTTTGCTTGAAAGACATTTGGGCGACAAAACTATTCGTCTTTAAAAATCAGCAAAACTTAGGTGTACAGGAAAGTTATGTTTTCGCGAAATTTTGAACAAAGCTCGGTTTTTCATTCTTTGTTTTCAGACGCGTTCCCTATCATGAGGCTCTTCGTAGTTGCGCTGCTTTTTTTCCAATTATTTTCGGTCGCATTCCACGTTTGTCGTTTATCTCTGGGTGGATAAACAATTGGTTAATATTTGTGCATATACCTGTGTACTTAACTGACCGATCCTGTGCGTCAGGTGCGTCTTTTCCTGGAAGGCAAATCGAGCGAGATTGACGTCGACAATCTGCGTTACGTCAACGCCGTCTTCGCGCAATTCCGCAGCGTCGTCGCGGAGATGGAGAAGGACGTGAACGATCAGCTCAAGCGGAAGTACGTGTTGCTGGATCGGACTGACTCCGAGACAATAATGGTGCTTCAAAAGGTTTGTCAAAAACTCACGGTCCTGTAATTTTGTACCTGCTAGTGATTGACTGAGAGTGCCTTTCAAAGTTTCTCTTGTGGGTGGTCTCGTGACGCTTATTTACTGTGCTTAGTTGTCGCCGCTGCATCGAGTCGAACATCAATAGAACAGAACAAACGCACTCGAGTTGACAATTAGCGATTCTGTCAAGTAGATGTAATAGTCCAGGAGTCATTACAGCAAGTAATGACTTGTCGTAACAGAATTTGTATATTTCGAAAATTTTTGAAGTCGCCACTTTATTGGAGACGCTGGAGAAATTTTTCGAATGAACTTCCGCCATAATTTTAGTTCGTTCTTCACGCCTTTTATTGCCAGCAACAAACTGATCAGTGGTTGCTTTGATCAGGTTGTTGAAAAGGAAGGTTCCAAGCAACATGAAGTTTTAACAACTTGATCAAATATGCAAATTCCCGCTATCGATTTGATTTTCATTGTCAGAAATTCTGTTTCTTCATTGCATTTATTGTTGCACAACGTTTCTTCCTTATTTTACAAAACCGAAACATCGCTTTTTTGGACCAAAATTTTTGTCTCTATGGCAGCCATGCTTGACTGAAAAGAAACAGAGTTTGGTGCGAACGGCTTACTTAACTTTTTAAGTAAATGTCCTATCGGAAAGTTTATGAACGTTATGCCTTTATGAAAGTAAATTTGTGCTTCCCGTTGTTTTGATAAAATAACATCTGAAAAGTACAGCCATTCCCGACATTGCGTGTCTTATCCAGGCCCGCAACTAGGGGGGAGCAGGCGGGACGAAACCCCCCTGAACATTTTTTCACACCCCCTGGAAAATTGTGTTGGACATAGTTTAAAACTATGGGAGACGGTTTCAAAAACTTGGGCCCCTCTCAGAAAACTCTTCGCCCTCCCTGGCGTCCCAAGCTGCTGGTTACGGGCCTGGGCTTGTCCTTCATAAACGCCCCTTGTACTTTGCGAACCAGGCCGGGATGCCAGTTGATGAGGACGGGCACCTGGTCGGGGTCAGCGACGCCGCTGCCGCCTCGGCCTCGGCCACACTCGCAGCTCAACCTGCTGCGCAGCCTGCTGCTAAGACCGGAAAAGCCGCCGCGTCGTCGCCGAAGCGTCGGAGCGGAAAGAAATCGCGGGGAGGGGGAAGGTGAGTGCGTGCATCGCAAGTAGTAGTCTGGGGTTATAGAGGTCAATGAACTACTCGTTCGCAATCCATCAATCAGCGGATTTAATATCGGTGTAATGTTGTTTATCCGCTGGTCAGAGGTTGAGTAAGACTCAGAATGCCCTTAAGTTCCGGGTTGCTTTCGTCATTGGTCGAGAGGACGTCATCGGAAACGTTTTTTGTGGAGACACTGGAGCCTGAAACCTGTCGTTTTTTGAAAAACAACTCTGACAGATCTTCAAACATTTTGTTGTTGGACGCGCTCTCCGTGGACTTTCAACATGAAACATTAAGTCCAGTTGATTATAACAAACGTTTAATAACGTTCAGTGGGAGAATGAAGATTTCGTTCAGCTGGCGTTTCCAGAAACTTCTCTGAACTGTGGAAGGTTAATTTTCCATGTTACTGACATTCCATATTACTGATTTCTAGTGGTTTTGTTCGCAATTCTGCTGTTGTTTGTCGGTGAATAAGAACGAGTTTGCAAAAACTATCGATTAATTGCCTCTGTCCTGTACAGTCGGTACTAACCTTGCAGTGCAAACTCTGTAAGTGGGAACAATTGGTTTATCCAATTAAAAGCCTCGTAGATTATAATCTATTTCTGGTGCTTAGCACAGATTACCACACGTTAGTGGATAAATAAATAGTAGTCATTGCCAGTTTTTTTACGGTGTTTTAGGGACCCGATTCGGGTACCTAGAATTGAAAATCAGGTCCCTAGGATCAGAGAACTCGGGTCCCTACAGGTCCATACCGGGTACCTTAACATTTTCCTTAAAAAAAGCTGGTCTATGCACATGTTCAATTACACATGTGTAAAAACTTCCAAATGCCTATTTGACGCAATCTACTCTAGATTTGTCATTCTTTAATGTCGTTACCTTTGAGAAAAGCTTGATGGATGTCAATTACCCCTTTTCAAAAAATAACAAATTACAGTTTGCAATCAATTAATAATGAAACAACACAAGCATGATGTCATAACTTTCATTTTAGATGTCCATAAAGAATATAGTCAATAGGAAGGCTGATACCGCCTTTTTCCTATCATGCGGTCAAACCTTATCGTTTACTCTTTTGAAACTGCACTTCAGAAACGCTCCTTTGTAGCTGCGTTTCTTTGGAGACATCTAATAGTTTTTAGCTTACACTAGACTACAATACAGCTTATACTGCTAGCGACCACTACTCAACTAGACTATGATCCACGATGCATATCAGTCTCCGGTACTATGATGTCACAGAAGACATGGTGTTACAAATGAACAATACAAGATATAAACGCACACAAAACTCTACATTCCACAAAGTTGAAAATATTTTAGTCCAACGTAACCAAAAAAAAGATAAGCTATAGTGTCCCCATGAAATTGTCAAATTACCCATTTGGGGATAATTGCTCACAGGTTAAGCTCTTGACCTGAAACCAGGCGTTTGGTTAATCTCAACAGATGGATTTGAACGCTTTCGTGAAAGGCGTAGAGTTCCTTCCATGCTATGCAACTTTTTTCTTAATTAAACTCGAAATAGACCAAACCCTGTTTTATTTTTTCTTTTGTGCGATACGTTAGAACTTAATGACGTAAATGTGCAGCAAACTTAAGATTTTGTACAAGATCTATATTCGTCGTGAACGAAGACTTTTTTCTCAGTTTCACCCAATTAATTTCGCGAATAAGTTTTCTCGCTTCGCTGTGGTTTGTCATCTCGTTGTTATGGTAACTGCTTAGTTTTGCGCACGAAACTTTATTCCTAGACTTTCATTCCGAGATAGATTTAACGTCTACCCATGGGGCTGTCGTTGTTGTGCAGCCCCACATCGAGAGCCCCCGCCACCCCTTCTCCACCCATCCAAAGCGAAGCATCAACGAAACCCGCGAAATCCGCCGCTGCTCCCCCACCACCACCGAGCATTCCCGCCGAAGCTGCTGAGTCAGCGCGCAAGGACAGCATTTCTGCTGAGTCAGCATTAGAAGAGAAGAAGCAGAGCAGGACGAGGTTGGTTTCAGTGTCAGAGCACATCGAGTATGGGGAGTTTGTCCATCAGCTGGGATGTTCATCTCTGATCAACATCGTGTCATTCCAAGTAAAATTTGCAAAAAAACGTTTGCAAATAGATTGCTTGCTTATCTCACATGTGGAGAGTCGTTACTTGATTCCAAGTAAATTTACAAAATACTTTTTTGTGTTACCAGTGGAACTAGAATTGAAGTTGCATTCTGCAAGGATGCTTTTTTCTTGGCTGGTAGAACGCTGTTGCGTCAGATTGCTCATCACTTACCTGCAGAGCTTCTTAGACATGTTTGTTAGAACCAGGAGTTTGAATTGAAAGGCCAACCAAGGCTTCGCGCATAAAAACATGGTTCTAACTGATATGTGTTGAATACTTGTTAAAAGCTTTTTTATCAATTCAGGTGTGTCTTTGATTAAGCTCAACATAAGTATCGAGTTAAAATCATCTTGAAGCAGAGGTCAATTGTGGCGTCACAGAAACTCGATCACAGCAAAATGCACGCGAAAAATTGAATTCGTGACACTTGTAAAAATTGTTTGCAAACGTCCAATCGATGCTAAATTTCTTCCAGCACTCCACCACCTCGGTCGCAGGCCTTCGAGGAATTCAAAAGAGACCAGGGCCAGGAGATCAGTCGTATTTTGAACGAAAATAAGACCATCCTCCTCAGCAAGAAGCAAATCGTGAGTGTCGCATTCACGTTGTGCACTGACAATGTCAGTGAAGACTCTGATAAATACATTTGATGTTAAACAAGTGTTTTTGTAAAAAAAACATGCACGTTTTATTGAATGGCTTTTTCAAAAAACAGCGAAATGCCAACAAATCCCCACCAAACTTACAATGGTGTGCAGCCGACACGCTCTATGAAGCTTTTCTTCTCATTTGCGTTGTCACAAAGCAAAGCTTTGTTTCTCTGAAACAACCCATTCGCCGAAAGACTCCCAGCGCTTTTGAAGTCACCAAGCCTCGCTCTGCTCACCCGGTTCCCGTTCATTGTCCAGGTCCGGGATTTGTCTCACGCGGTCAACGCCACGAAACACATGATCGATGGGGCGAGAACTGCGCTGGAGCGGAAGCGGAACGAACGTCTCGAACAAGGTGGGTTCGACTTCTTGCTTTCTTCACTTCGTGTCAGTTCCCGAGCGTTAGTGTGACGAGTTTTGTGGAAGGTTTGAAACAATGGGATTGTTTCGTGAAGTCCAAAACAAAACCCTGCCAGAGTTTGTACGCCCTGCCTTTTCTTCTGAACCTCGGTGGACCATTCTGTGAAGTCGGTTAATGACAGTCCGTGAACTGGAAAGGTCTGCGCTGCTCACAACCAGGGCCATGTACGTTCCACACAAACCATTAGGTTGCTACCTGCTGTGCGAAGCAAGCTCATCCCATTCGTTAGAATGGCGCCATTGGAAACCATACAAGAGAATAAATCATTCTTACTTTTTGGCAACTATTTTAAGAAATAACATGCTGTTGTTTTTTGGACTTCGTGTTTAATTCAATGACACTGGATTGTTGTAAACAAACAAATTTAATGTCACGTGACCAATGCCTTAAGATTAGATGAAAGAAATCATTCATTCGTGGAAATGTTGACATTTGGTCCAATCACAATTGTAACGATTCAAACACACGTAATAGTAGATGGACTTGACATCACAACCAACCTTACATAAACAATGCTCAGTGGTGCCGGTATAGCTCTGGTACTGACCTCAAAACAGAATGCCGCATTGCTATTGTTTGGTATGCTCCCGTCAACAGGTATGTTTTTCTGCAGCGTTTTACATGAACGCAAACACTGCAGTCACTGAGTTGACAAAGAGAAGTCTTTCAGATTTCGCAAGAATTTGTCGCAGAACCAACCAAAGCACAGCTCGAGCTACTGGAAGTATTGGGACTTCGACTAGAACACTGCCACCGGATATCCACGCTTTGCTTATTTAGGATTTAGGTTTAATCCGATCCGATTGTGGGCGAAGTTATGTCACTGCAGAAAAATGCTAGGTGTTTAGAGTACCCCCCAACCCGTTCAACCTTAGTAGGCGGCGCGTTTGTGGAACGTTATTTACGGCCGATGCCAGCTTTAGCTTTTGCGGTTGAAACCAGTTTTAAANGGCGCGTGAAACCGGTGCTGTAGAGATATTTTCCTTNAAATAGTCGCTTTGAAATAGAGATGGTTTCTGTAGAGTTTTGAAATTGATATGACTCGTTTTTGAACCTTATTTGAGAATTCCGATAAATCCAAACTTTTTGTCGTACTGGAAAGCCTCGCCAAGTAGTTGTGTACAATTTGTGCAATATCATCTTGCTGGAATCTATCACTTTGATGGAGGAAAACCAGATTTGCGAAGCACGTAAAGTTTGTTTTTTCGTTTTTGAATTCAAACTTCTGGAAGGTGTTTAGTTTCACTGCGACGTTCTGCGAATAAATACAACTCACCTGAAAAAATGCACTTTTGTGCAAAACACTGCATGTTCGTTGTTTTGCACATACCTCCAAGAATGGCATCAAATCGACTTTTTTTGATACAAAACCTTAAATATTTTCAGGTGAGTTTGTTGATGAGGAAGGTGAGACTGTTATTGACGAAGAGGAATTCCAACTCATCACTCAACTCAAGAATCTCAAACAAACCTACAGGTACCTTCACGTTATCTGACATGATTCCTTAACAAGGCGAAGTTTTCAAATTGTTTCATTATTTGTTTTCTTTGTAAGTCGTCACAATGACATGGGCTTGTTCCAAATTAGTTTCCACAGCGGTAGTTTTTTGTTTGTTCTGTTCAGAAACGACTATGACGAGCTCCGCAACACCAAGTCTGAAGTTGATTATTGCCAGAGGTTGGTGGACCAAAGTCGACAGCGATTGGTGCAAGGTTTGCTTCTTTTTCATTTGATCAGTGTGAAAATGAGAGCACACGCAGAGTTGGCAGCATGTATACTCAGGAGTTATGTGTTAAGTTTGATAAGCAACTGCAAAATGTTTGCCTTAATTTCGTGTCTGCGACATATCACAACTGCGCAGTCTATGAAAAATGAAAATCAACCGAAATTTTATCATTTTTAAGAAACGTGATCGAAATGTTTGAACTATATTCGTATTTGAATCATTTTTTTAATTATAAAACAAAAGACACCGGCTAAATGGGACAGTTAGTTGAGCACCCGGCACCAAAGCTGATAGGTTGGGTTCGATTCCCGTCCGAGTCATGCCGAAGACGTGAAAAACGGTACTTGCGGCCTGTCCAGCCTCGTGCTCGGCGTTGGTGGGTGGGTGGGTGCAAGGGATGGTGACCCGCCACCAGTGCAGCGTTCACTGCGAAAGTAGCCACGTGGCCCACGGCGCAAGTAAGCGGACATGGGCGCCGGAGACCACTCGCGACATTCCGGAAGGAGTGCAGAAGAAACCGAATGCAAGCGAAACTGAAGTGAAACTAAAAGACCTCAAATTCCCAAGCGTCGTAGCTTTAATAAAGTTCATGCGAAATTTCAAAGTGTTGGCAGCTCTTCTGTTCAATGCATCATAAAAGTAATCGGTTTTAAACCTGCTGAGGTTACATTGGATGAAGGTTTAACAAATAGCGACTCGAGCTTTTCGTGCAATTATTCGATCTCATCCAAATTGAATGAAATGTGTTTATACTTGGGCGAGAGTTGATGACAGTGCATTTCTTACCGAAAAATATGAGGAAAGTTTTTCTATTATTGCGAAAGTCCAAATCGTAAGCAGTCAATTGAATCATTTGAAGTAAAGCGAAAAAAAAGTATGCTTAAACTTTCTTGGAAAAATTTCGAACGTTCATCAGCAGCAGAAATGAAGCCAAAAAACAAGCACTTGTAGATGCGATGTTGTGCAGGAGACGTATGACAAAAACAAAACCGAAGTAGTGACCATTTTTGCTTTGGGTTTCTTCTATTTATACCAAAACAAATGTCGCGGTTTACAGCTCGGCATTTGACATGAAAGGTGAGCAATTAGATATTTTTGTATGCCTTGATTTTACGATTTGTTTTCCGTGTAGCAAAGAATTTTGCATCAAATATAGTTACTGCTGCGGGAAAGCTTCATCTGAAGCATCTAGAAGTCGAAATATTAAGGTTTTCATAAGTTCATACTGCCACAGTGACGAGGCTGTGGCAGAAAACCCGCAAAACTAAACTGCATAAGTTTTTGTAGTGTAGTCAACTGAGTAGATGTTGATGCGTTTCGTCAAAACTCACATTTGATGGCGAATATGTTCAAGTACAAAAGGATGATCTCGTGTGCATATACCATTCTAGAAAAAAATTGCAATTTTTCCATTTTTGTGTTGATTTTTGTTTTCAAAACAGATCTTGTTTTTACACTGAATTTCTTCGCCTTTTTCTTCCAGAGTTTGACACTTGGTACGCAGACTGCTTCCTCCAAGATCCGGACGAAACAAGCGCCCTCGCAGGTTATGGCTTCCGTCCGGGGGTGAATGTCCCTTCGAGATTGCAGTCGTTGCAGTTCGAAGATGAACAGGTGAGGCTGGTTTACAGTTTGCGCCATTTCTTTCTGAGCTGTTGGCGAAAACCAAAGGCAGCACTGTGCCGAATATTCTTCTTGTCTTTTACTATATCTTCGAAAAACAGGCAAGCGGGATGTCATGTGTGAACTTCGAAATTTGCATTTTCCTCTTCCATCACAGAGGGACTACAACAGTGGTTCTTAACCTTTATACGCACTCGTACCCCCTGACCTTTCATAAAATTTTCTCGTACCCCTTGTCTGCAATCAAGAGTAATTGGTAGTAACACAATTTCATCGCAACGAATATAACGATACGATG
>JGI24158J21664_10001986_pt1 | contig 24123 bp, 15 predicted proteins | sample Ectturendosymbi3_FD_21664 | JGI IMG/M metagenome (IMG submission 21664) | reverse complement strand
CCTCATAACACCATGGGCACAACAACGGCTGTCATCGCCTTTTCTACCACGCCAACTAAAGACCTTGATCACAGCTGTGCTTGTTTATGTTACTGACTGTGTGCATTTGATCTCCAACTGTTGTTTTTGTCTTGCTTATGTTTACTAGCTGATTCATATGAAACAATACACATTCATTCATTTACATGAAAATTTGGCCATCTTTGATACGCCTCCCATATACATTCCAGTTGCATTACAGGCTATAATTCACTCAAGGCATGCTTCAGACACCTCGGTACCAGCATGGAGCAGGAAAAGTTCTTCAAGTCTGTTATGTTTGTTTAAATTTTTTGGTTTCATCTTTTATAAAACATTCGTTATTTTTTAGTATTTTCCTTTCAATCAGTAACAGCATCAATTAAAGTGCAAAGTGACTTTATTAGTGCACAAACAACAGAATTGGAGCTACATTTTCAGTGTAGTTTTTGTCATCAACTTAAATTGAAAAAAAGTATTGTTTGTTTATTTTACAAAAAAGGGGTAAAATCCACCCCGGGTTAGTGTTCGTGAGATGAAAATTCAGCGTTGAAAAATTGGGAAATTCTTATATAATTTCTCCTGAATATCAAACAGAAAGCAAAAATATGTTTGAATTCTAGGCAAGTTATTATTTTTATAAACAAAAATTGGGTTATTTTCTTACCAACATTGCCGTCTGTGCCTGTGGTTGGAAAATCAGTTGAAGATAGTGTTGTAAGGTTTGTAACTTCTGTGCTCATTGCGTCGGTGAGGGTCGAAACACTGGCAGATGTATCAATAGTTGTCGAAGGATTAGTTGACGGATTGATGGTATCCATATCTGGGCTGGTCAAACTGTTCGATGTTACGGTGATGCTGGTAAAATCGTCGGTTGTTTCAACGGTCAAAGCTTCATCTGTTGTTGCTTCGCCACCATTCGTCACACCACTGTCTGTCATGTCTGCAGTTGTCATAACGCTGGTTGCTCCATCGATGGTTGTCAAATCACTACCTTCCGAGGATTCGGTAATAAGATCAGTCGTTCCCACCACATCTGTGCTTGTCACGTCAGTGACTGTTGAAACGCTGGTCAATGTGTCAATAGTTGTTGAAGGACTAGTTGAGGGATTGTTGGTACTCATATCTGCAGTAATCATATCGCTGGTTAAAACGTTGATTTTTCTCACAATAGTGCTGCTGCCACCAACTAATGCTTAAAAAGACTGCAAACGCAAGTGACTGCTGTCTTGAAACAAAAAGAAAAAGAGGCTAAGAACCTTGTCCCATTTTTACATATGACATAATCGCTCGTTGGTCTCCATAACGTAATAGATTCAGAAACTGGTGTGGTCTTACTGAGATTGTACTAAGTGGTTCAACATAAATTTTGAATTGAGAGCATAAGCAACGTTGCTGCACCAATATTATGCTGTTTATAAATCTAAGTCCTAGTCGTTCACATTAGCTTCATTTGCATCCACACCCTACAAGAACATGAAAAAACTGGTATGAAATGAACTGAAACAAGATCAGAAGAGGCTTCAAGAAAAAATATAGCTTTTGATGTTACAAGTAAATGTGGACCGTTGATGGCATAACTAAAGGCTAGACCAGTGGTTCCCAACATTGTCAGTGTCGTGAACCCCTTTGACGATTTGGCAGAAAACTGTGGATCCCCTTAAAAAAACCAGTCAAAACCCTTCAGGAACATGTGTGGCTTAAGTGGTTAAAACCAGTTTTAACTTAATATTAGAAATACTTAGAATTGCTGTTTAAAACTGATGCTTTCAGCTAGTGGATTTTTATGCGCTTTGTCGAACAGTCCTACTAAAATCTGCATATGTTTCATATTTATCAAGTTAGAGGGGTGTAAATGGCCTATTTGGCCTTCCTCTTTTGACGTGTAACAAAAACATTTTCCAATTTGGTCTTGGGTAACTGTCGTGAAACTAAAGCAGTATATGCCCATGTTGGCCATGGATACGTGCCGAGTAACAAAGCAACATTTGAACTTATTTGTAAGCTAAATAATATGGCTATTTTTGCTGTAAGGACCCTATGTGGCTAAGAAGTGCAAATATTGAAAATAACATATTTTCATGTATCAACCTAATTTATATATGTTGGATGCAGAACCACAAGCTTTGTGCGTCTTTAAAATTAAATGGTAAACAGTAAAAGGAAGTGTCAATATCGGTTCCTGCGTGGATGGTAGGAAAGTTCAAAACAAGTTAGCAAATCTGAATGGGAAAATCAGTGAACATCCCAAATAGAACAATATAATTATTTCACACGAGGAAGGATCGTGCTTACGTTTTTCAAAATATTTATCTTCACAGGTGTCAAGAAAGCGAACACTGGATTGTTCTATAAAGGTAACAGTTAAAGCTTCACAGATAGGTGGTTTAGTTCTGATGTCATGGAACAAAGAATAGTGCCGCGATAGAACCATTTAACCACTGTCATCCCTGATCTCTGGTTTGTATCAATTACTTGGATGCGATGCCCATCCAGTCTTTGAAAACCTGATATTCTAGTTTTTTCATTCGATGAATTAGAGGGAAATGACTCTAATTCTAATTTTAATCAAATTTGCTAATAGCTTCATTGCTCCAATTTCAGTTCTAATCTAATTTCTGGTTTTGCCAAAAATCCTATTAAAGATGGAACAAGAACAAGCCCTCGTGAAGGGAAAATGCAACAAAATGGTCACAAGTGCCATGTTACCACCATTTGAGCAGAGAAGACAACGAAAACTCGTTCATTTTTTTTCTCATTAACAACTGCAGTCCAAACTATATAGCCTTATCAATGATGAATTATCACGTCACATTACCTATCTACTCACACGCAGATTTGAGTAAATGTAAGTCGAATTTTATTTCAATTTCTGGTTTTCGCCAAATCCGCTGATTTTAATTACAAACTAGTTTGTGACAGATGAGATAGGTCTAATTTTAATTTTAATCTGATTTAGCAAAGCTAAAAAAATTCTAATTGTCCAAGTCTGTGACCATCCCGTGGAAATTTTATTTGCTGTTTGGCCATCATATTGTTGATGGTATTTCAAAAAGTTGCTACATACAGCAAATACCATAGTTTGCACATGTCAGGATTTGGTTCAGCGGAAAATATTTATTTTCGTCAATATTTGTGAAACACATGGGACCATAGACTTGTTGTATTTTTGTTTTCCATGGTAATCACAAAGTACAAAGTGCTTGCAAGGTCTTCACACACTTTCCATTTGCTTTTTTGTCTTGGTTAAACAATGTGCTTGTAGTTGTTAGCTTTTGTCCAATTGGTAGGTCTTCTGTAGGTAACAGCCTGTTCGGCCTGTTCCGTCAGCCATCAGCCTGTTCCGGCTTGTTTAGCATAGTTTGAAGTTATTTGACATATTTTGATAAAATGTTTAGCATTTTTGGTCCATCAGCACCTGGCAACCTGGTTTCTAGAGTTGCGCTGAATTTGTCTTTTGCAAGCTTAACCACCACGGAGCGAAATTTGGCATTTCGTTATTTTGTTTCATCTTACACATATGAAGGTCATGGACCCCAAAAAATCCTTCTGTGGACCCCCGGTTGGGAACCACTGGGCTAGACCGAATCAACTTGAAATTGAAAAATTGCTGTTACATTTTGCAAACCGAATTTGCAGTCACCACGACAAATTTTCTTGTAGTTAGAGCTTTTTCAATCATTCGGATTTACTATCGGCATGGATGTTTCTGCACTAACAAATTTGCACATAGAGTAACGATACAGTATAAACAAATCCTTGAGAAAACACTGGCGAAACATAGTAAAACTGGATCGTTTTTCTTACCAACATTGTCATTTGAGCTTGTGGTGGAAAATTCAGATGAAGGTTGTGTTGGTGAAAGGTTCGCAACTTCTGTGCTACTGCTAGCATCCATACTCATGGTTGCTTCACTGTCGCTTGTCGAATCGCTGGTTGTCGATGCTCTCGAAATCAGACCAGTTGTTTCCATCACATTCTCATTGGTTGCGTCAGTGATTGTTGAAACGCTGGTTGATGTATCAATAGTTGTCGAAGGATTATTTGACGGATTGATGGTCACCACATCTGTAGTTAGCATACTGCTGGTTATTGCGTTGGTGTTTGTCAAACTAGTAGTTGTCTCATCAGTCATTACTTCATCTGTTGTAGCTTCGTCGCCATTTGCAAAACTGGTGCCTGTCATACCAGCTGTCCTCATACTGTTTGTTGTTTCACTGTTTGTGAAACTAGTTGTTGCGTCGTCGTTGTAATCCGCATCTTCGGTTGTAATGTAGCCGGCTGCCACCGTGGACTGACAGCTTGTTTTCCCAACTTCTGTCAAATTAAACGGCAATATACCACTGTGAACTAAATAAGATTGGTGCAAGCCAGAAAAATTATGTCTCATTCTTCACCCTAACATTTGGAAACCAATAGAAACGTTTCAACCTGAACCTATGGGTATCAAATGCTTTGGCTAAAGAAGACGGTCACCATGTGTTTTTACATGATTGGAAGTTTCTTGTCTGATCAACAAAAAGCAACTTGCAGGCGTCCCGACGGTAAATATGAGAGTGACTGCGGAAAACCAAGGTGGCGTTCCGGTAACTGTTAAGCAAGCATTTACGCAATACTGTAGCTTGTCTAAAAATTCTGTTCATTTTAAAATCTGATCACCTGCGTAATCTCCATTCATGTTATTGCAAACGGTCGTATGGAGCATTAAACCCTTTACCTGCTGTATGTTTTACTTAAAATTCAGGCATTTTACCGCCACAGTAAAATGGCCCATTGGTTGGTGTACACACCGAGTTAAGACAAAGGATTTATTTGAGATGAAAATATGCCAAAGTTTTAATAACCGCAGAGTTTGTTGTCTAAATCAGAGGGTGTGCGGCCCAGTTTAGGTTTTCACTGTAGTTGAAGTATATCCTGACAACATGTCCTTAATTTGATAAACATAAATTTGACATTTTCTGATGCAGCAATCCTCATTGCCACTACGTCTCTCCTGCGTACTGGGAGATTTTCACACGAGTCCACTTAAACTTTCGTGCAAAACTGATGTGAAGTTTTCTGATTTTACCTTTGTTGTTCCAGTGGAACTTAACTTGTGTATAACATTACACTTACGGAGTGAGTAAAGTGCCAAACTGTCGTTGCCATTGCAGTTAAGCTTCGGACGCTTTCAGTACAGTAGCTTAAACTGAATTTTGTTTGCCAAGATCAAATTACTGTAAGTCATTCAATGTGCGGCCCTAATCAAAATAGTGATATAATTTTTCACTCAGTAAGGAATTTCTGTTGGTCGTAGCTGTTCTACATTCTATTCGATACTAAACTTCGTGGTGACTATTAAATTTGGATGATTGTAACGCCAACTCTCGTGATCTGGAATTGCTTTGCATACATTTCAAATATTGTGAAGACATTTTGCCAATTATGCTGTTTAGTTGGGAATTCACGTAGTGCATCACCGTCGGTTTTGGAGCTTTAGTTGTTTAAATTTCAAAGGTGTGTTTCATTCGAAAAAATCATTTCAATCTTTTCTAATATATATTTTGTAATTTTGAAGGGAATAATCCAAATATTTTTAGGCGTGTTGTTCACCTTCAAACGCAATTTACAACTTAAAATCAATTCAGATCTAGCTCAACAATTTCCAGCTTTTAAGAGTCAGCGTACTTTTTTCACCAGCATTTTTCACTAATTTCCCGCACTCTTGGACAATATCACACTTACCAGAACAAGTTCATAATTTTCTCATTCGTATGAGACAGAAATATTCTGTGCTTTGTGTAACTTCGTATTTTAGTGTTGTTTATAAAACAAAGCGCATCATTTTGTTAAGCTTTAATCGTAATCTATAGTGGTGATTATGCAAATGTTTCAATAGTGACAGTCAGAACTTTTTTGTCCAATAACAGAAAACTCTACTGTGAGTGCATTCTAGAAAAACTTGTCACAGGTTTCAATTCACTCTTTTTCTTCCACTTTGTACATCAATATTTGTTTCAATATCATCATTTACTGTAACATTTTAGGCAGTGGGGTAACTGACAGGGGACATACCTGCGAACCACCCCCCCCAATCTAAACGTAACAACCGGCCCCCACTTAGCTTATACTGTATCTTGATATTTAGTATTCTTTAAGTTTTCAGTAGATTGTTGCTTTTTTCGGAGTTTTTCCAGTGATTTCGGGTTTTCGTATAGCCATCTACATTGGAATTCGCTATAGTTTATCAACTTTTTTCTGAATCTTGACTAGTGGGCCTTCTTCAGCTAAGTTTCCCCTGGCTGAAAGCCCTAGTTAAGCCATTGATTGTAGGTACATTCTGTGAAATCTTTTTCACGTCATGAATTAAATCCACCATCAGTAAATACACCACATTAAAATCACACCCTACGAAGGCAACAAATGATTTGTGGAAAGACTGTCATCAAAACCCAAGGATCTCTGTCCAAATTGTGCGGAATAACATCTCTGTCCAAAATATGCTCTTGGGCCAATGTAAGTGAAGGCAATACATGGCTGAATTTTGGTATTGTTTCACATCTGTTGAACGCAACATGCCTGTCCAACTTATTTTTTACTAACATAATGCCCTGAGTCTTTGTTCACGTAAATTTGTACACGTCAATAGTGTTGCTGCTCATATCAAGAACGACTACACCTTCTGCATGTATAAGCGGCGTGTTGAAGACATAAAATCAACCATGCTCTTTGTCAACTAAATTGAAAGCATGTTCAAAACAGCTAGTAACAGTAGAAGAGATAGATTTTTTGCTGTAAACTTTTTGCTTCGACAAAGAGCTTTTCACTAAACCTTTGCATCAAGTGGCTATAAATGTGCGGATAAGAAAAAGCACGCTGCCTGTACGCAATCTGCGGCGAAGTTGCTTACCATTCTTAAGGATGAACAGCACTGCCAGCCAAACTGCGGTGCTCAATTTTTGCTTGTCTAAGAAAATGAACACGTTTGGGAAAAGCTACGTGCGTTTAGCTTCAAATTTGAGCTAACCAGTCTGCTGTTGATAGAAGCGAAGCTCAACCACAACTGGCTCTCGATCCTTTGTGCTATTGTCATGAAGTGATATTCAATACGAGTTTAATGACTGCCATCCCCGTGAATCCTTTCAGCAAGCTGTGTCGTATTTGTAATGTATGGGTAAAACATTTTCAGTGCAATGAATGGAGCTGGACAACTTATTTATTTATGTGAAATGATAACGTGACGGTAAACAATACGCAGGATTTCCCAAGTGAATTTAAAGCTATTTAGTGTCGTTTGAAAAATTCTTTCAATGAAGATATAAAAAATTTGATAAAAGTGACTGAGTAGTTGCAACAAATTCAATCAAAATTCTGACCTCAGACGTCGCTTTCTCAAATATTTCATTTGATTCTTGTTTTACAGAAAAAAAATTGAATCGACCGGAAACCAATATTTATCTATGGAACATTGACGAATGCCAAAATTGTGCGGTCGTCCACTACCCTTGTCTAAATTTCTTTTCCGTTGTCATTTGGTTTCAAATCAATGCATCAAACGAGTAATTAGGTGCATTTCTTTTCTATTGCGTTTGCTCTTCTTCAAGTTTGCAGGTTGTCCGTAAGTCTCTACAAAAATTAAAAAAATTGTAATCCAGGCCATTGACGCGATATTTTAATCCAGTAGTCCTTAACCTTTTCTCTACCACGCCTCCCTTAAGTTAATGTCCAGTGTTTCAAGCCTCCCTGACTTTAAATAAGCAGATTGGGCGGAACAGTTTCCAATCCCAAATTTTCCGTGTTGTAGAGCGCGTAAGAGCTTGCGGCCCCTGGAAATTTATTGATGCCCCCCTGAGGAGACGTGCCCCTCGGGTAAGAGCCACTGTTTTAACCGATTTGTGTATGTACTTAGCATTTACTAAAGAGTTATCGCACGGCATATGTTATAGTTCCAAGACATTTAAAACAGACCCATTATGAAGGTCGCCTGTTATGAGCTGATGGACTGGTCTGTTATGAACGGGTCTATTATGGACAGGTCTGTTATGGGTGGTCTGCAATATGAACAGGTCTGTTTTGAAAGAGAAACCAGAATAAAACAATCACCAATTTTTAGTTTGATTTCAACTCTACGAACCAGCACGACATGCTGTAATAAAGCCACGTGCTCGTGGCCACCGGACCAAATGAGTTCAACGAAGTTCAGTGTGATCTTCAACGTTACGAGAATTTATCAGCGGTCTCTCCTGCGTACTGATTCCCACAAAACCCGCAAGTGACCACATAAAATCCGTAACTGGCGCAAGTTCGCGCTTGCCTTTTAAGGACCAATCTGCCTTTTGACTGCTCGGCATTCAACTCACGAAACATGCTTTTGTTACGTCTGCCAGAATTACCGCACAAAGCGCAGTGTAAGCCTGGCCCTGAATATCTTCATTGCTGGCTGGAAGATTCATTGTCTGGCAGTGTTCGGTTGTTTGTAAGACGTTGACCAACTGTGATAGGTCTGTTGTATGCGATCATGACTTCGCTGTTAAAAGCTTTTCCTTTCTCTGAGAGACGAAACAATTTGGAAAAAATGGTTGGCTAAACACTACAATTTTTGGGGAGATGGAGTCTGTTCCACCACGTAGAAAACCATCGTAATCATGTCATTTATCATGTTACGAGAAGACTTCCATCTTTATGATTTTTACGTAGTCGAGACAGGCGTAGCAGGAAGTCTTCAGTTCTTCGATTTAAACATTGTATTTCTTATTTCTCCACCAAATACAAGTTGGCGGAGGGCGATTGTTACTTTTGTTGAAAAACTAGCAACAATTACCTTGACATTTGTGAAGCTAAGTTGTAGACAAAATCAGTGTTGGTATTAAGAAAAACAGAATGAATTTGCTTCGTATTAAGTGACGTATTTGTCCTTGGTTTGCCGAATCTCTTTTATCTATTCATTGTTTGCCGCTTTGGGCGTTTTTCGTGACAACGTTTTATTGTTTTTGTTATTCCTGTCGCTCCCGACCTCTTTGGTTGCTTGTAGGCGCTATTCATGAGTTTTAAGTTTAACTGTTATCCTACAATACGACAAATTCGGTCTGAAAAAAGCAATTTTTTGTTTTTCTTCGAAGTTAGTATTGATAGTAGCATAGGCGTAGCCAAGCGAGGCCAAAGGGGCCATGCCCCTCCGAATTTTTAGAAAAATAGTAATTGTGTGCTTTGAGACGCGTTTTTCTAAACAAAATAGTGTTATTCGGCTAAAATCAACCATTTTGGTCCCCCCACATTTTTGGGCTGACTACGACAGTGCCATCAGCTCCTACAAACCTATTTTGGACAGGGTTGCGTGAGAAGGTATATGAGGATGTGTTATGGCAGATTTAAATGAAAAGAATGAGCAGCGGCTTAGGATGATTTTTAACAAAGATCAAAGCTGAATCTTAACCAAAGATCAAAGCTTTCAAATATACGGTAAACGTGCGTCTCTTGCTTAAGTAAACGTTTCACGAAGTTGCTGCAAATATCTTTTGTTAACAGTAAGCCACAATTACAAAAAACATATTATAATATTTGACGTTTTTACTTAGTCGCAAGACATCTTCAAAAAATTAACTAAATCAGCAATATATCATAGAGACATGAAGGTGCGCTGTGAAGGTATTAGTGCTATGTGACGTTATAAATGACATTGTGTGTTAAATTACTGTAGAGCAACACAACAGATGACGTATCCATGAAAGATCTTCGTGGCGTTATTTTATTAAAGAGACTCGAGTAGAAGTTTGTTTGCCCGGCGATGTTTCCCAATATTTCCTGTTGCTTGAAATTAAAAAAGTACGTGGGATTGACCAGTAAATGTTTACAAATTTCGAAGCGTTGACCGACAATATGTTCTTTAAATTCAGGTTAACAATTTCGTCAAATAACCCACATATCATTAATGATCCCAAGAAAAATGCATCCATTCACCACACACCAACGCAGTTCGTTTAGACTGTGAAGTGTGCCAGCCTTCCTCAGTCAATAATGTTTGCTTTGGAAGACTCAACGTTTCGTAACAGATCAAAACAGAAGTAATAAACCTTTTTCAGCAATAGATTGTAAAATACATAAGTACAAACATAATTCACATAACTAATTCGATGAAAGTTGCAAAGGAGTGAAAGCGGTAAAGATTCAGTTCGTAATGACTAAGCATTAGTACGAAAATGCTTAGCATATAAGCAAGTTGCCAAATAGCCTACCGCCTTTTTGTAGCAGCCTACATTCCACAGCACCTATTTGGCAAGCAGCCAAATTTCTGTACCAGCTGATGGTACGCGCCACTAATGTTGGTCGGCTGCGTTCGATTCCAGGTCGAATTATACCGAAGACTTGAAAGCTGGTACTTGCGCTTGTTCAGGCTTGTGCTCGGCGTTATAGGTGGGTGCAAAGAAAAAAATCACGAGCGGTGTTGTCATTGGCTTACCACCAGTACGTCACTACGAGAGCAGCCACGTGACATGTCGCAGGCATGCAAAATATAGACGCCGCTGACCATGAGTGAAACTTCAAAGTGAGTGCTCAAACCAGGGTAGTGAATTTGAAGTCGAAGTTGAATTAAATTTTTGCAATCAATATTTAACTTTGAACGTGTTTAGTACTTGACCAACTTTTTAACATAATTTTTGAAAACTTCTCAAAATTATTTCAATTAGAAACCCTGCATGTCTTACGGGTAGTTCTCTGTAAAAAATACTAGCACGAAAGCGTACAGTGCAAGGGAAAACTAACCGATAAGAATCTTTTTACTCGCTGTTCTTCACGTACAAGCACATTTTTTATAAACTCAATCGTGTTCATCAATGGCCGCAAGAATAATCACAATGCACAGTATAAACGCTAGAAAACTTTTAAAGCAATTTTTTCATTAAACGTTTATGTCAAAAATAGACTTCACTGTATTTAATATCCTTTCAATGACCTTTTGATGCAAATCAAACCTCTTACAAGTATTTCGTCTTAGTTGCTTTGCATTTTGTGAAAATGGTGTTAAGGTTTCATGCTAATCTCGGTGACTGTCTTGACATCAAACGCTTTGGAATGAGACGATATATATACAACCACAGCATATTTCAAGTAAGTAATTTTTTTACAAAGAGAAGGCGTTCAACGTAATTACTTGGTATTCCCAGTTGAACCGAATTTTTATAAATACCTTTTTAAATAATCACTTCCACCTCTCGAAAAAGGTCTCCAAAGCTCGTTTCAAATAATAAAATGACTTTTTCTAAAATTGGCCTCTTCAACTTTTACTTTGTGGCATAAGCATCAGCAATTGCTTAGGCGCATGCAAATCGTGGTATTGGTTGTGTTATTACATTTTTGTATTGAATACAACAGTACATTACGATAAAAATGTGATTTGTTTCAGAAGCGCTAAATGTTTTTTTGAGTTGGGTACGGGAAACACTTTTCGGAGGTAAGCAATTTCCTTTTCACCCAGCTGCCCTGCATGCAAAAGCGTCCGTAACATCCATGCAAAGTATTTATATCTACATCTAATCTAAAAAAATACTGAACATTGTTTAGCTGGTTTCAACGCAGGGAGATTGGTTTCGCAACGTTTCACGCAAGTGTGTTTCAAAAGTATCAAGTGATGCTTTTGAATTAGTTCCAAGCCTGTTGATGACCGCATACGTCAAAGGCTGCTTTCAAACATTTCATAAAAACTGAAAACTGACTTGCAATATGCAAGGGCTTCCTCGGCTCGGAGAATATTGAATAACTTTACTTCAACAACGGTATCTTCGACTTTTTCAAAAACTTCTCTGCTTTGCATGCAGCACTTGATGCAGGGACCGATTTGGAGCAGTTTAAAAAAGGCTTGACCAAGTTCTAAATGCAAGCTTCCGTACAGTGTCAAACTACTCGCATCTTTTTCTCCAAAAGCTTCCTTCATTCGTTTGATCGCTTTGTTCAGAGTGACAACTTTCGCATCAAACTCTGAAAGCACTCCTTCAGTCAGGGAAACGGCAAAGAGACACGTTGCTTCAACCAGGCATCTGAATCGTTTATCGATAACCTCCGAAACAAATATCTCGGGTAACATTTTGTACACGAATGGCATAACGTAGGCTTTTGCCAATGTTTTATAGCTCTCTTTGTTCTCCACCAGTCTACTGTTAATTTCAGCGAAAGCGTGCAAACATCGCGAAAATCCAACTGCGGTTTCTCGCAAGGTAGCTCGCTTTGAATAATAAAAACATGCAGCTTTGTAAAAACAAATCGCTTCTAGCAACTTGTTTTCCATCGTGAGGCTGAACGCAAACATTTCCAGGGATGTTGCATCCGTTTGAACGTGAGCTTCGATGTACCCAACAAGTTCTTTTTGAAGTAGCGCTGCTTTCTCAAACCGACCTTCGGCCATGCACGTCACCAGCACGCGTAGAAACATGACGCAAGACCAAGCGTGAGTGTTCGACGATGAGTGGGAAGCTACAAAACAAGTAAAGCTAGTAGCGAACTGTTGCTACGTTGGAGGCTTTGAAACGGAGGTGTTCACAAACTCACTGAAACTTAGCAAATATTATGGTCAGGTTGCAATAGGTGCAATCAATGAAATAAGGGGATAAAACGCCTCCACCTGCTCCTTAATTTAAATTAAAAGTACTAAAACAAGTCTTTTCATGCATTGACTGTTTTCGAATTCTCTTTCTCAGCCATTTCAATTTTACCAAGAGCAAGTCTTTCAATCGGGCGTTTCCCGTCTCTTCGTTTCGCACTACATCACTAGGAGGTAAACGAATAGCAAGTAGATAAAGTATAAGCTACCCTTCGACAACGAATGGACGTTAACAGGAAACTGAACCGCCCCAACACACACACTGTTTAAAACCGTCGCATAAAACCCCAAGACCACCGGCTTTTTTCTACCCAGCAACGATTGTCTATACAATGTCTATGCTTTATTTTAAATATCTGTGCTTTATTTCAAACGATTGTTTATGCTTTATTTTGAATCAAGACCGAAAACCATACCATCCGTTTGCTTTAAGAGTTAAACAAATGTGTAATGAATTTGTAGCGTTAGTTTTATACAAAGTGCGTTGAATCGCATAAACACACATCATCTGCAATTACCTGTGAGAGAGAAAGCAGCTTCCAAAGTTGATACATCTCCATCGCAAGCTGAAATGATTTCTAAGAAAAGCACTTAAGTGAAAGTTAAGCTTCAATCAAAAACCACACTTGCAGTCGAAACAAACGTTACATGTCCAGTCTTATTTTTATCGCAAATCTCATCGCTTGCTTTGCATAAAGTAATTGTAAGTTCACATGCGTTGATACTTCACAGAAGTACCATGAAAGAGATTGTTAGCCTTCCTTACCTTTCATCTTGTTCACGCACGCTAGTGCAGTCATTTCAGAATCTTTCAATCCCTGCATACCGCTTTGGCAGTGTGCACCACCAGTTTCGTTTGATTCTGGGTCTTCATCGTACGCCTCTGAAACCCAAAAATTTTATAAGGTTTTATTGTGGTTATTGCAAAAATTATAATGCATTGTCTGATGTCACACATATTAACATGAAATGACCAGAATAGGTGACCAGGATGCGTCAAGAAAAATCGGCCAGGCGAGTTCTACACAAAAATGGCTCAAAAGTCGATCAGGGCCAGAGGGCGCGATTACATGCCGGGCCTGGCTTGGCGGCGTCTTGGTGTGGAACCGGTGGAAGTATCAGAATTAGCTGAAAACCGTGAGATACTTCAAGTCCTACAGGGAAGCTGCCCCGCCGGTCGCCGCTTTTACCAGAGAAACAACCGTTGTGAAAATGAGTGATTGAATGAACATGAAATGAATTTATCAGCAAGTTTCAAATTCGAGAAAAAAAAACAAGAAAAACACCAAAGTAATAGTGCTCACAACTTGACAAATGCATTCGAATCGTCCAGATAGACTCTTTTTATGTAAGGAAAGGGTTTTTAGTTTCAAGTTCAGACAATTTCAATTCAAGTAACGTTATTTGCATTGTCCATAAAGAAATAACAATTTGTCCCCCTCTTATTTTTTCCGAATTTTGTTTTATTCGCTGACTCCAATTTTTTATGCAAGACTTGCATTTCGCAGAAAAGAGTTGCAATCTCTACTGAAATATGTCTATGCTGGTTAACTGTACGCACTGACCATAAATTACGTTTTCCACAAAACAGTTCGATTGTGCTACGACCTCTGCAAGATTGTGTGCGTCGATTTACTTTTGTAAAATGTTATACTTCTTTCGCCCAATTTCTTACTGGTGTCTCTTGAAAGAAATCTTTCCACAAGCAAGAGTAAGATATTGTAATCTCTATCTCTATATGTTTACAATCTTACCAGATTATATATTACGCCCATTGAGTATGTACCATCAGCTCTTATTCAGACAGAAATTTATCAGCTCGCAATTGTTGTTTTCTCTAGATTTATATTTTACAAACATTTACACTGTCTCAAAAAATACAACTGGCCCTTTGAAAGAAGCTCTGGTGCTCACGTGGCACTTGGTGAAAATGCGCTCGGCAGCCATGTTGTATAGCGATCTTTTAATACGGGTTGCATTAACTCATAAACTCAGATATTAGAAATTGTCACTGCATTAAAACATATTCCTAAAACAAACATCAATATTCATAGGAAAAGCCCAATTACAAAGCATTAAAGTATTTTTCATAGCAAGAGTATTCTACACATCAGCTATTTTTGGGATGTTTAACAGCGGCTTTGCGTGGGAGATTCGAACGCGTAACGGCAGAAACGCAGTTTCCACCAGTGCGACGCGTAAGCAACAGTTGAGATTCCCCGCCCAACCAGGTCACTCTGCCGTTGTTTGTGCGTAGCTGCATTTATGAAGCACTTCCTGGCTACGCGCTTGTGACGCGATGCACCGTCACAGGTAGTACGAAGTGTCAGGTTTAGCTCCAAGATCCAGACTCTGTTACGAGTGGTTGTAAGTTTTTACTGTAGGTAGTTTGCGAGCTGTAGTTGGAAGTTTCTGGAAATTTACTGTTACTCCTAACTTTATCAGTAATGTTGACGATGAGGTCCAAGCGTAAGCACATAAATCTTTCACAGACAGGCCAATCGCTCTCAACATCTCGCTTTCTCAAATATTTCATTTGATTCTTGTTTTACAGAAAAAAATGAGATCGACCGCAAAGCAATATTTATATTTTCGTTGCTTGGCAACCACGCAGAGCACATTCCGACAAAATGTCATTAAATACGATTACAGTTCCTTCATTAACTTCCCTTTTATTTTCACACAGATTTATTCTATCACATAGAATATTGTTTTTCCACTTCCAAACAGCTACTAACAACTGCTTTTGTTTTCGCCGTCCGCCTATTTATGTACCAGTTGTTTATTGTGGATTTGTTGAAGGAAAACCAGAAAAACACTGCAAGTCACTACGATTGTATTGCAGCATTTTGCTTGACGTTGCTGAAGACAGTTTTTACAACCTCCTTAAGCTATTATCAAGGTTTTCAAAGGATAACTTGCATAATTTGCTGCTAAGCTTGATCAATGCCGTTGCAACAAAAGATTACATTCACGCCCCGGAATTTGCTAACCAGCGTACCTGGCTTAGGAGTAGTCATGGTGTGGACCGCTTCTACAATGCACTCCTGTATTACGCGTTTACTTTGTCGATTGACAAGTTTTTGCAACTTTCTCCGATACGCCGTCAAGTACGGCGTGACCGCCTGTTCTGTGCATCGCGCCAATAGAACGCGCAGCAGTGCCACAATCTTCTTTCTGTCGTCCAGTTCAACAAAAGTATCCATTTGCCAAACACTCTGAAATTTCAATCAGAGGTATAACCAGAGTAGATCACACCATCTGAAGTTTTAATTCTGTTGCACGATCCCCGTCGCTCTGCAGCTGCTAAATATAGGTGGAAAGCGAAAGTCTTCTACGCTTTTAGGGAAAGTCCCGATACAAGAAATTGAATACGCACAGGTGCAATCCCCTGGGAAACTTTGTCTGAGGTCACATCTGTTCCATTGTCTGAGTTCACGTCAAATCTCTATCCGCACTGTACAGAAATGCGTGGAGAAAGTTCCCTCTTTGACCTGTTGTACAAGATTTGCATGCTGTGATGAAAGCCATGTTATAAGTTGAAAGATGTCAGGTCATCAAAGTTCAAAACTCTGCTTCTAACTATCTCTCACTTCCGTAAAGCGGCATTTTGAACTTATAATTTTTTCCAACTGCAACTTTTGGAGATAGCAAGATTTGTAGCAGTCCTAAAGCGAAAATTCATCACTGCTTTTTAATTGCAAGGTTTTGGCAAACCTCCACTATAAAGGTCCACCTAAAACTAATTTCAAGCAAGTAATAAGGTCTGGTGTCCTACAAAGGACTACACGGCTATTTGGCAGCTCATGGCCTGACCATAACTTCGTTCTAAAATCAAGTTAAACGTTTTGTGTTTTGTTATTGACGAAGTGACACTGTTAAAGGCTGTTTTTTAATACAAGTCTTGTTCATTTCTTCATCTTATTTTATTTTTCGGCAGGTTTAGCTTTATATATCCTAGCCTAGACCAAAGGGAATCGCGTTACTATCCTTTAAAATTTGTAGCCACTGAAATCTAATCTTCATTTGCTGAATAAATTGTCTGAAATTGTTTTTTTAAGCGTATTTTGCACAATGTATCAAGTTGTGTTCTACTGTCTTTGGTGAGTTACATCCGCCACATGAGCCATTGGGATGTAGAACTACCCGCTGGAGATAATAGTGCAGTTGGCATGGACCTGTGAAAAATGGAATGTCACAGAAGAACGGACAGGGATTATCAGTTCGTTATCTATTCTGGGAAAGAACTGTAAGTGAAGGCATTGTTGGTGTTCATATAATGATTTTTACGCAGTTGGGGGTAGTGATGAAAAGCTAATTAGCTCGACTGAGAATAGCTTGTTTGGGCAAATGCGTTTTTATACGTGCCAGCAGCTTGGATGGAATAGTTCGTAGTGAAAAGATCAGCAAGGAAATGTGCAGTATCATTATCAGAGATCCCTTTCTGGGCTGGTATGCAAAGATCTACAAAATAAGTCCTTTTGAAGAGAAGCCTTTCTCTCTGTAGAACTACCATGCCTACAAACCTATGTTCCATTTCTGGCAATGTCATCAAGGGAAGTGAAATTAGAAAATAGCAGCCCTGCGCACATGGGCGTCCGCAGTGGAGGGGGGAATGGGCATTTTCCCCCTGGAAATTGAGTCTAGCAGCCACTAATTCCTGTAAAACCTGAAGGCAGCAGATTATTTCGATTAATTGATTTAATTCTTGCAATGACAGTTTATTAGCCAGTAATATACTTATATTGCACAAGAGATAGCTTCGCTGTTCTGATGTCATGCAGTGATGAGCTTGCATTTCACTCATGTCCGCTCCATTGCCTGCAGAGGCAGGCTGCAAAACGTGTGAGCAGAATGTTCTACTGTTGGTCTTTATTGCGTAACAATAACATGGCAACGAATCGTTAGTGTTCACATGAAGTTACGGAAGAAGGCGCTATGTCGCATGTGACTATTGAAAGCAGACATATCTGGTTGGTAATGCAGCAAGACAGTGAATGCTGACAGCGGTAAGCCACATGTTTTAGTGTTTACTTTGTGAAAAGAAGCATGAAAGAAAAAGAAGCATTAATGTGCCAACGAAGCATAATTTTTGTGACTGTTGCCCGAACTTTGGACATTTTGTTTATGGTGTAGAAACAGTGGTGCAGCAGCTGAGGTTGCATGGGGTGCAAGCGCACCCCCAAAACTGTTGATTTGTCAAACATGTATACAAAATCTCAAAAACTTTGGGAAAAGAAGCTTCACAATTATACAACATTATTAATTAAATTGTACTTCCTTGTTATTAAGTGTATTAATAAACGTTTATTCATAATACGAAGCACAAACTGTTTCTAGTTACTTCGTGTTTTATTTTGTCAGAGTTGACGAGTAGATAACTGACTCATTTGAAAGTTTTGGCAAAAGAAACCATTGCATTTATGTGCTTCATTAATTGTACACAGAGGTAATCGAGTATGATGCAGGGCATCTACTTCATATTAGTAGAGCACGTGCCATGCAAGTACAAAAAGGCTTTAGTTTTTAATTCTAACTGCAGTGTTTGGATGAATACATTTTGCCATACAATTCTTTTGCATATTTGTGCAGTTGAACAGACAACGTTGTGAGACTGACGGCATAGTCATCGCTTAAAAAATATCATACCTGCCACATACATCGCCAGTGGCGTAACAGAGGGGTGGACAAGGGCACGAGCCGCCCCCCAGCAAGCCCAACGTAAAAACAGGGCCCCCAATTAGCTTATGTTTTGATATTTAGTATTTTTGGGTTTTCAGTAAGTTGTTGTGTCTTTTGTGAGTTTTTCGAGGTGTTTTCGGGTTTTAGCTAGCAATAGATATCCACATCCGGATTCGCTCTCATTTCTCAACTTTTTTCTGAATGTTGGCTAGTGCCGGGGTCCACAAATACCTTTTGGTGCAACCCTAATACGTAGTTAAAAATTCTCGGGACCAAACATTTCGTGAGCATATACTTTAGTGGAAAATACTTTATGATTAAATATCAATGCTAAGACTACTATTGACAGTAGAAATTTTCTTGCATAAGTTGTATGAAACTTGGCACATACAACAGTAACTGATTGCCATTCTCATTAGACAGCATAAATGCAAATTGAAAAATATTATTTCCCGACCCACAGTGGAAGGTCGGGTCGAGACCCGCTATTTTCGGACCCGGAGCTAGTGGGCCGCCTACGGTCGCCAGGACAGTGGCCCCTTCAGCTAAGTTTCCCCCTGGCTCAAACCTCTAGTTACGCCACCGAATTTCACATATATGTTTTCAGAGAAGGAAGCAGCTTTAGACCTACCTCAGCCAAGCCTGAGGTTACTTGCTGCCAGCAACAGCTGGAATGTGAATGGAAAACCTCAAACTTGTGAGACAGATCCTCAAGAATACTGAGCCAGCAAATTTCTGACAATGTTCTTGTACAGCCTAGCGTACTTTTCTCAGTTGGATTATTAAGAACCAAATTTCAAGTACCAACTTTTCCAGTTTATGGCAACATGTTAGATAAAAAGATAATCTGCCAATAGCTACAGAAAGTTGCAGGGAGAACGTTTGTTGCACAAAGGTTTCTCGGATAAATTTGGGACATTCGGACAAGATATCTTCTGCACATCCAAAAATTTGGTTGGTCCTACACCTATGTGTTTTGTAAAAAGCGTAAAGCGTTTTGTTAACGTCCAGAATTTGCATTCCATCGTCATAGGGCCGTAACCAGCTGATATTTTCTTGTTTCTTGTTATTTTCGGGAGAAGGGACAGTTGCCCGGTTCCCCCGCCTGGTTGCGGACCTGATCGTCACCATTAGCAAGCTGAAAAATATATGAAAAATGTCGGTTCCCCCCCCTGGAAAAATTTCTACGGAGGCCCATGCCTGCGCACTCTGGAAGTGGTCAACCAGTACAAAGAACATGGAAATGCAACAAGATAGTATTAAGTGGCTGTATGTGAATTAGGATGCCTGCATTTTTCTTTTGTTTTCGAACCATCAGTAGATACAGTACATGAACGAGTGTTCATGAAGATGAAGAACGTCGTGTTGACCCCACAGAATCAAGAAGCAAAAGCTACCATCGCCTAGTAGTAGTGAGAACGCCTTATCTTGCATCCGGCGCTACTTGACATTGAAAGAAACTTAAAGATACAACTACGTCCTTACCACCTAATGTTCACAGAGGAATTTTTCTAAAATTGTATAAAGGAAAGGTTCCCAGCAGTAACTCCATCCAAGCGTGGCAAGCATCCGTCGCGGTGATAACATTTCACCCTGTTGCCTGGCCCTGACCAAAAGCATCCAGCTTTTGTCATATAGCTCGATGACAGGTTGGACAGAAGGTGGAGCCAGTTTGAACCAAACACTTCCAATCGAGCATCCAAACCGTTTCGGTAGGGATGACTCGGGATGGCTTGACACTCTAAAAACTGACACAACATCAACTGATTTATAGTGATTCATGTTTGAATTTGAGAGGCTTGGAGCTTTGTTTGGGGGGATAATCCGCCAAATCCCCCCCCATGGCGACGGGACTGTGTGGTACTCGACGACAACATTTTAACAGCCATCCAGCATGCCATGCATTAACTTAATGAATCTATGGTGCGATGGTTTTCGTTCATTGATGCAAAGTGAGGTGGAAGAAATTTCTATTCCATTAAAAAACGATTCCTGGAACAAATTTAATACTTATAGCGCACATACAAAGCACAACGATATCTTCATTATGAATAGTATTCACTTGATGAGACATTTTTACGGTAGTGTGAGTGTCTGTTTGAAGACCCGAAAATTTAAGATCCAGCCTTTGTTTTGGGTGGTAGCAAAATTTTGATGTTGAGGAAGTGGATTAAAATTCTTAACTGTGATTACAATTTAATAATTTTAATTGAATTGTATTCCATATCAATATGATAATAATGTAATGAGAATCCCATGGGATGGGACAGGCATAAATTGCTATGGGATGGGACAGATAAATATGTCCCATGGACAACCCTGCAAATTTGGCATGGTTGGCGAAATCTGCAATCGACAGAAAAATGCTTAGCTTGGTTGTTGTTAGATCATTGTGCTTGCATCATATAAATTTGAACAAAAAAGCAATCTTCTGCTGAAATCTTTAACTATTTTACTAGCGGCCGTGGTGTTGGCGACGTTTCGTGGTTTCAAATTGGTGATAGGCTGATTTTCCTCTGCGTTTTTTGGCCTGGCTGGATAAATGCAGATCCATTGCCAGATCATCATCATTGGGGGAGGCTTTGAGCTTCCTCTTGGGATTTGTGATAGTATACAATGAATTGAAAAATGACTTCATGGGGTGACTAGAGCTTGACTTTTGAGGTATTGATTGTGAATTTGGGGGGCTCAGCCGGCATGTTTCCACTTCTCCTGAAATGTGTCAACACTTTTTATAACCTGGTCTACTGGAATTGATGTTTTTTCTTCACATCAGCAATCCAGTGTCGAAAAATGTGAAACGGTATTTAAAGACATGATTGAAAATTTACCTTTATAAGTGGCGTTAAATGTATTTTAGGGCAATATGCTTTAAGGCCCAGTGTAAATCTATCATGCAATTGTAAGATCTTTTTTTACGATAGTCAACAAAGCTACCTAAAATGGGAGTAGTGTCCTGGCAAATACCTTTCATTCGCGTGTTGTTTTTGAATTGTCGCTTCAGCAAGAAATCAGTCTTTAATGTACATGTAAATGCACAAAGTTGGCTTGGAAACATGATCGTCATTTAGCTTTTTATTTGAGTCCTATCGAGGGACATGAGTTGTCACTTCCGAGTCTAAGAAGAACCGTTCTGTTTCTAACCAGGTCAGGAATGCGTTTCAGACACTGTTCTTCACTGATTTCGCTAGGGACAGCCAAAACAGTGGCAAACGCTTGCGCGCAGCATGCTTTTATACCTTTTAAATACATTTTGTAGATATATGAGATCTGTGTATAAACGATATAAAGCGCTTTCAAACTGTGGTTATTCCCTGAAAATAGCATAGTTCGACCAACAAAAATAGCCATTTTTGGCCTACGAAAGATAACCTCTTTTTTCGCTGACAACCTTTGGTATTTAAGCAAGTGAAGTCATGTTTGGCGCCCCCCAATTTGACTGCCCCCCAAACGCCTGGTCTGGATCCGCCACTACTACACTGCTATGAGTAACCTTATCAAACCCAACATTGGCTTGTGAATATTGTTAAATATGAACTAGTGTTATTATTCACCAGAGACACCAAAACGCCACTGCAGATGCAATAACACACGTGTATTGCTATGTCGAATATTCTGTGCTAACCATGCAACTTCCACAGCACTGCACATTTAAAAAGAAACACCATTTTCCGTACACAAATGTGCCGACCCCACATGAACGAAAACAACTCCACGAAGGTGAACAAAATTCACATGAAGGCGAAATGTTTCCAACCACGAATTCCATTTTGACAGTTGACACAGAGACAAGTAGGTTGTTGATAGCCAACTAGTTTCATCAAAATATTCTCACTAAAAAGCACATAAAAATAAACCATCTTCCAGCGGATTGGTCACTACTGACTAATCCGTTGTTGTGGTAGCTTATGGACATTTTGCGATTGTGGTGTAACCATAACAATGTTATTGCAACTACTATTGCGAGTGTGCAGGGTGGATAGGGTGAGGACTATTCAATGCAGCATGCAGTTAACAGGAGCGAAGTTTTGAAACCAGTCGTACCTAAAGTAGCACAGCAGCGTGGCAGATAGGTGTGCATCGGCATTCAGGGCGTGTACATGATAGCAAGATGCAATAGCAGGTGAAAAACGTATTTTGCAAAATATTCCTAACACACCGGTTCATTTTAATTTTCACACTGAATTTTCTTCTGACCGACCCTAAAACCTGACTTTTAAACACTGAGTGGATTTATGTCTGTCTTGTCATAAGCGAAACACGGACTAACTCTAAACCCCAAAAAATTCAGACAATAGACGATGAGAATATGATTCTCACACAGATACCTGCACAGTCTACGTTAGAATTTTATATCATCATCACCTCAGTGTAACTTAATCCTTCGATCACCATGTCGACTGTCAAATTCAATGAAATCATCTAAATGTATTTTTCAGCTAGTGCCTTTCAATTAAAAGCAGATCAATGTTATCCAATCTTTCACTGGTCATAGAATTTCTGGGAAATGTTTTGTACCAATTTCATTTTTGAAAAACTTCTCTCGCATGAAGCATTGGTAACGGGAAGTGTTACAGCTACCAGTAACAAACAAACGCAGTGTTTTAAGTAGCTATAAATGAAAAAAATGTAGGAGCGATATAGGCAGTTTCGACTCCTTCCGAAGCAAATTATTTGCCGAAGTTATTTCATGTTTTGAATATTGTCACTAAATGAATACGATTTGCAAACTCTTTCAAGTGTTTTTTTCTGATAGAAATATTTGACCTGGACATAGAGCTGAAATACTCGAAAGAATTGCTGCTGAATCATTACAGAAAATCCATAGAAAATTATGTGAGGTTGCAGGCAGGCGCGGAGCCAGGATTTTTGATTGGGAGGGCCAAACAACAAACCGGGTCTCAACATTTATATATTTAATGCCCCTTATTTTTAAACTTTTATCCGTAAAATGTGCCTTTTTCTGTCGTTTGTTTTTTCTAATTATATTTGCATTTACGCTGGCATATAGAAAGTCTGCTTTCATTGAACTGACAAGTTTTAAAAGTTTGTCTTCAGTGAAGTTCAAAGCTTTTACTTTATATGAAAGCCACCATTTGCTCGTAAAACTGTTTTTGCGAAAACGGTTGTAATTGTAAAAGTCTCCATGCTATAAGTGCATGTTCTGTATTAGGCTGTGCTTTTTGCGGCCAACATGTAGTTGAGCAATAAACAATCGTGTCCACCATTATACCAGCCTTTTTTATATTTACAAGCTTTTTTAATGCACAACAATACAGCACGATCAATCGAAGTCGAGTAGCGACTTTGCTCTAAGACACCGACTGCCGAAGCAAGTCTGTAAAACTTGCGCAAATGTACGACTTCGATCTTATTCGATTCTTTAGTGACCGGTTGACGTAGGCAGTTCATAACGCAAAGGGCTTAGTCCCACAACGCCTTAGAAGAGCGCATGGTTTTATGTCATGATACGCCATAAAATGCTACTGCGGCAACATATTTGTATGCTACTTGCACTATGCTGGATTCCCAAAAACTATTAGGTATTTATCCATCTATTTAGAGCTAGCAATATAATTCACAAGTAATTCCCAAAACAATTTTGTAAGTTGGGGAATGCTACACAAAGTGTGAAAATGATTGTGCATTTGCGAAAACGAATATTACCAGCACTGCTCTGCACTAAAGGTCGCTGCAACACAACACAACGGTTGGTTAGTCGATCTAGCCCAGTGGTTCCCAAAGTATGGGCGAAACCCAAACAAAGGTGGAGAAGGGTCAAAAAATAGGTCGCGCAGAAGCAAGCCAAGCTGGAGCTGAGTATTTTCAACGTTACTTCTGCTTCTCTGTGT
>JGI24158J21664_10001985_pt1 | contig 24123 bp, 21 predicted proteins | sample Ectturendosymbi3_FD_21664 | JGI IMG/M metagenome (IMG submission 21664) | reverse complement strand
GCAAGCAACAATAGAGATCATGCTCGCAATCTCTCTTACTATTGCTTGCTCGCGCTACATATATAATGGTGTTATTCTTCACGCACATCCCGTTCGTCAACGCAACGCCACCGGAGAGGTCGCAACACTGTACAAGTAATGTCTATAAGTTACATATAGATAAATTTTTAGTTTTCGTAATAGATCAGTACAAGCGAGTAATATTTATTTAACCAGACTGCTTATCGTCTGCTACAAAGTGATATTAAAATCAAGTTTTGTTAAAATAGTTGATTCAGCTATTTATAATCAATGCCTCTCTTGAATAAACTTCATAGTTCTATTAGCTGAACTAACTATGGGTTTTTACTCATGAAACATATCAAGTGCAAACTACTTTGAGATATATTAAATGCAATCCAATTTTTGTTCAATAGGATTTGGTTGAGTCTGAAAAATAGTTTTCTGTAAAGATATTCTTTGCATTCACAACTTTCCTTCTTTTTTAGTTTAGCCAAATTGGTCTGAAGAAATACATGTTTATTAAATCATGATGTGAGAATGGGTTCCAAGCTTGTTGACACAAACAATGTAATTGTCGCATTCATTTTATTACACTTTCCTTTTATTCTGCTTGTTTAGCTTGTAATTTTTTTAAAACTAAATATATTTCAAGATAGCAGCCAAGCTTTATTTAAGTAACTCTGCCAGCTCATGCTCATTAGAATACCAAGAAAACAAGTTTTATACCATTCCTAAAATCTACCTCTATCTGATTATGGTGATATTATTTATGAAAATATATCTACTGCAGACAGTTGTCACTAGGAAAACGTCAGCTGCTAAACTTATCCTAGATTGTATGCAAACCACTTTGTGCTCAAAAATCCTAAAAGACTCTTGATGTCACCTCTGCACCATCATCAAAACTGCCACATTTTATTTGCTCTCCATAATGCCTTCTTGGACCATGCCCTACATTTTTAGACAATCTAACCCTGAATTTTTCTGTGACCTAAGTAATCACTCTCAGCATCATAGCATGAACATTCAACTTCTGTCATGTCAAACCATGTTTTCTCATAATTCATTTTCTTAAAGTCTGTGGAATTTTCTACCTACATCTGTCAAACTACTAGGACCAAATTAGTTTCATTCCGAAGTAACTGCTTTAATCAGTGGAAAGTCTAATCAAGTACTGCATCTCTGTGGTGTGAATCCACGAGCCACATCGTGATCTCTACAACAGAATGACTTCATAGCAAGCCTCAAAGAACAGGTGGTGAAAAGGATTTTTTGGACTCCTTACTTTAGCCAAGATGGGCTGTTTGGGCTTACTCGGCGGTCTAAGTTACTCCTTTCCTAGCCTACTGTTCTGTTGTACTCTGTCATACATCAATCAGTGCAGCTATATCTACAGCGTAGCAAAACACTCTAACTGAGTGAAAAACACGATAAGCACATTTTACAACTTACCACTAGCTGTTAATAATTTTAACTAGCCATCAATTGCTAGGTAAATCATCTCACAACAGTCATATTTCCAGTATTTTCACAACAGAATACACTTCAGTAGGCCTACCTTGTTTTACTCAAGGTACAAAACAAATATTATAAAACACATGGTAAAGGATGGTCATAATTCTTGTCTACAAAACAATGGTTTGGCAATGCTCTGCTGAATGCCATGAAGACTTGTTTCAAGGTAATTTTGCTTATAATAACACAATACTGTTGGAGGGGTTTGTGACAGTTCATGACAAAAATTCACCAGGCCAGACTTGACGGCAACTTGCAATTAATATTCGCTATCGCCACTAAAGTTGATGCTATGATTTAGTGATAGCAATCTTATGATGATTGGGCCATTTTTTTACGATCTTTAAAAAAGCTGAAGTTTTCCTGTTGAAAAATGGAGTTTGACCGATTGGGTATTTTCCGATAGCTATGTCAGTATTGGTTGCTTTCAAACAAAATTAGTATAATAGAACTAATTAACACATACTATACGAGAATCGTCCAAAACCGCACGTGCTGATGTATACAGGCTGGAAAATGTTATTGCTTGATGTCCTTTTTGTGACATTGATCATGCAAAGATTGTGTTAAACAACCCAACAACCTACTCAGTGCAACAGTTTTTCTACTATTTTATCTTATTTTGAACATTAGACTCAACAAAATACCTACACAGTGCACATTGATAATCTTTGTGAGAACCGCAATGCTCGATTTCTAACCAGTGACAATCTCATTGGTCATGGATATTTGGTGCAGTGAAGCGTTACACAGAGCAATGTTAGCTTGGTTATTACGTGACTAGTCCGATATGTTTCATAACCTTTGTTATGGACCATGGGGTCAAAAGTGCATCAATTGCTTTGATTCCTAAGCAACAAATATTGCTTTCTTTTAGAATCATTTCAAAATTTTAGCACATTTCAACCTGCAAAAATCGCCCCCCTGGAAACAAAAAAAACAAATCTCTTAAATCACAAAATCATCCCCACAATGCACGAAATTGCCCCTGGGGAGCGATTTCTCCCACAATGAAGACCACTGCTATAAACATTATCACTTGTGTTCATGTGGCTTTTCCAGGACTGAGGCTCATATTTTGCTAGAATGTGGCCTAACCATAGTTTCACATCAGGTTATGTTAAATTCTATTACATGTATTCTTTTGAAGAACAGGTGTTTGCACCATCTCAAGTAAACGCACTCAGTTAAGCTACATGGAATCGTATTCTCTTATTTGGCCACATTGAACTAAACAGTCACTCTTCTTTGCAATGATACAATTGCACTGAGACCCCAACTTTTTTATTTAAGTTCTATTATTAATTTTTTTGTGTCTTTATTTATTAATGAAACTTCTCTTGCATCTATTAACATTTTGCCATCATGTATTGCTACTGGTATTGGCACATGGCATTCCAGGCTCTGGCCTGTCATTGTTTACTGTAGAATAAAATAATAAATAAAAATAAAACAAATTATGTGTTTCTAAGTTCTTTCAAAATTAGTAGAATCAAACTGTACATAGTCTTTGGTTGATTGCTTTTCTCCAATGATCAATGTAGTATTTATCTTACTGCTCTCTTTCTCCTGCTTGGCCATATGAAAGTAATCACATTTTTATGAAAAAAAGACAATAACAAGTCAAATATCATGAATTGTTTCAAATTTTTAAGTGATTCCAAGCGTAACTAGGACTGCTTATAGGAACATCATTCAGTTATGTAAAGTTCTTGAAAATAGATAGCAAGTGTCAGGTTTTAGAAAATATCACGCTAAGAAACCTACATGAGAATGAAATAGTGATAAAAATTGTGTATTTTCTGCTGCTTTTACCTGTTCAAGCAGTTCATATGCTGCCATACTCAGTGTGTAAAGATTTGGCAGTCTGCAATATTATATCTATCAATATAGAGTGGATGTTTTTTTTATAGCACGTTCATTTTCATGTTGCATTAGTTTTTGTAACTGGAAGAAACAACTGCACTATTTTTTAAGAAGCCGGAAATAGAATTCACAATGCTGCAGTATGGTGAATTACTAGATTTGTGTGTCAATGCTTTAAATGGTTTTGACAGTGACAGTCAAAGTGTGGAAGATTACATAAAACTTTTTTTGAAAAAGCAAAAGGTGAGTGGAGTTTTTTCACCTTTGTGTTAATCAAGTGTGTAATCTTTGCCAGGTTTTGAAGCCCACTTCACAGTTTTACTATGCTGAGTACTAGCTGTAACATTTACAATTTTTTTCAGAACCTTGATGATGGAGATCACATTTTTATTGTGGAGGTATTTTCAGGGTGTGTCCAGTACACCAAGTTGATCGATGTGGTTGTTGAAGGATTTTATGCAACTGATGGTGAGTGGATGTTTCATTTGTTTAAACTTAGTCTAATTTTTATAAGTATGGCATATATGCAGCAAGGTGGTTTTAGAAAATTATTTTGCTGTTTTTTTTTACTTTATAGTGAACTCACTAATATGATAAACCAATTGGACTAAAGAACTGTTGAAGCTAAAAAGTGTCCATTGCACTTGTAAACGTTTTGCTCCTGTACGTTTGTTCTTTGTAGAAATGTAGAATGTGGGTGTCTTAGGAAATTAAGCTGTGGTGAAACTAACATGAGGTTTTTCCATAACCTGGCTCTTTATTGCAGGACGAAATTGTGTTCACACTGATTCAAAGTTGTATACAGTATTATGTTATTTGCTGATGTTCCGACTGGATGAACTTGGAAGTAGTCATCTCAAAAAGTTCATCAACACTCAAGACATTGCCAAAATATTTAAGTATGATCTTTGTTTAAAGCATTTTTTAAAAGTGTTCTTGTTTGAGCAAAAGCTATCTTAGTGTGAATTTCAATCAATTAAAAGCAGTTTTTGAAAGCTCTTTTATGTGTGTCATGTTGCATATTTTGCTCCACATAATTATTGAAAAAGAAACACAACTTTCTATTTTCTTAACAACTTCCTTCCTGTTGGGTTTAACTGTACAAAATTACAATGGAAAGCAATAGTGTACAATGTTTCCAGCGTGGTAGTAGCTCATAACATGTCCTTGAAAATCTAAAGCAATGATATTTGTTTTGTGCCCTTTAATAATTTAGTATTCTGGCAGCTTCCTGTAACTACATTATAAAGAGAATCATTTAACTGTGCTAAGTGAAGGCAAAATATTGTTGTTCAGGGTCAGTAGCAAAGCCAGGGGGCAACTGGAAAAATGCCCCACCAAACCCCCCAATTACAAAACACCGCACCAGAAATTTTCAGGCAAATCAATCCTTTGATGCATAAGCCAAAGGTATACTTTGGTGCGAATTAACGAAGTTGGTGGAGGAACCTATCTTATACTTGAACTTTTGGCAAACCTGATCAAAGCAGTGTATTTCCCCAACTGCCCATGGTTAATCAAACATTCTGTATTGTTTAAGTGTTAGGGAATTCAAATCATTGCTGATCTTTCTCTGCGGTTTAAGCTCTATGTGAACGTTGGTGATTATGACATACAAACTTGTGTCTAACCGGTTGTAATTGCTAATAGCAAGTAAAAACAAGGAGTAACGCTTTTTGCAGATCTGTTTTTGGCATACCAGCTTGCTGTATCCCACCTAATGGTGATGTAAGCCTCATTTCAAGAACATCACACAATTCGTCTGACAACCCTGGCGTGCTACAAAATGTAACTTATCCTTGTTTGCAGTGTTGTCGTAGCCTTAAATGAATATTGCAGGTTTTGGTTTTTATACAGTACTATAAGTAAATGCGTGAACATGGCCATGATACAGATTTTGTATGTCTTGAAGTTCTAATTTTGGCTAAGAAGCGATTCAATTTCAAAGTCTTTGTTTCGCCATAGTTATTGTTTAGCAACAATTATTTTTTAGCAACAATAACTTTCATTCTAGATATTTATTTGTGACATGTGTTGTGCCGGTAAATCACAATTATGTGGAGCGTTAACGTTTTCATCAAAGATTTCCTTTTACTTTGCTGGCAAGTAAAAAATCAGCTTTTGCAAATAAGAAATTATGGCCCGACCTTTGCATTATATTCTCAAAAGCGTTTCAACTTTCATCTCAGGTCAATTGTCTCCCTATCCTAGAGTAAATTAATTGAAATCATTCAGTTGCAATGGGAAGAGTCAACAGCAAAATGTAACATAATAACATAAGTAGCAGATGCAATTTATTTTATAAGTGTTGAGGGCATTGACGCCCCCATTACTTACAGATAGCTTGCAGTCTGCTTCCTCGATGTAGCGCATGTGACTAAAATGAAATAAAATTGAAGTTTTTCCCATTAGGACTTCAAATTGAGCAAACGAATTATTGTGTTTTTTAGAAGCCTGTGATTTGAACAAGTTTAATGAAGTGTAGTGCTAAGCTATCTTAACATGTAGCCGATCGTGGTCAACACGTTTTGCAATACCGGGGTACCATTCCACTGTGTACAGTTAGACCTCGTTTGTCCGAACTCCGATTAGCCAGAATCTCCGCTATCTGACACAAAACGGCCAGGAACGGATTTCTCCCACTGCATTTCACCCCTTTATTCCGGAAACCTCGCTGTCCGACACAGAAATTTAGGAACGGATGTGTCAAGTCAATAGAAAAAAAAGATAAACCGGATTACCCCAATGTTATTTGGTTATTTATTAAATCACAATGGAAGTGTGAAAGTCAATTTTCTACGCACAATGAATGTAACAGTTGCAGAACATGCAGGACGTAGTTAGGTCTCTTGCACAGTTCTTTTTCGCGTCTGATCTCATTCTGAATGCGTACTGGCTTCCGTATATGGATTTGCTAATAAGCAAAAGAAGGTATGAGCGTTTCATTTAGTCATGTCCCACATGCAGTCTACATATTTGCATGCGTTGACAGTTCGTCTGACTCTGCAGTTTTTTCCTGTCCCCCTTTGAGCGTCTGCTTAGGCGAGTTACATTGTACTGCACATCGTCACCTTTGTTTACATTGTTAACATCTGCTCTGAAAAGAATTTCGCTCTTGTACTTTCAATTCCGATTATCCGGATACCTCGTTAAACCGACATTATTTGATGAAGCATAGCAGTCCGGATAAACGAGGTCTAACTTGTGAATGAGACATTCATATTTTATGTCTTAATTGCGGTCTTACACGTATACAATACAACCTGTGAAAATATAGCTGTGCAATCTTCGTCGATTGCACCATTCGCCATGTTAAGCTTATCTTCTAGTTACTTGCCCTTTGCATATTGATGCAAAACATATATCAGAATGTTTTTTCATATATCTTTTTGCAATTTTCCTAATCTTTTTGCATTTTCTGTGATTTTGGGCCTTCAAAATATTGCTAACCTCCGAAAGTCAAATCCTGTTGTTGCGCAACCCAATCTTCAAGTACCGCAGATTTTGTCTGATGTTTGTTATTGTAGATAACCTTTGCACTTGTCGTGATGCACGACCTAGTGGACAAAGTCACCTGTTACAGAGCAGTTGCAGTGCAAAACGAATGGACACAACCACGAGTTGAGTGGAAATAAAATTAAATGCAAAACCATGTGATAATGGGAGAATCGGGTCCAAACACTAATGATGCCGCTTATCGGGCATTGGTAAGCGGAACGAATTAAACCAAGTAATCGTGATGATGCAAGTTACAAACATAGAGCCGCAAGTGGAGAAATTACGTTGGCGGTCTGTTTGTACTAATAAATCGAAGAGGCATAATAGAAATACAACATAGGAGAAACACACGAAGTACTAAACGTATTATGATGCGACAATCATAACAGCATTCCAACGTATGTACAAGAGATACTAGAATTAATAAAGTACAATGCTGCTTGTGTGAAAGCGTTTGGATTCAGAAATGTGTTAGTGAATTTTGCTCACGATTCAAGAAAATCTCTTGGCGTCGATTTTGAATGTCATTCAAAGGTGAGGCCTGCCAGCTAAATATCAGAAGGTGCTTTGAATTCTAATTCGAAAGTAAGTGACCAGAAGTTGGAACATTTTTAAACAAGCATACAAACAAGGCGTTTTGCCTTTCTGAAGAAGACAATAAAAAAATTGCAAAAAAATAAGGACGGTTGATTTGAACCACATAAATGTAATTCGGGTTTATTAAAACAAAAATGTTGACGTTTCGAAGCAGGTTCGAGGAAAGACACGAGGGGAATTTATCTTAGCAACTGCTGCAAGATTCTCTGAAAGCCGTCACGCTTTTTATATGAAGCCGTTCTGGGAATAAAGACATTTAGGAAACCTGATTAGCGGACGTTTGTCTTGTCGCGAAGTTGGTTCGGAGCACAATCAGTGAAACAAAAAGGGAAAGGCACAGGGGCTGGATTGCTTCTATTGCACATTTTGAAAGAGACTGAACGTGTAAAAATTTCTTCTAATGCCTACCTACTTTATTCAAACCCTGGTCATCAGTCTATGCCAGGGGTACTGAACAGAGGTAAATTTACCCCGTGGGGGTAAATTTTACCTGTCCTGGGGGTAAATTTAATGATGCTAAAGTTACAATACTTTGTTTTTTTCTACAACGCTAGAGAGTAAACAAAAAACAGGGGGAAAATTTTATGTTAGGAAGCTGGCAAGGAGTAAACGGGAGAAAAAAGTTTGAGAACCCCTGGTCTAAGCAGTGGTAGATGTTGCTTTGAATCGCCCAGAAATACTCTGGTATAGCGCAACACTTAACATACCCAATGAAAGCAGTGTCACGCATGGAAATGACATAAAGCACGTCAACGAAGTCGATAATAATCAGCAATAAATGAGGGTGATAAACTACAAGAAGTGCATATTTCAAATATTTCAATGCAAGTTTCGACATCTTTAGCATAGCATTTGTTTATGCACAAATTTTCGTTGCAAGTTAATATGCTTGTGCCACCTTAAGGACTTGCTGAAAATGGCAGCAAAGTATTTGTGCCAACCTTCCTCTTGCATAAGAAGTCTTTTGTGTTAGAGGTAGATGCAGTTTGTTTTGTTTACTGACAACAAACTCTCGAGTTTTGGACGCGTTCAAGAAATTTGCCAAATGTTTGACTATCATTCCAGTAATAGCAAGTCATCTGATAGTGTGCCGTGGGTGTTTACAAAATGTAATCTTATCTGAATCGAAGAGAAATTCGAGCGAAAACAGATCTTTAGGATATCTCGCATTTTATAGCAAAAATACCAATACTCAATGAGATAGCGGATCCAACGCTAATTTTCCTGACGAAATGCGTTTGAACTCAAACTAATATCGTCAGCAAATTACTCGATCAAAAAAAATGTTTAACTTGGACCCCTGCTTTCTGAAAGCGCACTATTGTCGTCGCCAACTCAATAGCGGTAGCTCATCGAAACAAAAAACAACATAGCTCATTAAACAGACCCGGTGGCTAAGTTGCAAGTTGAAGAACAGTCCGCACGCCCCGCGACAGTTACATTTGGGTTAGAAGTTAGAACTGCATATTTTGACTGTGTTCCAGCTTTACATCTTGCATGCTATGCAAGGTTTCAACATTTATTAGTTTTTTATAACATTTAAACAAGTTTCAAGATTTGTTCGCAGAACCTAGCAATACTCGTCAGCGGCTTCGAATGAGTTGTTCAATAAAACTGATGCGTGCACATTGTTTGCACTCTGGACTTTTTCATTCTATTCAATACTTCTTGCGGCTTTGCACCACTGCAGAGAAACTTGGGTTATTTGTTTCGTCAGCTTTATTCCCTCGCACGTTGCAACATTCTCAGAGTACCGCCAGGTTTATAAGAAACGCTTGCGAGAGTCAAGACTAATCAGTTAAACGTAATACGTGAAACCTTGAAGTGATTTGACTAAAACTGTTTTTTTTTAATTCAAGTCTTAATCACATACTTAGAAAGTTGAGGCTGACTTAGACTTGCACATTGCCAGAAAAGGATCAATAAACGCTTCTTGAATTGTCCTTGATATTCACACGTTTCTTTTTTCAGATTTCTTAACTTTTTCATTTGTGGAAAGAGCTTGACAACATGGATATACGACCAGTGGTGCTTGCAGTACGACAGTGTGTTCGTAGATGATAGGATAATGGGAATTTTATTAAGGTCAGTAATTTGGAGTACCGAAGGACTACTAGCAATGCATAAATATCATTTTTCCGGCTACGGATTTTGATATCTATGATTTAGTAATTTCATAGTGTTACACGCACGTGGTTTGTGTTGTTGATGATGAGATCTAATGTATTTCAAAGAAAGTTGTACAATTTTCGAAGGTAAGTTGTGCACAGATTACACTGGCCAAACATGGCATTTGGATGAAATGCGTACAGCAGCTTGTCAACCTGTCGACGCTGATGAATTGGCAGGAAGCATATTCACTGCATTGGCTTTCCACAGCCATTTTCATTTCAAGTGCACCAGTTAGATTTTAAGAGCGAGCAGGGATTGAAAAATGCTATTTCTTAACAACAGAATAAACATAAAATCTTTGGACAAAAACGATGATGCTAAGTTGGGTTTGCTTTCATTTTCTTAAATATTTTTATTGCAAGTGTGCATGAATTTGATGAAGGCAGCAAAAGAATTTTTCCTTTAAAAATTGAAACGCGGCTTTTCAAAATTTGCCTTGTTGTTGCAGTAATGGCTGAAGTAGAATGTCTTTGATAATATCATTCAGCATGCATCACTAAGCCAATTAAACTGGATTAAAATGTTGATGAAACTTACAGGAAACATTTCGCGCAGTAACTATTTTAAACGGCAGTTGCAAGTTCATGTGTACCTGGGTAAAAAGTTTATCTAACCGACTCGATGCTGACCACTGCACTGTCGTTTGTTAAGTCAACAGGCTCCATTTCCGTTCCTTGTCACATGATGAACTTGCCGATTACCTTTTTTTCTGAATATTCTTGAGCGGCGTTGTGTAGATAGGGACATAAAAGTGACTAATTTTTTAAAAACAATTTTAGGTGCATGTTTTTTTCTACGTCATATGTTTCTTGCGTTTGATTACAGATTACCTTGTTTTGTCTAGCAAGGTTAATAAGTTATTGTGATGATCGTTCGATATGCGTGAAGGTGGAAACCACACCTGGAGGAAATTGTGTCGCGGCTCAAACAGAAGCTCGGCAACAAGGTCCACAGAAAACCGTCAGTGCCGCAGGTGACTCGTCCGAAGTCGTTCAACATAACGAAGCCAAAGCCCCGGTCGATACCTCTGCCCGAGAAGCTTCCCACGCTGCAAAAGCACAGACCAACTCCACTTCACATTCACCGGTGAGCTCGAGCGCGACGCCTGGCAGTTGAAAGCGACTCAACGAAAGTCGACCTATCGGCGCTAGAGCGCAATTGCCCCGCTCACGTGACGTGATATGTCATGCGTGGCTGACGTTTGCTGCTTACCGTCGCTTTGCTGCCGTTAAATTGCTGAAAACAACACTGTGTGTCTGTATCGCTAAAGGGGTTAGCGGTTCGGGCCCTTTCCTCTTTCTTGCTGGCGTATTTCGAGAATCTTAATCGGTGCTGAATTTTTGACTCTTTCCGCTTGTTGGCCCCAGAGAACCTCGAGAAAAAGCAACGCTTGAAAAACTGCACGAAGAGCATCAGACCGTGGCGGCGGAAAAGTTACTAGAGGCCAACCAGAACCAGCTTCGCTGTGCCAACCCGGATAAGTCGTTACGGACCAAGGTAAGCTGCGCACCATGTTATGTCGTGCTTCTTCAGTTCGCGTATAGCGTGCGACTCCCACACTATGAGATTTTTCATGTTTATCGAGTTTTTACAAAAAAAAATGTATGTATATATAAATTGCAACAACAACAAAAACACAAGCAAACTTGAAGCTGTGTTTTGGAGGGGGAGAGCATAACGCAACTGTCAGGACATCGCTGGGAGTGGCATGGAACAAGCTGTGCTGACGGCTGTCGTGTAGTTTGGCAAAATATATTGCTTGTTTTCTGGACAACCGCGAAGTTGAACGAAAACCAATAACGGCGTTGGAGTGTTTCGTTGTAGCTCATGGCGTGTTTTTGAACTGGCTGCAGTTAAAATTTATTCGCGCGGGAAAAATTAATGCACAACATCCAAACTTCTGTTAATTCTTCTGATCATATTTTGTCAATGTATACTACGATAAAAGTTGTTGGAAAGGAAATATGCAATGCAGACTCTTGGTCCACAATTTCATGCCGGCGTTACCATGGAAATTAAGCGTTGTACATGAAACACATGCAGATTTTCATCATGGTTGTTGTACGCCGATCACCAGAAATATTAAGGCTGAATGTGGATTTTCAATTTCCACCTGTCTTCTGCGATTCCAAATGTCTGTTGATCACGACACAGTGTTGTGTCTTTTTACATTTTTGTTAGATCAAGTGCCAGCCTGAACATTGACATGATGTTCATTTTATTGTTAAAACTTTTGAATACAAACATACGCCGCAACACTGTGTCCTGTTTCTTTCTGCGTTCTTACCTCAGCACAGCATTCAAGCAAACGTGTTTCATGATAAAACCTTCGAATTTTGATTGAAGTACATAATTGATTGAATTGTGTCTACAACATCACAGTTGTGTGGGATTTGAAATGTAACCCTTCTTTTAACTTAAGCAAAACATTTTTAAAGCTGTTCGGGTTTAAATTTGTTTCCTGTGATTTTGAACAGATACATTTTTGCCGCACTTTTATATAGGATTTTTACGTTTTTGATGAGTGTATTGGCATATATGCTGTATATATGTGTATTCAGCAAAACGCGTGATCAACGTTTTGAATCAATGTCAGGAATGAGCTGTCTCAAAAATATGGAGGAGACGTGTCATTTTTGTAAGGGAATCATAACATTTTCGATTGTCGTTGTCAAATGCGTAAAATTAATATCAACCTGCAGTTTTATTTTCGCGAGTTTATCAAATAGATAATATCTGAAGATCGAAATTTTGATCAGCGTTGCACATTTTCGGGTTTTTGTTTGAGTGCACTTTTTGAGTAAGAGTTTTTTTTTGCAGTCAATCATGCAGCAGATCATAAAAGATGAAGATGACAAACTTAGCTTCAACAAACGTCACACAAGGCAGATGCCTGCGCATGTGGTGAGATTTAAAGTTTTCGTTAACGTCCGATGTATTATAATTTCGCAACACAGTTAGAAACACTTGGTAACTTGTTGGACTATTTCGTACTGTTACAACGTGACCTTGTCCCTTTTTAACTGTTATAATGCATAAAATGCAGTTGATTACACTCGAAAATAAAAGCACTGCTTTTTTGTTCTCATTACCGGTATCAGTAATGTTAATTCCATCTATCAGTAAACTTACTTTGCATGAAAGGTATTTCCTTCTTCATTCCTTGTTGTAGCACTTCGCCTCTAGAGCTTTCTGATTGCAGAATGCGAATCGTCCCATCAAAATGAACGCCGCTGCCATACTGCGTGAAGGAGCACTTTTTCAAAAGAAAGAAAAAAAGGAACTGGAAAAGTAAGCAAACTTTGTTTTCGAAGCGGATATTTTTGACAATGTCAAACATTTGCTTTTTACAGGCGGCTTGCGTTTCAACGAGAATGTGTAATGCATTCAAATCGCCTCGCTAGTTACTGCAAAGGAAGTCCATCAGTGCCTGTATCATCGTTTACGGTGATTTGCAAAGCCGAGCAACGCTTGTGCCAGATGTTGTTTTGTGGAATATAATGTGGCTGCAGTCACAGAAATATCGTCTTGAGGTCGTTGCCTATCTTTTAACCCAAGTTTTGCACGTCAGCTAGAGTCGCGATGTGAACCAGCATGCAAGTTCTTTCGAAAGCTTTATTTGCACTGCCAAAGGCTGCACGAAATCTTGGAACAGCCGTTCGTCAGTTTTGTTGCATCGTTCGATTTTGATTCGCCGTTTCGTTGAAGCAACAACACTGTGCTGCAGCACGAGAAATTGCGCAATGCTTCCTAAAGAACTCTCTTTGTTACGAACGCGGTTGATTGATTCGCTGTTGGTACAAATAAGCCCCAGCGCTTTCGCAGGCCTGGAAATCTTTCGCAAATTGAGAAATGTTATGCAAATTGAGAAATGTTATGCAAAATGTGTTTCTTGTTCTTATCCCCATCAGACTGGATAAACTGCTCACCGGCGCCAGGGACGCGACCGAGTTCCTGGACTGGCAAAAGAGCATGCGTCAAAAGGACAGGGACGTCGAACTGGCCGAGGCCGAGCAGCGGAAGGTCAAGGGCAAGCTGAGCCACGAGGACGCAATACTCGCGCGCCAGAACCAGGTCAAAAGCAACCAGGAAAAGGTCAGTGTTGCGGTCGCTCAGCTCGGGATGCGGCGCGCCTTGCGAAAAAATCTCTGTCGTGTTCTGACTCACCAACGTTGCACTGCAGGGTATGTTGTTAAATCTAGGAAAGGTGGGAGGTTTTTCCATTTGAATCGCAATCTCTGCCGTTTGATTCTTTTGCAGGGTTTTCGTTTGCCAAGTCTTGTAAAGGATTTGACTTTGATGCGGATAAAACTAGAGGCAAGCACAGCAACTTATTTTCAGAAGTTTTACATTTGTTGTTCAGTTCATTTGCTCATCATGAATTTGACATTTGGTATGAACAAGGCAGTAGCTTACTGCATTACCCCAACGCTAGAAAAATTTGTTGACAGAGGTTTTATCCCATCGATATCAGTCTCAAAGAAAATAAGTTTGCGTCGTTCTGTAGTGCTTAACTTTTGGAAAACATTCACTAAAAAGATTTACGAACTCTCAGGTTTTGTCAGATTTCCACACATTCAAGCCCCCCGGCAACCGTTTATTGTGAAAGCCGGCATGATCTAAATGAGGTGAATCGAGAGCATCACCCAAATCTTCTCAGCAATGCCACTGCTTTTCCAGGTGTCACAGCTGAAGCTGGAAACGGCGCAAATGATGCAAGAGTACCTCGCGCTCCGCTTGGACGAGGAGAAGCATATGCGCACGCTGGTCGAAGAGATCATGCAGGGTCACCAGAACGCCCAGGAAGCGAAAGTGAAGTTGAAGGAATACAAGCGGAAAATAGGTGCGAGGAAAATTTCGCCGCTGTTGTTTCGCCCACCAATCCACACGCGTGTCGCGCACCTTGAACTTTTCTTCTGCAGACCCGAAGGCATTGCTCGCCTCCTTTAAGCATATTGGGGAAGGTTGTAGATTACAATAGAGCAACGAAAAGACAGTTTCCTGTCACTATAGGTTTAAGGAACCTTTCGGCCCCTTGATCCGCAAACTCCCTGGCTGGGGAATCGAACTCGTACTCTTTGAATACTTGGCGGTGGTGCTTCATCAACCAGCATTGATGGTTCGCCACTGTTCTCAGTCAAATAATTTTACTCCAAAAGTATCAAACGACCGAACCCTGTTTTCTAAATTACTTCCCTGTTAATGTATTTTGCATAAAATTTTGCCGCCTACACATTCGGTTCTTTTTTCGTAATGTGTTCGTTTATCGCTTGCACGGGAAGGAAGTCGCGGAAGTGGCTTTTGACGACGATTGTGACTTTTCAGTTCAAGAAGTCAATGCTGAGAGCCGCGAGATGATGAGACGAGCTTTGGAGGAGGCGGAAGAGGAGATGAGGAAGAAAACACAGCTGATCAAGCAAATCCGCGCCATGGAATCCATTCCCATAGTCAGGTACTCGATGCGGACAGAAACAGCAAATACAGTTTGCGTTTTACGCGCGGTCATAATCTTGGCGAATATTCAAACTGGCATTGTGTTTTGAAAAAATTGAAAAATAGCGCGTTTCGGACAAATCATGTTTTGTAAAATTTTCTAGGAGAGCTCACAATATGCCACCTGTATTTTGGCGCATTCAAATATGTCGCAGTTCAAATCCGGCGACTGTTATTACACTAACGTAAATTCCCGCCGCCGCAGAAAGGTCATCTTTGTCTTTTTTTATTTGAAATTCGAGGTGGCAAAGCGAACCAAAATCGCTGTTTATGTGGTCATTGCTCAAGTGAACAGTATTTATCTTCTAAAGATGTTTTTCTCCCTGGAAAATTTAAAAGAAGCAGGATCGAACGATCATACGTACATGCGTCGACATGTTTTTACAAAGAAATAAATCATTGCAAGGAAAGCAATCACTAAGGATGTCTGCTATCACTACACTCAAGATGTATTGTTTTATTGTGAGGGGGAAGTTTCTAAAAAACATTGAAATGTGCTTTTTAAGAAATACCACCATACGAACTAAATCCATTTTTGGCGTCTTCGACAAAAAGGCGAGGTGGTAAAATAACACAAAACGCGCCCAAAATTTTACTGCAGCTGCCAACTTTCGTGTCGTGCAGGCAGAAGCTAGTCGACCTGACCGCAACCGGTGGACACGAGCTCCTCTCGGAGATGTCGGTCGTGGAACTGCGAGAACGACTCAGTCTCCTCAAAGATTTAGACAAGCAAGAGGAGGCGAGGCGGAGAGATGCGATACTAAAGGAGAAGCAGTCGAAGAACGACATGTTGATGGAGACCATCGCCCGGATATCAACGCACAGGAACGAACTGAGCAAAGCCGCTTCGCTCAGGTACGGAATGAAAAAGTGCTGCTGATCATGTTCATGACAAATCGTGTGCAGTGCACTGGGATTCATGGTGTCCTGGTGGTTATATTTGAAACCCAAATTTATAATTGGTAAACTTTCTACAGAACGACCAACGGATTTCTGTTTGAACGGCCTTCTTTCCAAACGGCATCGACATATTTTTGTGCCGTACACCATTTTTTGAAGTCACCTTAAACGTTGTAGATAGCAGGGAGGCCGAATGAACTTGTCTTTGTTTCTGAATAAGTTTTTTCGCTGTTAAATAAATGAAGTTATCACAAGTGGCTGAAATTTTAGTTCTAAGCGTGCGTAATTTTCTTTTGTATGCCAAAATTTTTCATATTTTCCCCCTGGTATATGTCCTTATCTCTTGGTGATGGCGTTTTTTTAACCATTAGTGGAATAATTATAAAGTTTGGATTCGTAAATGCTTTCAAAGAAATTATTCATTCAAAACCTTTGATATTGTGTAGTGTCCTCCAGAGCTAGTAAGATTGCCGCTGGTTGCCAAGCAACACCAAATCAAACGCTTGTCGCTGTAGCCAGTTGTTGTTTGAATATATCCTGTTGTTCAGGTTCGAGGAGCAAAAGCGACTCGCCAAAGAGCAAGAAGAGAAACTGAAGCAGGACAAGTCGCTACAGCAACTTCAGGAGGAGCTGCAGCGCAAGAAAGAGGAAAGGATACGACTCGCTCAGGAGCTTGCCGTCAAACCGAACAGGCAATCGGCTGCTAGGACGAAAACTCTCGTTCGGTAAGTGTCACGTGACCAAACGACTGAGGTCGAAAAAGAACTTTTTTCCGTTGCAAAAAACGTGCGACGAACAGGAACAATTTCAAAGAATTGAGTTCAGTTTTTCTTTTACGTACCAGCTGAAACGAGAATAAATGCCCTTGCAAAGAATAGAATCGAAAGTCCCAACTTTGTGAAGTTTCTGTAAGCGCCTACCTTTCTTCGATTTGCTGTCGGAATAATGGTTGTTGTGGCTTGGATCTCTTTGAGTGTTAGTGGACGAATAGGTTTCACATTAAAGTAGCAAAGCCCATGTGTCAACATTGTCCAAAATTGTTAGCATGGACAACTTAGTCAACATTTTCAACAAGAAGCAAGCAGACGTTGGCCACAATCCCAGCAAAAGTCATTTGTTGAAAGCTGAAGTCGTTGACCTGGAAACTTCAACACATAGTTGTTAAGGCGATTGAAAGTTCGTGGAGGTAGCCACAGCACTTCTTAACAGTTTTTTTAAAAGGGTGCTTGCGAACAGACCCGTAACCAGCTTAGGACACCAAGGGGGACGACGATTTTCTTAGAGAGGCCCAAATTTTTTAAACTATGTCCAATAGTTTCAAACTATGTTCAACACATCTTTCAAGGAGGGATGGAAATTTTTCCAGGAGGGGCTTCCCCCCTGTGCCCCCCCTAGTTACGGGCCTTCTTGCGAGTGCATTTATTACAGTGAGATGTCCGTTTCGTGGTTGCCATCTCTGCTAGCAACAAGCTTCGGTCAGTTTCACATACATGCTGTGCCCACCAAGTATTAACCTTGCCGCATGCGACAGAACCTACTGCCGTTTTGTTGTTGTTGTTGAAAATAAGTGACTTATTTGTTGATAAAAAGTTAAAGAAATATAAAGTTTTTCCACCAAGTTTTTACCCAATGAGTAAAACACTTTAACAAATTCCTCGTCATTTTCAGGTTGTATTTTGAGCGTTTTAGTATCAGATGTGATAAAACAAACTTATAATATTGATCGCACGATCGGCGTTTTAAATTTCTAGCGCTTTAAATTTTTTTAGCCGTTTGCCAGCACACTTAACGAGAACAGTTGTGTATAAAGATTGTTTTTCATGTTTTTTCAAATTGCAGGAGCGATAAGGTTGTAGCATTTTGTCAGCAAATTTCCCGAAGATCTTTCCCGAAATAAGTGTTCCCTCACACCAACATTTAGTTCGAGGTGTGCGTGTGAACGCTAAGACTTGTGCGAAGCACGCCACGCTTTGGTCCACTCCGAACTACTTGCAATTGCATCGAACTGCGGAGTTCGTGTTGTTTTTTTTTCATTTGAAAAAGTTAGGTTTCTGCATTGTACTTGAAAAGTTGGAATTCGGCGAAAAAATATATTTTGGAAACACGTGCCTAATGGTTTTATTACTTTCATTAAAAAAAANCAACAACGCAATGTGTGTGCGCCACACTAATAAACCAAGTCGCATGTAAAAGCACGGCTTAACCGTCTAAAGATGAATGCTTCTGGATTTTGGATTTCGTGCACATTTGTTTTTACGTTCAGCGGTTATTTGTTAAAGCTGGTGAACTTGTATTATGCAACTGTGTGTTTGTGAAATTGCAATCAGCTGTGTTGTCAGGGTTGTCACTTCCATGGCGCTGAAACCTCTTTTATAAGTGAAATCTGCGAACTCCATCAGGAATATTCACCAAACTCGTTGAAGGATCAATTAGCGTTGAAACAGCAGGGTTTGAATAATCGAACGCTCGGAAAACGTCCATTTTCACCTACGAGCGACTGAAGCGCTTACGTGTGACAGTGACGTCAGCTTAAAGTATGCCAGTTATGCGGCAAAACTGGGATAGCGGCGATCACGTGATCGCGAAGTGAAGCCACCGATTATTGCGAAACTCTGCCGCCTCCCGCCGCAACACCTCTGGCTGCGAAACTTGAACTTTTGAAATATGTCAAAGGGTTACTGATATTCCGACGATTCAGGCGAACGCAGGCTTTCTAGACTGATAAATGACCTGAGTTGACAAGACGTAAGCGCGGATTTAGCCTGAAGCTTCGTTTCGCTGGAATTGCAGCAAGATCGAAATGTTCTTAGTCGATGGATGCTTTGGATGAGTGTCGCCTTCTCAGGGCACTTTCCATCGCAGCAATATCGCTTTTTGGTTGACGGCAGGTTTGAGTTTACAAAAAAAAAGAAAAAAGGAAATACTGAGGGTATCAATTCAAGCTGTCGTTTTGGCTTCAAAGTTTCTCATGCGTGTTCACAGAACTCTCACATAAGTTTTTTTTTCTATTTCATATAAAATTGTTCTAAAAAATATCAATCGTCTTCGCGCGACTAAACATGTCAATCAAATGCCTGTCTGCCCCGTACTTCACCCTCTCATTGCAACCCAGTAGGACCCTTACCCTGTAATCTCACTGTTGACGCACTTGCCTTTCAAGCATTTGTGGACAACAAGTGTGTCGAAAAGCGTCTTTCCCAAAGAATGGTCAGTGGCCACTGGAGCGCGTGCCAGCTAACCAATAAACACCGTGTTTTCTGTGCGCAGCGAGAAGAAGGACCTGGAAAAGAAGCGCTGGCGACAGCTCGAAATGGGTCAACATCGGATGGCCGAGATGCGCGCGCAGTCGGCCACCGCCCTCCAAAACAACGCCTCGGGAAGAACTGCCGTGAAACCTCTCGTGATGACGTGACGCGTTCATCACGTGACGCGCCGACGCGCTTTATCCTTTTTGTCAACGCGCCTTTTTGCTTCGCAACAAAGCCAGCGATCTGCGCAACCTTTCGTTTCGTTTTCAAATCCGCGCGAACGATTCTGTGACAAAGGCTTAGGTCGACGCCGTATAAGGCAAGACACGAGACGTGCCGGTATCGTTTTGCACCTTGTTATGATTTAAACGACGCCCTACACCCGGAAGGACATCGCTGTTTAACCCGAAAAGTAAACAGTGCAAGGGTTTTTCACTGGGTAATGTTACAAGCAGCTCATGGATGGACCTGAGCCATTCCAGTCGACCGGTTCCGTCGTATTAAAAAAATTAATTCCAGCGGTCTTTGCCAGTTATTGGAAATAGCTAGAACTAGGACGCTGCACGAAGTAGACTTGTTTCTGCTGAGCTGGTGGTGCATTGTCGACGTTTATTACAGAACAATAGAAACGAGCGCATCCGAAACTTGCGGCATTCGAATGCTGCAGCTGATGACCGTTTTCCAGCAGCAGAATATGTTCCTGGGTTGGCGAAGCAAATACCACGCTGCAGACCCGGTTATTTTTCGAACGCAACAGGATTTCTATGTCGCGCTGCCGCCGTCCATGTGTTGGCGCTCGCACTGAACCGCGCCCCGCTTGCATGGGGGTGCCAACGATTGGGGGGAACCGTGTGGAGTGACACGCTGAGCGGACGCGTCCCGATGAACTTCCACACGCGCTCGGTCACTCTGTCGTTTTCCAGTTTCTGACGCTGCTTTCTTGCCTTCATGACCAGTTCGTGCCGGTTTAAACCGGCTTCTTGCTGTTCTTGCGACAGGTACTCGCTCCTTTCAGCGCGCGTGCGGGCGCTCGCGGATACCGCTTTCCGGATCTGCAAGATCGCTTCCAAGCTCTTCTGTCGCATTTTGTCCGACTCGTTGTTTCGTAAACGTTGGACTTCGGCTGAAAAACAATTAAGTCATAACATTTTGTTCGTGAACAGCTTTTGCGCGTTGAACGCAATGTCATCCGGTTAACGGTGTGTTTCAACAGTTTTGCGGTCACGCGTTCAGTTATCTCCTTCAGGTCGAAATATGGCTTAAGCTCATCGGAAGCACGTGGCTGTGTTACAACAATGTTTGTGAAAATACAGCGAAAGTGATGGTGAATGCAGTTAATATGCTTCACGTGCGAAGCCATGGCTGACCGCTGCCAAAGTATCTGTTTTATTGTTATGAAGAGTAAATTAATCGTTGGTTTTGAACTCAATAAAGCGTTTTCAGTACGTTATACGCCGTTTCTGTTTCAGTGCAGGACGCAGAGTAAGGTGGTGGTATTTTTAGGTTTGCTTCTCCATAAACACGACTATGTTTTGCACAAGAGTGAATTTACAGCAATATTGGCTTACTTATGGTACGCACGTTTTTAAAACCACACAGCCGTCAATGCGCAACTTCGCTGACAAATGCTGGCATGGCAGTTCACATGAAAAATACAGCTGAATAAACTGAGCACCATGTAGCAAAAGATTCGTCCGAATACAGATGACTGCACAACTTAGCGATGCGAAATAAGCAAATCATTCGCCACTTTAGTAGTTATAGACCTGTTCGGATGTCAATGTCATTCATTCATTTTCATACCCACTTTACCTCTAGGGAGGGTCTAATGGATGCAGTAGCCCTTTAAGGACACGAAATACCTCACGGTCGGCAGTAATCACAGATAGTTCTTCCGGATAAACAACAAGATGGGACTAATCCAGGTCGGAGATGTGATCACCAAACCTGGCTTTTGGACCGTTCTCCCACCGGTGTTGTAGCCAGCAGGACTTGCCTCACCAATCTTCCCTGGGGCACGTGTCACGCCATGAACTCTTCGCAAAAATCCCATCTCTGCCGCTTGCACTTGAGATAGCATTCTTTCGGTCATTACCCAAGATTCATGACCATAGGTGAAGATCGGAACAAAAACGGATTTAAAAAGTAACAGCCTTGTAGTGCTTCAAAGCTCCCTTTTTATGACCACAGACAGATAAACCTCACGCAGAACTGTGTTTGTTTTACCAATCTGTGTGTCAATTTCCTTGTTCCGTCTTCCGTCACTTGTGAATACCACCCCAATGTACTTGAACTTCTCAACCTTCTGGTACATTGCCGTGGGATTTTGGAAAGGCATAATACCTCTCTACTTAGTGCTGACTTTCAATCCGGCTTGGTCACACGCCGCAGAATTGTGATCAACTGCATATTGAAACGGTCCTGTTGAGAATATGCAAGCAGTGCCAAATCGTCCGCAAAAAGCTGATCCTGCAACTTCAAACAGTGACACTCTCGCCTACTCAGCTGTGACTGTCTATCTAATTCATATAGACTGAGAAGAGGAGTGGTGACAGCACACACCCTTGTTGGAGTCCACTACCACTGGCGTATCTAGGGTATGGCAGGCATGGCTCGTGCCTTGGGCACCACTGTAACGGGTGCACAAGAATTGCTTGGCAAAAATTTAAATATGTGACTTAGTTACTTCAACCTCCATTTTGCACCCCTTACAATCCAATAGCTGCATCAGCACAGCGCCCTATGTAATGCAATACTTGGGTTGTGCTGCGCCAGCACCACTAAGTATTGTAACAAACTGGTATTGTGGCACAACACGACGGCCAGACATTGCGGCAGAACAAGAACACTCGCTTGCCATATCTACAAGACGTCGTACTTATGCTACAACTAAGTAGGGCTAAGTTGGTCTGCGCTTCAAGCAAGACGAGATTGGTCAGAACCTGGTTGGAAGGGGTATCCGTGGCTGTAACTGTAAGAATCTGAGTGTTACGCAAATAATTGCTGGTGAGCTCCCACGGATTTACAAATTGCCTAAAACTGCTGTGGCCCGGCCAGGGATGTCTCGGAGTTCTAGATATCCCTGGGCCCGGCACTCCGACTTCACGAAAGATCTTCGATGGCCACTGGTGTCCAATAAATAGGCAAAACACAATGCCCTGGTGTAGTCCATAGCCTAAGGAAGTGAACCGTAGTTAGCCCTCGAAACATCGGCAGTTAGTGACGTTCACGTACCAGTCGAGCAAAAATTGTTAACTCATGAAAGAAGAGATTTGTTAGTCTTGTTGAGAGCTAGTTTTTTTTGTCCGGTGGTTTGACTGTCGCACGTTTATACGTGGTGTTGCTCTGGTGCACGTAAATTATTGAACCATCCAAATTAAAAGTGATTCATTTCAAAAGAAATTGTCGTTTGTAGTGGCAATATGTTGTGTGAATTTTTGTATGAATTAATTTAGTCAGCCAATACAATGTATAAACTTATAAATTTTGCTATCATAAAAATGAATGCGTATAAAAATATTATGACCCATATGGATAATTATCTATTTGTTTGCTGAAACGTTTAAAGCAAAAATAAGCACATATTTTCTGTTTCGAAACATCTATTTTCTTCATGGCTTTATCTTTCGTAAAAATTGTGCCTATATCTTATATTGAAATTATTCAAAAGGACGCACATGTAAACTTTGACATGGGCGCCATTTTGCATAGTTACGCCACTGTCCAACAATACCCGCGGTGACTGGTTGTGATTTAACTCCGACGACACGGGCACAAACGTTTGAGCAGGAATGCAATGACTTGACGGCCAGTAGCAGGCGGCTGTCAATATTCTACTCTCGCAACACTCTCCAAAGCGTTCACGAGAAACCCAGTCATATCTTTTCTCGACGACGACAAAATCTGTGCAGACATCTTTGGCATACTCCAAAGATTTCTCGAAAATTTGCAGTGGTGTGAAAATTTGGTCTCTAGTGCTACGGACGGGAGGAAAACCGCACTGGGTATCCTCCGATTTTGTTTCACTTATTTTGCGGCATCTTTTGTCAAGGCACTTGGCACACACTTTTCCAGGGAGGCTAAGGAAAGAGATCCTCGGTAGTTAGTGCATTCTCTCGTGCCTCCCTTGGTAAGTGTGGAAATTATCACCCCAGTTTGCCAATCTTTCGATGACATCCCAGAACATCTCAGCCAGTAACGGTTAATATCGCAGCCATTAATGCTTTCGCGTTATCGTTAAAATTTTTATTAGGGCTTGCATGGCACGTACAGAAGAACGTTTCTATAGGATCGTTGGCTTAAAACCTGGAGAAGAGGATAAACATTTTGAATTGCGTGTTGCATTGGTTTCTTTAACATATAAAAACGTTCCCGGTTGGAAGTACCAGTATATGGATTGTTTTAGTGAATTGTAAATCATATGTAGGAGGAACGAATTGACTAAATTAATATAATTTGGACAGGTGCAGCGGGCCAGATTAAATATTTTAGCGGTCGGTGGTTTGGACATGCTTGATTTAAACTCATTTTAAGTTTCATTCCAAGAAAAGACTACTTTTTTGCAAGATAGGATACGTCTTTCACGTCAGTATTTTATGTGAATTACCCGAAAACCTCTTGAGTGCAAGAGATTTTATTGGAGCGGTTCGATCGCTCGTAATGTTTCTGCGCTCATCATCCTCCGTGACTAGTGTGTTGTAACGCACTGGCAACAGGCCCGTCGCCAGGATTTCGCAGCAGGGGAGCCAAAAACCACAAGGTGGGCCACATTTTTTAATTACAATATTGGATGTATGCAGCAACCGGGGGGGCAAGGCATGAAATGGGGGGG
>JGI24158J21664_10001982_pt1 | contig 24126 bp, 16 predicted proteins | sample Ectturendosymbi3_FD_21664 | JGI IMG/M metagenome (IMG submission 21664) | reverse complement strand
TCATGCTAAAAATTTCAAGCAACAATTCGTAAGTCATTCCTTGTCTCTCAAAGTTTTTTAATTGATGTCCACTTCACTTCAGTGGGAGCACCAGCGGTTGGGATTCGCCTCTTCTTATCGAAAGCAACGATTCAGACTCTAGCTTTGCAGCCGGCTGTATGAGGAAAAATAAGGCCAGTTTCGACATGCCTACTGCAGCTTGACAACATTTTGCTATCGATTTTTATGCTTGTGTAGATTTTACACGTTGGAGTGCACAACATTTCAAGTTTACGACTTGCAACAGAAATCGAAATCCCTGCAGGTCCCAACATACTGAAAACTCACTGAATCGTCCTGCTTTACGAAAATTCTGTCCTTTTATTTATATGTGTTCGCTAAGAGTGGCTGCAAGTGTTGGTTTCGAAAAAGATAAGAAAATGTATAAGTAGCTGATTACTGGATGGAGCAGTCCAGAGTGCACACCATTCGGCCTAAGTTGTCCCAAGCGAATGTAACGGGCTTCATACTCTGCCACCAAACTTAAGAAGACCTTACTAAGGGTTTTTTTGAAAGAGAGTAGGCTACTCATCACGCAATGCCACCATGACAAGTTTGATTTAGATAAGAAATATCTATGCCTTTTTGGCATCGAAGCGTTTCTTAAAATATATAAATTTCTAAGTGCAAGTATTTGCAAATGCTTCCGCTTGAGTTACAGTCTGAATACAGGCGCGTAGCTAGGAGGCGGTGGCGGCAATTGCCTCTCACAATTCCGAAAGTTAAACCAAAATTTTTCAGGTTAATCAAGCTTTTGATGTTTAAGCTAAATGTATACTTCAGGGCAAATCAACGAAACTGCTTAAAGAACCTATCCTACTTCAGCTTTCAGTCGAATCTGATCAAAGAAGTGTGGTTTACTAACTGTTCATGATTATTCAAACTTTGCGTAGAGTGTAAATGCTGGAGAATTCATATCATGGCTAATCCTTACCTGAGGTATAAGTTCCGTTGTGGAAGTTTGTGATAATGAATAACAAACTTGTATCTAAGCGCTTGTAGTTACTAACCGCAAGTAAATACAAGGAGTAGCACTTTTTACATCTGTTTCTGGCGGAGCAGCTTGCTGTATCTACCTAATGGTGATGTCACTTCACTTCAAGACCATCGCAAAATTTCCTCACTGACGCGCTACTACTTCTGTATAACTTTCCCTTGTCTGTAGCATCAGCCGCAGGCTTAAATGAACACTGTAGGTTCTTGTTTTTGTAACATTTTAACACTAAATGCGTCAACATGGAGTTGATACACGTTTTATATGCCTTGAAGCTCAAACTTTGGCTAAAAAGCAATCCAATTTCAAAATACTTTTTATTACGCACATAGGCCATTTAATAGCATTCATTCTGATATCTATTTCTATTTGTGACGATTAAACATGTACTGTGTCTGTGACCGTTCAGTCACAATTATGTGTAGTCTTAATGTTTTCATCAATGATTTCACATACCTTGCTGGAGAGTAAAAAACACATTTTCCAAGTAGGCCTAATCAGAGTCCGACCTGTACACAGTCTGAATGTGTTTCAACTTTCACCTGATGTTAATTGCCACCCTATCCTGCAGTAAATTTGAAATCGTTTAGCTGCAACGGGAAGGGCCAGCAGCAAAATCTAACGAAAGTGGAAAGAAGCTTATTTTGTAAGTGCTGAGGGCATTTACACCGTCATAACTTGCAAATAGCTTGCCATCTGTTTTCTCGATAATGCGCATGTGACTAAAATGAAACTAAAGTAAGTTTTTTCCCAGTCGATTGGACTTAGTTATTCAAAACACTAGTGGATTAAAAAAAGACTTCAACCGCTTACGCTAGAATGGCTCCAGCGGTTCTCAAACTTTTTTTGAGCGCGACCCAAATCTGAGTTTGATGAACATGCACCTCGCGACAAAATTCGTTTCGGCAGCAACCTACCCTTTTCTCAAGTACTTACGTCAGGCCCATAACCGGGGGGCGCAGGGGTGCCAAGCCCCCCTTGGGAAATTTTTCGCCCTCCCTGGAAAAATGTGCTGGACATAGCTTAAAAATATTGGACATAGTTCAAAAAATTTTGGCCCCTCTCGGAAAACTCTTCGCCCTTCCTGGTGTCCCAAGCTGGTTGCGGGCCTGACCTACGCTATAGACAGACAAGCAGTGGTAACGTTGGAAATATACAACTCAGGTTTGGATCGTCTCGGTGCGGCCAATTTTTGACCCTTCGCCACCTTTGTTTGGGTTTCGACCTACATTTTGGGAACCACTGGGCTAGATCAACTGACCAACTGATGTGTTAACTGTGGCGGCACATATTCTTAAATTTAGTGCAGAGCAGCGATGATTATTGATTGTGGCTTCGTTTCCGCAAATACACAATCTTTTTCACACTTTGTGTAGACGGAGTGGATCAAACATATGCAAGCTGTTTAGAGAATATGTGTAGCTTTCCCCAATTTACGATATTGCCTTTATCATACTTGTGAATTATGCTGTTATTACTTTATTCTGTATTCTCTCGATATCAGGAACAGAAACAGTCATAATGAAGCTAACGAAAAAACCAGCGGTGAAGTTACCTGACAACACTCCCATTACATATTTATTGAGTTACTTGTGCAATTGCACGGTTTGCAAGCGTCAAGAGCTCGCTCTGAATAAAGCACCTGTACTTCTTACGACACGCAACAGCCTGTTACTTTTTTGTATCCTGTTACTGTACATTGTCGGCGATCGACGAAACTTTTGTCTGCAAGATAGGTGAAAATTTTGTCATACTTTATCACTAGCTAAAGCGTGTTCAGCATACAGAATAGCAAGACTTTGCAGCATGCCCTCCCCAGAAACAAACCTGCTGAGAATTTTGTATTAATTTTCAGCTGTTAGAAACTAAACGGAAGGAACAGTCGGACTCAAAACGACGTCAGTGACTGACAACGTCACTGACTGGCCCCTCCCGAACAAAATGCTTGGAGGCGCTTAAAGTAAGCTGAGACTGGTCCTTTCGTACATCCGTGCCTTAATGACTAATTCAGTCAGGGCAGATTGCGTGATCTAGCTTTGATAAGGAAAGGAGCATTTTTATGTAATTTAACCGGAAAAGGCTGGATGTATTAATATTTCGATGAAGTTGTGTTTTTAGAACACAAGTGATACATGACTTGCATTTAATAATTTATTGTAGGCCTACAATTCAAATTGAATATGTTTCTTTTGAAAAGAAATTGTCGTTTTCAGTCGCAATATATAGTTTGTTTTTTTGCAAGATGTACAATTTTGTCAGGCAACACTACGTAGGCCGATAATTTATGCAAAGGTTGTTATTTGAATGTTTTGATATACTTCATAATAAAAATAAATGAGTATAGAAGTACGTTATGGTCCTTATGGATAATTTATATTTTATTTGCTGAAAATTCGAAGCAAAAATAAATACAAATATTTTCCGTTTTAAAACATTTATTTTCTTAAAATTTTAACTTTCGTAAAAATTGTGCCCGTATATAATACATAAATTATTAGAAAGGGCGCACACTTCAACTTTGCCACTGGCGCCATTCCGCACAGATACGCCACTGCATTTTGCGCCATTGAATATCTGCAGCCTTAGCTACAGTGCGGGCTGGTCTTGACTTTACCCCGTGTCTTACCGATGAAAAGCAACAAGAGATAGACCCGGGCTGAACGGAAGCACCTCACTGGCCTCGTGTAATCTGACAAAGCATTCAGGCGTTTTGCTCCACAAATTATACGTAACAATAATCAAGTCTCAACGCCATAAAAAGAGAATGCTCATTTTCATTCACTTCAATCCTTTGCGCTCATTCTTCTATATCAGGGGTCTCCAAACTACGGCCTGCGGGGCAAATCCGGCCCGGGAAGTTATTGATCCGGCCTGCCAAGACATTCTCCAAACTACGGGCTGCGGGCCAAATCCGTCCCGCGAATACATTTTGTAAATAATGAAAAATTAATTGACGAAAAACTTTTTGATTTGGTAGAATGTAACATATCCTGAAACAATCACATTACGTATAGATGTCCGGTCCTCGAACTGTTGTGTAATAGCTTATGTGGCCCTCGGATGAAAAAGTTATGAAACGCCTGTTCTGTACAGATCTTTTGTTAGGGGCATAGTAAAAAACGTGCGTTGAACCAAAACAAAAATACAAATACAATTGCTTACAAAAATGCTGGAAATCGTCCTTACTCCTAAAATTTTTGGGCCCCCCAAAATCGGGGGCCCTAGGCTTAAGCCTTTTCAGCCTAATGGTAAATCCGCGTCTGTCGGGAAGCAAACGTAGTGCAAGAAGCGTACAAAAATGCTACCGCAGTCGCATTCCACAGCGTTTAATGACATAAAATCCAAACATTTTTCAAACGCGTCGAGAGACTCTAGCTCAACGTTTTCAGCTGTATACGTCAAACAGTCGCTCAAGAACTGGTCAAGATCTACGTCTTATATGTGCGAAAGTTTTGTAGAAGGCCTACTTCGGAAGTCGGTATCTTAGAGGAAAGTTGCTACTCGGCTTCGATTGAACGTGTGCTGGTGTACATCACAAGCGTGTAAATAAAAAATGCGCAATCATAATGGCGGTAACGATGACTTCTTGCTCAACTGCAATATTTTCTGCCAAAACCATATTCCATAACGTGCACTTATAGCATCGAAATTTTCACATGCGCTTTGCAAGAAAATTTTGCGAGCACATGGTTGCTTTCATCNAGAGTAGAAGCTAGGAACTTCACTAAAAACAAATTTTTAATACTTANAACTCAGCGAAAATGTAGACTGTCTATTTGCCGGCCTGAATCTGAACTTAATTATGCAGAAAAAAAGCGCCAGAAAATTCACTTTTTATGGATAATGGTTTGAAAACAAGAGGCGTTAAAATATTTAAATGTTGAGACTTGTTTTTTTTTCCCACTACCAAACTTTCTGTCTGCGCGCCTGTCTGAGATAACAGTTTTTGGCAAATCATGTGGTGCAGTGTAGTTGACAGCAGTACTAAGATGAAAGGACAAAACTAAGGTGGCTAATTTGTCTTGAAAATGAACCCCTCTGCAGGGTTCATTTACAAGTTTAAAACCGGTTTGAGTCATTTGCCAGTTCAGAAAAAAGTGTTAAGCATTTAAAGTCTTCAGTATCTATGTATATTTGGCACGCGGACTTCGGAAATGTGGTTAGTGGGACGCGTCGTGAGTTTTCTGAAATGTTAAAAAGAAACCAACAGGCGTTTCCATCAGCAAATGAGTTTAAACCCCGGCGCTGCTGATATTTAACCGTCTAGTGCATTTTTAAAGCTGATTAAAATGTTAAATTGATATTGGTTGCTGCTTTACTGTTCCTCTCACAACTTTTCAAGGCTTGCCATGCAGTTTCAATCTATTCTAAGGAATAAAACTCGTACTGTAACCAGGGATGTAGCGTCAACAAAAAGGTGTGAGGACGCACCCAAAAAACTAGCCTTTTTAAAACAGCTTCGAACTCATTTTGAAGCAAAACATGAAAAAGGTGTGGGAACGCCGTTCCCACGCGTTCCCGCCCCGCTACACCCCTGACTGTAGTTCAAAAACGCAAGAAATCACGTGATGACGGCTTTCGATAAAAGATTCTGTGGAAAAAATCTGCACATAATCGTGATGAATGTGATGAAGATGGGGTTTTCCGTCTTCATTGCAGAAATGTACATTGCTTGAGAGATTGAATTTGAACGCTTCAGTTCAGGAACCGTCCAAAAGCCCAAAAGCGTCCGCAGACTCATCGGCTGTTTTTCGCACAAATCCGGAAAAAAAACAATTGTTTGGTAGGCTACCAACTGATGTTAAGAATGCTAACATTTGTTGCCTATAGGCCTAACATCTACTGGGTCCTTGTGAGAACTTGCATTTACTGCACCAGCTGCAATCGCATCTACTGTATTGTTAAACAGACCAAGGCCGGTCTTTTCCCTGCAAAACCAACAACACGTCACTTCCGTTTCCTGACGGTTCAGATACGTTGAACACAAGCGTTGAAAGGTTGCAGCTCCTGAAAAAGTGATTTTTAGTACAATGCTAGAGAGGCTGCTTCAGAATGGCCGCCGAACAACTGTAAGTTTGTGATGCTGTTTCTACTCCTCCACAGAAACACAAAAAGTGGCAGAATATAGGAGGTTTCACACACACACACACCAGTGTTGCGAGTGCAGATCAGTTCATGTTGGCCCCGCAGCCAACGTCAAAGCGATTTGAACATATTTTCTTTGCAATTCGCGAAAAATACACATCCCAGTATCGAACCTTTGAGGCAAGCTTTTCGTTTTTCTGTTTTCAATTGTTTTATGAGAGTGAGCAAAATTCAGGTAAAACAGACACAATGTCCTACAGAACTTTTTTCCCAGATACAATCTCATTTCTCTTCTTCAATGCAGCTGCTCTTTTGAACTGCGCTAATAGTGTTGTGTCGATAGCACGCCAGATGTTTACGTTTTCTGTCGCTCTACCGAGAACATTGTAAAATCGCCACCACAATCCTCACCCAGCATTTTGTCAGTGGTCTGAGTTTTTCAAATCAACTAAGCACAGGATGATCAGGACCAAATGTGACCTAAAAACTAGGTTTGCATCGAAGTTTTGAATTTTGTTACAATTGTTTCCAAGAAGCCTTTTCGCTGTTTTAATGATGATGTTGTCAAAACCGCTTGTCCTGAACATTACATTGTTCCGATGAAAGTAGCACGTCCTCATATTTTAACGATGAATGATGGNAAATTGTAAAAAATGCGTACAGTAGACCTAGTGTGGCATGCCGTTTCATTGGACCTGATAAACCTTCAGTCACNAGGCACNAAACACAAACAACGCCGGTTAGTTGGATGGTTTAATTCAGGGGCGGAGCCAGCCAGAAAGTTTAGGNGGGGCGATTTCAATAATATTCGGCAGTCAAGTCTCACTGCGGGTTCANTACTNTAAGAGAGATGAAGTGTACTTCACAACACTGCTGTGACAAAACAANGGACGGCAAAATGGCCTTATATCGCGAATGCTGTTTTCTGAATTGTGCAAAATCATGGCGAAAAGAGTTACTTTTGTAGGTTTTAGGGGGCAGATCTCCCCAATCGCCCCCCTCTGGATCCGATCCTGGCTTAATCACGTCCCTTTCACTTCAGCTGATCGTGTTTTTGAAAAAAGCTTGTTTCCGCTACAGATCATTTCGCAAGAGAAGAATTTCGTTCGATCTGTTTTTCATGAATGCGTCAGTTTCAATGCGTTCTTACCTTGTCATTTTGTGAACTTGTCTTCGTCTCAGCGTGGCATTTTGAGTAAAAAAGTCAGATTTCAAAGATGAACAATGAGCGATTCTCCGGTCGGTGAAACTGTTTTCAAGTTAAAGCATCAACATTCCAGCAGAACCGTCGCCAGAAAGTTTTCAATAGGGGGATATAGTGTTGCATGTTTCAATTTGGGCGCATTGGAGTTTTGTTTGGAAGGGCTAAGCGCACCAAAGCCCCCGTGGCGAACGGGTGTGCATTCCAGCCCTTGTTTGTGACCGAAATATTTAGCCTGACACATGCGAACAAATAAATGGATTTGGTGATTGGAAACCAATGAACTTTTAACTTGGGCCGGTTTCTCCAACTGTAGAAACAAAAATGCAAAAGAAAAAAACTGCATCGGTCAGGTCTGACACGCCCTGTGTCAGGCATTTCCCAAAACCGTGTCGCACCTTGGCGGCAGTTCCAAAATTTTAAAACGTAAAATTTCTGACTCGTTGCCGAACTAATCCTGACTGATATAACCAGAAAACGCGGAATTCAGATTTCTCATCAAGATCGCCATGAGCTGCATTGTAATAAAGCTGTCGATTTTTAGTAACCCTGTGCAGTTTGGTTAACAGGCGCTTGACAACGCTGCAGGTTGCAAGCATCAAATTGCAAATCACCTTACTTTGTTTTGTCTGCCTGCTTGTGACCATCACGTGGTGTATATTCAACAAAAGCGCATAAGTTTTCAAGCCTCTCAATTGAATATTTGAATTTCTTAAAGCGAGGAATCGAAAAAAGGAGAAAAAATCTTTTTCGAGCAATTTTCGACGTACATGCCACGCAAAACGCCTTCCAAGGCCTCTGCTGTCGAAATACGCGAAAAGCTAGGTATTGCTTGCGTCGTCATTGAAGCTGTCATTTCCTTTGGCGCAGCACACCTTCCAGTGAAGCACCGCAGAGCGGCCAAAACACAATGCATCCTTTCGCCCGCAACACCGTCTGCAGTGTCATCCCGCGTTCACAATCCCGACAATATGCATACTGTCCGCAGGTGGCAACTATGCTGCTCTCAACGTAGTGTTCGTGCGTTGACGGTGAGGGGATAAAAGCCAGTAAAGAGGAAGCGCTTCTTCAGTCGTGATGAATAGCGGTGTTGTCAGGCGTGGTTCAACACATCTATCCAGGCAGCCTGTAGCGTTACTGAACTACAGTTTGAACTCAAGTCGTTCTGATTGAATGTTTTCGTCTTTGTTTGTGGCACTAAACGGACTTGGACGTTGCGTTTGATGCAATTGTTGCCAGATGCCGCTCAGTTGTCTCTGTTGATTTAGACAGCTTCAGTAGATTCGAGGTCCAGAGGTTTTACCTGAGAATTATTTTCGATGCTGGTCGAACTGAAAATCTTCCCTCGGTTTCGTTTCGAAGCTTTTTCAGGAAAAAATAGATCTTTCGACGTGCTTGCGTCAAAAAAAGCCTTTTTTTCAAGAAGGAAAGAACAGTGGCAGGAGAGAAAGATTCCCATGGTTTAGCAAACAAGCAAGGTGTTGCAGATATGTACACAGAAGCGGAAACAGAGCAGTGTGTAGTAAAAGATACCCCTAGACGATGGACAGCATGCGTACTTAAGAACTGGTTGCATTTTCATTGTCGTTTCGAAACGTCAATTGTCAGTATTGACAGGCGTAGCCAGGGGGTCCAAGGGNGCCATAGCCCCCAAGATTTCTAGCATCTCTTGTCACTTTGTGCTTTGAAAGGCGGAGTCCCAAAAAAATACTGCTGCTCGCNTAAAGTCAAAACATTTGCCGCTTCCGAAATTTTTGGCTGGCTACGCCGCTGTCAGTAGTTTTAGTTACAAAAAATATCCTATACTTTAAGGTTAAGCGCAGTAGAAACAGCATTACGGCCATGTTAAGATCGAGTTGCCTTGTCGGAGTCTACTGCGTTCCACGAGCAATCTTCTTTCAAGGGTTCAGCGCAATTTTCTTAATCTTTTCGTCGTTAATGTCTTCGTTTCTAGGAAACACCGCATACCTTGTGATGAAATGCAGAAATTTGCTATAAAATATCGCCATTGTAATATATGTTAAACGCAAGAAACCTTTTGAGCACAAGTATTTACTTTGGATACTCCATTACTTTCATTGTGTGTATTGTCAACAACTGTACGTTAATAAGCATTTTCGGAAATTTGTACGAACCAGAAATCACAACCTTTAGTTTGGAAAATCATTTTTATAGCGCACAAGCTTTTGCTGCTGCCGGTTGATATTAACACAATTGCATCAATGCTTTGGTGTTCGAGCCCGATCAGACTAAACTATTTTTGCGAAGACGGTGCATAGCGATGAATAAAAAAGCACTTACTAAAATAAAATTAAAAAATTTTTGAAAACGTAGTTTCACATTAACGGGTTCTTTGAACGAGGTCAGATCCACAGCATGTACCTGCACGGCTTAATGCGTTATAAATGCCCAGATTGTAACTTTTAATTGTACAAAATTTTCAATTTCTTTTGATCTTTGGTTCATGCAAACAAACACATCATCGCCAAATACTTCATTTGAAAATACTAGTAACCAAAGTATTAACAGATAGATGCATGGTTTGCTCAATCCTACTGCATTAGACCATTTAGGTCCTTTTTTCGAATTGTTGTATTTTCAACTTGTGCACAGTTTCAGGTTTCCAGAAGTTTTAGGTTTGGACGAGTTGTTTATTACAACATTACAGGATGCTAAGAGAATGACAACCAGAGCCCGTGACCAGCTTGGGACACCAGGAGGGGCAAAGAGTTTTCCTAGAGGGGCCCAATTTTTTTGAACTATGTCCAATATTTTTAAATTATGTCCAACACATTTTTTCAGGGGGGTCGAAAATTTTTCTAGGGGGGCTTCGCCCGCCTGCGCCCCTCCTGGTTACGAGCCTGATGACAACCCTTGTTTTTCACAATTGCTTAAACGTAGTTATTCTTCGCTGTTAACCGGTGTGAAACGAATCGCTTTTCAGGTTCAACGCCAGTAGCGTGCCCAGCCCAAAAATTTTGTGGGGGGGAATTCGGGGGGATAAAATGTTTGATTTTAGGCGAATAACACTATTTTCGTATGACCCCGTAGGGGAGTATGACCCCGTAGGCTCCCCCTGGCTGCGCCTATGTTCAGCGCTCGGTGATCCAGTTATACATTTTGATGGCAATGCGCCAGGAACGCCTTAATGTTTGACACCTTGCAACACTTTCAGACACAAGCTAAAGAGTTATTAGTGATATTTAAACCATATATAGAAGCTGACAAGCACTAAAAAACATTGCAATTTCTCGAACGTCTACAAAGCAAAACGCAGAGAAAGCAATCTTATTATGCTGGGAAAAATTTTTGATCTTAAAGCAATGGAGTGTGAGCTAATATGACATATTTTAAGTGTCTCCATCAAAAACGTTTTGGATCATTCTCTCCAATAAACGAGATGCAGCAGCCAGCGATGTAGTCGAAACCGTAACCTCCGAGTACGAGACTTACTTGAAGATGTCACAAAACATGACGAGATCTAGACGTGATGGTTTGAGAAAGAGAATCTACTCATTTTTGCACGAGTTCGAGACGGAGACCCACATCCTTCGAGACCTGATTCTTTTCTTGACCGAGGCTCACGAAGTCGGATCGGTAGACACGTATCAAGTCCGAACCGCATGTCTCAAGTCTCCATCACTCATGTGTGCTTTTCTTGATTCTTCTGCTTTTCGTTGTAAAATCAAGAAATTTGCAGCACACTGAAACTTAGGTTGTAACCAGCACACATTTTAATTACCTGTCTTGCAGCCTATTGCAGTAGTTCAAAATTTTTTCCTTCTTTGCTTCTTCAGTTGCTCTTTTTTGGCGCACTTTACACTGAATCAAACATGTCATTGAAACAAGCTGAAAAGTTGTTCCAAAGGAATGGGTGTGGAGTGTTTGCACCCTTAACCCATGGAAGTTATAATGGTTCATGACATCCATGACATCCCTGGGCAATCACTTGCCCTTTTCAGGGAAAACACTGAGCGAGACAACTTGATTTCCAACGGCTCCAACAAGGATTCATCGGTAGAGGGCAGGCGCCGAAAACAGTCGAAGTGCGGGCATTCTATCCTAGATATGTTGGAACGGTGGTAAAAATAACGATAGCAAGTCATTCCACGGGAACTTGAAACCATATACACGAGCATGGGGCATCGGAAGAATTTTTTCCAAGGGGGAGGGGGTACTGGGGTTTTTCCAAATTTTTTCTAGGGGGCCAAAAGTGGTGAAATTTGTTTTTTCCCTCTTGAAACTAAGAAGACAACGTGTTTTTGCTGCAATTTTTTAATTACATGGGGGAAAGGCCCACCTTCCCCCCCTTCCGACGCCCATGCATACGAGCCTGCGTCAGATTTTTGAAGCACAAATCACTTTTGAGAATGCTGTGTATAGTGTGTTCATATGCATGAAGCGCGTGGTGACTTTACAGATCATCCCCAGACGCGAACAGCAGCTTACATCTTTCGTTGTGAGGCTGTAGTTTGAGTTTCAAATACTAATAAAGGTAGCAGAAAGAAGTATCTCAGAGCAGGAAAGGTCATGCACTTAGTGCAATTATTGCAACTCAATTCAAAGACTGACTTGAAGTTTTTCAGTTTCTCGAGTCGTAGTCATTTAAAACACTCTTTAAGCGAGTTGAGGCTATTGCAACTCGATTCTTTGTGTTACGCTCATGAACTTGAGGTGCCTCGTTGGCAATGTGTCGTGTGAGCGACCAAAGACAAAGAATGTGCTGCTGAATGCCGTTCAATTGTTAGACTTTCTTTTTCAGCAGACGACCCAAATCAGTCCTTCAACGTATTTTCTCAAGTGCGTTTTTCGTTTTTCTTTTTTCATGGTGATATCCAAAGTAGAAAACATTTACAACTTAGTTTTCCAGTTAAACTTATTCGTCATTTTGTCATAAGATAATCATTGAGATTTTGTGTTTATATATTCCTAAATTAATCAATGTTTGTTTTTATGAAAGTTACCATATGCTTTAAGTTTTCAAGTTACTTTCTGCATGAATGTCTTTCAGGAAACAATTACGGGCAGCTTCAATCAATTATGCCTTATGGTTTTGTTCAAAGTGTCTGTTAGAGTTTGATATCCCAAAGTTCTAACCAACAGGTGTAGAATAACAATGTGTTCTTTAAAACAGTTTTTTGTTTATTTTCTGATTAGGTTGTCATGCAGGATGTAGAACAGTAAAACACATTTGGAAAACAAAACAAAGTTTTGGAGGTTTTATTTTGCCGGTTTCCCATTTTGTTTGTTCTGCTTCCCATGTGTCAAAATTGTTGGCTAGAGGGTATTGCCGAACTATTAAAGGGAAATCGTGATTAATATAATTCAACAATCACGGTTTTACTGGTGAGCTGAACCACACAGCTGTCATATTTTCCAGTGAAAAACCACGCTGCTGACATGTTGTCCAGTGTAGTGGCGAGTTGAAAACAATCTTCAAACTAAAAATAACTTCTTCCACTGAAAACGTTTTGTTTCGCAACGACGCCAGAACATAAAACACTATTTTTTGGTCACCATAACAACACAGAAATAAGATGAATCTTCAACATAACCTCTGTCCAAGCGTCGTTGCCAACTGCACTATTGCTACAGGTTAACAGCATTAAATAACAAGTGTTGGGCACTATCGAAAAAAGGGTAGGCCTAAGGTACTTAAATGCAAGGAACTGTGGGACTAGGGTCTGCTGTCAGAAACAAAGCAATGTCAGTGCAAAAATATCCTAATGTTTTTATTGCGAGCCTTGAGTTTATTTCAACAAGGATTCATAAACGTAGCGGCACGTTACTGAGACGGGTAAACCCCGAAGCCGTCCACGGATAAATGATCCGTGAATGCATTTCTACAAGCACCCCAGGAATGCAATCCTGTGAGCATTCCTGCTTTGGACACAAAAGATTAGGACGTAATTAAAATAGTGATTCCTCAACACGTGACCAGGAAGCAGCAAAGAAACAATACAAAATGATACATTAGAACGCATTTGAGAAAAGTTCGAAAGGAGAAGGTATTTTGCAAACATTCAGGAAGGTTGGCCAAATACAAAATTTTTAAATGTAATATCAAAATTGGAAAATCTACTAGTTTATTGTAATTGTCGCCAACGATTGTCAAGGTTGCGTTAGCTTTAATTTACTGGTAAATCTCAATGTCTGATTATACACTTTGTTTGAAATAATATTTCCACTGTTAAAAAATTTTTCCTTTATTTTCACACATGGATTTTGACCTAACTCTTGAAAATCGTTGCACTGAATGTAGAAGTGATTATTAGCTCTTTGTTTCAAACTTCAACCAATGTACTTCCCTGAGCAGCTAGAATGTTTTATTAAAGCGATGATAAACAAAGATATTTATGACCAGCTCGAAATGCTATGCAAACATTCCTGATTTACGATATCTGGCACGGCTAGGCCTTTTGTGTTCGCTTGAATATAGCCTTTAAAAATAGTTTAGTGACCAGGTTCAATTATCGAAAACTGCTTTGCAGAAATGAATAGAGCCCAAACAAATAAAATTGGATTTCCCATCAGTACGCCAGGATGTGTCTGAACTTGGATATTGCAAAAAAGCAATGCGCCCAGTGCACGATTCAGCCTGTGTGTTCTGGAACGCGGTAGCGATACCAGCGAAATTTAATGACACACAAGGCTGTGCAAGAGATTTGACAGCAAATGTTGATTGACAGGCCACTCAGTCCGCAAGCAACACCAATGCAGGCAAACAGAACATGTTTGGGGTTGTAGCAAAAGTTTGTTTCTCAAACAGCATTCTTTTTGAAAAGCAAGAAATTTCGGCTAACTTTTCATAAATTGCTAAACTTGATTAAAAAACCTGTGTCGAAAAACGCCGACTCACAACCTAAAATGGCAACGTTATGAAAATAAAATTTCATTGCGCTCATGAAATAACAAGCAAACAGTAATCGTGAGGTTTTTCACTTGCATTTTTAGCATACATTTTCACTATTGTAAATTTTATTACCGCGGCTCCGCTCAGACCGTGAAAGAACATTAGTAACAAATGGACTGAACAGTGATTAAAAAAATAAAGGATCAAACAGAAACCTTCAAATGAACAAACTAACTGTTTTGTGAGTCGGCATTATTGTTCAAGATCTTTGTTTTTTCATATAATAGATGACCGACAATGCGCAATCCACAATCACTTGAATTGCACTACCAGTTCTTGTTGCTTATGAGTTAAATTGCACTACCAGTTCTTGTTGCTTTTGGTTCGATAGCCATTTCTTAGTCCCGTAGAACTTATTTGCCGAAAGCGGCAATAGAAAGGTTAGTACGTGGGCAAGCAATACAGTTTGGGTAAAGAATAGTTTGGGTATGTTCATCGATAATTAGATAAAACAAACCAATTACTTCCTCTGTCCCTGCAAAGTGAAAATGTGTATTAAATTCCTTAGTCACCAACAGGCCCGTAACCAGGGGAGACGCAGGGAGGGGCGAAGCCTCCCCTAGAAGAATTTTTTCGCACCCTCTGGAAAAATGTGCTGGAAATAGTTTAAAACTATTGGAAATAGTTCAAAAAATTTGGGCCCGTTTCAGAAAACTCTTTGCCCCTCCTGGTGTCCCAAGCTGGTTACGGGTATGGTCACCAACACAGCAAAAACTTTTGTGTGTGCCTGTCTGAATTTATTTTGCACGTGCAATGCTGACTGGTGGAACAAACGCAGCCGAAGCAGACATAGAATTGTTTACAGAAATAATGGTACAAGACTTGATGAAATCATTCGCGTTGACTTCAAGCCCTTCCTACGATGCATATGTTTCTTGGAGAGGCCGGAGTTGTAATTTTAAAACGCCCTGTGTGAAAACACAAAGTTTAATCAAATTTTGCAGCATTTTCAGTCCAAATAGAAAATTCATAAATCCTGAGGTGCCATATGAAGAGCTCCAACCAGCTTTTTTCAAGATAAAGCTTAGTTTCATTCCCTACCATCGGCATTTTATCAAAAAGATGGGGATGCTGCATTTTCTTTCATCCCAGCATCACAAATCTTAATGGATTTGCCTGTGCAATCGAAATTGAGTTTTATTCAAAACTGTGTTGAATAAAATATTTGCATCTAAAGGTCACGCAAACTTCAAAACTGTTTCCGTTAATTAGAAAGGAAAACTTGGAGATATTCCCGAAGCATCGGGAATTACAACTGTAATCTGGGTCTGATTGCGTTAATGCTGATTTTCACTACAGCTAAATTTTTCTGCGGGAAGTGTGCATTTCTAATAGTGTCTCTCAACCTCTTCAATCAATCAAATTTAATCCTCGGAACACTTCATGAATGTATAACCGACCCTAAAAATGAATAAAGGGAAGGATCTTTGAGCGGCGGCCATTCAATCAAACTTTTGCACTGGGCTCCAGACGCCAGGAAAGCAAATAAAAGATCGTCAAAACATTTTCGCCATACTTTTACCAATCCCCCTAAATTTGTGTTAACCTGGTATGAAATAGGCATATTACTTTTTTAGAAGCGAAGAAGAGTTTTGACAGAAGCAACAACGATTGCATAGGAGCAAGATAGACTGCGGCGAAGGGCCTGAACTTTGATAAAATAAGAGGCAATCAGCAATGTATATCAAAAGTGGTTCATCAACCTACGGTGTACAGAAACTGGCTCTTGTCACTTGACGATGCTTGCAATTAACTGTTGCAGGCCTCCATGCCTACGAATCACGCAAATTGACGAACTTTCCGCAATCCGCGTAAGCTGTTGCTGAATTTTTGCGAAGAAAAATACGGAATTGAGCACTACACAGGAACTGTAAGCTGAGCTTTAATGCCTGACAATAATCCTTGGGCAGATATGATTTGTATTCTCATTTTCGATAACTTGTCTAGGTCATGTCATAGTAGGATTCTTATCTACGCCTCGTGACAAACAAGGGTGCTGGAAGACAGCAGCATTTAGGGGCATTACCTTGTCGTTTCACAAAAAGGGAAAACGGGGCAGAATTTCTTCGTAATGCAAGAAAATAGCTAATTTAATGCTCTGTGATCAACGAGTTAAAAGAAATTACTGTTGTGTGTAGCGCTCTTTCGAAATTCAAAATGTTTTAGCTATAATTCTTTTCGATAAAAATGTGCTGAATCGCCAGGTAAAATCAACAGTGGTTCTTAATTCATTTCAGTATTGGACACTTCTCTCACTTTCATATTGTCAATTGGAAGTGTCAGATGAAGCTAAAAACGCTGCCTATTATCGCGTGACTCCCACAACTGAGCTTGTTTGTTCATTGTATGCGGTGTATTTGTTTTTTCAAATCCTTTTGCCCCACTGATACGGCGTTCCTAGTGGCAGATTACCACTTGGTTTTCCAAAAGATCATTCAGGAAATTGAGTAACCAGGTTACATACCAAACGTTTTGTTATATACAATATATCACCATCGTTATCACTATATCACTATAAAGTAGAACTTATTTTTCGCAGAAAATTTGACATATTGATCCACTGGCTTTTGTTTTGGCAAAAACCTTCAACATTACTTTTAAAGCAAAAAACTACCTCATGCTTCATTCTGATAAATTCTCGCACATTTCTCGTCAGTCCTACAAGCGCGTGGCATAAAGGTACGAACAGTCTTCGACAAACAAGGGATAACTTTGGAAAGGAGCAGTAGTAGGCCTAAATGTTAAAAGGATATACAGCATCCCTCCCAGATAATATCAGTGTTGCTCCAAACCTTCTGGTTTCTCATCAATTGCGCAGCAGATGGCGCAGACAGTGGGCTTAGCCCCCAAATTGAAATATAAAACACAATAAATCAATGGAATTTCTGTCAAATTTGTATGTCAATCCCCCTGCACAAACATAAATCCCCCCTATTGACGACTTCCTGAGCGCAGACTGACATTAATGCAAGCAAACGACGGTTGTTAGCATCGCTTGATATGAGTCAAGCGCATATTGTCAAATTACACGCACTGTCCGGGAATCGAATCCAAGTCGCAAGAATGGAAATCTTGCATGATGCGACTACATCAGCAGTGCGCCACCACAAGAGGCACAACCTATAACAACAGAAATGGTAAACTTTGGTCCGCGCATCCAAAAATGACGCCACTTGAAAGTTTTCTGAAACTGACCCCGGATGGCGAAAAAAATATTCGGGCAAAAGTCAATGGCCCGTGTTGGCCAAAAGAATTCCGGTGCCAGCTACGTTAACGCCAGTGATGGACATATTGTACCAAAGTGGTGGCTCTGGTTCCTTAAAAATAGTTTCCTGTCAGTTGCGTCCCTCGCACAGGACCCGGGGGTGAATACCCCCAAATTTATTCAGCAATATTGTCTACAATCGTAGACGTTGGAGTTGAGCCATCTATATAGGGCGGACGTGTTTACTGGCGATTGCGGTGGGGTGGGCTAAAAGTTGTCACTCATTTTCTCACTCCTTATTCCTTATTCAACAAAGTCTAACAGAAATTTACTTAAGTCTGATATTACCTTACGAACCCCCAGAATTTGTTAGGGATCACTCTGATGGCAAAATCGTCGTGCACAGGACCGCAGTTACATTTACTGAGGAACGTCTGTTGGAAATGGATTTTTAGGTTTGGAGTTCGTTGTGTGATATAGGGCGGAAGCCTAAAAACGAGTTTCTTTTGCTGAAAAAAATTTCCATATTTAGGAGAGCTATGGACATTTGATGGAAAATTGCACTTATCCATAGCTCCCTTGCTTGAATCAACCAGTGTTGCGAAAGGAGGAAATGCTCCGAAAATACAAGTTATACATTTACTACTGCAGTATAAAAGTAACTGGTGTCTTCCTGTCCGTTATGATTCGAAAGTGGGAGGTAGTAACCCGAAAATTTCCTCTGTTGCAAACTAACACCGGTTTGGTGGACAAGGCCTCCTAGCGTTAGTTCACAGTGTTTGTTAACGTTAGCGGTAGTTTCCCTTCCTTGCCGTCTATTACCGACCTATTTGCAACAAATAAGTTCTCTTTGAAACAGTGATTAACTTGACATACGAGGAAGTTTTTCATACATGCGGTTAACACTTGTGCCACTGCTTTGCTTACCCGTTTTTGTTGAAACATGTTTTCTGTAAGAATAGGCCTGCAGCTTTAAACCCTTGTGAAGAAAGGAAGTGCCTACTTTTAAAGTCTAAATCTAAAGTCTCTTGAAACCAAACGTCACCCTGGCCTGCAAGTGATGTGTGTCACGTAGGGCTGTGTCAAATGCAAAGTACACGTGCACGAGCTTGGTGCAGAATCACCAACTGCCTTTTTCACTTGCCTTGCGGCTGCCTTCGCGAATCAATAGGAAGTGAACTGATGTATTCTCAATGGATTTTGTCAATTAATACATACATGTGGAAGAAACTCCGGTGTGCATTCCTGTGGGCGCAAGACAAGTGCAACGTCCTTCATCAAATTGCTCTGCCGTCGCCAAAGGTCTGCAGCAGCATTTCAAACAAAGTTAACTTGATGAAACATTTCTGAAAGCACTGGAGTGCACAGAAGTCGGCATCAGTTGTTTCCTGAAATCAGCTGAAAAGCATCTTTAAACGCCCAGCGCACTGGAAATGACAGGCAATTACTATCATGTGCTTAGCCTTACAGTTTCTCCCTCCCTAGCCCGTTGGTCATCAATTCAACCAGTAGTGAAAATTACTTGTTGTTCAAACTCTGCAAGTACTTTTGGGCTCGTCAAATGCTTGCCAGTATGTCTACCATGTCTTACCAGCCGATTGTGACATGAAAATAGATTTGCGAGATTTTTGAAGCCTACCGAATGATTTTGGTTAAAACTTGTTGACTGCCGAAAACAAAAGGAAAACAATTTGAAAACAGCCAGGAAAGAAAAAAAACTATCATAATGATTTTTGCACTGAAATCAATCATTTCTAAGCATTTCGTCATCAAGGAATAGATCTTCTGGCTTCACAAAATTGATCGCATCAAAGTACAAGTTTTTAATCCCGTCCGACTCAAGTTTTTCCGAAAATGCACCAGACTGTGAAAAAGTATGTTCATTACTTTATTGTGTCTGAGATGCACTTTTCCAGGAAACGGCATGACTATTTGTAGACAGGAATTAAGCCTACTGTAAACCATACCTATGCGCGATGTTACGAGTTGTTTTTAGGGTCCAATCGATGACATGATGTACAGCAGGTTAGTTCACAGAAAACGTGCTTTGATTTAAAGTGTCGGGTCAACTGTGTAAAAACAGTGAAATGTTTTCAACCAAGATTTGCAATCCTGCATACAGCCTTCATCTTGGTCAAATTTTGTTAAGCTTTCAATCCCGCTTCTCTCTATGTTGGTTTAAGTGTGACAGCTTCTTTCGCTTGTATTTAAAATTTTTCGTATTTCTCCCGAGGTTCAAGTTCCGTTTCAGAAAATTCGACGGATGCTGAGGAGGCAGTGAATAATTTTTTCATGGGACACAATTTTAACGGTTGACGTTTTTGTTCAGCTCAGCTCACAGAGGGTCTTTGCCAGTGGCGTACGGTGGTCATTGTTACTGGGTGTGCGCTATTTGTGACGTCACACTGCTAGGTTGAATTCACGTAATTCACGCTTCCAATGTTCCAATCCAATGTTTTGGTGAAGTTTGTTGACATAACGCACAGCATTATACACGCACTCTCCTTATTCATTGTTGTATAACTTAATATGTCATTGTATTGACTTTAAGCTATAAGCGCTCCAACTTAAAGTGCAGGTGCAAAATACACTCAACGCTACGACCAAGCAATGATAACTGCAAAGATATCAGACTGCACGTTAAAACTAGGGAGTAAAACACACTCAGCCCTACAACAACGCAGTTCACAATTGCAGAAACAGCCAGCACGAATGTCTCTGAATACGAGCAGTCGAGTATACAAGGTGTGCGCCTTTAATGACGCACACCTTCAGGCTGGAAAGTACCTAATTATCTTTCTAGCTTTTTTGTGATTCTCCCTTGATCGCACGATCTGCAAAATGTCACGTCATATCCAGTTTCGCAGGGTGTGCGCCGCACACCTAGCACATCCGGAGTATGCGCCCCTGGTCTTCGCAGCAGCCCCTGCGGGGTACATTTTCGGTTACCCCTTTCTGCATAGAGTTAACCAACAAAAGAGTTGGAGACATCCAGTACGATTTTAACTGGAAATCAGCACAAACCGAAGCAATCGCCGTGCTGGCTTATTTGCGGTACGTTCCTCATCGTTTTGAAAAAAATGAGCCAATTGTGACTGAGATGTCAAAGTGTGGATGTAGCGATTTGCAAGTGAATTTGACGTTTACGTGAAAACGTATAGAATACTTTAGAATTCTGCACGTCGGTAAGTAGGCAACAAAACTCCCACGCTCCTCATTATCTGTTTTCTCCTGCATTAGCAAAATAAGCGTGTTACACTGCAAAGTGTTCTTAAGGCTCTTGATCAGTAAGAGTGTTATCGGTTTAATTTGTTTGTTTGATTTTTTTCTGGCAATTTTTAGAAGCCAATAGAATCGCATGCTGTGTTCTAAGTAATTACTGCAGCATCTGCTTTCATGGTGAAGAAACCACAATGGGAATGACATGTTGCGAATCGGAAGCCGACCGAACTGCTCGGTTGATCAGTCAGAAGATCGATGCACAATTACGTGAAAGACAAAAGGATAACAAAAGGGAAATGAAGTTACTTTTGCTTGGTAAGACACGTGCATTTGCGCGATTGTTCACGTCACGCTTCGCCGGTTTCCTTTTCCTGAAAGCCAGCGAACGTTGCTTGCGAGGTATAGCTTCTGCTTCTCGCCAGTCATTTTTGTCTGACACTAAATTATGCCGAAAAATATTTGAGTACGTGTTTGAAACCAAACAAGAAAATTTAAACCTCTGATTACCTGATCTCTAAACAGAGTAGCTTCCCCACAGTGAAAACGTAAAAAGTGCATTGTTTGCGTGGAAAAAGCGCACCGATTAGTTAGTTCAGCACAGGAACTACAGCAACATATATATTTTTGTCTGTAGCAAAGATTGGTTGGGTGGAATAAAACGGGAAACATTCTTTTTTGTTGTAAGTGACTTTTTGTCACTCATTTCATTAGTCAGTATGCTCTCTCGTGAAAACAAGTGTAAAGCACATGTTCACTTCAATGGAGTGCATGATGTGATTGAAAAAGTAACTCGCTTCAACAGAAGCAACTGAATGCACAAATTCGACAGTTTGACTTTAGAAAGATGGTGTTGCAAAAGAACTGCAATTTTGACTTAGGATTTTGGTAAATGAAAGCTAATTTTTTGTAAATGAAAGGAAGTTGCGAAAAATTTAATCAAAATTGAGTTTTTTTATTTACATGGCCAGAATTCGTGTTCCTTTGTATTAATTTGAGCAATTTAACCTAATTACGCCACTTGCACCACAAAACAAAGCGCCCATGTAATTGCCTGTGCATGGACGTAGACAGGGGGAGGCCTGGGGGGACCATTCCCCCCCAATTTTTATAACATACAGTCATTTTGTACCTTGAGAGGGGTATCCCAAAAAATAGTGTTATTTGCCTAAAATCAAACATTTTGCCTCCCAAAACTCCCCCCCAAAAATTTTGGTCTGGCTACGCTAGTGTGTCTGTGGATATATGTAAGCATTGAATACTGTCGCAATATGCTATGCGGTTGAAAAGGGAGTCATTAAGTAGACTATACACCTGCCTGGCACTTTTTGAAAATACTACTGTATATTACTTGAGGTTAATTTTGCTTCAGTGTACTACTTTTTTGTTTGATCAGAGAAACACAGTCGTGTATTTCACACTCAAATCTTTTTTTCATGAAAAATATTGAATCTTTTAACACTTTGAGTTACTAGCTGACCTACAACATTGCAAAGAAGTCACTTGCATGAAGAATGTATATACGGCAGTTTGTCCAATGTGAAGAATACAAAGAATGCAGAGGTTTTTATCAATTTAATCACTAATGTTGGAAAATCTTCTCGCATAAAAGCCTGCAGACCATGAGATATACAGTTCGGCTTGTTACTCGTTACTGCCCTCTGATGACTGCGCGTTTCGTCTGCATTCGCAACTGATGCTTGAACCGACGAAAGAGCGATAACTCGGACATTTTGTCAATAGGCATGACACAGACTGTTGACTGAAAAAAAAACATTTTGGTAAAATAAAGTCATGCTTAGCTTGCAGAAACTCATAGCATAAAGAATTGCTTTTGATCACCAAAGAACAACAAAACAAACGTGATGCATGACTTGCTCACCAAGAAAATCTGCTTGTTGTTGTTGTGTGATATTTAGCGGCTAGCAATGCATCGAAGCTACTGTGCGGTTGCAGTGAGGAGATTGTTGTCCTGAAGCAATCATTTTAAACCATCTTGAAACATAGGTTTAATTCTCATGAGTTTTTCCAACAAAGTTATGGATCAGGGGCCGGCAACCTCTCCCGAGTCATGGGCCAAAAACAAACTGTGCAAGGTATGGCGGGCCGTACTGATTTTCCACCAACAATTCCATTCTCTTTGCTGTTGCTAACTCTTGTGAATTTATGGAATTTTAATCAGATTAGCTTTTGATTTTCACAGTTCGTAACGAAAACCCAAAATGCGACATAGAGCACATTTGTAGCATAATGCGGAAGGAGGGCAGATTCATAAGATATAATACCACTAGGCTGGCCACGTAGAGTTACTACAATTTGGTAAAGGGGCTGCGGGACCGATGATTTTGCTTCGCGGACCGGATCCGGCCCGCAGGCCGTAGGTTTTCGACCCCTGATATAGATTTACAGTATCTATTGGAAGGAGCTCTTTATGGGTAAACAATAAAGTACTTTGAAGATAAAAGAGAATACATATCGCCTCCCAAGTAAGCATCCTCAGCTCCTTATCAAACACTGTAGATAACAATTTTGTAGGTTTGTTATACTACTGTGTATATTAGTAAATATAGGTTTGTTAGAATAGTGATATAGGGCTCAGAACTCTTGCAAACAATTCAAGGAATAAAGTTCGTAAGCAGTCACCTCCAATTTAAATCCGTTCATGTCCTTACGAGGGTGAAAACTAAAAGATAATCTTGATAAGGCGTTCCTGTAAGCTTAAAATTTTGCGCATAAGGACGAACTTTTGTTTAGTCCAACGTTAGTTACATTCTCCACAAGTTTGCTTACAGAATTGACAAATATATTTTAATCTTCACCGTAGTTTTTACTAATAGGTCACTGTGTAATATCAAATCCTCATTGCCTGTGAGGGATTGAGAAATGGGATTGCAAACATATTCAAATGCTTGTTGCAGAACCAACCAACAGGACAAATAATAATAAAAGTCTTCGCTCAACTGTTGTAAAAGTAAAAACGACACCAACGTTTCAGCCAACTGACAGCAGGCTTTCATCAGGGCAAATGGCGACTCGAGCAGGGGAGCATTGAAATCCACTAAACGCGCGTGGTTGGATGACGTGGTGATAACACTGATTACGTTGAAGAGGCACATTAGATAAGGGAGAACAGATAAAGCAGAATAAAATAACAGCAAGGTAAAATTAGGTAAAAAGATAAAATGGAGATACAATGACAGCAATAAAAACAAACTGCGTTGAGTCTAAAAAACGAATCAAAACATAATATCTTATCAAGTCAGTCACGGCCAAATGTCGCTTTATAGATATTTGGGGAAAGGTCCGAACTTTTTTCGTTAATGACGTTGGGCGTGGAATTAATAAAAAATGATTCAATAAAACGTCTTTTTCCAAAATCGTTCTCAAAAGCAACAATCTGAGTTTTTGACCAGTTCATTCGGTGATCCAATTCTAATGTGTGTTTAGCAAGGGCATTCTTTTCTGGATGA
>JGI24158J21664_10001980_pt1 | contig 24136 bp, 20 predicted proteins | sample Ectturendosymbi3_FD_21664 | JGI IMG/M metagenome (IMG submission 21664) | reverse complement strand
GTTAGCTGCAGAAGAAAAACTGAGGGAATTTAGTAAAGTTTTTCATCATGAAATCAGTATCAATGAATTTCGAGACTATGTGGAAAATGTCTTGCAAAATTCTAGCAACCTTGCAAAGGCTGACGTTCCTTCAAGTGTACAGAAAGCTAAAACTATTATCAGTGCTATTGCTGTTAGTTCCGCAGAGGCAGAAAGAAGGTTTTAGAAAATGAATATCATATATTCAGATAAAAGGAGTCTGTTGAGAATGTAGCTACTCTTATGATAATTAATCTGGAAGGTCTCCCGTTTAGTTCATGGGAGCCCGGTCAAGAAATGGCTTTGAAGAAACCACTCTGCTGATGACAACAGGGTGAAAAAAAGACAGATAAAGAAATTGATGATAATCAGGTCGCCATTTGGAAATAACTGAAGTAAAAATTGTAAAATTTGTGTTTAATTTCAATAAACTTTTTTTTCTTTGATAAAGATTTGGTGTGTTTTATTGAAATTAAACACAAATTTTGCAATTTTTACTTCTGTTATTTCCAAATGGCGACCTGATTATCATCAATTTAATTATCTGTCTTTTTTTTCACCCTGTTGTCATCAGCAGAGTGTTTTTTTTTATAGCATAACAGGATTTAATGGCAGATAATAAAGATATAATAAAATATTTGTATTATTAAAATTTGGAAAAGATAAATAATCATAAAATCTACAAGCAATAAAATACAAAAAAGTTATAAGAAAAGTAAAGACAACTCAAAAAAGCGCAACATTGAAGCGTGTGTATTCAGTATGCCGGTACATAGAGATCATATACCTTCAGCCTTCGGGTTTTTAACTATATAATCTACAAGTATATAATACAGCAATATAGGCAATCCTGAACAACATCATGAATTTTGATGCTAATTTTGACATAATGATGCTTGCTTAACCCATTATTTTGAAATGTTAATTAGGAATTAATTAAAAATAATTAGTTTATTTGCTGAAAAATATGATTTTTGTAACAGAACCGGCTGGAAAATGTGACTTTTGTAATAGAACCGGCTGATAAAAAGTTTGAATCCCACCACTGGACATGTCCTCCCCATCCCTCCATAAACTCGGTCCCTGCTGCCATCATTCCTTTCAGCACACACACATTGGTGTTTGTTTTATGTTTATGTCCAACCAGGGACGACGGAACGGGGGTACAATACAGGGGCACTGCCCTCCCAGTACTTTGAAGGGGGGACAACGGGGACACAAGTGCCCTTAAACCAGTATCATAAGTAATCTCATGATTTATCAACATCAATTAGAAACAAATTTATTACAGCTATTCGGGCACACCTGAAATTCAGAATGTTTTTCTATAATTTCTGTTATTAGTTTTGAGGTCAACATTCTTGCTAAACATGTAAATGCGAAAACAATGACCATTATGGCTATGGGTGTGCTTTTACACCGAACTCCAGCAAACAGTTCTGAACTCGTGGTACGTCAAAGCTGTGGGCGTCCGCAAGGGCATTAAAAACAGGGGCGAATCCAGGTGGGACGATCGCTTCCCTAAAACCTACGAATTAACCTTATTTACCATGACTGTGTACAATTCGGAAAACAGCATTCGCAATGCAAGGCCATTGTGTCATCTATTGATTTGTCACAGAAGTCTTGTGAAGTATCCTTCATCTCCCTTACAGTAATGAATCCGTGATGAGCAGTGGCGTAACCATCAAGGGGGCAAGCCACCACCCTGGCAGCTAAATGTAAAAACTGGGCCCCCTTTGGTTGACATTTTGTCATTTAGTATTATTTAGGTTGTTGTTTTTTGCATTTTTCGGGGTGTTTTCAGTTTTTTTAGCTGGTATAGACATCCACGACATCCAGAGCGTCACTATTATTTCTTAACTTTTTACAGAGTTTTGGCTAGTGGGTCCCCTTCAGATAAACTTTTCCCCCCTGGCTCAAACCTCTAGTTACGCCACAGGTGATGAGACTTGACTAACAAATATTACTGAAATCGCTTCCCTAAACTTATTGGCTGGATGTGCCCTGAGATCAAAATGGGAATTTGCCCCTCTGGAAAGTGGGACCAAGAACAGTAGCGTAGCCAACCCAAAAATTTGTGGCGGCCAAAATGTTTCATTTCGGGCGAATAACGCTATTTTGTTTGGGATATTGCCTCTCAAAGCACAAAATGACTATATCTTCTAAACATTTGGGGGGGCATGGGGCCGCACTGGCTACGCCATGCTAAGAACTAAAACTTTCTAGAAAATTTGACGTTAGCATCTCGATTTCGATTAATTGATCTATTTCTTGCAATAGCAGTTTATTTGCCGGTACAACACTCACACTGCGAAAGAGCCAGGTTCACTGTTCTGGTGTCATGCAGTGCTGAGCTTGCAGTTCACTCATGTCCGCTCCTTTACCTGCAGGCATAGGCGTAGCTGAGGAGCCTAGGGGGCCATGTCCCCCGCAAATTTTTAGAACATATAGTCTTTTGTGCTTTGAGAGGCGGTATCACAAACAAAATAGTGTTATTCGCCTTAAATCAAAAATTCTGGACCCCACCAAATTTTGCCCCTACAAAATTTTGGGCTGGCTGTGCTACTGCCTGCAGGGGCATGTTGCCAAATTTTCGAGGGGATTGCTTTACTCTTGGTCTTTATGGTGTAATAATAACATGGCTACAAATCTTCAAATGTTCACTTCAAATTACGATATTAGGCGTTTTGTCGCATGTGACTCTTGAATGCAGACATCTTGACAGGTAATGTAGCGAGGCTGTGACTGCCGATAGCGGCAAGCAGCAGGGACGCCGGAGAGCGGTGGCATTGCCTCCCTGACCTTTCAAATGAAGGACAGCGAGGGTAAAGGTGTCTTTTCACAGGTAATTTTATGATTTATCAAGATCAAAATGAAACAAGTTGTCTATAGTTTGTTTTATTATTTTTGAAGACAACATTATTGGTGAACTGTAGCAAGCATAATTGGCAGGCCTAACCAAATTGGGACACCAGGGGAGGCGAAGAATTTATTCAGAGGGGCCCAAAACTATGTCCAACACATTTTTCAGGGAGGGGCAAATTTTTTCAGGTGTTGACTAAGCCCCCTGCGCCCCTCCTAGTTACGGACCTGATAATTGGCAATCATTTTTTTGTTTTTCGTAAGTTTCCATTGCCCTCAACTTTTTCTGCCCCACCGACGTTCCGGCGTCCCTGTGTCCAACCCTCACTAAGATGGTTTAATGATACAGTAACTGTATCCTTACGCCTAGGCCAAATTTCGAGATCCGTCCTGATACAGAAATTTGTTTGTGATATATAGCTTCAGATTTCACATACTTCAAGGCAAAACTGAAAAATCAATTCATATCAGTTGGTGTAGTGCTTTTATTTATAACATTGCTATCAAACAACATAATCTAGTGGTACACTTTTGCTTTGGCATGACCGAACACGTTTGTATTTCCAGTGCAATGAAACCAATTCCACGAAAATGTCGGTTAGTGCAGGGCTTTCAGTCAAAGTTATCGCCTTAAAATGAGACTGAGAAACAAAATTGAGTCTGTTTTGAGCTTGTTTAAAACTCGTGCTTGCATACAAAGGTTGCAGTTCAAGATTTGGTAGACTTCTCGTAGTTGGTGAAAGATCTTCATGTCTTGCTCTTCTTGTAAAGGAATGTCTGTGAATAAGTTGACTTTGTTTTGCAGAAATATGTTGCACAGTGTACAGCTTTAAGAGAAAAATTTTGATTGTGAAATATCGAATGTCTTATTCTACAGGCATTTAACATCTATTTGTAAAACGATCTAAACGTTTCATTGCAAATGTAAAACACGCACCACAGGCCTATATCAGCCAAAATATTTGCCAAAACAAAGACATTTTGTCAAACGTTTTACGTTTTACCAAGCTTTCCTTTTCAATTAACCCGGCAATTTCATTTCTACAAACACCGCTCATTTATTTCAACGCTTAACTGAAACTGGCATCCAAAAGAAAGTTGGCAAATGCAAAGTCATGCTCAAAGTAGCTACAGAGCTTCAACAAAGTGTCCAATACAGTTATACAAGCTACTGCGATTGCTACCTGACAGGCACGTGGTCCTCATGATCATGGATCTGGTTGGCAATCACAGCTTCAATCTTACCACTGGTATAAGGTTGCCAGACGTCCTTGAGCGCCAAGGACTGTCCTTGAATTTGCTATTAAAACGCATCATGTCCTTGATTCTTGAAAAACATCTTGTTGTCCTTGACTATTTTCCGGCGTCCTTGAAAATTCTTGAATATTTTTGAAATTGTTCATTTAAGAACTATCGATTACGTTGAATATTCAAGAATCAAGAATAAACATTGTAAATGGACAGAGAAATGTATGGATTTGTTCCACCTTGAACAGTTGCGTAGTAAAAGTAAATTATTGAAGAAAGGTTGTGTCGTCATAATAGGTTTTGTTTATGTTTCAATTTCGGACATGGTTAACATAGCCTGACTTTCTCATACGTAAATCAAGCTTTCTGAAAGTCACCCACCGTATCCAGTGGCGTGCAGAGGGGGTGGGGCAAACGGGACGACGGCCCCGGGCATCCAAGGCAAGGTGGGCATCCAAAAAGTGAAACTGCAAAAATTAAAATGCTGTAGCAAGATGATTTTTCCTATTGTAAGGCTACTAACACATGCTGCATGGATTTCATTTTTCGAAACTTGTGTTCTTTATCAGCACTAGTTTTTTTATTTTACTTCGCCTTAACCCATTAGGCCAAAGGAAGCTTCCGATAGTGATTTAACTATCGAGGATGTTATGCTTTGGCCGGGTATGCGCTTCTCCTTGCGCTCTCAATGTAAGCGCTGACCTGCAGGGCGCTTACAGTTATTACGTACTCAAACTCCAGTAATCCTGACATTCCTCAACACCAGGGACCTATACTCTAGGTGTGCGGCGCACACCCAATCAAACTGTTCTTGACGTGACTTTGTCCAGATCAAGCTATCAAAGGAAATTCACAGAAAAGGATTGAAAAATAATTGTGACCGTTTCATTGATTTTCTGAGCCAAATTTCAAAATTGTCCTATTTCAACTTGCTTGGTTTAGCTGACTTAGATGCATCATTAGTTTCCCGTTTCGTTTTTTGATGTGGCAACCCTGGGTGTTTGCTGATGCAGCTTCACACCTGTGCTTAAAATATGTGCATCATTTCGAACTTCGTCACTAATTGGCACTTCAGGCGGATTCAGTCCCGTCGCCACAGGGGTGCTTTGATGGGCTTCACCCCTCCAGACGAAGTCCCAAGGCCCCCAAAATCAAAATATGAAATCCTATAAATCAGTAGAGATTTTAACAAATTTTCAATATCAAGACTCCCTGCACAGGCGTAAAACCCTGTAGTGAGCACTTTCTGGCGACGGTTCTGAGCCGATTGATCATAACGGCTCACACAAACGCATATTTGTTGTCCCCACAGCAGTTGTACATATAACAGTCACATAAATGAAGATGTAAGTTTTCTTGCGTACTTTCTGCGCATTTTCAATTCTTGTGTAGGCTAGTTCAGCAAGTTTCAAACTGTCAACCCTGGGTGTCCTCCATCCCATCCGCATAACTTCTCTGCTCGACTGCAATTCGACGAGACGTTCGCGCAGCCATTTTTTTAATTTGTGAACTGTCCCCATCTTAACGTGAATGTATTTTACAGCACTCTTTGAATACGCAGCCTTAAATTTTTGCAGTTGTGAACTTCCCTGACGTAGTACTGAGTGTATTCTACTTTCCTGTTTTAACGCGTTGCCGGATATTTTTGCAGTTATGAACTGCTCTGTGTCAGCGTTGAGTGCTCCGGTCTCCTAACTCGGAGAGCTGATTGATTTTTGTGTATTACAGTGACACATTGCAGGAAACGAAAACAAAAAGGAGAGTGCGTGTAGAATAATAAGCACGCTGTGTTAACAAACTTCGCCAAACCAACGCCAAACGTCAAAATGACGTCGTATAGTGACGTCACAAACAGCGTATATCCAGTAAAGTTGACCACTATGCGCCACTCCACTGCTCAGTGCTAGAATTTGTTAGGAGGGCATACAATCAAGCAGTCGTCCAGGGCATCACCAGACCTCTTCACGCCACTGAGCGTACCTCATGAAAAAATTTCAAGTGTTCTGGCAACCCTGCACTGGTAACAAGCGCAGCAGGTTACGACGCCTCAAGAATGGCGTCCCACCGGAATCCGTTTTGGCACACCTCCTTTTCAACATCTACATCTCCTAACTTGCCAAACACCGTCTCCATAAAGTATAGGCATACGCCGACGATCCAGCAATCATGCAAGCTGATGGAGACTGGCAAGCAGTGAAAGGGGTGCTAAGCAAAGACATGGTAATCATATGTGATTAGCCTACCTCCAGCAGGCCCGTAACCAGGGGGCGAAGCCCCCCTGGAAAAATTTTCGACCCCATGGAAAAATGTGTTGCATATAGTTTGAAAATATTGGACATAGTTCAAAAAATTTGGGCCCTCTTTGAAAACTCTTCGCCTCTCCCGGTGTTCTAAGCTGGTTACGGGCCTGATCTCCAGACCTGGAATTTGAAGCTCAGCGCTGCAAAAGCAGTGTTGGCAGTCTTCCATCTCAACAAGGAAGCTAAACGTGGGCTGAAAGTCAACTACAACGTTGAAACCCGCCCTTTTACTCCGATCTAAATACCTTGGAGTAACGTTGAACAGGACGTTCACGTAGTGCCGACATTTCGAGTGACTTTGCAAAAAGCTGGCATCACGCGTCGCACTCTTTAGGCGGCTTGCTGGGGCAGCAACGAGGCAAACAGCCACCCTAGCCCTGGTCCATTAAACAGATGAGTACTGCGCTCCTGCCTGGTGTCGTAGTGTTCACCTCACACCCGTCTCATTGACTGTCATCAACGACACCTTGACAACTGTGACTGGAAGCCTGCGTCCTACTCCAGCGGACAATCTTATTTCCTCGCGGGCATCCAACCTGCTGAGCTTCGTCGCAAAGGAGCTACAGTGTCTCTTGCACGCTGTGCCATGGAGCCTGGACATCTGCTCCACTCGGCGCTCAACTGTCCACCGATTGGGAATGCACGGAATCTCAAATCGGGACACCCATTTGTACCCGCCGCGCAACAACTCATCAGTTCATCTGAGGGCAACAACTGAAGCGCGGCGCTGTGGGCGCATCACCGATGGAATGTGGAGTGGTTGGACAACACTTACGAGACGGTTCTCGATTACGAGACAATCGAATGGCTGCTCAACACTTGTCCCGTGTTCTCGTGCGGCCTACCAGTGGATTGAAAGAACTGCTCATAGGATGAAAAAGACAGTAATACAACTCCAAAATCGTGCTCAATGTTGTCTATTGAACGGTGACCATCATAATTATGGAGCTTTGAAGGACTGCCGTATTTCCATCACCCAATGGGAGGACACGCGTGGAAGGAGAATCGCTCGTTGCGTCATTTGTTTGGAAAACGTGTTGATTGGCATCCGAAGAGCTACTCGCATTGTAACAATCCCAAAACATGTCCACAAATCCAGCCACCAAGGTTCTCTAATCAGAACACTTTGTCCGTCCCAGAATATAAGCCACTCGAAATCACGCTAAAACAGTAAGCATAAGTCGCACTACAATATATATTCAAAATACATACGAAAGGCCAAAAGGACATTTTCCCATTTATTACTATCCTCGGAGGACATTTTCTTTTTCTTGAAAAAGGAGGACGCATGGTAGCCATAGAATTATGCAGTGAAGCACAATGTAGTTATGAACTATAAAATAGCGCCCAAAAATGCTTCAGAACAAAAATGACACTCAACGTGCATTAAAATTAAGTTACAAAAGATGAAATTATTTGATTTTTTACCCGAAAATAACTCGAGTGGACAGTTTGTGACTCGAAGAACTTTTTGACTTGACCAAGGTCACAAGTTAAACGGAACTGGGAAAAATTTCAGATGACTGACTTGACGGGTTTGTGACTCGACACGCCACTTGGTCTGAGCGCTTTTTTATTTTTGGTGATCGCAGTTGGCGGCAGGCCGAAGCCTGAAATTTACTTCTTACCCGGTCAGTTGAGATGAACGCTCTTGCCCAAGGAGCGCTACCGCGATTCACTCAGTGGCACGTGGATCGAACACCAAACCTTCCAACTGAGAGGCGAACACTTTACCAAAGAACTATCACCGCCCCCAAGCGCTTTCTGAAGCGGTCTGACAGTGTTGTCGTTAGTGATCAGATTGTCCAGCGTTGGCACATGCTTTTTTGTCAGTATTTAGTCATATCGCTGCGTTGACAAAGCATTTCAAAACGAATTTTTTAATTCTGCACATGAAAAGTCTGTCGATGAACTTGACCGAATGAAAGGCTGTTCAACAACCTAACTTCTGCTTGGCAACACAAAATGCTAGGCCGCTCAGTTGAGAGGCAAGACCAGTGCTCCACTACACGGACATCTCAACTGATAACGATTGCGAGCAATCACCAACCACGCATCGCGAACACTGCATCACATTTCCCGACTTCTGTCAGAAGAACGTTTAAGGAAGAGTGGAAATATCTGTATCGCCAGATCCTGAATGGTACCGCCAAATGCAGAATAATCACTCCTGATTGTTTTCGGTTTTTGTGAGCCGAAACAAGTGCAATGCAAAAGAGAAAAAGGGGTAATTACTCAATTACTCTGGGGCTGCGTAAAGCAAGCTTGGATTTCTAAGATAAAAATCCTGATACCCTCCAATCCACACATGTCTTTAGCGCTTTTCAGCAGGTCATTAATGACTTTTAAGGCATGAAGCGAAAATTCTGGATTGATATTTGAACGTTACTCTTGCAAGACCTGATTTGGCTGTTGACAATGTATCGGGACTGCGAACATTGTCAACTGCGTCTGCATTGTTACAATTTTTCTGACAAGGATTTCAACCAAATTGATAAATTTTTACTGCAGAAAAGCTCACGACCGGAAAATTCGCTTGTCCAGTGCTGAACCGACATAACAATTCTAGTCTCGACTGGAAGATCCAAAAATTCGAATCTTGCCGAAGTCCTTAGTACGTGCTACGCACTGGCCAGGTTATTCATCATATGCATTTTGTGAAGCAACCCTGTTGTAATAATGAAGTACGCCATTTTCTTCAAAAGATATGCAGGCTAGTTCACAATTTAGAAACAGTACACGAAGCTGCGTTTAATCATCACCAGCATCTTCAAACAAGAATAAAGAAGCGCTCCGCCATTAATCGCATTTTTAACCACGTCGATTTAACACAAAATGCAGCACGTTCCCCGCTATTGCCTCGTGCGATCTGCTCGTGACGCAAACCGCTCGGGTTGTCTTGCCAGCACTGTACTCTGCGGTTTTTACCGAAAAATAAGTAGGTCGACATTATCTCGTACGAATTATTGTTTTCCATGTAGAAAACGAAAACTCGGCGACAGGTTTTGATTTTTTTTCAGTCCTGGAAGCCTCATTTGTGTTGTTATCAATTGGTTTGTCGCTCGCAGTTGCTAAGGAAACACCGCGTTACATGAGTGGCCAAATTTAACCAGCACCGTAACAAAAGAGGGCGGAACCGAGTTACAGAGACCCTGCTTACCGAATGTTTGAAAGTTTAACAAATTTNTTGATTATCGTAAATTTGAGATTTTTCTTTTCCCTTCAAATATTTTTTGGTGATTGCGGNCCTAGATTTTACCATCTTGAAATAGAAAAGATCCCTATTGAAATTGGAACTTACTTTTTCCGCATAAACTTTCGTACCTGTCAGTAATGTTAATGCTACATTAACTTTTCAAAACAAGTAGGCAAAAAAGTCGCAAAATCTCGAAAAAAACTGACTCTACATCGACCTCGGAAGATATACTTCAAGTTAACTAAAACAAATTGAACGTGAAGCACGAGACTCCGTTTCCTTCCACACTACACGACCACGGCAAAATTATTCTAGGCTTGGTATTGTATTATTTTCAAAAATGTCGCAAAAAAAGCGAACTGACGTAGGCTAAAGACGTACATAACACATCGACTACGACCATCAAAATATTGAACAAAACGAAAATAAAACTAATCTGCAAAGTCAGCAACAGTGACGACCTCGGAATTATTTGATGCAAAGTGTGCGATATTTTCGAACCTGGTCCCTTCCGGTGAGCAGGAAATGCGCACAGAGAGGCAGTTTCACTGGCGGTAAGTGCTCGCAGCGGAAACTGCTCCGCCTGTGAATTGGTTCAGGAAGCGTAGGACATCCTGTAATGCCCACGAAGACGTCATCTTGGCAGCCATGGTCAGTTTCTGCCAATCATCACGGTTGGCAGCTCGATTTTGACCTTTGAACTCAATCTTGTTTCTGAGAACGGGATAACCTGAAGGTGTCAAATAATACGCGATGAAAATGAGTTTCTGAAAATGAGGGCTGAAGTACCGCCCTGACACATTCCCAAGGTCAAGAACATGAAGAGTTTTGTGGCAGGGATCGCGTGTTAAGCAAGCTGCGCCGTGCTTCGCAATGAAGTTTCATTTTCACTTGGAACAAAAAACCGTAGAATCGCATTGTCAACTTTTTTCTACAAACATTTTCGCCAACATCGCAAAAAAAACTCGAAACGCGAGACATTGTACAGACACAAACTGAAATACATAAAAACTTAGTCATTCGTACGTTTTCAAAAAGGCAGCCTACTATAGTTGGTTTGGAAAATCGTAAAACAGCTCAAAGTTTGGCACAGTTTTGCTCTAATACTGGAAGTAGATAATAGCCACAATAAGGGTTTAAAAACCTTCGTATTTTATCCTTGAGGCTGTAGTTCGTGGATAAAGGAGTATCAGGTGAAGGTGACTCGTTCACTTTGGTTTTATGTGAAAAAAACGTTAAAATGGTGGTGACATCATTTACTTCCAGCAACACCATTTGCAGTGCTGAGGTTGCGACGCAATCAGTCAATCAACATGATCTCCTTAGATTTTATTTCACTATTACTACTGCCAGCAAATATAGGAATGCGAAGTTATACGTTTCCCAACATACCACTTTGGTTTCGTGGTAAATTATTATATAGAATGGGCAAACACCTGCATTCCGCGCGAAAAGTGACCGCGTTCCGAACAAAATAGCCTCGCCTGCCACTAAAGACGTACAGCGAGTGCACCACAGACTGGGAGCCTCTGCATCAGTTGTAACAAGACGCGAAAAGCATGAAAAAGCTTCATACGGTCGTTCTTTCTCCAGGCAACGGTAATCACGACTTGACAAGACATCACCTGTGACAACGCACGGCAGAGCCCGGATCCCGGTGTTGTGCGCCAACAGGTTTCCTTGGAACGTTTCGCGCTCGTCCAGCGGCAACACTTGTTCGACTTTATGGTCGACCGAAACGGCCAGAACCCAATCCCTTACTTCTTCACGGCCGGTCTCCTGCAGAGAGAGGAACCGGCTTTGACACGTTGTTTGATAAAATTTTGTCAGCATCATAGAAAAACGAGGTATGTTTTTTTCAACGCGTAGTATACTTCTTTGCATCACACGCATACTATCGGCATATCTTTCTGCAAAGGGAAAGAAGTCCATAAAACAAAGCACGTATCACAACTATGTCTGTTTCAGCCGCAACGTCGTTAACATAGAAGCAGCATTAGCTATGGATTGCGATTCAACGCCAAGGCCATGATTTCAGCGCATTCCAGTTCGACTCACTGGCGTTATGCTTTGAGTCAGGGGAGTCACCAACATGGCGCCAGCAAACACGAGGTCGCCCGAGGGCCTGCTCTGAATATATCATTAACATGATCAGCTTCTTCAAATACATCAATACCATTCATTATAACAACATAATTTAACTTGGATTGAGCAAACCTTTCATTTCAGAAGTGTGTATCAAACTGGCAGCCCTGCGCATTAATCGGCTCCTATGAACAGGGTCTCAGTCAGGGTCATAACGATGGGGGCAAGGAGGGCACAATTCCCCTGGCGCCGAATGACTGTGGCGGGCGCGGAAAAATCCCAACAATGTTACAAGTACTTTCTTCAATGCAATACATTTGCTTTCGAAAGAGCTCAGGTTCGAACATGGGGGCGTCAAACTTGCTTCTTGCCCCGGGCGCCATCTAACCTCGTTAGGCCCCTGGTCTCATTGTCAAAAAGGTTGGTGACCTCTGCTTTGAGTCAAGTCGAGTCACTGATTTAAGCCAGGCGTGTTACCATATGCCGTGAGTTGCTCACTTACTTGCTCAGCAGCAACTCTCCAATGTTTTTCAGTCAACAATACGTTCACTGAGCCCAGAAATCAATTGCAGGCCAAATAAGAGTCTTCAGCTAGGGAGACTCACGAAAGATCTAGTCTTACTAAAAAGAATCGCGACACACACACACACGTGTACACTGTACAAATCTAAAAGAATGCTCTTTGCAGTTTGCACGCATTCTGCAAAATGGGGACACTTTCACTGACGCAGTCAAAATAGGAACGAACAACACTTGTTGTTCGTTGAAAGTATTCATTCATAGTGAATTACATGGAGATATTGCTTTTCGGGAAGCGGCACTTCAAACGGAATATCTGTTTCTTGAAAATCCGAGTTGTCAAGCATGTCCAACGAGCCTTCCTCTATAGCTTCACACAGATCCAAGTACCTAGTGTACAAAAATATATAAATCTTTATTTTCTCCGCTGATGAGACCCAAAGCGATGAAACTGTGCCGCCTGAGATTGAATATTTACTATAATAGCGCGAGTCAGACAGGCTGCGAGTGTCTTCGTCAAGCGACAGTTTGGATCTAACCAATAGTTTTAAAATGCTCTAACGTAAGACTGAAAATGGTAATGAGGACTTAGTCGTAGAATTGTCCCTGAGGTTGCGCTATGGCTGTTTTCGAATTATTTTCGCAAATAATTGTGTAAAATTGTTCATACAATCAAAAAGAACATTGAAGTGGAATTTTTTATACACGTCACAAAACGCTACAAAGTGCTGCATCACGAATCTCGCGTAAACCGCGGTCGTTAAGAAAAATGCACAGAATTTGACGTTTGTTTAAATTTTCATGTCAAAGAATATGAAAGTGGGTTTAATTTGGCCGAGCTAACACATGCCTGGTAGAACCAACACTGTGCAGCATGAGATGCATGGCCGGAGCCTTACATACCCATCCACATCTATTTGAACGCTTACGCAAATAGCAAGAAAGGCAAACAACGATCAACAAAAACAGGAAATGGGGCCGGAAAAGGAAGTGAATTTCAGGTGAGATCTTATGAAGTGCGCAGGACCGAGCGGTTGGATTCATTAAAACACCACATTGCCGCTACGCGAAATAACAAAATTTACATCAGCGGTGACACCACTCGCTTTCTAAGCATGCCATTGGTCGATATTACCAATGATGCAACGCTGAAATCACTGTTGCGTGTATGTATGGAGCAGAGGTGGCCACGGATCCGGAGTCGACTCCGGCGGGATTCTGCGCATTTTTTTCGGACCCGGAGCCAAAATTTTATTTCCGGCAGCAGCAGGAGTCACGTGGTCTCTGAATCTCCTGCAGTTCGAGGAAATTCGCTGCAGCGGCGAGTGTTGACGCCACGAAATACATTTTGTTATTTCGCTGCCGCCGGTGCAGGCCAACTTGCAGCTACACAACCCAGTTCTCAAACGTCTAACCTCGATGAGCAAATTCGAAGTCCACTTGCGCGCATATAAACAAAGTACTGTTGCAACCATTCAACTGGGTAATAACGTAGCGTTTTTGAAACTTCTGTGAAGAAACCAACACAGCCCTACCTATTCCAAAATACAAACGCCATGTTGAGTCTTTCTGCGGCCCTACAATGCAAACCAGCTTCGTAGAACGCTTTATCAGCGGGAATGGCTGCCGTGTAGCGCAGAAGAGAAGTGCTGATCTTGGCCAGGATATCAGCCTGAGCAAAAGAAAGCGAGCATCGTAAGAGCGGTGAGGAAAGGGTTTTCACCAAATAAAGATCGATTCTCCCATTCTACTTGTTAGCAGGCGAAAGAAGCAGTTTTTGAAGATGATCGATCCGGCGCAGCATGTCCAAGAAAGTGTTGAACCAGAGACAAAAGTTGCGGATCCCTGGCGCAATTAATTAAGCACATGCAAGAAACAGAGGACAGGTCCATCAGAAAACCACATTTACCGTTTTAATTTCACCGACGCAAAAAGAGTTTGGCACAGGTTTTGAAGCGTGAGTCAAATGAATAATTTCCTTCCCACCACGCCTGGGAAATTTCAGGTGTTCGGTTGAAAACGTGACCAGCTGAAGAGTACTGCGTAACTTACCATTCCGCTTTCTTCTCTGCACGCGGCGCGCACAGCGTAGTAATGCGCAACCAACAAAAGCATAGAGAACATGTCGTAATCTTCGGAGCCGGTCTGTTGGGTGAGTTGCAAGTTTTGTGTCTGTATCAGGAAAGAAAAAAAAAAAACTTTCAGAAGGGCGTGTATCTGTAACTTAGCAATTAAACGAGTCTTGTAAAAGCATTTTCACGCCAAGGCATTTTTATGTAAAGATCTTGTGAAACCGAAATACCTGATTCCGTGAAAACGGCCATGAATTTCCTGCTATATTGCTCTGTGCGTGCATAACCAGTACGTGAAAAGCCGGAAGAAATAAGGCGTGCTTACAGTTAAAAAAAGCGCAACCTGAAGCAGAATATACCGTAACTTTCATACAACGCAAAATACACTGGAACTCGCTCGCTGCACGCTTTTTCTACAGGCTTCATATGTAAGGAGCACAAAAACTGTCCGAAATTTTAATTTGGGGGCGAAAAACAAAATCGCAAGTTCTTAACGGCGGTTTTACAAAAAATCCGTCTTGACAAGTTCTGTCAAACAAGCATTGAGAGACACCCTGTGAAGACAGCTGTTTAAAACAGTGGCAATCAATACATGTATTTCAACTGTAAGACGGGAAAGAATAACATAAATGCGGTTAACCAGCATGTTAGTGCTGTCTTTGGCAACAAAATACTACTGGGCGATCACTCTGTAGTTCATCAAGACGATATGAGCAGTTTATAAATATCTCTCATTTTGCAAAACCCTCATACTCACCAAACCGAACAGCACATCACGAAGACTAGCCCATGTCTTATAGTTGTCCCAGTCAGGCGATGATATCAAGTCGTTGGCGATCCGCTTGTAAATATTGAAGTTCTGCATGTTGCCAGGCGCGCCTGGAAAGCCAGCGTGGTTGTCAAGAAGCGAAGCCATACTCAGCGACACAAGTGACAAAAGCAAAGTTTCAATATGCAGGTGACTCGAGCGACTTCACAACTACTGTAAGTGACGCGCGTACCGTGCTGCAGATACAACTCCAGTGCCTCGATGACGTTTTCGTTTTTAAGAAGATGTGCGGCGTACAAGGCAACGTATTTGTGCAGGACCTGATGGCTCTGAAACAACCAATGGCGAGTCAGAATGCGCACACAACATTTGGAATGGTACAGATACAAAATCACTAATAGTACAAAGCCTCGACATCAATCCGTGGCAGTTTTATTGGCCTACGACAAAAATTGCATCATGAAAAACATTTTTTTCCATCGCATCGACGTCACGCTCACAAACACATGATGGCTGCATTTGGATGACTCATCCTCATCCTACAACCGCTGCAAACATTTGCAGAGCTTGCTAGATGCGAAAAGGTTATGACAACCCGGGCAGAGTTTCATTGTAGCTGGGTTTATACTTTCTCTGCCACGCCCAGATCCTTACGGATCTGAGCACCTGATCCACCTACAGGGACTGGTTGCGACCCAGCATTCCCTGCGCAACTGTGTTGATCATCTGGCAGCTCTTTCCCACACAGGCTATACGATTCGATGTAAATTTGGCTTGCTGCAGACCTTATACACCAGTCAAGGAGCAACGACTCGATAACCTTCCGGTTGTTTCCGTGCCCTGGCGTTTTTGCAATTGCTATGGTTTCTTTCTCGTCTTTGAAATTCTTAATTTTCGCCAAATAAACTCAACTCAACACCATCACCGTTTGCGAATGAATAGCATCGCACACGAGAATTGAGGGTTGCGCACGTCGGACCATGTTGCATGTCGTAGCACCAAAAAGCTTGATTTCACAAAATTTCGCGCAAAGCCTGATCCGTTTGCACAAGTTATTCTCTGAAGATAACCTCATGTCGTGTTGCATTTCAACAGCTTGGATTTCAAGAAGTTCTATTTAATTATTCGATTGGTGGAATAAACACTGTTTCTTTGAAGTTTGATAACATCCGAGTTCCATAACGATGACGCTAAACTTACAGCACCTCACACGAGAAGTTTTGCAAATCATCGAAAGCCTCACCTCCTGCTCAGCAGTTTGCAGACATTTGTCCCATTGTCCTCGTTCAACGTACATGTCCAACGCAGCTATGACGTCAACGTCAATCATCTGACAAAAGAAGTCAACAGGTCACATTTGCAGAACCCGGCGACTCAGTCACGTGATCTGTTGCGCGCAAAATCTGGAAAAACTGAACCACTTCGAGGCGCAACTGACACAACTTTTAAACTAAACAAACAAAAGTTACTACTTGCTAAGAATCACATGAATTGACCGGTAATTTCGTGGCTATGGACAAGAGTCGAAACACGTTTTTAATGACAACAACACACTCGACTTCATGAGTCGCATTATTAAACATTTCGAACAGACTCCAAATGCCTTTCAATGCTTCAAAACAAGTCAGAATGTTTACTGAAAGAAGAAAACAAAACCAACAAAATGGATGCGCAAATCTACAGTAATTTACTGTAACTGCAACCATGCCGACTTGGCCAGTGGTGCATTACTGGGCAGAGATTTCTTGAAAACTGCTTCTCCAAGACTCGGTATTCGATTGTTACAGCCACTGTTACTCGAGTGCAAGTCATATCAAGTTAAACAACAGAACTTCATTGTATATCAAGGAAGATAGGGTTTAAATCGAAGTGTTTCACACAATATTTGGAGCGTAAAAGGGCGTCCTGCTTGATTCAGGAGTTTCTGTCAACGCAGGATCGAAGTGTCCTGATTTGACTTGAATCGAAAACACTGACTTAACAGGATCGCTGGACGCCAAGTACCGAGAGACGTAAAACCGAAACGACGCAATTCGACGCCAGACACTTCCTTACGCTGTTAGGGTCGCCATGGTGCTTCAAATGTTGCTTGTGCTTTTGATCGACGTATTGCTCGAGTTGTGGAGCGTAGTCTCTGCACACGCCTCGCGCCTTCTGGAATTCACCGCACGCCATGAACGCATCCACTGCTTCTTGGATCATGTCAACTTGCACGTAAAATTCAGCAGCCTGATGGAAACGTAGATATAAATCGATGAGTTCAGATCAAATCAGAGGCAACTTTCGTCGGCAGGACACTCGTAAAAACGAGGACGACTAGAGCTAAAACGGCAGGGAAAAATAGAAGTTCACTACAGCTACAAATCGAAATTGCAATTTAGTGAACAAGACAACACTTAGTCCGTTGTTGCTGATTTAGACATGTTGCAAATTCAAACCAGGTTGCGATGAAATCCGATCGGAAATGCTCCAAGCCAAAGGTTCTCAACCTTTTCAAGCACGTGACCCCATTAAACAAACAGAGGGTCCGTGGCCCACCGACTGTACAACTGCTCCAATGCGACAAATGTTGCACATGCACAAAACAGAAATAAAAACAACTGAAAACAACATTTAAAAACACAACGTGAGCTACAATCAATGCCAACGTTGAGTCTGTTGTTACAAAGCATCGATATGCGAAGCTCAATACATGATAATGCATAGATCAAGCCATTTTCCATATTAGACATGCTTCCATACTTCGTTTTCCTGGCAACGAGAGCCGCCTTTCTGCCTAAAAACACCTTCAGCAACTGTATGTTGTGCACAATGTGGTAGGCTACGTCAGGGCTCTCACAAATGCAACTCCAAAAATCCCAAGAATAGTACCAAAAAATCATTATTTTACATAAAAAATCTCTAAATCTGTGGTGGTGCAGCATATCGGAGCGCCATGGTAAGTGTTAAAAATAGAACCAAACATGACTTACAAAATAAACTGAAATGATTCATTTTACACATTTTCAAACTTTTCCGAAAATCCCTAAAAATCTCTAAAAGGGTCAAAAGTTCCCAATCTAGGTACAAAATCCCTAAAAGTTAGAACACTGGGCTACGTGAAAAAATCCATGTCGCAGCAATTTCTAACACATGACGAGAAAGAGCTTATTATGACGTTGGTACTGCTACCTACGTTTTCAATTTAAAAGGTTCATCTGGCAAAAGGTACTCCATTCCAGCAATACCAGGCCGTGGCCCGTCAAAAATTTTTCCATAGCCCACTAGTGGGTCATAAGTTGAGAAACCCTGCTCTAAGCCTTGAACAGAGAACGAATTATTCGACTGGCTCGTGTGTGCCAAGTTGCCCGGCGACGGGCACCAAAAGACTGGCAAACTGAGGTGATCACCCCACCCCTTTTTGCGAAGAGTTAACGGCGTGACACTTCGCGCCTAAAGTGCGCAGCTGTGAAACTCGTGAAGACCTAAATGTCGAGCCGAAAAGAGAGATCAACGTCACGATGTTTCGGCCACGTGACCATTATACCCCAGGCAAGGTTGGCGAGGCGAGTCCTGTTAGCTACAACCACGGAAAAGCGGCCCAGGACTATGAGCCGACCGAGGATCAAGTGGAGGAGTGATTACATCTTTGACCTGGCTTGTTCCTGTCTTGGTGTGGAGCCAGCAAAAATATCAGAGGTTGCTGAGAAATGTCAGGTATTTTGAGACCTCCTATAGGCCTGTCGCCACACCGTGATCCTCCCGAGAGGAAAAGTGAATGCAAAACGTGAGTGACGTAGCAGTCAACGTACCTTCTCGTGTTTTTGTATTCGCATGAACTTTGGGCCGAGAAGATCGATCACCGCTGTTGCTTTGTCAGTATTTAAAAACTTCAAAGCTAAATCTGCCGCTTTTGTCCAGCACTTGTCGAGCATCCTGAGAAAGTTTAGAAATCCGCCTCAGCATCTGGCGTCATGTAAAGCTTTTATCTACACACGAATGGTAAGGAAAATTCGGACCAATCAATTCGTTGACTACATATACCAAAACGGACTCGTACAATGCAGTACTCAACGAAAACAGAAAGTGGCATCTTCAATGTTTTCTTTTGAAAACGATCGTGAAATTTTTACGTCAAAACCAGAAAGAGAGCGCAGTGGAAAGACAGTTTTCGACAAGTTTTCTAATACTGGCGTAACATCAAACACATCGCACTCGGCGATACATCCAAGACATTGATGCGCAGTGCTTGAACACTAACCTGGTGTCAGATGTCATGTCGGTGGACACTTTGCAGTAACAAGCGATTGCTTGGTTGTATTCACCCTGAGCTTCATACTCAACAGCTTGCTTCATCATATCGTTTGCACCACTGAAAAAAAAGCCAAGTGTAACTTGCAATTTCTGTTTGTTCTAACAAAAGCAGCACTTAGCAGTGTCAAACAGGTCTCTCTCCAAACACGCAGCACATACATCATTCAATGACAAGTTTTCGCAATCTGTAGTAAACATACAACGCCCACCTGGCTCCTTTCCGCGTCATTTTCCTTTCATACTCGGCTTGCAGAACTTCGAACTTGTTCGGGAGGTATTCGCGAGCAATACGTAGAACGTCTTTCCACATGTCGGCTTCCTGATAGTACTTGATTGCCAGGTCGGCTCGCTGCGCTCTCAGCAGGAAAGCTTCTGCTTGTTGGAACTCCTGCAAAGCAGAACAGAGATTTGCGTCTCGAGAGAAAGGTGGCGAGACAGTTCAACTGCAACAATAAACAGGCTTCCATTTTCGTAAGGACGGCATAATTTCAACGAAGCACAACAGAGTAAGGCTGATGTCTCAGTGCATGCTGGTCAGAAAACCTAGCAAAAGCTGTTGGGTTATTCGGCAGATTGTATTTCGATCGTCCCAATCGCTGAGCAGTACGACGTTCTCACGCGAAACAAGGACCGCGCACAATGCTGTTATCTGCGATTCGAACCAATACCGAGCTGAAGTGACCACAACACACCAACACCACTGTTTGCAAAACAGCGGCTACATGAAGCAAAAACGAATGTAGACAAAACTAGCAGCGCAAGGTGACTAATTTTGTCTTTGTATTTTTCACCTCAAATGGGTTGTAGGGACAAAAGAAAATATCACCCAAAGTTGTGTTTGTGTGCGAATCGGTTTAAGCGGTAAGTACAGACATATTTTAAGGAAGAATCGCAGCATTTATTTCGAGTGGTTTGCAAGGTACAAAGCCAAGGTGAGCAGTATAACTGACATTTGAGGTATCAACACATCCAGAGCCAATGATTAAAGCGATTGTACGCAATTACATTCCTCGAAGAAATGCTCCTACGCAGGAACAGTTAATTGAAAATTGCAAGTTCTGGAACCAGAACATATCTGTATAAGCAGAAAACAGTTGTTCATGCACAAATGTTTGTGAATGGCCCCCAGGGGTGTAGTGAGGCGTGAACGCGTGGAAACGGCGTTCCCACATCTTTTTCGTGTTTTGCTTCGATATGAGTTGGAAGCTGTTTTAAAATGGCTGGTTTTTTGGGTGCGTTCCCGCGACTTTCTGTTGATTCTACATCTCTGATGCCCCCTAGCGAAATTAACGCTATCGACAAATGCAGCATCAGTGCATCAAACCGAAGAAACAAACCTTTTGTTCAAACGCGACTCGAGCCTGCCCTATGAGGACGTCGTTCACAGAGTCTGGGTCATGTGCTTGGGCCACACGCTGTGCACTCTCCCAGTCCTGGTTGTGCACATACCTGTCGAAACAAGAGAAGCGTATCTTAGGCAAACGCTGTGACGTAACAAGGGCTGAGAATCAAGTCTACGCTTCAGATTCTCGGAAGAAGTTCAGTTCCGTCCAGTTACCAGACTCGCCACGAGTATACCACTTCTTGTAGTTCCGCCCACACTCCACAGCAGCATGAGATTGGTCGGAAACTTTTGACGTAAAATGACATGCCCCGCCAACATAACAAGGTGCGATTAGTGGTGCGTGTCGCGCATGCACTCTGCCAGATTATTTCACGAGTGTAGGCACTGGAATTTTTGCATCATGGTACTGTTTTCTGATTGACGAGTTTTTGTATTTAATTTTGCACAAAAGTTTGATTTTACTACAGACGCTGGTTTAATACGTGTATTTAAAATACGAAGTCCGAAGAGATCTTCATCCGCGCATTCTCAGCCAGCTCGGTCAGCAAATTTCTTGTTTCGAAATTGGTTAAAACTTTGCAGGGAACTTGACCAATTTGAAGTCGCCGAATGGTAAATGCAGCTTGCTTGTTACGCGATGAAACAATCACGTTTTGAAACAACAAATTTTCATGAACATATTATAACCACCAACAGCGGTTCTTTAAAGTAGTGTAAGAATGAAACAAAAGCAGCCTGTGTTGTGTTGTCACTCAAACATCACACTGGACTAAGAAGTCATTCGCGGGGATTAATTATATCTGACTTGGCATGGACGACATTCCAACTTACATCAGAACAGCTTCTTTTGGCTTCGAAGCTTTAATAAATTCCGCTTCTGCTTCGCTGAACTTTCCTGTGCAAAGCGAACTATGAATTAAAGGCATACCAATCAACCACTCGTCAACAGCAACGCCATTCCACACTTTTGCAAAGACATGAATGACATGTTTAAGAAGGAAACAAAGAAAATATATTAAGAATTCTATCTTCCAACAAGCACTGACTTGTGTAAGACACCTCTACGTCATATAATGAAAATATGAAGATTGCCTGTCGCTACTCGGTGTAAACAACGTTTTACTTTTTAGTCTCAGCAAGCAGTCGGTTTCAAAAGAGGTGAAAAGCTGCCAGGATTCAAGATAGCTTGATATATTTTTTATGCATTTAGGTTGAACACAATTTTGAAAGTTGTCCGAAAATTTGTGGATTAAACGGCAAGGTTTTGTTATCTTCCAAAACGTTTGTCTCTTTTGTCACCCTGTGTCATTTGCTTATGGCCATAGACACATTTCGATGGAGGCGGAAACCGCTTGCCCTCCTCGATATCTGACACCGACCGTTTTTCGTACGAAATTCCCTTAAACTATACCCAAATACGAAGGGAAGAGCAAAAAAGGTCATTTTTTCCAAACCAGAGTATTGCTAACAACGTCAGCCTCTCACAGTTTTCAAAACTCTGTCCTGATTTTTTCAATCATTAACATTCCCGGAAAATTCGTAAGCACTGTCTTGATTCGCGTGATTTTTACAAATTTTGCAGAACTTTGGGGCGACCGTTATCCCAGACCCCTGTCTCGAACGCTTAAGACCGACAAACAGCAGGATACGACTTGACGAAACGTGCTTGAAAAGAAGTCGGTTTCCCAAGCGACGTTACATCGCAAGGCACTGGCCAGAAGTTCCTTATTAACAGTGAGTGCAAGGGAAAACGTCTCATTTAAGTATACCAGTATTTGGACGGACTTCCCTTCTTTCACAACCCACCTTCATCTTCCAAATACATCGCATATTTGAGATGGATGTCCGGCGTTTTGTTTTTCATGCCAGTCTTCGCTAAATCGAAGGCGAATTCGAACGCACTGCAAAAACATTGCAACTTGAAGAAAAACGCCAACAATATCCAACTTTGACGACAGTTGCTTTGATCTTACCAGTTATCTGCTGCATAATCAATGGCCGCATCGAGCAAACCAAACTTGGTGAGCAACTTCACAGCCGAGTCTCCTCCCAGAGATCTCGCCCACAAATACGCGACCTGCAAAAATAACTCGCTGTTGATTTTTTCTTTGATAGATAAACGATGGAAAACCAGCAGCTTTTAGCTTTTGTCTTTGCGTAGTTCCTTCAGACGCAGCGTGCTATATGTGCCTTTGCGAAGCTGTAGAAGTTCTTAGTCATTCGCACTTCATGAAAAAAAGAAGCAATTCTTCTGATGAAATTTTGAATGAAGAACTTTTCACTGGTTCAGAGTTTGCATGATTAAACGATTTGCACAAGCCTCACTCAGTATACCGCGAGTTGAACTTAAAAATTGGGACACAACAAAACGTGAAAAGAGGTTTGACAATTTTGTGCATGTTTCCATCAACATAACTCAATTACGTGAAAAAATTATTTGGAACAGTAAAATGTCAAGTTCCTGTTGTAGAAAAGACCCTACGGAACCAAATTTTGATTACATTTTTAGTTTGCAGCAAAAGGTTTGGAAGAACACAGCCACCACTTTTCATGCACAATAACTGAAGTCTATAAAAGACCATCGGTCATGAACACTTGTTTTTGAGAAAATACTGCAATGTAACAAAAACATATAGTTGATACTCTGGAACGATTGACAGCACTTTCAAAGTAATCCTCAAGGCGATAAACACACACTAATCCAATTGATTGGCTTACTTGTTTGTGAGCAGTTTGGTTTCCATGAGATTTCGCGACCCTGTACGCGTCTTCCCACATATCCTGAATGAACACAAGTTTTTTAGATGTCGAAGCACATCAGACGGCAAAATTTTCCCCAGGTCACGCAATGGTCTTCGCTAAAATCGATAGGCCATAGAGTGACGTGCGTACCCAAACACATGTACATCAGATCTTCACACCAAATATCAGAACTTGAAAACTTATGTATGACTGGGGTTGTGCTACTGAGGAGTTAATCAATGGGATATGGACTTCGCACTTGTGGTTCCATTGCTATCAAACACTTGCAAAATTGTCAACACACTCATCAAACCCTGGCAACCAAAGGCACTATGGCAGTAGTTTCAAGACCCGCGTATATGAAACTCTCTACAAAAAATATATATGTTTTCAAGATTGGCGTACCTTCAATTTAGCTCTTGAACAGAGACCTACGAAAATTTGGGATGGTTTTGCCTAAAATCATCAATCGCAACTTAATTTTCACCAACACTTACAACAAACTAAAAGAGCGAACAATGAAAACTAACCCGCTGTCTGTACATGTTGACGGCTGCTTTCCAGTCCGAACCTTCAACGTAATGACGCTCGGCCTGATGAAGAATTTCCTCGTTTTCCAATTCCTGTAAAAGTGTTTTGAATAAAAAAGCGAAACTTTACGTTCAAAAAGAAAGCTAAAATCCT
>JGI24158J21664_10001978_pt1 | contig 24141 bp, 15 predicted proteins | sample Ectturendosymbi3_FD_21664 | JGI IMG/M metagenome (IMG submission 21664) | reverse complement strand
TAAAAAATAAACGCATGCTTTGTGGTCACAGAGTACTGTAGCGTTAGCCTAGCCTAGAGGTAGAAAGATGTTGCTACCCCCAATAGTTACATAGTGACCTGCACTTCAGTGATGTGTGACTTGCATTGGCTGTGTGGCTAATACATCGTATTTATGACTTTGTGTGATATATCTTATACGGAAAGCGTTCGCGGGCCGCACAATAACCGTCTGCGGCCCGAGTGCCAGTGTTTGGACAACGCTGAACTGGTTAATATTACAAAGTTTTAAGAGCCAGCCACTGTGCAATACGTATTTTTATGGGCTTCGGGGCGCCAAACTCAATGGCCGCCCCGGGCAGCCCACACTCTAGCTACGCCACTGCCTTCAAGGCAACCGGGTTTGCGCCATCTACGCGTATGATTTTGTATTATCACAACTCTATGCTGGTGTTCTCTCATGTATTTGCGTGTTCCTTGTTACTGCTGTTGCAACCTCTCCGGTGGCGTTGCGTTGATTGTGTGATTCACCACGAACGGGATGTGCGTCAAGAATAACACCATTATATATGTAGCGCGAGCAAGCAATAGTAAGAGAGATTGCGAGCATGATCTCTACTGTTGCTTGCCACGGTGCGAAGCTTTGCGCACATGTCGCTCGGGATTTCCGATCGCAACACTGCCATATATGCTTATAAGTCTACTGCGATGCGAGTGGGTGTGAGGACGTCATAACATACAACCACGAGACTACTTGAGAGCCCTTAAAACGTTTGATTAAAATGCCCACGTTTGTCTACAATGGATCGAATGACATCTCGCTCACGACTAATTTTTCACGACAAGCTCCTCCTTTTCTAAACTCCTGACGGTCCAAGCGTGAAAACCGTTATCTTGCCCTGAATAAAAGATTCAGTTCCGAATTCGAACTCTTGACATTTTTTCGCAGCTCATCCCACTTATTCCATCACGATGCATGTTTCTTCATCTTGGCCAACACTCGACCTGTCCCAACTCATCCCTCCCACAACTTACCTTCAAACAGCTCTCCCTTACGCAACTCAGTCTCATTTAAAACTCAGTCGAGTCTACCAGTAACCCGTTTCTCAATCGAGTCTATCGGTAACCCGTCTCTCAATCGAGTCTACCAGTAACCCGTTTCTATTCATTCTTTATTACTGTTGATCAGGCCCGTTACCAGGAGGGGGCGTAGGGGGAAAGAAGACCCCAACAAAACTTTTCGCCCTCCTGGAGAAATGTATTGAGCGTAGTTGAAAACTACTGGACATAGTTTAAAATATTTGGGCTCTCTCAGAAAATTCTTCGCCAACCCCGGTGTCCTGAGCTGGTTTACCCGACTGCTGTTGATCGACAACAAGCCATTTAACATGCACGCGCTGGGTGTCTTTTATGCCTCTCAAAACAGGCGCCTTGCAGCCTCCCCAGATGTTTTGCCTCCCTAAGCCTGGGTTAGCACATCTCGCAACGTATGAATATACGTGTTTCAGCTACTTAGAATAACCCCTGATTGCTTTTCGCTTGATCTGCTGATGCATTGCTTAGAAATTCAGTCTGCGCCTTAACCAATATCAACGCATAATACCTTCCGAGTTAAATGCAATTTACAGACGTTTACTTAGCTGCTTCAGAGTTTAGTCGATAAATTATGTTTTCACAGATTCACTTCGGTATTTGACGTACATTTCTTTGAAATGTTTATTTAGTTATGCATAGTTTGCCAACAGATTTTTGACGAATCGCTTTTCGTCAGAATTGTTTTTACTTGTAGCAGAGCTAAACAATTTTTGCACAAATGTAATAAAGGCACCACCCCTCATCATTGCCTTGCGAATGCAACTTTTTGCTCAATGGTCAGACGGTTCTTGCGACCTCTATGATTTAGGCCAAGGTCTGTTAACACCAAATTGATCCTTCTATACGTTCAGGCGCATTATCGTTTTGTGTAATATCTTCGACCATCTTATCAGTATCAAACTCGTGGCAGTGAGCACCTCTCTTGCGTAACACAAATTATCCTACGTATTTGCAGAAACTGTTTAAGAGCTGTTTCCCCACCACTCCTGTACGGAGCCTTGTAGGGAACACAGGACGACAAGCACTTTTCTTCAAATCGAAATTGGTGCAGAAGGTTGTTACTCTTCATTGTTATTCTGGTGGCAATAAAATTCAATAATTCAATCATATTCTAGGTTTGTGTCCTGAGAAATTACTTAGCTGCTGGAAAGGTTTTTCTCGTACCTCCTTCCATGCTTGACCCACAACAAGCTCCTTCACGGTAGAAAGAGAACCCCCTGGGTGGTGGACCACCCAGGTTTCCTGAACAAGGTTAAAAAACGTAACCCCGATTATTATAAGAGGTAGGGGTTCCGTTTGGCCCGTTATGGTGTTAGAATTGTTTATATTCATCGTACCTTCGCATCATAAAGTAGCAGTGGTGTGCGGGCTAGGGCTGCAAACGCACTCCCAAAACTTGGATATCGAAATTTCGGGAAAAATCTCAAAACATTTGGGCAAAAGTTTTGATATTTTGAACAATATTTAATAAAATTATATTTCTTTGTTATTGGGTGTATAAATAACAGTTTATTATGTCATAAAAAACACATCAAATATATATCTACAATCAACAAATTGTTTCTAGTAACTTCGTGTTTTAGTTTGTGAGAGTTGGTATCTGACTCATTTGAAAGTTTCAGCAAAGAGTCATTTCATGTAGGTGTTTTATTATTATTGTACACTGAGGGAATCGCGTTTGTTTCAAGGCACTTACTTCACATTAGTACAGTCCATGCCAGGCAATTACAGAAAAGCTGTGTTTTTAATTTTAAGTACAGTGTTTGGATGAACACATTTTGCCATATTGTTTTTTGCATATACTCTATGTCCCCAACTAGCTCAGCTACGTGCGAGTTTTCTTGCTCACAGCAACAGCTGGATTGTGAATGGAACGCCAAACCTCATAACTGTGAGCAGCGACGCCGGAGCAGCGGTAGGGCAGGAAGAGTTGAGGACAATAGCAGCTTACGAAAAACAAAGAAAATCGCTGTCAGTTGTGCGTGTTTCTCTTCAGCAACAATGTTGACCTCAAAAAAATAACTGAAATTATAGTAAGCCATTCTAAGTTTTCTGAGTGTGCAAATAACGACAATAAATTTGTTTCAAGTCGATCGTGTTTTAGCGACCCGATATTGAAAATCAGGTCCCTAGAATCAACGAAAATTATCATCAGGACTCCTAGAATCAGAGAAAATCGGGTCCCTAGAATCAGAGAAATCGGGTCACTGCAGGTCCATAACGAGTAGCCTACCTAACATTTTCCTTAAAAAAAACCCTGTCATGAAATGACCTACGATGCTGTTATGAAAACGCACCTCTGTATCCGTTGTACCCAATTGTTGAAGGTAAGGGGGGGCAATGTCCCCGTTCTCCGGCATCCTTGACTGTGACGCAGATGCTCAAGGTGCTGAGCCGCAATGTTCTTGCGCAGCCTAGCGTACATTTAATAAACAAATTTCAGTTACTCTATTTTGCATTTTCATCAAGTGTGTGGCAACATGAGGAAAATAGAATGTACCAGTAGCTACAAAAAATGTAGTGAGAAAGTTTGTCGCATAAAAGATTTTCGGACATACTTCTCAAAATATCCTTTGCACCTCTAAAAAATTTCCTGCTTTCACACCTATGCAAACCTTCGTGGGAGAGCGAGTTGATCGGCTGTGTCCAACCCAAATGGTTTACTGAGCCAAAAACTGTGTCACTATCTTGACCAGGACCGCACATTGAATGGCATATTATTGAGGGCCGCGCGTGGAATGGCTTTCTTTGATCTTAGCGAACTAGATGTAGCGTAAGCTAAAGTACTGGAAGCGCCGAATCCTAACTGCAATGGCAACAGACGTGATAAAGTGGCACTGAGGAACACCCGTATCAAAAATGTGAAATTCCAGATTATCAAAATAAGGTCAAGTTGTCAATAAGTAGGATACTTTTACTACAGCGGCAAACTAAACTGGGCCGCATGCTGGCAGCAGGTTGGATATAACTGGTGTTGATATTCCAAAATTAGTGAAAAACATCCGAAATCTTTGCAAATCGCATAGGAAAATTAACTTACTAGTTCTCAGGTCATGATCTACCTACATGAAAGACATTCGCTATACTTGTCTCCTGCTTTGGTAAGTTCAATCAAAGTAAGAACTCTTCAACGGGCAAAATCACAAAAGCGAACTTCATACGATCTTTCAGACGCAAATAAAACTCTTGGCCATGACACATGTTAAGGGCAAGCTGCGTCTGATACTGGTTCAACTCAACTCTTCAATTCAAGAAGAATCACGACGTCACACGAGTGGGCGAGCAGGGCGTACTATGGAATGGAATGTAAATCTTCCATCTTCCATAGCAAGCAAAATCTTCCATACAATTCCATTCCATACGTGAAATCTTCCATTCCATTCCATACCAAAAATCTACCATTCCAACACCTCTGATAATAAACGAAATGGGTCTAATCCACGGTGAAGAGGTACATTGTACAGGAAGAACTTAAGAAACGCGTGAATGGAAAAGAACTCAACTGGTGGATGCTGAATACGAACACTGAATTAATATGCTCACACATTAGCGCGTTGCAACATAGTTGCTTGCAAAGTGTCCTCCGCCAAAGAATTGCGCAAATCACTCAATATAAATTTTACGCCTCTGAGGAGACTTTCAACTAACACTTGTGTCATTGGAACAGCAAAAACAATCCATGCCATTTGTGAAAGCACCTTGCTATGTTGTTCAGCCCAGTAATGAAATGCACAATCTACTTTTGTATAATTCTTCAAGTCAGAAAAGTTGATTACGGATGTGATAAAAGATGAGCAAGTGGCCGAACTCAAATTCGGCTCCTTTCCTTTGGACATAAGCATCAGCTGCATAGGTAAGTTCATGGTCTTTGCCACTAGTATGCTGCTAGGCACTTCTCTACTGCACAAGCTGTCCTCTTGGTGTGTCAGTAGCAGAAGTCTTTTATAAGCAGAAGGCTTGGAGCGCAATTTTGGTTGAGTTTCGCTGTTCTTCAGTCAAAAACACTTGGTACTCCGGATCAAGGTTGCAGCCAACACTGGTGGAATCATGTGATTTTTCCCTTTCTTTCATGCGTTCCATTAGCACTGTTGCTAGTGGAGTAGAAATATGCACTTACGATAGGGTGGTTAGTTGACAACGACCTAATGTCTTACCTGGGGTTAGCGCACTCTCTTGAAGTTTTGCAGTGAGTGTGCGTACTGGGGTCAATGACTTCACAGCTGTTACAATCAACTTGACTTCAGAGCGCTGTTACTGAAATTTCCACATGTAGTACCAATATCGGTGAAGCTTCACCATCAAGCGTAAAAATTATAATATTTGACACACTGTTTCTTTCCATTATATTTTTACTAAATGCAGTGTCGGCAAATTATCGTCGTATTTAAGCTTATAATTCGAACTTTTTACGTACAGCAGAAAATAGGCGTGAGCTAATGAAGTGAACGAAAGCTATCTGCTTAGTAAGTGAAGCTGAGCGTCGCAGTGGAACATTTTGCTGCACTGGTGCGCAAAGCTAAATTCGCTTTCAACAAGACACTTCACATCACGTTTGAAGTGTGACTTCAAAAGCTGACGGAAGTTACTAAACTTGCTTAGCATACGGTATTGACAGTGGCAACAGAATTCGCTTTAATCAATCTGCTGTGACAAACTTCAACTTACAGAAATGTGACGAAACAGGTCTGAAGGAATATCTGCTTAACATTACACAAACTATCTGAAACAAAACTAGTCTACTAGTTGCCGCGGCCAGCGAGCACGCCTCAATAGCTCGCTTACAAAGAGCAATGATAGTTTCTCAGTTATTGCACCTCAACATAATGTACATTGTTTTGTCACAGGATGCCAAGTCAAGTCTTCCATTACAATGCGACATTGCTGGCAATGCTAGCAAGGTAACTATCTCGTCTTACACAATGGTAGGCTGGTAGCACGGAAGTAAACATGCAGAAGTCTGGCGACATGTCCCCTGTCCCCATGAGAACAGAATAAGTGACCTCCTTTTCGCGTCGACGTTACTGTTTGTGACGGAGATTACGAGGAAAGCCCTCATTTTACGAATTACTGCTCCGGTCGAACTTTGCTAATATGTTCAACTGAAAGAAAAACCGGACTCCAGCAACACCATGTCAAAATGTGCAAGTATGGAATATGGAAGATTTGTTCCATTCCATATTCCATACCGATTTTTTCCTTCCATGCCACACCATAGTATGCCCTGTGGGCGAGACCAGCGTGGCGCACTCGTGAAGTTGGCGTTAATGACGTAACAAACCCTCTTGTCGCAGTCAACGACAGCGAACACCGCACTCAGGTGTAGATTCAGGCCTCAATCGCTACAGCCACTTGACTAAGAACCTCTTCACCACAGCGGCAAAGAAACGTTAAATTTATTTGAACACCGCACACCATTGCACGCACTCGGTTAACAGCTTCGACGGAACAATCAGACGACCTACGTCACGTCCGGCGACGTAGACGCCGTCACTACGTGAACGAAAAAAAAGACGCTGCAGCTTTTCTTTTACTCGCATACGCAAAGCAGGTACACTCTTCTATTAGCGGACTATCGTAATTGCACGTGAACTTGAATTTATCGGCCGCTCTTGACAGTTATAGCGTGGGGGGGATCTACGAGATACGTGTGTCGTACGACTGTTTTGAACATGGACGGGATCGCTTGATGAATGCGCGGAAGCGATAGTTGTTGGAACCTTTCAAACGGCAGGATCGTGCGGTGAATTTCTTGCATCGTCTGCATAAAAGACGTGCACGCGCGAGATTACTTTCAACACAACTTGCGTCTTTGTCACGCCCCACATTCGCGTGTGATCACGAAAGCGAATCCGGCGCATCGTTAGTCGAGCGTTCCTTTATCGGCGCTTTTCCAGAAACGCGCAACTCCAAAGTGAAAAGCTCCTATTCATGCATGAGAGAAAGATGCATTGATCTTCTCTGGAAACACAAAATGCTTTACCGTTACAAGAATACTCCAAGACTCACTGAGGTTTCTAGTCAAGTATGCAAATGTGATCGAACTCCGGCGACTTCCCATTCAAAAGCGCAAGAAACAGTGAAACAGTTTTTTTTCTGCAAGTGGCGGACATGCATGTTTGCGAACACACAAGTAACGAACGGCGGGCGTCGCCTGTTTGTGACGACATACGTAAACGCACTCTCGCGAAGCGCGCGCGACATCGGAGGCCGCAACAAGGCGGGAGCACAGTGGAAAAATAATTGAAACAGGTGTGGTTGCATAGCAACCGCATGCACGTGACCAACATAAAACCAGCGGTCGGGTCGCTAGAGCGACTACATACATCCGGGCAACCAGCAGTGGTAGAAGCGAAAGTGACGACGCGTCACAAAGCACTGACGTCATCAACCATAAGCAGAAGAACACGAAAGACGATCATGCAAATCAACCGTCGACGCTTCAGTCCGCGATCAAAGGGTGTTTAATCGGGAAGAAGGGGGCGGCGTCAGAAACCACTCCGGGCGATAACTCGGCATCCAAGCCTCCCCCACACGCGCCCACCATGCGCTTTAGGTTTGTTTGTGGGGCGATCCGGCGTCCGATGATGTCACCCACGGCGACGTCACGTGACCACCAGTAAGACGCAACCAGCAGCCGTACCCGGCAACGGAACTTTTCCAACGAAAACATTGCAACCGCTGCCATAGCAACGCGCGAACAGCGACGAGCCCCTTTCTTTCCTGCGCACGGCAGGAGGCCCAGGGCTTGGGGCCGGCAGAGCAAGGGAGAGAAAATAAGACGGCCGCCTGTCCGTCCTCAGCCGTCCTGGAATCCCCAGACCTCGACCCCCTGGACAAAGAAGTCCTCGCTCGATGAGAGAACGGTGTTGTTGAAGGTGAGGCAGGGATGGCTCCTACCGTGGCATAGCTCGCCGTCCAACCAGAGCGCTGACTGGCCGCTGAAAGAAATGCAGAATGTTTTGATTTGAAAGACGCACAAGGGCTCCGGATTCGGCAGGGCTCTGTTAAAGTTGGATCTTTCTTGCGGAGACGCCTGAAACTATGTCGGGAATGGGAGGCGGACGCGAGACCAGCGCACGCACCTCCATCGCGTACACTTCGGAGTTGTTCGGCATTTTTTTGTGTCTTCGGACTCAAAAAAATGTTATTAAACGACTCAAAAACTGATGTAAATGCGCACTTAAGATAATGTTATCGAATGTGAAAGCGTGAGCATCGGCAAGAAGCCGTTCAGGATAACGCGGCAAAACGGAAAGGAGGTAACTTCAGGTCGTCGTCAATTACTTGCTTTTTTAAAAACAAACAAAACACATTCACCTGGCAACGGTTGCCACCGCGCGTTTTGATTTACTTAGCAACTCGTGAAAACATTTAACATGTAAGTTACGCATGTCTCAGAAATCACGACGTCTCGTTTACGAAGCGACAAACAGTTTAAACACGTTATTTGCGATCCAGGAAAAAAAGCGTCGACTCACTCCCCGCCGCCAATCTTCAACGATTCCGGGTCCCCCTTGACGAAGAACATGTTCTCGCCGCTCCAGCGAAACACCTCCATCTTCGGCTCGAGCTTGAACAGGAACGACTCACCGGTCCCGCAAAAGTGCTCGGTGACTCGTGGGGGGCATGAACACACGGCGCCGAAGACCTGGGGGTGAAGCGAGACGGGGTTTGCAGCTGATACAATCTTCACTTCACGCGGTGAAATTACCCGGTACACCAATTAACGTAAGTTCCCGCGCGATTCTGGGCCCAGACCAGGCCCTTAACCAGGTCAAGGTTCAGGAGACAAAATACATTTTTACGGGGCATGGTTTCTTGAAAATTATGTTTAAAACAGCGGTTCCCAATGTGAGGGTGAATTACACCCCAACGGGGGTAATATGCGATTTTTCGGGGGTAACGCGGAAAATACGCAACCAAGACTACAATGTTGTTCTGTATCATGAGCGATCACTGCAGTAATGAGAACAATGTAGACACAAGTTTACTGGTTGCGTTCTTTTTACAATGCAAAATATTGAGGGAAATATTGCGTAACGGCGCGAACAAGCTTGGGAACCACTGGTTGAAAACATTTTTCTGGGTACAACAAATGCCCTCGTGGCTACGGGCCTGGCCCAGACTAGTCGTTTTTTGGGCCCAAACCCACAAGACGCGATCCAGCTCTATGTACATTCTTAAAAACTATTTAAAGTTAAATCAGTATTTCAAAAAATCAAAAACGTGTGACGAGTGGGACCTGTTTTCGAGAATTAAACAAACATTTGAAGAAACTGCCAAAACTTCGTAGATTTTTGCTTACATCCTCTGTTGCAAAGTCTTGAATCGATCAAACAGATTGTTGTCAGCAACCAATATCGAACTAAGCTGGCCTCTATTTCCTCTGGCCTTTGCCCCCTTAATAGATTTGTTCGGGCGGCAAAAATTTAAACAAAAGGCAGTCCACAAAAATGTTCGTTCTACTTCGCCAAACCAAGATATACTCACATGCCCTTCAGTATCTTGCACGACGACAGCGACCGGCGTGTCTTCGGACAACTTCGCGACTTTTCGGTACATGGTTCGGAGGCTCATGCCGTGCTCGAACGTGCTGTAGAGAAGCTTCCACGGGCAGCCCACCGATCGTGCTGGGAGGTTTTTGCATAACTGCGCGGGACATAATAGCTTCGGGATAATTTAAGCCGATATCAATCGAAGTGCTTTTGAAGATGCTGGCATTCTTTAAACTTAAATGCTGCGCAATTTAAATACAAAGAAAAAGTTCGAACACGTTAACATTATTAATTACGAAACACTGTAGAAAAACGAAACTCAGCACAACTCAACGTCACCTGAGAAACTACACACTCGCAAACATACAGCATTCGGTTGAAACTTCTTTTTGCGACACAGAAAAATAGGGTAGAGGGGCATTACAGCTGGAACCTTGACGGCTTTACCGCCGGCCCCAAATCTTAAAGTAAAAGCATCTTCGAACAAGCTCAAGAAGTATTTAACGTAAAATATGAGAAGTAGACCAGACATTTCATATTGCGTGCATGCTTTTCGCTGGGGTTCTCAAAACCGATAATTAATTGATTTTCCCTTTCATTTTGATCTCACTGCCGTTTTTGCTTTTTTTTGAAGGGATTTTTTACCCACCGATTTTCTGACTCCCATCAGGAAACAACACTACTCTTGATACCACTGGTGTACGAGCCGGGGGACAAAGCGCGCCCCCAAATGTTTTGATTTGGTGAAAATCCGGGCAAAACCTCTGAAAGTATGAACAAAAATGGCGCCCTGGAGTTTTGGGGCAAGTTTGGGACAATTCGGGCAAAAATCCTTCGCACCCCCAAAAGTTTGCCTGCTCCTACACCTATGCCTGATACACACAAACATCAGCCGCTTCAACTTCCGACAGAACAAAACGTAAAAAATCGACTTACGGTGATTAGATGAGGTTCGTTGAGCAGATTGCTCTCACTCAGGAGGTCCGGGATAAGCGAAGAGTCGTCGTTGGCGAGCTCGAGTGCTCCGACGGTCGATCGCCTTCTCGCTTCTTCGACACTGACAATCTGCGAGCACAGAGATTGTTTCGTCACAATGAAGTCGAGAGCCGGTCACACACGGAGTTAAGAAGCGAGCTGTTTATCTGGCGCATTAATTTATAAATAAGTGAGAATTGGCAATGCACTGATGATGATGATAACAGGAGTTATCGAAACGTTTGCAATATGTCCTTCGTATCGTTGCCGTGATTTTCATTATAAGTGAGATGTTTAATCTGAAAATAAGGCTCGAATCGGCGTAACACATTTAATACCGCTCGACCCTTGACGTCACAGCATGTCGAATCTGCAGACGTGTGCAACCCCCCTTGCTTGGGCCAACCCACCACAGGACCATAGCCACGTGGGGTGCATTCGGGGGCAGTGGCCCCAATTTTGGTTGGGTCCAGAAATAATTTTTTGTTTTGTTTTAAACTTATAAAACCAAATGCAGTTTCTCCCTCAATCCTGGGCTACGGGCCTGACCCACCCCCAAGCATAAAACGTGTAAGGCCGCTTGACCCTTGACGCGTCTACAACCGTGAGCAACATCCCCTTGCTTAGGATCCAACCCACCACCAAACAGGGTCAGGACAGCAACCCACCACAGAAGTGAGCTGAAGTCAGTGCAATTGACCACCGAACCACTGCTGTGCTTTCCGTACCGCAGCGAACCGAGCAACGACTACTTCCCGTACCGCGACGAACCAAGCAATTGTTCAATGCGCAAATTACATTCTTCATAAATTGACGCTGGCCGGGCGGACTCGTTGATGGCAGCAGCTTTTCTGCTTCGGCCAAATCGATGCTCTGCTTCAGGCCGACTGCGACTGGCGGCGCAACGTAGCTTTTGTGCTTGACTGTCGTCGGCGGCGGCGTGCCGGACCTGCGGCGTCTGTATCTGCGTCGCGACGCTCGCACTATCGCGCTGAAGCACTTCCGAACGGCTGGTGGGAGGAGGGCCAGATGCGCCCTGATGCGCTTCCTTGTCTTGCCGTGCAGCACGATGAGCAGGGCGAGAACGAACGGCAGACAGTGCCAGAGCGTGAGCGCGTGGTTCGCCATGCTGCGAAAGAGTATCATCGCTTTTTGCTGCAAACAGACAGTGACGCCTAGCAACTGCAGTTATAAGCAAGTGACGCCTAGCAACTGCAGTTATAAGCAAACGACCTGCGAAAACAACAGCTGGAGCAAGTTTAAATCAATCGTGTGCGAACTGCACTTCAACCGTAACTAGCTGTTGCTGCTGCTTACTAACTATGTGCCTATTATGTCCTCAGTTACACAAGCTACAAGCTTTTGTAGACGATCTTGTTTAAAAATTGATGAGCATCATTCCGCAACTGAACCAGCAACAGCCTGCGCAAGACATGACGCTCCTACGCTGAAGCAGCAACGCAAGCCGAACAACAGTCAGCACCAGCTGCAGGTTTCAAGCGGCCGGCAACGCAGCCACTTGAAAAAAATCAATAATGCCTTCCACTTTCAACCAACCACTGCTTCTTGTCCGTTACGAGCAAGCGCTACTGCTGCACTCTCTATCCTCTCGAACTAAACACGCTGGCACAAAGAAGCGATTCGAAAACGGCTGGCACGGCCTTGAATTACGCAGCGCAGCCGACTTGTTGCTTTAGAGCGCTCGCACAGCGATCAACGCGTGTTTAATCACGGGCAACGCGCTTCGGCACTCGATGATCATGTGACACTTCCTCAAGCGGATCGGCTGCGCAGGGTTGGAAAGTCGTCGGTTGTCAGCAATGCGCGGCGTGTGACGCGAACGGTGAACAAAACCTAATTTCTAGCGCTGCGTTGCTCATCAGCCCCGCAGTGCTCGCCGTTCCCGAGTTCAGGCCAACAGCAGAGTGAGCGGAACGGGAAACTGAAGGAACGATTAGTCAGGGTTTTGAAAGCACCACTCGTACGTAAAAATTGTTCGATGCGTTATCGGAATCCCTACAAGGCCGGAAAATGACAGAATGTGACATGAAATTTCTGAAAAGCTGCATAAATACATAAATGACACAATGTTAAATAGAACTTCTACAATGCTACATACATTTACAAAAATGACAGAATGTGAAATAAAATTTCTCAAAAACTATATACGCATACACTCGCGCGACCGCTAACCTACCTCCCATTCCTTTTCGATCGCCGCGTCACTGAAGAAGTCCTCGACGAATTCAAGCGACGCGTTCGTTGAGCTTCGGCCGCGACTGCATCCCTCGCTGTCCTGATACCCTGCGACAGCGAATTGTCGCTTTTTAAACCGACACAACCTGATTTTCTTTCGCATCAAAACCTCCTGCGACTACGACCGGCACAGAATCGAACAAACGGAAAATGAACGACAATGGCTGAAACGACGCATGCCAATATTTCGAAAGGCGGCGAATCATGTGACTCCCCCCACCGACCAGCGTGAGAATGATGTAATCCTCCAAATAAGGCAATCGGACAACCTCGGGGCTTAGAGGGAGAAAGCGCGGCAGAATTTCTTCAGATCTACAACCTTTGCCGTGATCCGATTTACTCTCTCAACTTATTGCCCCGCCATTAGAACTCAGCAGACGATCAAGCGCAGTCAATGTCCGTCTCACGGGCTACAGATCATACACGCATAATAAAGGGTGAACGTTTTAGCAACAGAGCAATGCGTGCGTCTTTACTTTTACAAAACAACATCCTCAATGCGCACCACTGGTACTCAACACACATGTCGAGTTCTCTTGTACGGCGCTTACGACGACTTGACAGGCCAAGTTTTCTTCGTTCGGGCAAGAGGGAGCCGGTTGTTTTTTGCGCAACCCTTTTCTGCGCGTTTTCTTCCACGCGCGCGGCAATAGCCCCATTTATTCAAACACACACACAACTTTCGGTAAAGTTAAATCTGAATTATGAGGTTGTTCAAACAATATTTACAAAATAAAGTCTCTTTTTTGAAAACCGCAAAGTAAGACAAACACTTTTTTTATTCGACTGTATCTCGCATCAAGAACTCAGCTGCTAGTAAAACTCTCCCAAGCCTTTTGCGCTCTAAGCTCTCCTGCTTTTCTTCAACAACCCAGTTACTTCTCAATGCCCTTGTTGTTAACGAACACGAGAACGCTTAGCGGAACGCCACAAGGTTCGTCGAAACAAAAGCTATTACCGATGGACGGCGGCACGCGACAATACTTTGCACGAGAGTTAACACGCGTGTAAACGCCTTCACCCGTGGAATGGTGCTCTGTTTAAGGAAACGAGACGTTAACGATACATTTCAAACAAACAGAAGAGGTTGTACGCGGCCTGCCTCACCAGCAGGTGGGGATCAACTGTGGTATAAACGGCGCCAAAGTTTACTGAAGGTCCACACATATTTGCGTTGTCATACACGGGGCGAGTTTGAGCAGAGCGCCATTTCCGATAGCAGTCAAGTATATCGGCGACGTTTAGCAATCAATTAATGGGATCAGCGGCAACTGAGCCCAGTGCCGCTTGCTGCCAAAGGTTTGGGAAGCAATCGAACGTGCTCAACAAGCAACTGATTCGCTGAAACGATCTCGTCGCTAAGCAGCCATGATGTCGTCGCTACGCGGTCTTCAGCATACCGAAGCGCAACAATCAAACTGTCTTCACTGAACACCCCAAACAGCAACGATATGTTCATTGATCAGTGCTATTAACGAGGAGCCAGTTACAGGCTGACCTCCTATTCGGTCAATTCCAGATGCTCCGTAAATCTGCGCTGGGACCCTTTTATTGTGTTTCATTCGTGGAATTAATTTTACTGGGGGTCTCCAAACCACGGCCTGGNNACCAAATCCGACACCCGAAGCTATTTCATCCGGTCGCAATAACCTATTTTATCGATAAAGGAAAACTTNTATATTTACGAAAAATTCGATGATTTGGTAGAATGTGTCATATCCCGAAACAATCACATTACGAAAGAGGTCCAGCCCTTGAACTGTTGCGTAACAGCTTATGTGAACTTCTGGCCAAAAAGTTTGGAGAACCTGGTCCAAAGCAAAAATCTCTTAATAGCTCAAGTAGATACAATTTTTGAGCAAGAAGTCGGTGCTTACTTTTCTTTTGCGGCTCTTCGGGTAGATCGCGTATGACGTCAGTGATGACGAAGCCGGTTTGTTCAGCCAAGTCAAGCGCGTACGGGTCCGGGCTCCATTGCATGAAGAATGCCAGCAGCTGGTCAGACCTGCCAGGGTTAAGCGAACGCCCTCGTTATTGAGGCAAGACTTTAATCGAGAGATTCGCATTTAATTGTGGCGGTCTGTTAAGCGCGCAACCCAGACGCGACCACGATTGAACGTGATGTGTCGCAATGTTGTCTCACAATAGCGACTATTGTGTCACAATATCGAACCTGGAAACCAGATGTATTGTTACGTCACATGCGGTCACTCACTGGGCAGCGAACCAAAAAGACATCAAACGATTTTGCAATCTTTCGCCAAACCGTGCCGCTTGCACCCGGACCCTGGAACAAAGTCCAATTTGCTGCAGTTATTGGCAGGGTTGCCAAGCCGTCCTTATTTCGAAGATTTGCCCATATTTTGAAGGTCTGTGTCTTAGAAAATTTTCTGTCCTTATTTTTATGAAATGTCCCTGTTTCGGCTTGCACCTTTATTTTTGGCTCATTTCAAGCCGAAGGAAGGTTGCCGTATCAGGTATCACCATCCGACAAGTGGACGTAAACTTATACAAAAGCTACAGTGAGATCCAGCAGGTAAGGGCAAAGCATTGCTGAAGCAAATCATTTCTAGTGCAAAATATAAATTGATGACTGAGCGTGTTTCGTTCAGCGATTTCCGTTACTTTTTCATTTTATTTTGTTTTGTTTCCCGGTGGTCCGTCAAACTTCAGTCCAGATCGATGGCATCCCTGGTTAAAAGTCGTTTAATAGAGTTGCTGATTCGCGGAAGAACAAAAAGTTTTCCAAGAAAATCGACGCTTCCCGAGCTTAAAAAAATTTTTGTGACTCAAGGCACGAAGCAATCGCTACTGATGCATAACCGATGCGGCATTTTAACATTTAACTCAATCAGGGGATGGTGGCATTTGCAGTTTTTTTTGCGGATAGCAACATTTTACAGCATTCCCATACACTCTACCGTTGACGAACTAGCGACCCAAACACCACCAACAAATTACTGCACATAGGACAAAGTAAAGGCATAAACCGTGCGTGGGAATTTCAAATGCTGCTCGGCCACAGTCGCTCGAGGGGTAGGATTGTCTTCATTCAAGCAAGAAGACTGCGCCTGCAATTGCCCTGCACAAGCATAAGCCGCGATGCAATAACTCAGCGCGAGAATGCAACTCGCATTGCTCCATTGCAAATTGGAAGTTTTTTCGGAGTTTCTATTTTTCTATTTCTTATTCTTTATTTGCCAAATCCGATCGTACCTGTTTCGCTTTACTCGAAACCAGCTTTCCTTCCGTTCTCTGTCTTCTTCGTCCCTGATGTCATCTTCAACCTTGCAGTCGTTGTCAGCGCTCGAGGTGGTCAGAAAGGTTTTCATCATTGGCATTTCTGACCGCACACAAAAGTACATGCTATTCCTGTAGAGCACAGCAACAAAACGTTCGTGAGCTCGTTCACGTGGAACCGCATCTGCGCAGCGACAAGCTGACCAATCGGTGAAGGCTGTGGGACGGCGTCAAGCGACATACATGAGACGATGATCAATGTGCAGCGAGAGGTTATGCCGGCTGACATCTCAACTCTGCCACGACCATGCGTCGACATGGACGCTGCAACACGTTGTGCGTGATCGCTTCGCGACGTGTCCTCTCCATTCATTGCGCAACTTGGTGTGCGATGTGACTTGATGAAGAGCCCAACGCTGAAGCGCACGTTTTCTCACAGGCGCACACACAGAGCACCACTTGTTCGAAGGAATTTATTCACAGCAAGACATGTTTCGTCGTCGCGGGCGGCAAACTAGCCTGGAGCAGTGGGCTGAAATTTTGGGAGGGACCAAAATTTTGACTTTAAGCGAGCAACAGTATCGCCAACTGTGCAACGCAGTAGCGTGGCCAGCACAAAAAATTTTGGAAGTGCCAAATATTTCGATTTCACGCGAGCAACGGTACTTGGTTTGCGACACCGGCTCTCAAAGCACAAAACGACAAGATATGCTAGAAATGTTGGGGGGCATGGCCCCTTTGCTCCACGCGGCTACGTCTATGATGCAACGTCTAGCTCAGCTGGTCCCCCCGCGCTGCAATGGCTGCTGATGCGCGGACAGCACCCTCAAGCGTTGGAAGCACACGGGGGAGCAGTTCTTTTTATCGCGCCCCGCACACACCCGGCTCCTGACCGCACTTGAACGTGCGCAGCACCTTTAACGACTGCGCACACTGCAACATGCCAATGCTATCACATGCCGTTTATGAAACGCACCTACGCATCACTGGCCACTACAGGACGACGCGCTTCGTTAAACGAGACGCTTCGCTGAACGCTGCAAAACAACAACTTACAAAGAGAGTCGCTAATTTGCGAGTTAATTTGAAGCTGACGAAACAAGCTATCTCAAGCAAAAATGAACGTTGAAGAACTGACACAGTTATTTCACGCGCAATCGTCCAAAATCGAACCTTCTTTGATCAGCTTGCACTGGTTATATTAATATGCTCAGCCCATGCACGGGAAATAGAAGATGTTCGAATGTGCTGACATTGTCTTCAACATGACCGTTTTCATACCACACATGCTTAAACGCAAATGTGGAGATATTAAAAGTCAATCCGCCTCTACCTCTGCAATATACAACCGGTGCAACGCACAAACAGCAATCGTAAGGTTTTGTTCAGCTATTCGCTGAGTTATTTACGCTGCTGAAAACATGATTCTATTTGAAGAGTCGTAAAGAAAATAGCATTCGACCCAGCATTCCGCTGCACAGACTGGAGCGGATGACTACCCAACAACAAAATGCAATGCAGTTAAATCTCGATATTTTGCAAGCCCCGATTCAGCACCTTAACATAACAACAAAGATTATATCTCTTGAAATTACAGCCAGAATTGTAACGAAAAACTAAGAACACTCTCTTCACAATCGGACCTCGTCTACTCGTGGCTACGCACAACGCTCTCGTTTCTCGTAGCAACAGCGCCATTTAACCTTTGCTCACAAGTCAGCTCTTTTTTCTTGAGGTCTGCGATGGAAATTTCCATCGTCCGGTGGCGAGCAGAGCACCACGCATCGCGAACCTATGCTACAACGCAAACCGGGATCGGAGGATGGTTGCACCGCTGTCGCTGCGCTTGTGACGACTGCAAACCGCACTGAAAGAGTGCGTTTGCGTATTAATGACTGGGAAGTTTGCTGATCACAACGTTGTTTTCATCACAGAGCATATTGTGGCAGCACAAGTTTTAAGTGGTGCGCTACCTGACGCAAGAACTATCAACGTGAGAAATTAAACGGGTTTTACCAATTCGTTTGGATCTTAGAACCGGCACCCGGTTGAACGAAAAACAATCCAAGGTCCAAAACAACGTTGGCGCGGTGCAGCCGGTTGTTTCTCGAACCAGGAACACCAAATAAACATCATCAATCTTAGCGATGCTGTTGTGGTCTGGGGTCGGCTGCTGCTGGATGTATAGTTGCAGATAAACACTCTGAAAAGATGCTGATAACAGCTGCCCGAACGGTTGCTCTTTCTTAAGCTTTTGAGTGTCACACAACCGGGAATAGATGTGATAGCCATCAGCAGCAGCACGACTGATTTGCTCTGCAGACGTGTAAGCATGCGTCGCTCACGTGGAGCGGTTGTGGAGGATTGTTTGGCGAGCGCTGCCAGGCCATTGTCCAGTTGGGAGGATGATTACAAACAACAAGCAAGGCCAACCCGGTGGCGAACTCATTTGGCCACGGCTTAGCCAGGCTCAGTTACGGGCTAAAAACTTGGGCATACTTAGCGACATTCTGCGACGACAGGCGTTGCTGAATTGTTATCAACAACAAGGCTGGCCTCAGCGCAAACACGACGAACCGTGATGACTCGAAACAATTGCCGCGCAACGAGCAGACATCTCCTGACACTGGTGCGGCAATCCTGGTGCAAATCGTCGGTGAAACGCCGGCAGGAACATCGAGGAGGCGGATACTGGTCGAGGAAAACCACTTACGATCGGATCGGAGGGCCGCACAAAACGCCACACTACATCATCGTGACCCAGCTTGGTCGGCCGAAAACGGCCGATGGTCTGAGGCGCGCGGAACGTAACTTCGCGTTTGCTGTTTTGCTGTAGAACTTTGCGTACTACTATTTTAATCAAGAATTGCGCGAGGATGCAAAAACCGGAACCAAGTGGTTTAACATATTGTGGACCATTGACGTTCATAATTTTCGCCGAATCGTCAATTCACCATATCGTTTTACAAACAAAGAACTATCGATCACAATTACTCGGTATTTTATTTCAGAGAAAAATCAGTGACAAGTATAACAAACGGCACAAAAAAGCTTTTGAGGGGTTGGGAGCCTCTGAGTTTAAGACAAAGTGCTCGGCAGATGCGGAATCTCTTCTTCTGTTGGCAAGAATTTGAAACCAGTGCAGAAAGCAAGACGCGGCGAATGCAAACGCCGCTCATTCACGATCGCCATCCTGCTGACGCGACCGCATCCGCCCCACGTCACAAAAGTGCGGGCCTTGACGCACAAGCGAGCACAGATTCTAATGACAAAGCGCTGGTGCGAGGTCGCGATTCTGTTGTCTGGCTCCTGACAGAACAGATTCGCCGCCGCCGATTGTCGCTCGAAAACTGAAAACTTGCAACGACGAGGATCTGATGACGCACGATGCCGTGCGTTACGTCGTACAGTTGCACAGTTTGGCAAACGCGCCGCTGCAATGAACGCCGAGCTCGCGCGTCGCTTGCAACGCGAAAGCGCGCGACAAGGAAGCTGACCGATTCGCTGGTCAACGAGCATTTTCACCGGCGAGCCTCGGGGGAGACAGCGTGACGAAAGCAATTATGATGGGGTGGCTACAGTAACTGGGGCAGTGACGGACAAATCGAGGCCCGCAAAAGTACCTGCGCGAGCGCCAAAAATGGCCAGCCGAAAGCAGTAGTTGCTTTACGTCGAGAGAAAAAACTCGTGTGGGAGAAGTGATGCCAGCGACCGCACTGACCTTGAATTAAACAGGCAAAACGATCAGAAGTCAGGTAGATTCGCTGTCAACTTTGTGCTAAGAATAGCAATGGCCCATCCATCGAATTGCCTTGGGGCATCAAAACGGACTGCAAAAGCAGGAAGTTTTAGCTGACCTAAACGGGTGGTAAAACAACTTCTAATGATCCAGCTAATTGTTCCGACTCGACACAAGTGCCCAGTCAAAATAATCTAACGAAGTACACCTGTTTTTTCTTTCGTACGCAAATCCAAAATGCTTTTAAAAATCCGCAAGTCCAACAAAATTGGGGTAACGTGAATTCTCACATGTGACCAATTGTAGGGTCGCACGGCCCGCATGTGGCCAGAGGACCTCAGATTCCCCGTTGCTCTAAACTAAACCAACGTTTCTTAAACGTTTGTGTGTCACGGAGTCCTAGTACATCCCAGTAAAAATTACGGACCCCTTCCCTTCACAAGAAATGTTGCAATAAATATTCGAAATTAGGTTTTAGTCGTCGTAGTAGTAGCAATCATAATCGAGTAATGTTTGCAAAGCCTAATTAACCCCTTCGAAATGTCAAAGTGAAACCTATTAACCCTTTAACTCACATTCATGGACCTCTTGCGGGTTCGTGGGCCCCAGGTTCAGAACCCCTGCTCTAAATAAAAGAAACTTTACTCGGTTCCGGGAAAGTTGAAATAAACTCTCACGAGTTGGCGAGTGGTGGAAGCAATTGTTTGGTTGGTGACGATGTGAAAATCAAATGGCAGATCGTTTTTCTCATTCAAGATGTTTTAACTCCTGCTCATGCTTTTCGAGATTTAAACTTAAAACTTAGCCCGAAAAGATCACCACACGATCTGAACGACATGCAGCAATTGTTCCCGAATTGTTTGTCCATAGTTGTAAACCACAAAAATTGCGCAAGTAAATCGATCACAGTTTATTTAACATGGAAACTAGTTGCGCGTTTTCAAACGCGTTTTCTTGTTAGGAACGCCATAATCTCACCAGTGTTCAAGGTGTTTTGCCAGTCTGAAACGGTGTCTTAAACTTTCCAACGGTCTCTCAAAAGTAGAACCTCGCTTTTTAACCACCTCCAAAATACACGAAAACCTTGCTCTACGACCATCTCGATATTTACATAAAATAGTTGCAGTCTCTTGAAATATCTTAGCCGTCACCAATGCCAAAACTTAAAAAACGCTACATATCGCCGTTAAAATCATAAATAAAAACTAGTAATCACCTTTGATTGGCACATTTGTACTGGCGGTCTGACAGTAACTCACACAACAGCAGACACGAATAACGGTCGAAGTCATTTTCAGATAGGTCGACCACAGGGCATATTAAAGCGGGACTGCCACAGTCCCTCCGATGGCGGGTGGCCCGAAACAATAACGACCGAAGTCAAAAAAACGATGTTCAAGCTGGATTGTAGGTTTAAAGTGGAAAGAGCTCGTTTAGAGACGTGCAGTTATTATCTTTGTGTTACTTGTCGGTAGCGAACTAATCGAATATGCTGCTGTTTATTATAAATGTAAAGATGAACGTAGTCGTCGCCTTCTACTGGCATAGCAGACAGACTGAGACGTAAATACGATGGAGAACTCTTCATTTTTTGCTTGCTGTGTAAGTTTTTAACCGCAATAGATTATCTCCTCTGCTCGCAAATCTCCTCTGCTCGCAGTTTCACAACCAGACACAAATTTACAGAAACAACAGGATTTTCAACAACAATAAAAGCAACCGACGTGGAAGAAAACATAAAATGCGCAAATCAGCATATTATTAACCTTTATCTTCTGCATTTCCAGACAGAAATCACAATGCCAAGATAATGCTATGGAGTCAGCAACTCGCAGACGGGGACGCATCTGAACCAAGCACAAACCTAGTGTCTGCTATTTCAGACAGTGCTTGCAATTCAACCAAAGGCTGTTTTTCCACCGACAATCGTTGACACAAGGAAATGTTTACAAGTTGCGCTGCGTTCGAAACCCGCTGAGCTTCGACGTGAGGTTGCCATAGAAACGCAGCTAGCATACGAATCCTTTTTTCGCAAAGATCAGTTTTCGGGAAAGAGAACGTCTCGTATTCACGAAACGCCGCAAAAAATTCTGCCAAAGGGAACTTCAAAATTGTCACAAAAACCTCTGACTTTCTACCTTGCAGCTCCATTCCGACCGCTCATCATCTGCCAAGACGAAATTTCAGCCGCCTTGACCACAAAACAGTTCAAGTACAGTACAGCTGGGACACGCAACCTCAACGCTCCCTCAGTTGCAGACATTCGGTCGTGTACGGCACAACCGTGCATTCAGATTCATGTCTCTGATCTTCCCGATACGAGCTGGCTCTGGAAATATGCTGGAAACGTCGGCGCCTGACCTCAGCAGCAACTTCCGCGCACGTTTTCGACGAGGACACAGCTTCATGCCTACATGCAGCTGAATTCGCAACAGTGCAACTTCGGGCGCGCGTCTCGAGCCCTAAGGTCCATTCCTTGGAAAGCAAACGTAACCTGTTGTTCCGATGCAGAGAGAGGTCTGAGCGATGGCCGGGCGCGCACGTTTACGCCACTCCGTTGCGCAAAGGTCCCCGAGCAGCGGACAGCACGCTCAGCAGATCACGTCTCCCCGCTAAGCATAGACGCTTCGGAACCAGACGAGACGCGGCTCGAGAAAACGTCGCGGAAAACCCTTGCACTGGCGTTGGTCAGGCGTGAGCTGTCAGTGCGCTTTGCCCCGAAAATGGAGCAAGTGGCGAATTGACGCTTGAAATTATCGGTCGGTCGGTCAGCTGGGCAGTCATTTCTCTGTCACAGCGAAGCTCTTATCATTATGACTGTTATCGTAAATAAAAGCTCTAGGTGTGCTGCAAGCTTTCATCAGATTAATCAGCCGAATGGGCTCTGTTTTGTTCACTTCGCGATGATTGAAATTTGCACGTACCTGTATTCAAGCGACTGGTCTCCACAAGTGCGACACAAGTGGATCAGTCTGGAAATTTTGTCAATAGAAAATCGGTTTCACGCAACACTGTGCATTCTCTGTCCTGAAATCTTTTTTGAATAGAATCATCACAAACAACTTACGCTGCTACAAATATTCAATAAGCAAGCGTCATGATTCCGTTCTACCCCAGCTGGCATTAACAAACGAATCATCTGATTGTTGACAAAAGCTGTTGTTGGCGATATCGGGACTACCCGACTGATTGCAGCTAGTTTGCAAAAACGATTGCCGCAGCAGCACTTTTGCAATAATACACGGTGAGCGAACACTTGGCGATAATAGCTATCGTCAACAACGAAATCACAAAAATCAATTATTGCAGCAGATTTTACAACATCTTAAAGGTTACCGTGAACGCATTCAGTTGGTTCGTGACTGCTGTCATTCACTCGATGAGTTGGGGCAAAACGTCCTGCCGCCTGCAGCTTTCGCAAAACAAGCACGAACTCACCTTGGGTGCAGCGACAACTACCCACCGTAAACAACTGCCCGTAACGTGCGAAACGCCCACCCCCCTTGCTGCATGATGCTGCAGAGCAAAGCAGCTGTTCGTTTGCACGTTTGGATTTCTGACTCTTCGGCCAAATCAAACAGCAACCTCAAACATTCACCGACACGCTCTGGGCTTCCACGGGAGCGCGTGTTCGGTGCGATGATGGCCCAACCATCAAAGGACTGTGCCAACTACTTGTCAGCCTTGCGACGAAGCTTGATCCGAAAAAAAAGGGCAACCTTCACGGCCCCGCAACACGGACTGGTAAGTTCGCATCCGTTAACGCCGGACGTTCGGAGTGATGCGACAAAATTTCGCTGCAGCACAATTCAACCGCAAGAACGCGTCGCTTCCACCCTGCAGTTCACATTACGATGGGCTTAAAAACACGCCAAACAAGACAGAACTTCGCTTTTTCATTTCAACTGCGCTGTCTGCAGCCGGCTCCGGTCTTTAAATGTGAATCGTGCTCCCGACTCTTCTTTCCCTGCGACACAATAAGTTGGTCCTGAATCTTGAAGCACCTTTCAACTTTTCCGAAATTAGAACAAATTTAGTGTCGACACATCACAAAGACTTGAATTCACCACACGCGCGGGGAATCCCCAACGCTTTTGCGCTGGTGCAGCAAATCGTTCCATCGATTTAGTACGAGACTTTCAACGCGAACTGGCACAAGCGCAACTTACTAACGCCCGAAAACTTGCGCAGTTTTGAAAGTACAAATAACTCGCCACTGCTGAAAGACACAAGACGCTGCCAAGGGCCTGGGGCTCTTTATTCGCGGGGCGCCCAAAAATTCACTTTTTCCGACCGGTCGACAAACTGAGTCACGCGCGTCTCGCTTATTGCAATCATCCCGCTTTTCAGTGCGGGTCAAAGC
>JGI24158J21664_10001977_pt1 | contig 24144 bp, 12 predicted proteins | sample Ectturendosymbi3_FD_21664 | JGI IMG/M metagenome (IMG submission 21664) | reverse complement strand
CATATATTATTTTGGGTGACAGTACAATGATTCAAAATGTCAAAGTGAAGATGCAAAAACTGATAGGTTAGAAGAAAACATTTTGTAATGGTATTTGCAAAGCCAAATGTTGTAGAATTTCTAAATACATTTTGATTTGGAAATATTACACTACAGCTGCCCATTCTGTGAAGGTCTTTTTCAAAAATCTGCAGTTTTCTCTCAAATGTTTTGATATACCAGTATACCCTTTCTGCTGTCTAGCCTACACATTGTAGTTGTTTGTTAACGTGCATTGAAGTGTAGTGTAAAATCTATGAAAAACATGAGGTTGGCAAGCCATGCCATATCAATGAGCTATAGATATTCCTGCCTTTTTTCATTCATGAACCGCCTATTTCATCTAAGTAGGCTTAAAATCTTCCCAAGACTCATCCTTTGCTCAGCCACTAGACATATATTGTACATAAATAAAGTATTTATACTGTGCCTCTAAGCCTCCAATGCTTGAAAAGTTGGAACTGTCTTCAATTCAGAACATGTGCAATGATGTATTTTTCCATTTTTGTGATGTCTTTGAGGACATAGCCAAAATTTTTGCTGCTTTTTTGGTACCGAGAGCTTCTTGATGTACAGTAGAACTCGCCAATGATAACAACTTCTACTATAATGACAGTTCGCCTATAATGATGCTTTTTTGTTCTTCCTGGCAGAATTCCTTTTACGTGCATTTGAGTTTGGTTATAACGAATTTGGCTATGTCGTCACTTTGCCTACAGTGATGCTTTTTTTGTCTCAGAGCATATTTTGTTTGTTTATAATGACAGTTGTAAGTTTACTTTACAGTTTGAAGTATAAGCTTGGCTATGTGGAACCAACAAACAAATTTTTTATGACTGAATGGGAATGCAGTTAAGCAGTCTATTGTTAAGCTGTGATAAGCTTAACGTGAGAATGGCATCAAGGATGGGGTCATCAGTAGCAATTGAGGTCAATCATTGCAGGAGTTTTACTGTACAATATTAAGGATCGTTGTGACTGTAGTCAGTTTGATCGATAGCCTTGGTGGAGCAGTGTGCCAATTGTCACCTTAAAGAAGCACTATTTTTGGGAAAAGTATGACAGCATTGTTTTGTTTAATAGCGAAAATGGTATGAAACATTGCAAAACTTGCAGGAGATTTCAATACCCAAGCTGTTTTTTTTGGCTGAGACATTTCATTCATTTGTCTCAGTTTTNTTAAAACTCTTAGTAACAGTGTTCATTAGCCTTTATTTTTAGACNTTNTGACTGAAGTGACTTAATTTTATTTTAGTCATTTCAAAAGAATTTNGGTCTATGACTGAAAAATGGCTGAAAAAACAACAGATCCCAAGAACAACGTTGAGTAAAATTTTGTGAAATGAAAACAAAATCATTTCTCACTTTTTCTTATATCAAACTACAGTGCATCATGTGAAAACACAATACAATGAGTGACGATACTAATCGAAGAACACTTTTAACCCTTTCCAGGCTTTGGCATTGAAATAAACATCCATTTTAGGAAAGATTTGTTAGAGTTTGGATATAATGACAGGTCGCCTATAATGATTCTTTTTCTCTGGTCTCACGAAGTGATGTTCTAGGGCACTTTTACTGTATAATGCAATGGAATTAAATGACTTGATGATTTGTTTCTTTAACAAATAACTGCACATGACCGTAGTACGGTCTGTTGGACCCTACCATATAAGGTGCCCCATCACAAGTACAGTGTTCCCATGTGGTATTGACAGTATTGCATTTCAAAATGGTGTTCAAGACCTTTAAAAGTGTTGAATGTGGCCAAAATGTGCATTAGGTATTTAAAATGTATGGAAATTCTAAATGGATAAGAAATCTAAGTATCTGAGCAAAATTTTACTGAAGGCAAAGCACTTCATTATTTATGCAGTGTTAGGCAATGTGTAAAATTGAGTTTCATGATTAACAATTTTAAAAAATATAGAGAAGTAATGGTATTGAACTTTTTTTATTTAGCATTAAAAAGGTATTGAAAAAGTATGGAAAATGATTTTAAAAAATGTGTGGGAACTCTGCTAGTAACTGAAACCACGTTTTCTGGGTTGATGCCTTGTGACACAAAAGCTTCTCCATCACAGCATTATGGATAACTATACCTTGCGTTCTTTGAGGCAAACACACCAGCTTTACTGATTCTTCTCTCGTGATGTCACCAACAACATAACGCAAAATTACTGTTGGCCTTGTATGATGATATTCACCCAAGCACATGGAATAACATGCAGTATTTTGTAAGTGAGTAGTGAGCTGTTGACTAACATCACATGCCATATGCTGAACTTGATCTTTAACAGTATTTCTGCTGAGTGGTATCTCAGAGATTCGTTGAATAATTTTATCTTTGTTTGGTAAATCATGAAAACGGGAATTACTCCCAGACAACATGCTGTTTTGATAAGATCCCCATCAGAGAAGGGCTTACTATGTTTTGGTAGACACAGTGAAATTGGGAAACTGGGAGTTATCAGATATTGTTCTGGAATGATATTTGCAATTTAACAGATTAAGAATGATATTTCCTCAGTTTCACTTCAGGAAACTCTTTTTTCTCAGTTTCACTGGGTTTGGCAACACTTTTGTGGTTGGTGTTAAAATGTCACTTGATGTGTGACACACAGCACTTTCAGTACATAGCATACGTAATGCTTTCCAATTGTGTTCAATCATTCTGAGTAACTTTGTCCAAGCCTCTTGGAATGATCTTCCACTATCATTTTTCGCAACACTCATTTTTGGTGTTTAAAATTTGGAGTCCGCAAAAACACATAAATTGAAAAGATGAAGCACCCAGTTTAAAAAGCTATCCCTATGCAAAAATGGCTAAAACTTAGAAAATGGTATTCCCTGAATCAACAATCTATTGCAGTGATTCTCAAAAATTTTCCAATCACTTCTTAAAAGCATCTTGGCTAGATGCCAATGCCATCACCACATCCTGTGACAAGGAGTTCTGCAAGTTAATTACATGCTGAAAAATTGTGCTCACTGTGTACACGGTGGACAGTCGGTAGCAAACTGGAGACTGTACTAACCACTGCATTAGTTTAAAGATAGTCTTGTTTAGTCAGCAGATCTAAAACAATAAATTCTTACCTATTTACTTTACACTTTCACTTATCAAAAACATTGAACTTCAATGTTACTGTTCTATCCAATACGACTGTTTATAAACTTCACCTTGTTTGATCAGTTATTGTGATGTAAAAATGTCATCCTGGCTTGGCTTGTACACAGCTTACCTGGCGGTGATGTTACCAAAGCAGATAATTTCTAAAGTTACATGCTGGGTGAGTGGGTGTTCCTGGTGGAGCACTGGGAGAGTAAATAATCCTCTGTTCATTAGCAGTGTCTTTACAGGTGGCTGTCCCGATCTTGGGAGTAATGTGGCCCTCTGCCTTTTTTGGTGACAAAATCTGTACTAGAGTGACGGTGTGCGTGTTCACAGAAAGAGCTGTGAGTGCCACCTCTGACACATGTGCCATAGTTTTGCCACCACTGATTTAGGCATGCCTGATGTCTTTGATTGGCACTGCTGGAAGTTAAGATGTGGCATTCTCCATTGCTCCTTTTATGTATTGTTGTGCCTATAGGCCAAGTTTCTGAATTAGTTTGTCAGGGCATTGGCAGTATGCCAAGTCCTTGAGTTGCTTTATCTTGCTTTTGATGGTTTTAGTGTATTTGTTTGTGATCCCTTGAATCATAGTCAAAATTACGGTTGTAGATTTGTCTGTTGGTTTTGAAGTGGTTAGAGTATAGTTCTCGTATTCTAACTTTGCAGTTTCTTGAGGGTTTTTCACACTTCTTAATGGAGCACTGGTGGTAAATTGCATTGAAATAAAAGTTTTTGTTCTTCATTATATGAAAGCATTAATATAGTGTACAGCAAAATGTCTGCTCGTGGCCGTGGAAGAGGAAGAGGCCGTGGCAATGTTACATTCAATATGGAAGCTATTGGCTTTGGAAAAGGGGATGCCCTGCCTGCTCCTACACTTAAACCACCGCCTTTATATCCAGTAAGAGCAATGTCTGTCCATTGAAATTTTTGACAACTTTGTTGATGTTATTTACCGTATTTTGGTCAAACCTAGAATCTTAGCCGTTTTTTTGCAGTACCTTTGCATAGTAAAAAACATTTTAAGACAGCTTTGTCGACCTAAAATACATTGCTGGGCCAAAAGTCAAGTAACTGTCTTAACACTTTGAGAGCCGGGGTACGATATATTCCTACTTCAATTTCAGCCTAAAAACCAGCAATTGTGAGTTGCCTACCAATGCCCTAGCTCCTCCGCCGATTGTGCTAGAGAGCTGTTCAAGTGCTCAAACGAATCAGACAGTCTTTTAGATTGCACTCGAAAATAAATTTTTTGGTTGGGGGGGGTTGCGAATTTTTTGTGAGTGACGTCATAGTGAAGTAGTTTTTGGGCTATTTTGGCTCATGTTGCCTGGCCTAGGGCCCAACCGCTAGGCCAAAGTGTTTCGCTGAAGTTTTCATTGGAAACTAGTCTGAGTCCTTTGAGCCTTTGATCGACTTTCTAACGTTTCTGGTTCAAAAGTTATGATCTTAATTATCTAATTAACTAATTAGTCAAAAATTTCTACTAACTTAGATCATAACTTTTAACCCGAAACCCCAGCAGGTCATCCAAAGTATCAAAAGACTCGTATTGTAGCCTAGTTTCCAATAAAAACTTCAGCGAAATACTACCACCTAACGGTTGGCCAAAAAGTCCTCCACTTATGATGTCACTCACAAAAAACCCGCACCCCCAACCTAGAATTTTTTTTTCGAGTGCAAACTACAAGACTTGCCGCGTCTTTTGACACTTCGATCAGGTCCGTAACCCGTACAGGAGCGGAGATGTTCCTGCGCAAAGCCACGTGTGATTCAGCTGTCTTTTTGCGAACCGCTTGAATTAACCCGGACGTCAAAGTGTTAATAAGGGCTGCATACTGAATGACTTGTGCTGTTCTCAGCAAACTGCAGCTCAAGCTACTGAAAACATTTGAATCTTATCAGCAATGATAATGACTTTTTGGCACCTCTCATCACTCCATAACTGTGATGTCATAGGTGAGTTTAAAGTGCCCGTGGAACCACAAAATAGAAATCGGTTCAGTGCAAATGGAGCAAAACAGGTATAAATCATAAAACTAGAATGAGTTTTGCACCAAATTGGCCACATCGAAATCTGCCAGTTTGCAATTCAGAGTTGGTAGAATGGCACTGAGGACCACTGCATCCAAAATGTCAAATTTAGGATGATCAAAATAAGGACAGGTGGTAATTAATATTGTACATACACAACAAAATGATATAGAGGGTATGTATAATTGAAATGGAGGTTCATTAATGAGAGGTATAAAGTTGCCAATTTTAGAAATGACTGGTTATTGCTTTTAGAAAATGTAACTATACATGTCTGAAAAGAAAGACAAGTTAGTCACAGTGTCATTGTATGCTTCTATTGATCATACATTCATATGAGACATCATATTGGCACATTTGGCTAGAGATTAATTTTCAAGATTATTAAGCATAGGAATTAAACTGGGGGCAATGTCCATGAGCATTAACTCGGTTTGCCTCAAAAGCCTCAGATTACGGTAAGGGTGCTCCTCAACACTATAGAGCAAAGCATAGGATTTGTACTGTTAGTGTTAAGGAGACATTAAGCAAAAATCCTCCATAACCAGAACTCCTCAAACATGAAATGAACAGGGGCTATCATTCTTATTCTTCATCAAGCACATAATGTTACTGTAAATCGAAGGTGGTCCAGTACCATTTTAGTATGAATTCAACAGCAGTTTTTGAAGCTAGATTTGATGCTGAGTCAAAGTCAGCAGTTTGAAATGTATTTCTTTTTTAAGGAATCGTGACCCTACTAGAAATGGTAAACTAGTGAGCTTAGTGGCATATTTTATATACAGGAATATAGTTAGCTGTTTTTTAGGTTGTGATGTGATTTTTAGTTGTGTGTTTCAGCCTTTAAGACAACCCCCTTTACCATTGACCTCTGGTGATGATGTAACGTACCTACTGGCACTACAAAAAGAATATTTACAAACTATGCGAAGTTCTCCATTTTATGTTCAAGCTGAAGCAACTGATGATGGTATGGTGTAGTATATTTTGCATTAATAGCAACTTTTGCTTGTGTTTAATCATCTAATTTCAAAACATATTTGAACATGATAATATTTTTTAATTCTTGAGGTAAATAACAGATGCTTTGCAATGGGTTCTTTATTGCAACTATTGCAATTAAAAGCTCGAGGTTGGCTGCAAGCTTTCAAGGAATCAGCTAACTAAGCTCTGCTTCATTTTTTGCAATGATTCAAACTTGCACGTATCTGTATTCAAGTAACTAGTTTCTATGAAGGTAATTCCTTTGAATCCAACAGCAAAATTAAAAAAATTGGAATTTGATCACATTTACGCTTCCTCAGTCCTAAAATATGCAAGCAATGCTTATGGGTGAAATGTTAGAAGGTTGAAGTAAGACCAGAGGAAGCAAACAAACTCAAGACTACAATGAATAATTTAGAAAACAAGCTGAGACAAGTACAACACAGGAAAATATGTCTTTACCAAATAATTGCTTTCACTAGAACAGGGTGGCCAACCAGTCGGAGACCAAGAGCCATGTTTCTTACTGTGTTACCCAGGGTTGCGGAGTTGGAGGTAACATATCCGACTTGGCTTTCCAAAATTTCCGACTCCGACCTTCCCAAAATTTCCGACTCCCAACTCCTTAACATAAAGGGAATGAAATTTGGCTGTTAAAATCAATGGAAATTGTGGTACACAGCAAGAAATCTCCGTTTCAACAAAAGTTTCAAAAGAAATTGTACCATTTCAACAGGAATTCCAAATTTTGGAGTGTGTGTAAAAAATGATCCAACTGGACNTCTGGAGTTGGACAAAAACTCCGACTCCAACTCTCAGTGTTGTTAGGAATCCGACTCCACCCAAAAACCTCCGACTCCTTACGACTCTGACTGCGCAACCCTGGTGTTACTGCAAAGAGCCACATCATACACATGGGCACACATGAACGTCGCCCTATCTCCTCCTCACTCACACACATACCTTTGCTCAGGTGGATTTATGGTACATATCACACACCAACATGACAATGACAGAACTTTTCCAGAATGACAGAACTTTGGCCACCACTGCACTAGAACTTCAAAATTATCTGACGCCAAGTATCAAGCAACACAGCTGACCAGCATGCAACAATTGCAGTCAGTTTTATACAAATCTTGGCATTTGAATAGTGAAAATATTTGTGTGATGTATATTGTATACCTAACACTTTCACTCTCGGTGGATGTGGATCTATGTCTGAGGAACTTGTACCTCTGGAATCGTGTTGTGGCACACTGGTTGTAATGTTTTTCGGCTGGAAACGGTCTGAAAATGTGGTCCTAGACCAGGGTTTCTCAAACGGGCTGGAGCCCTCATCCCCTCTTGAGGGCCACAAGCAGAGGCTTTCACAAGACAGCTTACCCTAATCCATTGCTAGGCAGCGCTAGAAACCTGCTCTTTGAGCAGGTTTTGAGTAGCCATTCGATTGTCTCGTCATTCAGAACCGTCAGGACATGCACTCCAAAGGGGAGTCGATGGATTGGACAGTGAAGGACAACATGGTTAACAGTGTGTTCTTCTGCGCCACACTCTCAAGCCGCAGAAAGGGCCATACGCCATTTGTGTAGAGTGGAACCTCCGACACAAGTGCGGAGGAGTTTAAGCCAGACCCACGCTGTACCTGGCAGTGCCATTCCAGGAGGGTGGGTGTCGATGTCGGGGATGAAAGTACAGAGTCTCGTAGTGTTGTTCAACCACTCTGCATTCCATCGATGGCCCGCCCAGAGCCCCTACTTCTGTTGTTGTCATCAGATAAACTGATGAGTTGTTGTGCGGTGGGTACAAATGGGCGTCTCAATTTGAGATGGCTTGCATTCTCACCCGGTGGAGAGGTGAGCACTGAGTGCAGCAGATGTCCAGGTTATATGGCACAGTGGCAGCGGTGTAGCCAGCCCAAAAATTTGAGAGGGCCCAATATTTTGACTTTGGGCGAGAAACAGTATTTGGTTCAGGACACCACCTCTCGAAGCACTAAACAACAAGATATGGTAGAAAATTAAGGGGGGGNAAATATGACCCTTTTGNCTCTCTGTGGCTACGTCTATGCATGGCGGCCTACAGACTGTGTTTTTCCTTTGCAACAAAGCTCAGCAGGTTGAATGCCTGCAAGGCTAGAAGATTGTCTACTGGTGTAGGACGCAGGCATCCAGTCACAGTTTGCAAGGTGTTGTTGATGACAGGGTCAATGACGCTGGTGTGAGCTCTACGGCACCAGACATGAGTGCAGTACTCTGTTGTTGAATGGACCAGGGCTAAGGTGGCTAATCACATTGTTGTTTCCCAAGCACCCAAGCCCGAGTCAGCAACCACCTCAAAAGTGCAACGTGTGATCTCGGCTTTTTGTGAAGGGACTGGAGGTGTCGGTGATGCGTGTGCGCCCTGTTCAACATTACTGCAAAGCAGTGCTTCATAATTAGGTGAATGGTTCACCCCATGGTGAATAATATTTTTACAAGGGTGAATGAAAGAAAGGGGTGAATGAAAATTATGTTTCTAATTTTTATAATCCTCTGGTAACATGCATTTGTCTTTTTTTTTATCCTAAGCACATCAACAATCGTGAATAAAATAGCGAATTTCAAGTGTTTTGCTGTAGCTTTGTACCTTCAGCAGTCAGCAGCTTCAATACTTCAGAAAAAACGTACTGTTGTGCAATTAAACTGCGTCTATTAACTATGTAATGGGGATAAATTTTACCGAGAGATGCTCTGCTTTATTCAATCGAGTAGTAAAATCTCTGCTGTGATCTCTGCATGGGCATCCTGTAGGTCTACTCATGTGCAAAGATTATCTGCTAGAATGCTGGTACTTTCGAAAGTTTCATGCTCAATCTCCACTGAAAACCAGACACATGAACATTTATCAGAGGAGCTTTATCAGTTGAAGTGCAGGTTTAACCAATCGGTGTACAGTAGTAGTCTTTTTGTGATACTTGCTTGTTACCAGTTTGGTACTGATTCCAATTCCAACATCTAATTTTAATATTTTTAATTTTCATGATTTTAGTTTTTGCGTTAGATTCATGAGCCATATCACAAGGGTATTCGAACAACACAAAATGGTTAGTCATATAACGCAGTACAGAGCAAGTGTTAATTGAGAAGCACAGGCAACACAGGGAGACGACAAATACTGAAACAACACACCAGCTATAACTGTATTCACTCAACATCAAATAGTAGTCCAGCAGCAGAAAGAAAACTGAAGACGTTTTAACAACAAGTTGTGAAGTAATTGGCTAAAATTGTCGAATGGGGATGCCCACAGAAGCATTTAAATTGTTTTGGTCAACGTTTCAAATGATTTTGCAAGTCATTTTTTAGAAAAAACAAAAATCACGAAGCACCATGAAACACACAGAAAGTTTAGAATTTTAGATTGCTACGCATAGGCAATGCTGGGGAAAAAACAGCAAGACAACGCAACAACAACCACTGCAATTGTTATGTGTGTTTATATCTCAGGTAAGAGTGTACCTGCAGAATGTCTATGAAATACATACAAAAACACCTTGTTTTGATGAAAGTAAATGTAAATATGTAGATGAAATCGATCAGAACATAAAGTGTCATCAGATTCACAGTGTAAAGAATCAGGTTTTAAAAGGAAGGTTAGTGTCACGAATAAGTTAGGTTAAAAAATGAAAAGGTGGAAGTGGGATGATGATTATATCAAGTAGGCCTACGGGCATGGGTGGCCAAAAGGACGGGGAAAAGCTTAGACTTCAAAAGCTTGATTGACCTGAAAACTTTTGGTACAACTTCCGGAATTGGGGAGGGCAATTGGCCCCATTGCGCCCCCTGGCTACGCGCCTGGACATAGCCTACTGTGATTATTGTCTCATCGGCTGTACATTCACAATAGGGTGAATGGGAATGCAGCAATCCATGGCAGGGGTGAATGAAATTGAAAAAGGTTAAGAAGCACTGCTCTAAGGTATTTGGGCTCAGAGCAGAAGAGCAGGGTTTCCTTGTTAAAATTGACTTCAGCACACGTTTACCTTTCTTGTTGAGATGGAAGACTGTCGACACCATTTTTGTAGTGCTGAGCTTTAATATCCACGTCTGTAGATATTTATCTACAGTCGCCCTGTCTTTGCTTAGGGACGGCAAGCAGTGGAAGAGGTCCTATCAGCATGCATGATTGCTAGATCGTCGGCGTATGTCCACTTTCTGGAGACAGTGGTTGGCAAGTCAGAAGTGTAGATGTTGAATGTAGGGGCGCCAAGACTGATCCCTGTGGGACGCTATTCTTGAGGCATTGTAACCTGCTTTGTTTGTTAACGTAGTAAGGGTAAAGCTGCAAGTACCAATCACCTCCCTGACCAAGCGGAGCATGTGCCTGTCAGGTAGTAATTGCAGTAACATGCAGGTGAGGCCACGATGCAATACAGTGTCGCTGACTGCTGTGAGATTGGCAAACACAACTCCGGCCTTAGTTGAAAAGCTGTCCTCGGTGTCTTGCGCCAGCAAGGTGACCTGATCTACGGTCGACCTCCCCGTGTCCAAAGCCTGCCTGTTTAAGTGTTGCTAATGGTGTAGAAAGTTTCGGTGTTAATTACTACACAACATAAGGTAATTGTTGATGGGCTTAGATTAAGGACGCACAACTTTTTGTTATAGCCAGCTGTGTTACGTTTATTTTTATGAATTGCAGCTGCCAGCAAGTTTTTACATTGTTTCTGCTCTGCTTCAGCATGCTGAGCCTTGTCTTCTTCCACACGTCTGCTTGGCCGCCCATCTGCTAAGTATCTTCCTACAGTATACCAATTCTCCCAACCAGGAGTCCTCACATGCATCGGTGCAATTTGGTGGGGGACACAGGGGACGTGTCCCCCCACTGTTTTAGCCGGGGGACATAATATGCCATGTCCCCCCACATTATTCTCTTAGAGTTTGTATTTTGAGAGGTTTCAAAACTGAATGGGCGTTTGTCACGTTTTGTGTGAAGAGTCTTTCATGTTCGATGTTACACGTAGCCATGGTGATGTTGAAACAAAGTTTGGAGTGGTATCACTGATTCTGATATTTTTATAAATTTTTACTTCATTTTAGCATTTTTCAAGTTTCTAGAAATCGTAAAAGATTGTTAGCTGCCTTTGCCCAACATTTATCCAGTGTGGTTTACTGTAAGAAAGGTCACTGTCTTGAAACAGTAACGTTTAACGGCTGCACACGTGAGAGATATCACAAATATTTGTGCAAACCACAGTACAGCTGTGATTTTCTTCGTGCAAAAACGTTGGCTAACTGGCTTTACTGTAACGTTGTAAATCGTTGGTTGCTGATTGTCAGAAACAGACAGCGTAGAATTTCGAGATGCAAATGTATAATGTTAGAAAGTTACATTTTCAAGCAAACCTCTGCGAAGTTTTTGCCGAATACAAACAGCAGCACTATTGTTGAGACTTAGTTTTAGGATGGGCAGTTTTGCAAAAGACTGTCTTCAACCATTAGTAAACAGGATTTCCATCAAAACTTTAGAGAAGCATTGACCTAGCTGTAAATTGTCCTATAGCTCAAAACTTAATGACTTGACTAGGAATTAAAGATAGGTTATACATTTAGCCTAATTTCTTGTATGTCACATCAAGGGTTAGTCAAAATTCAAGAGATATTTATACCCACAATGCAGCAATGTTTTCATCCAAGTGCAAAACATTTGCTTCACAGGTAGGCTATGCATGGGTGGCGGAACTATTTTCAAAGTAGGGGGGACAAGTGCATGTCAAAAAAAACTAGAAGATTTTTGTGATTTGAATTGGTAACTGTGACGTCACAAGCATGGAAATATAACATCATTAACTTTTGTCAGCATGTTTAAGCAATTTTATTGAATATTGAATAAGTCGCCAACGCCCCTTATCTACACAACAACACCCTATCTATCATACACTACACTGACTTGAGCACATAACAGTAACTAGTTGTTCTTAGTCTTACACAAAAACAATTTACTTTAACAATGGACCCAATACGAATTGTGTTATTTAAACTTATTTAGGCAAAATTGTAAATTTATTAGTGGGAGGGCTAGGACCTCCCAGAAAAAAGTGGGGGAGCCTAGACCCATGCGGCCCCCTAGGTTCCACCACATATGAGCCTACGTGACACCTAGTTTTGCTGGACATGCTTTCCGTGTTATTTCAGGTGAAACGTAGTTCTGTTGCCAATTCACTGTTGTTCATTTTGATTTCTGTTTGATCTCATATATATTTTTTGTCGTCGTGTCGTTGTGCATGTATAACTCTAGAATAAAACTTCTGACATCGCTTTTGCCTCTAAAATTTCATGTTAAACCTGAAAAATTTGATTGTGAAAAGACTGTGCTGAGTGGCATAACTGACAGAAGTCACAAGGCAACAGTCACCAGCAGACCCGTAACCAGCTTGGGACACCAGGGGGGTGAAGAATTTTCTGTGAGAGGCCCAAATTTTACATCAATATCATGTGCGAAAACAATGATTATGCATACAATATGTCCATGACATTTTTTCAGGGGAGAAAGTTTTTCCAGGGGGGCGAAGCCCTCTCGTAGTTACGGGCCTGGTCACCAGATGATTAGTTATGCAGAAATCATATTGTAGGCTAAATTGGTATATGGGTATGTATTCAGAAAGACTTCTGGTTCGTTTTCTTTTGGATATCTTCAAATCTTCTCCAGTTGGCTTTGATAATTTTGCTTGGGAGTTTGATTGATGTTGGTAAAGGCTATTAGACAAACGATGTTTGGACAATAGAAAGGGTACCCAACAGCATGCAGGGGCTGACAAGGGGAGATTGGAAGGATACATCCTCCACCCATCAGCAGTAAAAATAAATAGTAAATCATTTTGTGAAGTAGGCTACGCTAATTTTGGCCAAACATTTTTTGCTACTGTAAGAGGATATCAATTGAGATTTGGCTAGAGGTGGGGCTGCATGCATGATGCCCAGTAGCTGAAGATTAGTAGCATTTTTGAAGAGCAGAAATGTGCAAGAAAAATATTTAGGTACAATATACATGTCGTGCCTTGCAATTTATCGTCTTTTTAACGTTGAGCAACTTAACAAGACATCAAATCGCGCTGTAACCCACTCTTATAAAATGCATGAAAATCGATGTGTTCTCCTAAAGATTGATATGCACGTGCGACCAATGCGATTCACCGTTTTGTGCACTCCAACTGACAGCTCTGATAAAACCCAAGTAATGTGTTCTACTATATTGCTGTGCTCGTTTGATCATAGTCTGATAGTAGCGCAACCAAGCTGAACTGCAATACCATGTCCAACGACAAAATTAAGTTCATTAATTTCTAAATCATTTGTAGGGATAAAGCAAAGCGTGATTAGTATTGCTTTGAAAAACAAGATTGGGAATCTGTATTTACAAATTTGCGCCAGTGCTCACAGGCACATCCCAGGGGATACGACACATTACAAAGGGTGCGAGAAGCGTCCGTCTTAGGACAGGAAATTGGTCTATTTAATGCTGTCCTGTGTATTTTGTTCTCTTTTGCAACGGAATACAGAAAAAAAGGCAAGGTTCATTCAAACGTATGTGTCTCATGATATTAATTGTTCACATAAACATTGACTACAATTCATTCTTACTTATGAGCTTGTAGTAGCTTTTACTTTCGTTGTAATTTGGAAGAAATTCTGGAACGACAATTGATTACAGTATCTGCAAAACAGGCTTTTGCAACATTTTTTCCAATCGAGAATGCTCTCGCGGGCCGTAAGAAAAACTCCGAAGGACCGCATGCAACCCGCGTGCCGTGTATTGTCCAGGCCTGATATACGACATACAACATTTCATCATGATTATTTTCTGAAGAGTATATCTGTGTCCTTTCTTGTTCATATTTTTCCTTTACACATAAAAATTTTAAATTTCTTCTAAACATTTCAAAGCTCGTTTTGATTATAAATTGCAGGCTTGTGAGGTCAGAAAAATTTTTAAGGGTTCGGAAGTTTTAAAGTTTTGAAACTGCTGCAGTAGACAAGGAGGTTTTGTTAATGCAAAGCCGCCATAACTTATATTTTAAATTACATGTGCACGGCTGCAAGGTACGTACCAGAATATACTTCACTTTTTTCTCTAGCAAGAAAGTGCCGTGCTGATCCTTTTCTTCTTGTTAACATGCTCTGGAAAATCCAAGCCTTGCTATTGTTGCGCAACATGGTAAGCGTCCGAGAGAGTCGTTTTCTCTTCTTTTATCCCAACTTCATCCGTGGAGTGTTCGTTTTTCATCTTGGCGTATTGATCGGCAGTAGAGACCTGCGCGGATTGAAATTTTTTGTCCGCTCCCGCCCCGCACTCGCAGGAATTTGAATAATCTTACCCGCAGACTTCTAACCTGTCCCGCACACCCTCCCAACCCGCCCTGCATAGTTTTCAACCCAAACCTGTACCTGTCAGTGCGTCTGAAAACCACTACAACCTCATGGAATGTGTTTCCTCGCCGGAGGCAATTTATTCAGTGATTCATTTCAAAGCCAACGGTAGGTCTTGAAAAACACTAAGGTAAGAAGTGAAACCCAGTCAAACTTCAGGTCTTCTTTCTCAGAGCACTGTTGAAAAAAAGTATGTTGTTCACTGAGNAACTCTTTAAAATTTGCTCATCTACCTTTCGCGACATGGTCATCGATATTAAACCAGAACCGTCGCCAGAAAGTCTTCAATAGGGGGATTTAACATTCTAAAAATTGACCAAACTCCTGATTTATATTGTTTCATATTTCATTTTGGGGGGGCTTCGATCTTACCTTTGTTTGGGGAGGTTAAGCCCACCAAAGCCTCCCCGTGGCGGCGGGACAGTACTAAATACTAGGTCATTAGCAGCGCTGGTTGCCATTTAGCAGAACGTACATCCTGCAAGACCACTGAGACCTGGAAACTCCAATTTGTGGTCTGGCCATAACTGGAGAATATCTTGCACCAGCTATGTCATCAAACCCGAGACCCGCCTGCAGTCCAGTAAGCTTTTCATTATTGTGTATCTACAATACGACGACAGCCTGACTTTAATTTTATGATCTCAAATTCGGCATTTTCGATGCAATAGTCTTTGGTGACTGTTTATCATGTTCCACGCACTGGTAGATTTCCACGTATCCAATGTCACCTCAGTGCAAAACTGATTTCTAGTTTTCTGATTTTTACTCGTGTATTCCTCTGCTCTTAATTGATTTCTGACTACCCTTGTTCTTTCATTAGCACCAAATTTGCATATGGCATCACAGTTTGGGAGTGATTAGAACAGCTATGTCCAACCCAAATGGCTTACTGAGCCAAAAAGTATGTCACTATCTTAACCAGGGCCGCACATTGAATAACATTTAGAGGGCCGCACATTAAATGGCTTACTTTGATCTTAGCAAATTAAATTTAGCTAAAGCTAATGTACTGAAAGAGTTCGAATCCTAACTGCAATGGTAACAGAGGTGATAAAGTGGCACTGAGGACCACCTGCAACAAAAAATGTCAAATTCAAGATTATTAAAATAAGGACAAGTTGTCAGCAATGCGGGGTACTTTTAGTGCAGCGAAAGCCTAAACTGGGCCGCACAAAACCGTCGAATGGGCCGTGGGTTAGACATAGCTGGATTAGAACTACCACACAGTCGTTACCATTTGCGGTTTGTATTCAAATGCTCTCAGTAGCTTTATACAGTACTAAATTTTGGTTTGCTAAGATGAAAGTAAGCCATACAATGTGTGGCCCTCACAAACATAGTGGCATAATTTTTGGCCCGGCAAGGCATTTTGGTTGGCATAGTTGCCCTACTCTGCACCATTGTACCACAAGTTATGTGTAGTATTAATTCTTTTGCTCATGTCACTTTCACACGTATTGAGTAAACATTCAGTAACCCGCACAAAGAATTTCCTGTCCCGCGCTCGCCCCGCACCAAGTTCAACCCGCGCCTGCTCCTCACTCGCACGCATAACTCTGCGGGTTCACGCACCCGCCCCACAAACACGGGTACCCGAAACCCGTCCCACGTAGGACTCTAATAGGTAAGTTTTATTTTGGAGTGAACAGTTTTTATCTCCTGAACAGGATTTTGTTGCAAAGAGGTATTTAGTGTTCTAGACGTTTTACATTTTGTTCAGTTCGACAAAGGTGGCACGGGCCTTGGTGTTGAAATTGGAATGCTTCTCCAATTCACATTCAAAAGCTTTTGTTACAGTGTCTCTGCACAGGCGTGGCTGAAGTACTTCCACATCTGCCACCACAATGTAAAACACTGGTTTTTGCTTTCCAGTTTCTCGAGTTTTGGTTAGGCGGTCTTTCCAATTGGGCAGGTCCCCAATGGATTGACAGCTATCTTGACAAAACTCACCTGAGCTGTTTTTGCAAAAGTCTGCACTAATGCGGAAAGTTTCGTTTAATAATTCTAGAAATGTAGTAATGCGTGAGGTGCCGATGTTCCAAGCACGTTGCAGCAAGCGCACCGGTATGTCTTTGGTGTCCACGTTCATTAAATTCTCCAGGCTTAACTTGTGTGTCTTGAAAAGCGGGTAAGCCCAAGCCGCTGTATTGCAACGAAAGAACTTTGCTTATGCACCGCTGACCTTGCGGTACGCGTTGCTTTTGCATTTCATTCCAGTCACGTGTATCTGCAATTCATCATTCACTAAACCCACAGCATGAAGTTTGCGACCACAGAATGTTCTCGTGATGCTTGATTCTTGACTAAGTTTCCGCATTGTTGGCATTATACCAAAAGTTGGCTCCTAACTATCTGTTGGCCAGTTACCCGTTTGGAGTGAGTGCATTTGGAACAAAGGCAATCTCGGGAATGTTGCAGAACCGTGTTAGAAATCGAGCGAGAATTCATTCACTGGGTTTTGCTGACAATCAAAACAGCTATTTTCCAAACGTTTAACGTGATTTTATTTGAATTTATTGTTTGTAAGGATAGGCTATTTGAATTTTTTGTAGAGTTCATCTTCTTGCTACGCATTTTTTGCGCTCGATGATAATTATCTTGTGCTGAATTTGCCTTGGTGGTGGGATTTTGCTTTTAATATTACACTGATATGTATGTGAAACATTGATGTAGTAGGAAGTCTTCCCTCTAAGAAAATTTTACACAGAAATGATGTTTATTTTAGCGAGCGTGAATATTCTAAAACTGAGTTACCAGAGTTCTAAATGAGTTGCAGACTTCGTGAATTATTAGAATAAGTGTAAAATCCTGTCAAAATATGAACATAGTATACGTTTAAATCAAATATCTTATTGTTTTCGTACTTTTCAATGTTTTAGAATGTTGCATGTGCGAGAGAATGAGATTTCAATGCACAAATTGTCCGGTGGTACTGCGCGGTTGTGCACCTTAGAGCGAACATTGGTAGTAGGTATGCGTTTATGATTTCGTTTATTTTATTTTACAAGATGTTGAGAGATATTCAGACAAATATCGAGCTGTTCGGACGACTGATAGTACTATTGCGTGGAAGCCAGACTGGAAAAGACTACCTAAAGAGTTAAAAATTGCTGTGAGGTATATTGTGTGTGCTTGTTGAAAGATCACTATTTCTAGTGACAGTGTGCAGCAAAAATATCTGTTATGATGCCACTAAAAGGACTGCGTGTTTGCGTGTAATGCGCCGTGCATTTGAGGTACCATTTCCATAATACTTCCTGTAAAAATAATTTTTTAAGTAGAGGAAATTTTAAGTATAGAATGGTGTTAAAGGAAAAATATAATTTAAGTTTTGTCTTCAAAAAAGCTGTTTCATGGGTAGTATTAAGGATGCTCATTTCGTGAGCTATTGACATGTTATGTTGGCAATTCAATATTGAGGTCGAGATCTTTGAAATGCATGAATTCAAAGCTATTTCACCAACTCGGAGTCGGAAGATTATTTTCCTAATATCGTAGTGAAATTGCAAGCATCTTTTTTGTTTAACCTTGCGAGACAAGCCAGCACATTAATTTATGCATTTTCTGTTAGACAAGAGGGATCATGTGTAGCCGACAATCTCTGTACAGAGTAGAAAACTGTCAGCGTCCTTGTCAAAAACTTCAGGATGCACTCGTGTCGTAATAGAAGCGGTTTTTAAGCAGTATGACGTGACGATGTCGACCCTGTGATGTTATTTGAACCCGTGAAAAATCTAAATATAAATTAGTCCGTTTCTGTATTTTCACCATTGTTGTAAATCACGGATTTATCAAACTACCAAAAAGTTTAGTCGTTTTTGCAAAAAATATCGTTGGTGATAGTAACTTTACCTAGCTGGGTTTAGGGGGCACAATCTTACGATGTATGCCTGCTGTTATACAATCACGGCATGTAGATAGCAAACTCTGCTAAGTTGGAAGCTGTTGTTTTCTTCGTAAATAGTTGCAAATGGTTGGCCTCCTTTTTTACACACGCCTTTCTTGTCCAGAAAGAAGCGAAAAGGTGGGGTAGTTTCTGCACCTAACTTACCAAAAGCGAAATTTAAGATCAAGAAGGGTGAGTACTTTTTGTTTGCCTTGTCATACCTACGTTACGTAAAGTTTTCTGTTCAAAAATATTGAAGTTTTCGCATTCTCTACGCTTTACCACAAACGCATGCATATACTGCACGTGGTTCTAATGAGCGAGTAGTAATTCGTCCACTGAAAATGATTCAATGAAGACATACAGTACGTTTTAAGTAGGAGGGTACAAAGGATTGGGCTTCATTAATGCAATCGATTTTCAATTGCAATTTACACGTTTGCAAAATTGTTCAGTTTACGGTATTAATTATAATTACTTCGCAGAAATTGAAATACTGTAATGGCAATTACTTGAATTCAGAGTACATTTAACAGGGTTCCCACGCGGTATTGAATTAAATCGGTTTTTAAGACCTTGGAAAAGTGTTGAATTTGGCCAAAATACGCATAAAGTATTGAAAAAGCACGGAAATTCTCCGGGGGCCACGAGAAGAGGCCTTTATTAAATAGCTCTGCCGTGATATTGCAAAACCCAAAACAAGGATAGATATTTTTATTGATGAGCAGGGGGCCTCCAGTGTTGAGAGTCTTTGGAAGAGGGCTACAAATTATGAAAGTTTGAGAAGCACTGGACTAACATATGTGATTGGAAATCATTTCGACGTTTCTTAGATGAACATTATGTGACATTTGCAATTAATTAGAAGCTGAAAATACTGTAAATATAGTACTACTTCTATCAGTTCGAAAACTACAGTAAAGAAAAGTTAAAAAAGGTCTGCATTAGTGTTTCTTTTGTTATATTGTTAGTTTGTGTAGACGATGGATGGCAGTAAAATTGTGGTGGTGGTCTTGGTGCAACTTTTTTCGCAAAGTTCCAGATTTGTCATTGCTGTTGCCAAACACGGTTGCTGGTTTAAAGTCTCCCCTGCTGCTGGTGTAATGTGTAGTGCTTGTGCCCCACGTGGACTTTTTGAAAAATCAGTGCGGGCCTAAGGGAGAAATACACATAGGTAAAAGCACAAAATAGAGGTAGGCTGCAGTCGAAACATGCTTCAGTGCAGTGAAGGTATTTGCAATAGATTGCAATAACCCTGGTCGTTGAAAATTCAATCCAAATGTTTGTCAGGATTGCTGCTGCAGGCAGGACTGGAAGGTTGGAAACACAAACGCATATTACAACAAAAAGTAGGCAACTAATGGAGACTTAAAAACACTTTGCTTTCAATAGCGCCAGGGTCTTCAAACGACACAGTATCTGTTGTCATGATTGCTGGCACAGTCAACCAGGGTTGTGGAGCCAGAACTCAAGCTTCAGGCTCCGGCTACAGGCGCCTAAATTTTTTTACTCGGGCTCCAATATCTAGAAGTTTTTTACTCCAGAACAAGTTGGTCCATTAAAAGCTAATAATAATGGAATTATTTGTATAACTCGCTTGCCTCACAAACACTGTATATGGAACCGGAACCGAAATTTCAGGCTCCGACTCCGGCATCTAAAAGTTTTTGGCTTCGGCTCCAGAGCCCTGCAGTAAAACAACTATTCGTCAGGGCCAACAAGCTTCAGCGCTATTTATGCATGAGTTTTAAAGGTAAATGCTTTGGAGCTAAAATTGTTCTGATTTGCCTAAATCTGTTCCCATTTAGTTGAAGCTTTTCCGAAGTCTTCGCACATCCAACGTGGTTGCCTTGACAAATTTCCTGGAAAAATAGCGTGGGTTTAAATCTGTTCGAATTTAGTAGTTTGTCATGCTAAATGCGTTCGATGTATATTTTTTTAAATACGAACGGCGTGCTGTTGTCGTGAACGTCTCTGTTCTGTGTTTCGTTGTTGACTAAATGCTAACTGTAGATTTTGACTGGATCTAGACGATACAGAAATTAAGAAGAAACTTGATGATTTGGAAAGACGTGATGGCGAAGGCGAAGAAGCGAAAAGCGATAAGGTATTTCTGGTGATTCGGAATATGTAAGTGGTTTCCTGTAGTAGATTTTGTACCTGCTGCTGATTAGCCTTTGAACCCACGCCTTTGACTGTATTCTAGATATTTGGATCGCCACCGGACTTTCAGCTTAACTGCAGAAACCACTTGTGCTTAATAAAAGATATAAATTAGTTATTCCGCTTATCTTCAAACTTTAATGTATTCAGGATGGTACTGAGTCAGAGGCGGAGGATGAAGATGACATTGTTGAAGACGATGAAGATAATGAGGAAGAAAATGATTATTTAACTTCCTACTTCGATAATGGAGAATCATATTTGGATGAAGAAGACGACAACTTAGATGAAAAAGATGGCGGAATATATTAAAATACGCCGAATCGCGTTGGTCCTGGGTAATTCGGAGTTGCATGTTGGGGGGAGAAGACCGGTTGCTGGCTGAGTGCCGTGTGGTGAAGTTCTGGCTGGCATCGTAAACCAAATGCGAGTTTCGCCCAAGTTTTTCAACCCGAAGCGCAAATCTTACCAGTCATTCAAAGATCAACACGGATCTGAACATCGTGTAAATGATTGCAAAGAAACTGAATAAAATATTACGAAAAACTCGAACCGAATGTGTGGGAGACCATGTCGCCGCGCAGGCAATTTTCTAAGAAATTAGTGAAACGCGTTGGAGCCATTTCCTTGAAGTTTCAGCCACATCTACTGAGCATGTGGTGTTTAAGACAAGCACGCTGCAAAACGGATGAATCTGAGGAAAAGTGGTTAGTAAATACTTACCACGATTGGTCTTGCAACGATGGATTCTTGAACTCAGGTAGATCTACGTGTACGTGTCGATTTCGGCAGGGCATGTAGTTTGCCGAGGATCTGATGGTGAACACTCCTATGGAGCGTGAGTAAACTTCCCAATTAACTTGCATCAAACAGCGTCCATATGTCTAAGGTAATGGTGGGTTCATTTGAGTCATGCCAACGTGCCGAACACGCGTATACAAAGGACAAGCTCCGGTCTGGAGTTGTAAGGCATGTAATAAAGTTTGCAGAAATTGCACTGCATTTAGAATGTTGTTTAGTGTTATGCGTTGCATTCTTAGCTTTTGTGAAAAGGGCTGTTAATAAAAGCCCGAAAAGTCTGGATGGAGTGCTCCGTTGTCTCAGGCGGAATGTGAACCGATCGCAACACATTATTTTTATGAGATGGCAGCTGCTGAGGTAGATATATTACAGATCACTGTTAATTGTCCAACGCAAGAGCTTAATGTCGCAAGAGGCTGTTCATTCTTTGGGAACTGCTGCATCGCTTGGATTTTCGGCGCCGAATACCACTGATTTCACTATTCGCGATGTTACTTCGTGATATTTTACTTTCGTAAGTGGTTTGTGGTATTATGCAGTACGGTTAAGTTGTGTATAGAGTTTAATTGGCGTGAACATTCCAACAACCACTGCTTACAAGCGCCGTTTCGGTGAGTTGTTATTAAAAACAGCAATTTTCGATATTGCCATCCAGAGATTTGTGTTTTGTTCCTGATTGTTGGTAGGTAATGGTGGATACAAAAGAGTGATTTTAATAAGTTGAGTTTCGTACCTTTAAGTTGATTTTGGTATTCATGGTTTTATTTTGAGACAAAAAACGAAACTCTGCATTTGTTCGTGAAAACATGCATGGAAAAAGTTTTTGGGCAGTGCTGACCTGATTGCCTTGCTGTCAAAATAATAAGCTGATCAAAGTTCAAACGAACTTCTGTTTTATTTTTTGTTGTCAAAAATACCAAACAAAACGTTCTGCTTTCAAATCGATGTGCGATGTTATTATTTGCAAATAGCACATATTTTGCGCTCATGACAAAGTTGCTCAGTGCTCATCATGGTTCGTGAAGTTGGTTGAAGTCGAACTGTGGTCATACAGCACAAATGCCTTCGCACAGGCCCAAGTGAGTCAGGGCGATGCTCGTCCATGCGGTATGTGCTTTGGAAAACTGTCAGATGGCAATGCATGGCAAACGGTTTAATATGAAGCTCTGAGATCAAGCAGTGATTCATATCCAGGAAATCGGACATACACGAACAGTGTTGCTTCAGATCTGCTGCTTCGCGTCGTCATCGCATCACGGTTCACTTGTTGCGCCTCAAGGAACGTCATCGACGCCGTATCGTCATGTTCCTAGCATAAAATACAGGTCAGGTCGGTTTCGAAAACGGATGGTTTTTATTTGACGTGAGTTGGTACTGCCCTAAAAATTGCATGATCTTGATAAGCAACAAACTAATAATGCATCACTGATAAAGCTTTTCCCGCAGGCATGAGACCACATAGTTTCATTGACTATGTAATCCCTGTGACACGCTTTTTTACGGTACTACAGTATATTAATCTGGCCAGTAACGTACAGCACAGGAGCTCGAGATTCATTGACAACGCTGATGCGTTTGACGTTACTTGGATATTGATTGGTGATTGACAGTGGTGGACTTAGGGTTGGGGGGCCCGGGGCAAGGCTGAAAAGGGAGTTCCTTGACGACGTCATTATACCCAGCAAACCGTGATAATACCTTTTGGTCAAGCCTAGGAAGGCCACCCAAGAATACATGTTTGACACTACGGCATGACTGACAACAGAAAATACTAAGGGTATTCATGATACACAACTTTAAAGATACTGAAAGTTGGGAAGACAAAGCTAGCAACACATCTAAGTTTAAGTGATAGCAAGTTGACATCACTCCCATTTCTCTAAATTGCGCCCCATTTCTCCGCATTCGCCATCAGGAGACTAGAAAGTTTATACCGAAAAATGCTTGGTTTCCTGAATTTGTTCACAGCCATGTCCTGAAAATACTCCATGAAACAACAGGCAACAACCCAGCGGATTCAAAACAAATTTGTTTTGAACTTCTTCCTTTTAATTACATTCAAGAACATGCAGTATTAAACAAAGAATAGACTGCAATTTACAACAGACTTCAAAAATGTAAATTAAGCTTGATACTGATCAATGGAGTCCAAAACAGATCTATCTTTGAATACAACAAAACTCTTGGACGTTCATATGCACTACAATTGCTCTTGAAGCAGGTGCCCCTTTTTCATTGTCGTCCACACTACATTATAAGAAGCTTCGTTCTCTCACATTGAAAAAATCACGATTTGGTATTGTTGCGATCGGAAATCCCGAGCGGCATGTGCGCAAAGCTTCGCACCGTGGCAGAAGCAACAATAGAGATCATCCGACGAGATAACTCTCGTCGTCACCGTTAGCAAGCACAATCAACTGTTCACCAGGTTCACAAGCATTATTAGAGGTCACTCACAAAGATCACTCCATCAGGATCACTCTGTTATTGCTTGTTTGCGCCACACACATATTTTTGTTCTTCGCGCACATCCCGTTCGTGGTGAATCACACAATCAACGCAACACCACCGGAGAGGTTGCAACAGTATACATTTTTGTTTTTACTCGATAGGGTCTTTTCAGAACTTTTTGGAACAAGTTTTAACCCACAATTTAAGATATCGAGGATGGTTAGGTTTTCTTTGGCCAGTGGCGTGCAGAGGGGGGGGGG
>JGI24158J21664_10001976_pt1 | contig 24151 bp, 12 predicted proteins | sample Ectturendosymbi3_FD_21664 | JGI IMG/M metagenome (IMG submission 21664) | reverse complement strand
TGCTCTTATTTGCAGTAAAATACAAGTTTATGACGTTATGGTTGAATACAACAATTAATTCCTCTGCTCTATCTGGACTCCTCCATATAATCAAGCACCTTATAAATCTTTAATAAACTGCGGACTTTCCGCGTTCTCTCAATGGGGAGTCGGGTCGATCTTCGCACCTCGTGTATAAATTCGATAAACAAATTGCGAGGTGCGACAATTCTCAGATAAAGATCCTTTAATTTGTTTGAATTCCCACACATACTAGCTGCTTAAACATCAACAGCGAAACTGCAAGTGACGTATTAGCCGCACAAAACGCTTCTAAGGGATAGAAAGAGTTGACGAATTGAGCGAATTGACGAATTATTAGACGATGGCGAATTAGACGAAAAGAAATGTACACAAAAGATAGGAATACTGCCGGGACTGACGAAAAAGTGACGAATTAAGCGAATTGACGAATTAGATGTTGACGAATTAGACGAGTTCTACTGTATATTACGTTTGATAAATGTTTCTACAACTGTGACATGGTGGTTGAAAATTATTTGTACATTACATTTCTAATTCATAAAAGAACTGTGTGCATTCCACGTCCATGCATAATGAAGCAGAATGAGTAAATTCTTATCAACTTGGACTTTTGGGGAACTTTGGGCGGGTGCACGGGTTGCTCTCTTGTGAAGTCTGCTTTTTTAGGTATTGCGTCATAAAGGGGATAGTTGATCATGCGCCCAGAGGTTACCTTTATGCAAGAACGCGTCTGCGATTGTGATTACCGAAAACGGGACAAGCAATCAGTTCATGTTAAACATTTTTCTCCAAGTCAGTTGTTCTTCGGACGAAAACGTCGTTCAACAAGAGCGAAGTAATTGCATTTTAAGTTCAATTTGCTTGTCAGTTCGGTTTGATTGAGGTAACTTTGAACTTGCGCTAGCCGCTCCATTGCAGAGCTTCCTTATACAACTTTCGGCTTGATCACGAGTGGTAGCGGTACACTATCTAATGTTCACCACAGCAGCATGCTATTAGTCATAAACATGACTGTGGTTGGGGGACACATGACGTATGGCATCCTAGCTGTTGAAATCTATGCAACGGATCATTCAGTCGCGGTGGGTTCAAGTATGCAGTACAAGAATAATTGCACTGATATAACACTGTACAACTCGAAATTTAGTTGAACTATATTATAAATAGCATNGAAGNAAACGAGCACTGCTTTTGGCTCTGAATTAATCTCTGCGCGCAACATACAGTATGTTGAAATTTGCATACCTAACTAGCTTAAGGTTAGCAAATATGTGTGAATTGGCTCAGATGTGAAGCATGTCACGTTTGCACCACTAACAACAAAACACGTTCTTGAAACAAATCTTATTCAGCATAACCACCCTTGAGGCAGCTTCCCGATCAGTCTATTGTTTCTTGCCTCCTTACGTTAGAAGCGATTGTGTTGTTACTAGCCAAAAAATCCTCAAGGCAACAAGTTTATGTAATCATGGGGCATTATTTCGAGAGCCTTGTTTTACTTCAAAATTAGTATCCTCCGATGAGCAGCTGTTAAAACATTGCTTACGCTGTCGTTCAAATTTCATGATCCTTATCTTAAGACATGCAATAAAACCAAAGTTCGGAGAAAAATAGCGTGCTAAGCCGACAATTTTAATTGCGAGACATCTCAATGGTTATACGCGTGGCAGAATGAGTCAAGCAACTTGATATTAAGTTACATAAGCCTAACAAGAGAAGCAACAGAGTTTATGCTGTTGGCCGAAACAATATTTCCTTTTTAGTTCACCACAACCACAAGGTATCATGTTATTTCGGAGTCGTAGCCAGGGGAAAGCATACCTTGTTATTTTGTGCTTTGAGAGGCAGTGTCCCAAAGAAAATACTTTTGCTCGCTTAAAGTCAAAAGATTTGGGCCCCCCCAAAAAAATTACGTTGGCTGCGCCACTGTACTATTCTCAAAATGAGGTTTTGAAAGATTTTGGAAGGGCTCGATTAGTCTTAGGGAAGAGTTCACCTACAATGTGTTTGTTTTTATTTCGACGAATTTGACGAACTTTGTGAAGGTCTGCTTCGACAGTGCAACTCCTGAGTGATTGACCGTCGTTCAACTTTCAGTTGGTCACATATTCCTTCAGTTGCTTTCTTACCTGTTATTTCTGCAGTAAAATTTTAATTAGAAACGACGAAGCTGTTTGCCACAACAAAGTTTTGCATGAACGTCGGCGAAAAAACGCTGACATATTGTCGGCTGTATTTCTGCCAAAACATTTCAATCTAAGCACTTTTATCTGCTTAAAAACCAGTTGAAATTTTGTTTGTAATGCCAATCGTTGAAGAACGTCTTTGGCACTCATCTTGGTAACATTATGAAAAACTATCATGCAATTTTCAAGATTTTCTTTTTGAAGCTTTTCTGGTATTTCTCTGGTTCTGGACAGTCAAATGAAGAATTTTTTCACATTATTGATGTGGTACGGTACGCTGATGGNAGCGCATGACCAAGTGAAAAGATTTTCCTTGAATTCTCTGTCTGTTCCTCTCGCACCACTGTGCACAGAGCAAGTCGAGAGANCAATATCCATTTTATAAAACAATCCCGGTATGGGATTTGGTAAAAGGTTGAAACTCTGATCTTCCAGCTTGGCGGTTGGCACCCTACACCGCCACCAGTCGCTTGTAAATAACAGTTAGGGTATNAAAACAAAACCTTNTACCAGGAGTACATCATATTAAACGTGGCAAGCATATGATGTCACTAAATTCAGCAAAGTAAGTACTCTCGAAAATTGGTGTAAGCAAGGAATCGATCGACAAATTTTTAATAGGAAATCGATTTCACTTAAATTACGCNTTCTCAGTCCTGAAAATTGCAAGCAAAGCTTCCGTGTGAAAAGTTGAAAGGCTGAAGTGACAGCAGAGAAAAAAAAGCAAACTCAAGACTACATTCAAATATCATAATACAAGCTCAGAAATCATAACAGCTTAATAAACTGACTGACATCAAGAATACTAGTTGCGACAAAAAGAGACTGTGACTAATAAATTTCAGCAAAGTTTGTCTTCAGTCCAATCGCAACAAGTCTTAACAAACAGTCCAACCCTTTGCGACAAACACAAGTTCAGGTTTTTCCAAATAATTTGCCTTTGAACGTAACTAATCGGAAATGGAAACGAGTGCTAATGCAAACAAAAAAGATTATTTTCAATTATAATTTACTACTGCTAACACCTCTTCGTTTTGTGTAAAGATTTGGCATCAAGAATGCAGATAAAATTTAACTCTCATTTTTGTTTTATTTTTCAAACAAAAATATTTGCGAAAAGAAACAAAAGCACGGATTGCTATCTCTGTAACTACGTGTGCAAAATACACTGAAACAAAAACTGTTAACAATGTGGCTTTGTAAGTTATGGAATGGTCTAAAAAAAACATAAAAATAAACATCATTTGCAGCAATCGCTAATTTTCAAATCAAAACAGTTATAGTTTCTACATATAGAATAAATTGAGTACGTACGAGATTCACCTCAGCAACATTATCGATCGCACGGAACAAAGGAGAATTAAACTCTTTTTTCCCTGGGTATGTAGTGTTTTGTAAGTAAAAAATAGCCAATTTGTCATTTTTTTCAGGCAAAAATTAAACACTCGTGGGTTGCAACATCACAAAGATGCGGCAACTTGAACTAGTCACGCCATTTATGGGTTTGCCTGATCCTAATGTTAATCAAAGGGTTGAGCTGTGTTGAAGAATTAAAGGTGCTGACAACCGTCTTGTGTCATTTGGTGTTCACAGTCACAAGTGATCTACCCAAGAGTAAAAGGAGGAATATTCAACACGACTGGACATGGGCAAGGCTGTGAACGAAATAATTGTTGCAGCAATAAAGCAGCCCGAAAACTATCAGCAGACTAGTCGAGAGCTCATCGTGTACGATGAGTAGAAAATCGCAACTTCGCTGTCTTGCAGACTCTGCAAGATGGACTATTGTTGACAAAACGTTCTTTTACACTTGGTATTAAGTTTGGCATCACGGTCAAGGTAAATCATGCTAGCTGCACATTTGCAGCTTAACGAAAACGTCTGTGTAAATAAGGAAAGTCGTGCCGCGACTGTGTTGCCTGCGGTTAAAGCCGCAATTGACCCTTCTGTCTCAACGTCTTTTCAAAGCCTTTTGACAAATACAAAGTTGCAGGGCAGCATCATTGTTAGTGATTGAACTCGCATGGCGTTTCATGGAAAAAACAATTTAAAATAATTTAATTTTAAAACCATATCGGTTATAAAAGTATATTCAATCTGCAGGTTTGACAAATCATGACAATAAGCTTGCTCAATCTGACGCAACATGTTCAAGCCTAACTTTTCGTAGCACTGCTCAAACGCCCATGCCGCAGTAAACACAACGAGAAGCAGGCGCAGCGCCGTCAAATACAAGTGCTGGCGGTTTGGTATCATTTTCAGATGATTCTCACTTCAGAAGGATTGTACAAAAGTTTTCTGCAGCAAACCAGCAGCGTCATCGCAAGGCGCTTATTTGCGACTTACGTCCAACTATTTGGCTTTTTACATGCGCTCCGTCAAACTTAATTTGGATTTATTTTGCCACAAACCCACAAAACTGTATCTCTCTGCGCAATTGAAAAGGGCCGTGTTTGCGCTCGCGCGTCGGTTTAAAGACAAGATGTGCCAGGACAGATAAATGACAATGAAATTGAAATTCAATGTGAAAGAATTACTTCATGTTTGTGTTAAGGAACGTCTCGTCAAAATCACTGTTAGGAATATTGTTGCAACATTCTAGGTTTGAGAAAAGACGCACTGATTTTTAAAAAATATTGGAGCCTAACTACTGCATAAGTGTGGGCGATTTGATTTGTCCCTGAAGGCAAGCCATAACTTATAGCATTGTGAACAGAAACACAGCGACAAATTTCCATGTAGGTACGAGCCCTGCCTATATAATTTGACCCCGACATAAATGCAAAAGGGTTCCCGTCTGTTTGCCAGGTGTCTTTTCATTACAATTAACAAGGGTTCAACCTTTTCCTCAAGCCGCGTGATTGGCATCCAGTAACATTCATACAAATTGGTTGAGTGTGCCTGCTAAAGAGATTTAAGTTTGAAATTAGCAAAGAACAGCTAAACTGCTATCATACAAAGTTTAATGCATGACTGCATTGCTCCTATTACAACACTACACTAAACCGTATGGAAAAATATACAATTACAGATAGAGTGAGGAAATAACAACGAGCTTTTCTCAATTGAAAACTGAGCTTGTTTTTTGATTTATTATAAAAATCAACTTCTTTTGTTTTTTCAATAATAAACTCGTTTTTTATCGACAGTTTATATTTTGAGTCTCCTTTAGATTGATTTAATATTAGTGCTAAACGATGCACTGATAGGATTTGTGACAGAAAATTAGTTTATCTAAACGTTTAGTGTTACTTGTACAAAAGTTGTTTTTGGATTTTAGATGCATCTGTTTTTATGTTTTCTGCTTCACCTATGAGGATAGACGTACCACGATCATATTTAAAGTTTTTAGGAGTGTTGAGGAAACTACTTGCATCACACGCCTTCTTTCAATTTTTTTCAATAACTCTGTATGCTTTTCATGATTTGCTGTTCTTCTATTACTCTAAAGACTAAATATCTTCTGAAGTACAAATCAACAGTCACAAGGAGATACATCAACAGGTGTTTGGCTTATGTAACTATGGGGACAACGAAATAAAATTAGTGCTTGTGTCATCCTTTTCTGTGTTGGAAGATATAATGCTTTTAATATATCATTACACTTGTAGCAACCTTTGCATTTTTTTGATCATAACACCGTCACTGGTAACAATAAAGAGTTTTGGTTGCATTTAACTAACACTACACGGAATACACCATCCTTGACAGTAAACTGAAATTTCTGGATTTTCTACAAATAAGCATGACTAGACCTTAAAACATCTGTTATCAGATATATCGTCGTGGTTTCTTCGTTCATCAATACCTTTTTGCTTTTAAATTTTGAGGATGATTGCAGGCAATAAATGCTCTTTCTTTAACAAGTAATTGTTGTTTCCAAAACTAGCTTTACTCTACAGCATGTTGTGCATTGAAACTTGTTGCAGAAACATGAGCCAACAGGATAACAATAATAAAACCCTTTCCTCAACTGTTGTAAATTTTTTAAAAACAACACGGACGATTCAGCCAACTAACAGTTGTACACTGGAAGTTCGTTCATCTTTCAAACACTAGTTTTGAAAAAAAAGCATAAAAACCAGAAAATATTGTTTACAGTTGTCCATATCATTCATGCCTTTCTATATGAGTCATCGTCGTCAAGCGTAAATGCCTACGCAGGCTACTTTCCTAAGATTAGTTGGTGATGTTGCGCACTTCCAATACACGCAGAAAGCTCAACATTCGCATCGCAAACGTTGTTGGCTGCGCATTACGCATGAAAGCATAATATCCTTTGTCAAACGACTGGGAACAATTTATTGATAATATTTCCATGTTAAAATGTGTTTTTTTGCTGACATAGAACATTTGCGGCAATTTTCAAGGGACATATCTGGGTTTGAAAGCGAAACATGACATTCTGAATAAAACGCGAGAGCTGACTAAACGCAGAATCATGCTTTTGCGAATATGCGTTATAAATTTGATTTGAGAAGCATGGCTTGCCTCTACGTTAGGTGTCAAATAGACAATATTCAAATTGAAAAAGTGCTACAGAAGCTCATTCAACCAAAAATACTGAATTTTTGTATACTTTGTTAGAAGAGTTTTATTCAATTTTCTATTTAGGCATTGCCTCAAATTGAAGGTCCACATCACATGGGCTAGAACAGCACATAAGAAACGCTAAAATGTTTACTTACTACATAGCACAGAGGAAGCGTTGGTAGATACGCGCAGAGACACTAAAGAGAACAAGCAGTGACTTGAGTCAGAAATTACGACAGTTGGCCATCGTCATCCGGAAGTGCCTTATATACTATAATATGTGAAAAACTGATTTGCTTCGTTAAAGCCATAACTTAAAAAAGACTTTTTTGCACCATAAATAAATTTAAATAGATTTAAAGTTAGAATGTAAGTTATTACGAACTTTCAATAGATAGTGTATGGTTGCAAACGTGTTTGTAACTGTCGCAGAAAGCTTTTCTCTTGCATTCAAGTAAAATCTTCGGACAAAAAAAGAAACGCTTGCAAAATTTTTTCAAAACTTTGCCAATCGTAGTGTGAGAATTAAGCTTCATTGCGTTGAAGCTGTTGTCCTCAAAAAGCTTTGTATGCACCTATTTAAAGTAAAAAACATCAGATATGATGCTAATCAACAGCATTTGCTACTCCACAAGAAACGTTGGTCATAGACGCTTCATCACAGTTTGGCTGAGGAATTTCAGTGACGGAGAATTGAGCAGAATCAATGAAACAAATTAGTACCTTGCGGATCATTCTTTTCGAATCAATACTTGGACCGAATGCTATAATACTTGAAACGCAATTATCTGATATTTAGGAAGTTAATTCCGATTGCGCGACTGAGATTTCCAAACATACTGTGGTGTAACGTAAACAAAGTTGCTATTGGAACAGAACCAGACAATTTCGGCGATGTTGCTGATCCAGTTTCTTAAGAAAAGGTCAACGCCCATAAATTTGATTGGCTGAAGCCCAACCAATGGCAAGACAGCGCAACCAAGGTTTGGCACGTTTGGTGGTGTGACTTGCGAAGCGCGCCATCCCTCCGGCTTAGGTTCAAGTTGAAAGCAAAGACATTCATCAGAATTTTAAGTCGTTCTAGCGTGGTTTGTTCAACATCACCGCTATGAATCATAAGACAAATATTCCTGCCGTTGAGCTCGAACACAACAAAGACTGTTCCAGATGCTAAGATGGCAAACAGTGGAAGTGGTAAAAACATCGCCGTCAGGTGTATCTCAACAAATACATCGAAGATGCCACTCTTCGAGGCAAAGCAATGGCTTTACAGAGGCTGCTTTGTCTCTCCATTTCGCGCACGTTTCGCTTTTTCGTGCAATAGAAACGTGCTGCGCCTTTGTTTTGCATTTGACCTTCGTGGTTGCGGTCGCCGCCACCTGCACAAAAATTTTTCCACTCGGAACAGTTAACTATTATATAACTACATTTCAAATAACACTGTAACACCTATTTCATGCTTCCTGTTTATCAATTTCTTTTATTCAGTGCGCAGTGTTCTGAGCTGGTTAAAAACCCGCCTTCCCCAGTACAAACACATTATTAATTTAGCTTTTATATAATTACGCAGAAGCAAGCGAAACATTTTAAATTTTAACTGTTTTGGGGGGTGTGCAGACAATTGAAACCGATTGATTTGAGACCTGTTCATTTGGGATCACATTCAAATGAGACTTTTTCATTTGAGACCACATTCATTTGAAACCACATTCATTTGAGACCTATTCATTTGAAATCTATTCATTGGAGACCTATTCATTTGAGACCACATTCATTTGAGACCACATTCATGCATTCATTTGAGACCACATTCATTTGAGACCACACTCATTTAAGACCACATTCGTTTGAGACCACATTCACTGAAGACCACATTAATTTTAGATCGCATTCAGTTTAGATCACATTCATTTTACGCCACGTTAAAGTGAAGCTGTTTTGATTTACTTTGAATCACATTTTTATGATCTACCTTCCACTTCTTTGCGGGAGACCCGAAGTTTTGCAAAGCTACGCCCTTTCGTGTCCAAGGTGACCCACGCTGGGTTGTAAATGCACTCGCACTTTGAAACACCGCAGTGGCCAGAAAACTCTTGATACCTTGGGTTTGGAAGGGGGCGTTGTACCTCTGAAATGCCATTTTATTAGACCAAGTCAAAGAATCATATGTTTTGCGTTTATTAAAATCCTGGAAGTGTCGAAATTTCATGCATAACCATGATAATGTACGCCACTGAGCAAATATACCCTGTTTCCCGTCACTCGCTATATTTATTGTAGCATTGCATGTGAGGTGAAAACCTGATGCAGGATTCAACAGCCTTGCCAGCTTGAAAAAAACTCTCCCGTTTTCACCTTTTGTCGAGTTCGCGCGAGTATGAACTCTCCACTCGGTGTCAGTTCGTGATTCACACAGGAAGCCTTGTGACGTTGGTTTCGTCGCTGCGGGCGCGAAAACTCTCCGAGAGGCGGACAGATCGTTTTGTTCGCAATCGTTTGTATCGCAGTGACGGTACTGGGTGTTGGCTGACCGCTCGCCTCTGCGGCGACGACCGCAAGCAGCAACAGTGTCGATATTCCAGTTAGAGGTTGACGGCACGGGCGCAAACAGCTCTAACAGGATCAGCCTCGCTGAAAAACAACTCCGCTTCTCGGAAGTGAGATATCATCGAGCGACGAGAAGTTCGCTTGAATGTGTTTATTATGATTCATGGCGGAACGCAAGCACCAAATCTTTGCTGCGCAACATCTCCGCTTTCGCTGGCTGCAATTACAAGTTTGTTTAATAGACGCTTAAACGAACGTTCCCGATTATTATCAACAACTTCTGCCGTACGAGCTGTTTCTGAGTAAAACGAGGTCGTGAATGAAACGCACCTTGCAGAGATCACTCCGTCATCACGGGCGTGGGAAGGATTTTTTCCAGTGGGGGCCAATAGTGGATCTAAAAGATTTTTCCTAAAACTTTAATAGGAAAATGTCAATTTTCAAAATCCAGGGGAGATAAGGCCACCCCTTGCCCCCTTCCGAGACCCATGTGCGTCAAGAAAATCTCTTTGCAGCGAGTATTAGAAAAAGATTTCAATTCTCGTCGGAGAGTTGCCATAGTAACGCATATGCCATTGCATTTCCTTTTTTCTTTCATTTAACGCATTAGAATAGGACTCGAATGCTAATTTAAAGAAAAATTTAAAAAGACTACCTTTTCTTCCACGTGACGCAGCACACGCGGCATTACAACCAGTGCAAATGTGTGAAACTAGCTTTCAAATTTAAGTTTCTAAAGTCAATACAGAATACCCTGAAGTTATGTCAACATAGCCAGCAACATCACTGGTGTTTGCCTTATTGAAAATAGAAGTCAGTTCTGCAGGAAGCCATCTTGAAGTGGTCATTTCATGAGCAGCAAGCTGGAAGTTGCCGCATGCTTGAGAACAGTGCGACTCTGCAGAGTGTTGCAAAACTGCCCTTTTTTTGCACACGGGCCCCGCGACGATTTTTGCACACGGCCCATGCGACGCGTGGCGCTTCACGATGTGAGCTTTGTGACATCACTATGGTGCAAGTTGAATTGAAAAAAATGTTAAAACCGCAAGAATTTTTTTCATATCTCACCGTTTTTGCAATGCACCTATTTTCTGTCTTGCGGTGAACTGGCGTTAGACAATTTTATCCAACACACATCAAGGTCTTCGGCGAAATAAAGAGGTATAGTAGTTTGACTTGAAAAAGCTGGTGGTGCTCAAAATGCGTTTGAAAAGAGCTCTGTAATTAGATGCAAGAATGGATTTACGTTGGAGGAGACCCATAGGCCTTAAATCGTGTTTGGACGCCCCAGCCCCTAGTCTTTTTGTTTTTTCTGGAATTTTGAATTAAATCAAAAAACATTGATTTTTATGCAAAAGGTAGGAGTGGAGGGTGGTTCAGTGAGTCATGTGTTCATGTTCAAATGCTCCAAACTACAGTAGATCAGCTGTGATTGGTCCAAAATTGTGTCACATGTGCATTCGTAATCCCGAGCTCGGAGTTTATGTGCTGGCGTTTCTCAACACTCGGTATTATGAACCAACATTCCAGTGTTGAACGCCCGCTCCAGAAGACGTGACCCGATAAGAAAATAATCAGATAAAAACGTTCAAAGTAGGTAACACATCCAAAAACGGCCAAAACACAGTCAGTTGGCATGACTTATTTTGTAAATATTAGTTTGAAGAAGAGTTTTAGCGGCTCGTGTATACACCTGCTTTCTAGCTTTGCCCAAACNTGTACTTACAACGAAAAGAACATCTGCACACCCACTTGCACCCAAACATTATTTCTTTGACTTTTGTGTCCTTTGTGATGTGTTATCAGATTACGTACTTGTGACGTTCGCAGAGAAAACATTTCTTTCACTTTCTTTTGACCGGTGCCATTATTAACGAAACTTGCTAATAAAAATTAAAACAGAACACTTTCCGTCCAAAAACTTAACTCCTGCTTGTCGAATTGTAATTAAACGACAACGAGGTTTTCTAATTGACAGAGAATCAAGATCAAAGACTACGAAAAGTCTAACCAGATAATATGGGACGGTACAGCGATTCCAATTTATTTGTAAAAGCCAAATGATTGAGCAAACTAAAGAAAAACATTTCCGGACAAATTTAAACAGAAAACCAGTTTGAAACCAATACTTATTTTAAAATTTTCAATAAAAAAATTTAGAGACCGCGAAAAATAACAAAAACTAGGAAAATGCACTGAAAATGTTCGTATGAATGTGTCTCACTGGTTTTGACAGCACGGTTGGAAACTCACGATAAAATGACTTCACCTTCTTAGGTTTGTGTAATTGCTATTCACTATCCCGTAAAATATCAGTAGCTTCCACGTTTCTCAAAAAATCTGAGAACCTCCGGGTATATTTTTAAACGTTCAAAATTGAAAACCGTCAGTTCGCCACTATATTTTCAACAGAGTAATTTTGCGCACAGATCTACTTGCAGCTGCGATCGCAATGCCCGAACGAAAATACAAAGGGCAAAAATATCATTTCAAATGTTTCTGGAGCTGTAGGGCAGGTGAGCATTTTGACTCACCATCACATATCCAAGTTGTGGAGATCAGACCATACGAAGAAGCGAGAAGCGTTGGATTGTTGATTTTGTCGAAAGAACTTGCTTGTGAATCATCGGGCAAGCGTCTACTAACATCTCACTCGTAATTTTGCTCCTTGATCTACAACCTGATCCGATAAACATCAAAGATATCGTGACTACACATTTGATGACGTGCACCACAGTGTTAATTCATCACAGTAGCATCACCTGGCAAGTGCTGCAAAGCAGTTCCAGCCAATTTGCTGTCATGAATCGGTCGGAAAATGAGTCGGCACACTGAGCGCTTATGCCGAGAATGGCATTTCACACAAACTTCAAAAAGGCTTGCGCTAAATCCAAAGACGACATTTTACATGTAACTAAACAAGCCTCTTGGCACATCCGTCACCATTTGCCCTTCAGCGGTTTTGCCAAAGGCTAGGATCGGTCGTTTCCGATCGAATCGATTTTGCTTTAGTGGCATTCTGCCAATAAGTTCCTTTGCATCAGTGGTGCCCAACTGGAGTATCGCGGCACCCTCGGGCGCCATGTACAATACTCAGGGGTGCCGCGAGCTAATACGTCTCGCTATATATCCTTAAAAATACAATTCAATTTCAAATGTCATCAAACCTGAAAGCAAATTGCTATGGGTTCGCAAATTATATTTCTCTTCTGTAGGGTGCCATAAGCCGAAATAGGTTGGGAAACACTGCTTTACAGGTGTACCAGTCAGGTTTTTTGAGAAAGACTGGGACCTCGATCGAAGGAGTTACATTCGAGATAATTAAAGTACGAATTACCGCGCCATCGTCTTAAGCTGAAGGAACGCTCTCCGAGCTTCCGCGCTAGAGGTGTTTTTATTCTGAGACTTCTGTGCTTTCACCATTCTTTCGCGGCTTTTCGCATTTGTTCGCATCGGGGATGTTTCCGAGTTCTACCGATAAGTGACGAACGTTACACAGTTTCTGTTCATATATTTTTATTGGCACGAGCAAGTTAAAGAGGTATTTAAAATTTTTAGAGCCTTTTGGACCTTGTTTTACCAATTACTCTTTTTGCAACATCCCAAATGCTTATTAGAAATATTGCCAAAGTAAGTCGTTTCAAAAAGCACAGCACATTTAGTAGCAGTCTTACCTAAGTCCAAATCAAAATCATTATATTTGCGCTTCTCATCATAAACAGAACTAAAAACATGGGAACATCGTTGGAAAATGCAGTCCGTTTCAAATAACAAAGAATGAAGTAGTGTGTTATCGAACCAATGTGGAGCCATCTCTGTAAATTCAGTATCCACCGGGGTGCCTTGTGTTCCAAATGAAAATAAACTCCAAGCAAGCCTTTAATACAAATAATTGTAGATCCTCACTTCAGCAGCCAACACAGGCAAATGTTTCTGCTTGCATTCGCTCTGATTAATAACACTTACTCATGAGTTCAACTTCATTTTTTTCGATCCACTTCAATTATCCAAAGCAATCTTAATGTTTCGAGAAAAAGACTTTAACAGAAACAACATTGCAGGATCGACTGTGTTGCAGAGATAATGATTAAGTAAACAGTTGACATTCATAAAACTTGTACTGGCATTAAGCTGGTTGTCTAGAGATTTCCCAGGAAACCAGATATAGTTTATGGCTTTTTTTGCAAAATATTTTATCACGGCTATTTTAACTGCATAACCAATATGTATACGCAGGCTAATCCATGGAAATAGGATGGGGCAGTGGACTTGAAATTTTTCCTATGTCCCGGATTGTTAGCAATTTTACGTCATACAGCAGTTCTGAAGTTGAATACCATTATTATATGCTCGCGGCACAACACCAATGAAGCGTAGAGGCTCAGTGCCATGGCGTATTGATGCAAGGCCTCTAAAATAGGATTTTTGGGACTTTTGTGTGGTAAATCAGTTCGGTAAATTAATTAAAGGTGAAAAGAGGCAACAAAAAAGTGAATTTAAAGTTTCTTAGCACGTTCTACGTCGCAAAATCCCATTTTGCAAAGCCTTGTTAGTTTGAACGGTCATTTAGTTGACGTTTCTGGCAATTTCAACTGTGTAAGACTACTTTGTCTTCTGTACCAGTCCGTGCACTAACAGGAAGAAGACCACTTTGTTCAACTTATTCGAAATCTTATCAAACCGGGAGTTCAGCTCCGCGACACTGCGGCAAAAAGCCCTTGATGATGGGCGAGGTTCTATTCTGTTTGAAATCGTTTAGCTGAAAAGACTCTAACGCAGGCCAAAAGCCTAAGAGGCGTTGTGATTTTGCTTTCTTCAACATCAGCCTGTTTCAAGAAAGTCACTAAAAAGAGTTTTTATGTCTGCCCACCAGCGCCTGAAGCCTCCAACTTTGAAATAAAGTAGAATTGCGGTTGTTTTGAAGGGTATTTGTGTATACCGTAACTGCCACCAAGGAACACAAACTCCGAGTAGCAGGATAAAGTCATTTTGGTATTTATGAACTTGTAGTCGGCATTTTTGTAGATGGTAAAATGGCGATCTCCAAGTGCATTTAGTGGTTTTCATTTACGTAATTCTGCATGCATGGAAATGTTACAACAAGGAAAATAAACACTGAACGTTTCACCGTTATTAGTATCTCCGCGTATCTAACGAAAAGGTCTCTTTCTCGGAAAAAAACAGCTACTTTGATGTTAACAGAGTACATGCTTTGCCTATTAAGTGGGTACCCTCAGTTCTGCAAAGGGCACTACAGACGAAACTCACTAACATCAAAGATGAAAAGGTCTAAAGGACGGCACCGTCTAAATGAGAAAAGGTAAAAACCAGCTGCACGTTTTGCACCTGCTAGAAAACGTGTCATAGCGGAAAAACAACCATGCAATCAAATTACAAAGTCCGTAGTGACGTACGTAGCAAACAGACAAACAACAGTGAGGGACAGAACCTGCAAGTGGTTGGTTGGCGCTCTTGTAAAAATGCACTGAAGCGGGCATGTGCCGTGTCAATGCATGGTCACGACTAGTCGCGAGCCGTAAACAAGCTTATAAGTGGCGGAAATAGAACGGTAGTGAAACCTTCCGCTAAAGGCAAAGTTAACTGCACACAACAACAAAAATATTTAACGCCAGCAATAAGTACGAAACCGAAGAAGCGAAGTAACAAGCATACTTCTTCCCAGCTACGAGAACATTACCAGGATTTCAAAATACAGGATAGTTAAAAATCACAAATGAATCAGACTTTAAAAGCGATGCTATGTGAAGACTCCTATCTCTGGCGCTGTTTCCTCTTGTCCATGTCTTTCGCATGTGAAGCAAAGCGGGAGCAACCAACTTCTTTTCATATCGAATTTGAAGAAAACACTTCAGAAGTCAAAAGGTGTCAACTGTTTGTGCACGAACTCGAATTATTGCGAGGGTCAAGAGTGGACTACCCGAGAAACGTATTATGATAAATTTTATTTCAATGATAAAAAAGGTCAGTACAAAAGATAAAGGGAAATCACTTCTAGTCATCTCCACTCAGGATCGGATCTATAGCCAATGAGCTCAGGAGGGGGGGCGACTTCAGTAATATTTGGCAGTCAAGACTCATTACGGGCTCACTACTTTAAGAGAGATGAAGTATACATCACAACACTGCCGTGACAAAACAATGGAAGGCAAAATGGCGTATATCGCGAATGCTGTTTTCGGAATTGTACAAAATTATGGTGAATAAATTACTTTCGTAGGCTTTAGGGGGCGATCGCCCCAATCACCCCCCACTGGATCCGCCCTTGTCTCCACTTTAGCTTAAAAGAACGTGTTGACTCACTGGCCGGGAACTTCAAACAGCTGTGAATAAAATAAATCATTTGATTGTTGAATATTTGAATATTTCAAAAAGCANACCGGTGTCAAGCGAAATTTCTGACTTATGCAATAATTATTGCTGGTCAGTTATTTTGCTTCTCAGAGTAAAGGAATAAAGTTTGGCAATTACTTTTTTAATTTGTTGTGTAAAATAAAACTTTTTGGTTGGATTTCAGATACCCACAAAAAGCTGCAGTACGGGAAAAACTATACCACCTCAAAAATATTTGGACTTAGTCTTAGACCTCAATTATTTTTATTTTTCTAATCCTAACCAAACCCTAACCCGACACACTTACCTAAGCACTAAATCCTGAGATCTAATCAACACTTTTAGCAGCGTATTTGATACGTAGAATATCACTCTGCGCGTGCGCATATGGCGTGAAGTCAGAAATTTCGCAAGCCAGACATCTTGTTTTGACACCGGGCTGCATAAATGCTCTTGCAGGCCACATGTGACCCAAGGCGTGTTGGAGACACCTGGTATAGGCCGCCAAGCTGGAAGTGATTTTTCGCGAACTTTCACCTGATCTATGATTCACCTACAGTATATTTCGAGGGGACTCGTGAGTCAGAGCAAAGTACTCAGTAGGACTGTGACTGTTGCGTAACCACCTTGACTAGTTTATTTCACAAGAACCTTGAGTTGTTTACAATTAAGTTTACGTAACTTGTACCTTGAGTGTAACCTGCTCATCAAACGATCCTCCTACTCTCAAAATCGAAGGCTGCCTTATAGTAAGCGATATCTTTCTCAAAGGTTTGTTATCAATGCCCCGGAAAAGTGTTCTTTGGTTCTTTTCTGTGAATGATCTCTGATTCACGCGTCCGTGTGAGTAGGGCAATTTCCTCCATGCGGTGCGTTGCATAAGGGCGGAATATCGATGATCACGTGACATAGCGCTGATCACGTGATTACCTGCTAGTAAACTGCGTCTTATGTAACATGACAGGTAGAGAGCAGAGGTGGCCACGGATCCGGTTCCTGAAAATGTTCAGGCACTCATAGTAAACCGTTTGAAGAAAACGACCTTTCGGTTGTGGTACACCACAGTGACGTGAAATACAAATTGAGAAAAGGGACGTGCCAAGCTGCAATAACGACAACTGTATGCCCTAACGTAGATTGTTTGCCTCAGCAATTCCAGTAAAAGAAGGACCAACGCTCTACAGTAGTATTTTTATATAGCAAAGATTTTTGTCATCTGCACATTTTCAGATAAAAAAGACTTTAATAGGAATAGAAGTGTGAGTTTGTGAAACACTTTTCCGTTCTGTCAGTTACATTTTTCAATATGTTATTAGCATCAACTGTAGATCCACCCGAAATGAAGGAAATTTTCTGATAAGTTTTTCCAAACCTTATTTTAAACTTTCCACCTATAGTATCACAGGAAGCTCAGCATATTTATCCGTAAATCACTTTAGATAAAAAGTTCAACCTTTTTCTGGTTTCAAAACTGAAAAAGAGTGTTGGGCTTGGACTGCATGCATAAAGCTGCTTGCTAGTCTCACAACGTCGCAATCTAGTTCTTCAAACAGAAATCAAATTCCAACATTCATTACAGTTGAACACAGTATCGGCTGCGCAATTTTTTTTCAGTTTTAAATTTTTTTGTTAAACAAATTGCAATTTTTTGTGGTGAAGCATTCACTCATAACTTTCACAACAAGCATCCGGATAAAATGTTTTCATAAATCATGGTGCAGATACAGTGGCCCAAAACAAAGTAAATCAATTAAACTTTGCAGCGATCAGTTTTCCCATGAGGGCCATGGTCATTTCTATCTGTGGATAATCATTGAAGGTTTTGAAACTTAAAATGAACGCAATGCGTTACCTTTAATCAGCGTGCCGAGCGGCAATTGTTACATTTAGTGCGGCATTACTTAAAGCTCCGCCAACGCGTGTACCGCAACGGACGCTTCGAGTTCGGCTGAGTTCGGGAACCGCAGCTTGTTGTTGCATTCAGCCTGTACTTAATAGATTCTGTCAGCCTGAAGCACATCAAAGTCATCTTGCCGCCCACTTTTATGGTGTCTTTACGTAAGCAAAGGCTGCTGAACCGGAACGACAAGTCCTTGGACAGGAGACTTCCGTGTCATTAACAGGTCTTAGGTTTTCATTCCTGCTCATCTTACGCCGGTGTAAGAGAAACCCAGCACCCACCTCCGTTTGATGTCATCCAGAGTGAGGTTTCACGTATACAAGACACTGACATTAACGAAGGTTTCAAGTTTGGGATCCTTGACTGAAGTTGTATAACTTTCAAAGTCGTTGAAAGAAGTTAAACGTTTTCTCAGAATGTCTGTTTGTCGGGTATAAGCTTGATATTTGATATGAGAAGCGATGACCCATACTCATCATGTTTATTTTCAACAAAGTAATCGATCCAGTAAAAAATTTTTGAAGCCCCCCCTAAAAGAAAAATGTAAACGCAAACTCATGCGCCTTCGTCCCCTTGCATTTTGAAGAATGTATCAAGATTGTACGGATTATAAACTCATAGAAAATAGTTGAAAGTAATGCACGTGTAGGAAAGAATAAATATAATCAATTTAAATTTCATTAGTGCTTTTCAGTGTTTACATAAAACTCTACTTTGGTCCTCAAGTGGGCAAAACAACCACTCATTTGCGTAAAACATTCCGAAAGCAAAATAATTAGACCACTTAAATCTTTAGAAACCTCTGAATTTGCATTCAGCTATTTGGCGCTCAGACAGTTGAGAATTGGCGCTCAGACGTGGTTTAAAAGTCACAAGTATTTGCAAAGTTAGCTATATTTTGTGTGCCAGAAGTGAGAGGTGAACTTAGCTGCCCGACAAGTGACATCCGCTGGAACTAAAATGTTCGAAAAAGTCAACATACCAATCATACTACCTGCTGCTCTAGTCAAAGGAATTGATCTAAGGCTTTATTCATTGCTGCTAATTCAAACGTCTAATTTATGCTTGAATTTTTTAAAATCATTTTACAAAAAGCTCGTGATTTTCAGAGTCATCAGCAGCGCGTTTACTGAGCTTCAAATTCACTGTCACTGAAGAGCTTTTCCCTATTTTAACGCGTTCCTAGCAACCGCATGGTTGTTGGCTTCACGTCTGAAGCTTCACAATTCGACTCACCTTTAACAAATAAAAGTGAAAACTTACAACTGCGAATAATAGATCAACCAGGTCTTGTAATGATTGAAAACACCGTTGGTCACTGTCGGATAGAAAGAGCAGTATTGAGTTGGTGCGAACAGTCGGTCGGAGAATTTCCATCGTATAAGAGTGAAAATAGAAAACAAAAAATAAACAGTTTTTAACTTCAAACAATCACATTTAGAAAAACAATTTTTCTTTTTCTTCACAAAGTGTTTTTCTATTTCTGAAAAATCCATGGGTGCAAAAAACACTTGCATTTTTTTAAATGGACTACATCATCCTAAATTTTCCATTCACTGCACATGCTCATCTAAAACGCCCACTGAAGCCTCTGACGTACATCAAACCTACAGGCCGAGCTCTTTCATCGTAAAGACATTAACTTCGCTACCTCACCACACCATCCGATCCGTAAAGATCAGGGGCAGAAATGCCGTTGGCACAGAACGCAAGAATTTGCTAGTGAAAGAAAATCTGCTGGATTTGGTCAACGATCAAACCTGATGAACTCGTCACATCCCGTGGCACGTGCAAACAATCCACTACGACGCATCGGCAGAGATTTTTTTAGGTGATGCAGAGATCGCCTTATGCTTTGGCTGCGCGCACGCCTATCTCCGCGAAGGTACTTAGATGGGAAGGTATACCAAGACGACCGGGACTTGACAGTGGAATTCATTTCATGTCCTCTAAGACTTAATTCGAGGTCTTATTGCAGATTTCTCTGTACGCCCTGAGCGCGGCAAGAAGGCCGCAAATTCCAATTATAAGGTCTTAATGCATGACCCGGCCAAAAGTCAATTCCAGACCGAGTAGCGTCAAAGTGGACCCACTCACCAGTAAGCTGTGTGTTGCTCTGGCAGAAAGCAGCAGTCCAGTGATAAACTCGCCTGACCTTGATTGTTCTTTCCAAAGCTTTAGCCGAGTTTCCATACACCGTAGTGCAAAAACAAAAAAGAGGGTGTTGACACAGGCATGATCCAAGTTGCAAGCAACCTATACCCACCTTTTTTCTGAATTTCTCAGGTTTGCTTGACGCTTTGTGTGATGAGCAAAATGACAAATGATTTTCGTTTTTCTTTTATCTTTTTCCTGAAACCTCTTTCCTTGACTCGCAAGCAAACGGTACAAGCATTATTGTATTTACCTGGAGTCTGCAGCATTTTCCAATGTTTTAAATATACTTACAAGATATTTTAATGACAGGAGCTTTATGCTGGTGCCTAGATAGAAAGAATGTTATAAACTGCTAAATGAACCAAAACTTTGATAGCTATACTTTTACAAATTCTCGATCTATTTGTTGAGAGTTACTTTTTTTATCTTTTTGTGTTGTTTAATCTTTCACGGAAGATTCACTTTATCACTGCCTTTTTCTTCGTAAAATGTACCTTTTTAAGCAGTAGAAAATTGTGAATTTTACCATTTTCATCAACAGGAATACAATTTAACCGCACTTCTAACAGCTTTGCAGCATGTTACCAGAGTAACTTACTTCACGTCAAACAAGGACTTTCTTTGCTAAATAACGTGAGTTTCAGTTAACAAATGTTAACATAGATGGTCTTGAGTGACAGTTCATAAGTAAAATTTTTTCGCAGCTACTTCTGGCAATTCCGGTTGTCTTGCTGTGCTTGATGAAAACGTCTTGTGTTTGCTTTGGCTCAAGAGAAACGTTTTGCTTTAACAAAGATAATAAATGTCAAGCGCACAGCTATCAGCCACCTGCAGGCTGTGGTAGAAACGTAAACAGCCTGTTTGCTGGGCAAATTACTCACTATCTCAATCTAGCCTGCCTGCAGTTTCGCATTGAGATTTGAAAGTGAAAACCTATCGTCTGCGCTACTTCGCGCTTGTTTTGAGAATCTTCCGTTTGTTGGAGATTGAAAAACCGCAAACGTGGAATTGACGGTTGTGAGGTAGTTCAACATGCAGAGCTTAAGAAAAGTTTGTACAGCCCGTCCATTTCACCTGGCCAACAATCATCCTTCGATTTTCCTCAACTCTTCTCAGCGCATAAGTCGCCTAATTCTTGATGAAACGCTCGTGCACGAGAAAATGCAGATGCATGTGCACGGAACAAAAGTGAGGATGAAAGAATCTTTTGTTAGGAGATTCATCTCCAAAATATACAATCAGACACAAGGCAGCGGCTTTGGTGTTCAGCAAAAAAGTGAAAACACTTTGATAAAACTGCTTTACAAAATGAACGTCAAAACAACCAATGGCAATTACGTTACAACAGCATATCAAGCAACCCTATATTAAATTACTTTAAACAAGTAACTGGAAAAGATAACATAACGGAGGCAAGTACTAAACGCTAGATTTGCGTGAGAAAATTTTTCAAAGCCCATTATGACATATTATGTCATTAATTATAACAAAGCACTTGTTGTAGGCCCAGGGGTTTGCAGTCAGGTGTCTGTTGAGTAACACGATTACGAATGTGTTTTAATATTAGTTTTGCAAATTTGTGTTAGCTGGAAAAGACCACTGAGCTTATCCAAAACTTAATTTGTTCAAGGTCTGTTAACAATTCCAAAAACAAAACGGGAACGAACACATGCGACCAAAAACTATCATGTAACATACTTGCAACAATATTTCAGCGAAAATAAATAAATTGACGAGATTACAGACACCTGTGCTTGTTGAAGAATAAATAGGAGCATTTCGAAAAGTGTCACAAACTTTATAGTACTCATTTAGTAAATGGTTTCTGTACTTTTAAGACAACAAAATGAAAGCTCCCATACGTTTAGGGGGAATAGTTTCTTAGTTTCTCATATTTAAACCCCGTATAAGAGTTGGTTTTTGCCGAAATGGGTAGTGTTTGCTTGGGAAGATAAAGCTAATTTTCGATTGTCTGAGCTCTCAAGCGCAATTTCGCCGAAGTTGGGAATATTTACAATAGTTGCCTGCATGAAGGGGAGGAGGCAACACGCGGAACGCACACGCGCACGCACGCGGCACGCACACACCCATAGGAACACACTCAAGATCTTGCAGCGAAAGACCAGCGAAGTGGACCTGCGAAAGTGTTTGAAAAGAAGCAAAAGTTCACCATTAAAAGGACGTTCTCAGCGGCGCGTATTTTCCCTTCGTAAAATGCAGCCGGGGCAAGAGACGACAAGGAGACCGAATGCCTCATTTAGTGGAAAGACGTCATTCGTGATTCGAGCGAGGAAAAATGCGGCGATCAACCACAAAAAAAGTGGATTACAAAGTCTGCGCCAGTACATTTACGATTAACCTTACACAAGTGAAGGTTCACTGCGCTTGACGTGCTTTTATATTTATTGGGGTAGCTCACCACGTTTTAGTTTTTTGCATTTGACTCGAGCCTTTTGAAGGACGCAAAACTTGATTGTCTGTTTTTGACCATGTAACCGGCTAATGGCCACACATTTTTTTTGCCTTGACTTAATACCAATATATACATATTTTTTTGAAAATTGTTTCGAAGGTAGCGCATTTATGGTAATCTTATGCGTGTTTTCATTGGATTATCGTAATTCTCGCGTTGCAGTGCAATTATCACCTTCTTCGTCGGCTTGGGGCTAAGACGCCCATAACATCTTTTGTGTCGCGTGCAAAGCACGCGAATGATTCAGTTTGGCGCGCGTTGGCAGCAGCACATTCGAAGTGATGCTACGCGCTGTGGGTCACGTTTCCATCTTTGTGTTACATTGCATAACAAGCACGACCGACTGACGGTCGGAAGAATTTTCGCATGGGGCGGGGATAGTGCATTTTTCCAGGGGGGGCAACAGCAGTGAAATTTCCTTTTGCCAACTCCAATCTAAGAGAAAAACATTTTTCTACTGAAACGTTAGTAGGAAAACACCGTATTTACTCAACTGTAGGCCTCCCTTTATTGTAAGTCGCACGAAATGGTGTTAAAAAATTAATGTAAGCCGCAATTGATCACAATTACCTGAACCTCCGAGATACTTTCGCGTATTAGCATGCTTCGTGTTAAATTAGCAACGCTGGAAATGATGCTTACACTACTACAACTGCCTTCTGTTCATAATATTCCCTCCTGTGACGAATGTGAACGTGATGCTGAAGAGAATAGAATGCGAAAAGAGAGTTTGTTCGACAAAACGTGGCCATGGGAACTTGAAACACTGAGCGTCATCTATACCTTTCCATAAAGTAAAGAAATAAAAAATTTAATCCGCCCTTGATTAAAAGCCACAGCCGCGAAAATCGAATAAATACGGTATCAAATTTTTAAATCCAGAGGTGCAAACCCCTGCCCTCCATTCTGACGCTCATGTTTACAAGCATGTCGCTCCTTTAAGCCGAAGGTGTGCAATAGCCAACAAACTGCATGCTGCATTTCATTTTAAAGTTAGAAAAAACGATTCGTGCAGCTAAGGTTTAGAAATAATGGTCCATGTTGGCCCTAAAACTGAAAATAGTGCCTCGCCGAACTACCGCTACTGTTCAGTTCACCCGACCATGATTCACCCGCGACCTGCGTCATTGCTTCGCAGGATACACTTCAATAGCGCAGTGACAGACGGTATGTTGCCTTCAGCATTGTGCTAAGTGCTGCTCGCTTCTAACCTTTCGGCCTTGGCCAAACATTTCGAGGAATGTTCTCGAAGATTTGCAGAAAAGCAACCTGAGCTTGTTGATTCACACTTCTCGCCGCAAGCGCACGCAAGTCAACGAAGGTCATTTCCGTCAACACTGTTGCGGCAGATTGAACAAACAATTACAAAATATCACAGTGAACAGCCAAAAGCTTCCAGAGGTTCGTCAAATGCACGAAAACAATAAATGAAAGCATACAGAAAATAAGCACTGCGGATTTCATATGTAATAGCTTTTCAACAATAGTCTTTGATACGAGGTGTTAGCTGAAGTCATTATACAAAAACTTTCGAAGACAGGTTTCGGTTACATGAGTAGTTTGATATGTAATTTATTAAACACTTCTTTTTGTGCGATTCTAAACTTTCTTACTGATGCATTGTTTAAAACTTCCTTAGAAACAGCATAGGCGTAATCAGAGGGCCCAAAGGGCCATGTCTCACCAATTTTGGGGAATATCTTGTCATTTTGTGCTTGGAGAGGCGGTATCCCAAAAAAATACTGTTCCTCGCCTAAAATGAAACATTTTGGCCCCCCAAAAAGTCTTGGGCTGGCTACGCCACTGAAAAACAGGATGTTACTATATGCTAGATCAGGGGTTCCCAACCTTTCTCTAACCATGTGCCACTTCAGCATTCCGACAGATGAACATGTACCCTTCACCATTTCGACAGATGAACATGTACCCCTAAAATTTCTTTTGACAAAATAGTTTGATTTTTCATATATATATTTAACA
>JGI24158J21664_10001974_pt1 | contig 24163 bp, 21 predicted proteins | sample Ectturendosymbi3_FD_21664 | JGI IMG/M metagenome (IMG submission 21664) | reverse complement strand
AGGGGCATTATATATTTAAATGTTGAGACTTCATTGTTGTTTGCCCCCCCCCTATCAAAATTTCTGGCTACGTGCCTGTCCAGTAGTTGGTTCACTGGTTTCCCATGGCAGAGCAACACAAATAATGGCCGTGTCTGGCGCTAACGTTGTTCCTTGCGCGTGCTTGCCAAAGCGCACACGGATGTTGGGGTGATACTTGTTGCTCCAGGTCTTAACAGCGGTTGGAACAGAGCTTAAAGCTGGAAAGTTAATTCTGGAGCCCTTTCATGTCGATCACACAGCTCTCAAACCACCGGAATTAGACTCTTGTTTTTATAAAATGCTTAGTGTTCTCAGCGAATGGCAAAAAACACGGCAAAATCCTTTCAAAATTTGTTATCAAGTTCTCCACACCACTCACAGCCTGTTATTTTGCTTTCACTGGTGCATTCTCAATCATACTGTTTTTTAAAGCTGTCTTAGTTCTAAGTAGGGAGCATTTGTGGTTTTTTGCTGCTCTTGAAAGTGCTTGCCCCCCCACCCCCAGACACACGATCACGCGTTTCAAGTCTTGCTTGTTCAGATTGCCAGGATACGAATTTCTTCAAGCGACGACACACGAATGGTGTCCTGCGGTCGCGACAACATCCGGTTCTGGCGAGTACGATCCGGTCAGCTCCGCTCGTGCCCGGTTGCTATGCCGACGGAACAGCGATTGGAGGAGATCAGCGACGTCACTTTTGCTCCCATGGGAACGAGTAAGAAAGTTTGTTTTAACTGAAACGTGGGTTCATCGCAGAGCATCACGATGCTTGATTTTAAATACCAATGGTGGCTCGTTGTGGAAATGACCAGGGGAGCAACAAACTTCCTTCTCTGGTTGAGCATGTGGCATGCTTGTGCTGGTTACTCGTTAATGGTGTTTCTAATGATAGCACTGTTTCGCTATCACAAATGAAACCTCATCAAGAAACATCAAGTTGAAACGTTTAGATCGTAAAAATCAAGTTAAGAATTGCAAAGGAAGCAGTTAAAATGCTTGTGCTTTCCAAGTCGGTGAGTAAACGTAAATTTAGGGCAAAACCGGCGCAATCCTATGCCTGCTCTTTCCAGGGAGGATTACAGTCCCGCAGGCCATCTAGACCAACCTCCCCTAAATACCAATCTGCAACTCGTGGTACCATCGAGTCGAACATCGGTGTCTGCCTCAGACTCTGAAAAATGCAATGTTCCCGACTTGAATTGCACGTTGATCTTTCTTGTCTCAGTATCTGAGAAGAATCGCAACGACAACTTGGAAAGCGACGCCCTGTCAGTGTTCGCATGTACAAAGGGAGGCTTCGTGATCGAAGTCAACTTCCAGAAAGTGACCATCAGGAGCGTCCACCGCTTGTACCCTGCGCACGCGAGCAGCGAACAGAAACCAGACTCTCCGAAGAAAGGCAAGTTGTTGTTTCGACAATTTTGTGATTGATGCCGCGGTGTTGAAGCGAGAGACGAATAGATCTGGCGAGGCCTTTACGCACAGCCTGCTGGTGGGTAATGTGTAATAGTACAAGACCCCGATAGTTCTGAGGTGTAAACGTCAAGGATGCGGTGAATTGTCCGTTTAATAACAATACCAACCGTGCGGTTATCAAACGCGCAAACAGTGCAAGCTCCGAAAAGTGCGCTACCCCTTGCTTTGGACGCCGTCTGTTCTCCCCTGATACAATTTGCTCAATAAACACCAAGTGTTGGAGAATCTTAACCCGGTTTTGTCCAAGGCCTCGTCGAAAGTAACAAGATTTTCGCCATCGCCTTTTCCCCTAATCCTTCACTTGAAAGTATCGCTCAAAAAAAAAGCCGAGGCTCTCGTTTCACTGAACCTCGTTCTCCGGTGTGGAAGTTGCCAGTGAGCTGACGTCATAACCGACGTAAAAATTTTTTCCAGGCTTGTCCCTGAACTGCCTCCACTTTGCGCCCTCGTACCTGGCCACTGGTTCCGATGACGGGGTTCTGCGTCTTTGGCCTCTGGACCTCTCAGCAGTTTTCATGGAGGCGGAACACGAAGGACCCGTCACCGACCTGAGCATCACCCCCGGTAAAGAGCTGGCAATTCTCACATGAAGTCATGCGATCCTTCTCAGCCATTGCACTGACGAAAGCTCAATTTTATTCTTGGCGTGAGCAAAACTTGTTTACTGACAAAGTCAAGTTGCCAATGGCCGCGTTTCTGGCCTATTTTTCGGTCATAGGCCGAAATTTTATGAAAAAAAAACGAAAAAACTAAGTCAATATTCGGTCATGACGACCGGCAAGGTAGGCTAGTGAATACTGTTACGGTGAGTTTTAATACTATTATGGGACAAATGACCGAAATACATCAGCGAAAAAAAATCCCAGCCGCATTTACGAGGCGTGGTTGCTGCTTGGCTCCTTCCGTGTGTCTCTAACTGACCGAACACGGTCTTCTGCTGATGCAGCTGAAGCAGACGCCCTTGTTGCACGAGTCCGGTGATTCATAAATTGTGCTTCGGATTATTCAGTGTTGCTTTCAGGCCCTTCGCTCGCGCTCTGCCCATATATTCAGGTATATGCACCAATGCAATGGCAGTTAGTGCGTCGCGAACGGCACTTAACGCGCGAAGCCATGAATGAAGTAAAGAACCCTGTTACAGCTGATGCATATCGGAACATTGCGTTTGTTTATGTGAGGAGGAAGTCACGCGATCACAGACACCACAGGGTGCGCCGCCAATCAGAAAATTGAAAACGTATTTTATCACAATAAAATTTCTCTGCATTATACGGAATTGGATCAAAAAATTGTGTTTTTCTCCGAATGAACCTAAAGAAACCTGAAAAAAAACGAAATGAAGCCAAGCCAAAAATTTTTAAGCCACGGCATAGTTATGATGTAATTGAAATATCGGTTCCGAGCATTAGAAACCTTGCACTACGAAATGGTCTTGGCTGAAGATTTGCCTGAATAAAAAATTTTGGCCGGCACCAGGATTCGGCCAAAGCTTGCAGATTTCACGTTGCTGAGGTTCCAGGACTTCTCAGTAATATGAAGATCGCGATTATGCAAAAAATGCACCAACTCTGGTGCGTACTTGACCTTGACTCACCAAACGTGGCCGATGAGTCACCGAACCTTGTTGAGGGAGCACCGCTTGAGTCGCCCCCGACATTTGCGAAGGAAACTCGCTAGATGGAGTGGTTTGTGTTATCATGACGTAGCTCACCGCAATGCCACAGAACACCGCGTACTTCTATCAGCTGAAGCGATCGCTTTCCTGGTCCCGAACCCGGAAAGATTTGGGCCTCGAATGAAGAAATGAATGCGAACTTCCATCGCGCTTTCCAACTCGGCCAAAGGAACGTTCCAATGGCTTCTGCGCCACTGGGGATGTCAGCTTAGCCCTGTCTTTTCCTTGCTCGCGCGGCTTCTGCCATGGAACGGACATCGCTTGGAGATGACCGTTACACAGCGCACCTGCGTATACTCTATCTGTCAGCGCGTGAAAGTAAGACAATGTCGGCACCTCGCTGCTGTTAACCTTAATACAGCACGATACTTTAGCACTTCTGCCCAGGCTTTGTGCATCATTCAAAAAGCACGAACTTCACACCGTTCGATGTGTATCACGTGAGTCACTGCCTTTTTTGTGCAGACGGAGTAAAGGTGCTGGCATGCACGTTCTCTGCCACCCTCGGCTACCTGGACGTTTCCACCCGGAAGTACACGACCCTCGTGCGTTCCCACACTGACAAGTAAGTAATGGCAGTGGTGTTGTTGCAACCTCTGAGGTAGCGTGGCGGTTTGCGATTCACCACGAATGGAATGTGCGCGAAGAGTGCACCCATATATGTCTGGCCGGAACAAGGCAATAACAGAGTGATCTCCATTGTTGCTTGCTTCCACAGTGCGAAGCTTCGCGCACTTGCCCCTCGGATTTTCCGATCCCAACAATAATTTTGAGACATCTGAAAGGCGTCTCGCGTTACTTTTCAAGTAAAGGGACTCAGAAGGAATACCGAAAATAAAGTGGACTCTTACCAGTCATAATGTTCGTTTTTGTTACCTTGACTTTATACTTCCCTTGCCATGAGCGGTTTGCTTAGAGCTGTGCACTGTATGCATAGGCCCCTCGATTAGGATGTTTGCTACTTTCCCCAAACTTCGCATTGGACGCAGTTTCAGTCAAAGCTTTATTCTCCTTCACTGCTATGTTCGGATACCGGTCGCTCTTGCGGCAGGTTGTCCTGTGCGCTGTCAGAGAAAATCCGCTGTCCACGCCGTTGGCTACAGTTTGGAGGTTGTCGTGTGCGCCCCAACTGCTACTGCCGTTTACTTTGTTGCACTTGTCACGTGATTCTCATTCAGCATCCGGGACATTTCCATGGATGGTTTGCGTCGGACCGTAGCCACTTGCTCTGACGACCGGTCGATTCGAGTTTGGGATTTGCAAACCCAACGTCAACTGTACGACTTTGCAACTCCCAATGACGTTCCTACTGTCGTCACGTGCCATCCCATGCTCGAAGTGAGATTGTTTATTTTAATTTTTGAGTGGCTATTTTATTGTTGCTCAAGTAAGCAAACATTTTCTAACGGCGTGCTGTTTTAGGTGATACCTTCTTCAAGCAAATATACTACTTCAGTGACTGTGTCGAAAACTTCTGTTTTATTTGCTTTTAAACTAATTGCATTTCTTCCCCTGTTGCTTCAAACGTTCAAACGAACTCACTCTGGCAGATTGTAAACTGTGATTATAACATTTTACCGTGATCGGCCGATACAGCTATCAAGAAACTAAATGATAAAGGTGCCCCTGCCGCTCAATCGACGTTCATCGTTCAAAATTTATGGACACGTCGTTTTCCATCTCTAACAAAAGATGTTGGTCGAAATAACTGTTGCGTTAAAAGCTGCGCCCTCGTCTCACTGCCAGATCTTCGGCTGCGGCTTTGAGAGCGGAGCCGTGCGCGTCTTCCACGTGTCCAGCACCAGCATACTGTCCGAGCATTTGCGCGTGCACTTCGGGTCGAAAGTCACCAGCATCGTGTTTGCGCCCACTGGCGAGCGTCTGATCAGCTTGTGTGAGAAAGGTGATGGTTTGTATTCTATTTGAACAAGGTTTTAAGACTGGAGATGCGTAGTGCTACGTAAAACCGATTTCCTACTAAAAATGTGCTGGTAGATTAAACCCGTCGCCTTTATGGAGATTAGTTACTTGAATGCTTTATATTCTGGCACGAAAAGTGGCTGGCGGTACGTGTTTTTGTTCAAAGCAGATGTGGTACTGTTTCAGTGAAATGTGCTTTGTTCGTGTGATTGTGACGAAATAAATAAGTTGAGTCGAGTTGATCTTTGCGCTGCGTTTACTTGTTTTCCTTTTTTGCCAACAACGCTGCAAATGAATTTGTTTCGAAGCAAGACATCACTGTTTTATGAAATCGAAGTAAACTGCAGCGCAATTTCTCTTCAATACCGTATCAGTGGTTCTCAACCTTTTTTTAGTAGTGTAGCCTTTGGGCAATTTTTTGTCTATCAAGTACCCCTTGACTGTAATCATAAGCACAATAATTAGAAATGTACCTCCATTTAATTGTATTTTACGTTAAAAGTTCCATTATGCCGACACGTAAAAAATTCGTGCACCCCTTGAAGAACCTTTGCGTATCCCCATTTGAGAACCACTGGTTCAGATAACTAGATGTGATTTGTTACTTCGAGGTTTTGCTATTCAGTGCTTGAGGCCAATTGTATTCATATAAATAAGATAGGCTAACTTCTCACAGCTGCGTACAGGGTTCCCACACATTTATCAAAAACCATTTTCCACACTTCTTCAATACCTTTTCCAATGCTAAATTAAAAGACTTTAATACCATAATTTAGCTTCATTTTTCGAAAAATTTACTCATGGAACATAATGCAGAAAACATCTGCAAAACTGTCATCACCAGTGGAGAACAAAATTTGAATACAGAAATGGCTGAATTCAGAATTTCCATACTTTTTCAATACTTTATGTACATTTTGGTCAAATTCCATGTTTTTTCAAGGTCCTGAAAATAGATTTCACGACAAAATTCTTACAATACCGCGTGGGAGCCCTGCTTTTTGGACTAGAGCTCTTCTGCGGTAGACTGAATTACGCAGTCCTCGTGACACCGAAAATGGCCATGATTTTATGTCCTCGCTTCAGGTGTGGTGTCCGTGTTCGACACATCCAGTGTTGAACTTGCTGGCGCGCCGTTGCTGCGCTCTCTGCCGAAAGCGGCCGCTCGCGGAGACTACGGGCCCCGTGCGCTGGCCGTGAGCCCGGACGGCCGAAAAGTGGCGTACGTCGGACCCAACGAATATACGGTCACGGTGTCGTCTACTTCCACGCTGGACGAACTGCTCCGTATCGACACTTCCACAGGACTTAACCTCGAACCTGACATCTTGTCGTTGAGGTGAACGTATTTGAAATGTTTCTGTGTTCTTCTGCACCGTTTAAAACTGTGCTGGTCGTTGGGCTTAGGTATTCAGTGACCAAGAAACGTTGGTATACACATTTTTAAAGCGTGCAGCTGTGTTCTGGTGGGCTTTATTGCGTCACAGACGCCAGCATTCTCCGGGCGTGCTGGTTTTTCAGAGCTACGTTGATCTTCACGCATATTTACCCGGTGCAATGAATTGTTTCAATGCTACATTCGTGCATTGGTTCCTTGTGTTACCAAGTCCATGCTAACAACCTTTCAATACGTCGTTTCCACTTGCAATATACTGATACGGCTTCTGCTTTTTTGGGGGGGCGCTCTGATGTGCACAACTGCATCATGCGCTGCTGATTGTGAACGATCTTGATGCTATCTTTGGGACGTCATGTGGCTTTGTGTGTTGAGTATCGTCACACCTTGATTTCAATTTCTCCCTTTTTTCAGGCCGAAGATCGACTCCCCGTTACGGTTAGCCTTCGCTCCCTCCCCGTTGAAGCAACTCCTCGTGGTCACCAGGGGCAACCGACTGCTGAAGCTTGACTCAAAGACTGGCCGGTTGCTCTCAGTCGACGAGAACATGCACAGGTGGGGGGTCATGGGTTCAGTTTGCGTCATCAGTTGTTGCCGCCATTTCATGCTTAGTTGGGTCTTTCAGCGTAGTATTATAAAGATACACAGGAAGGGATTATCTTGCGAAGTCTTGCCCTTCCTACGTTGTGTGCTGTTTCGCAATCGCGGCAAACAAATTGACAGCGCGTTTCAAAAAACGCAAAAAGTTCTTTACTTTTTGTCGTTCCAATGACACTGCACTTCGACAGGTGCATGTTAAAACACAACGATTGAAGATGAATGCACATGACCTAATGAAAACATACACGCGCATTTTGAATGCCTGGCTCCCGTATTGTTTTACTTTAGGTCCCGGACACTTCTAACCCCTCTGTTTTTTCCAACAGGGGAAGCACGACCTCCGTTTGTCCAAGTGACGATGGCTTGCACCTTGTAACCACCGGTGACAAAGTTGTCAAAGTTTGGGATTACAAGATGGCGAAGAGCACAAGCTTCCAGGTAAGCTCATGGACAAACAACACACCATCTCCCTTTGTACATCTGTTCAAAACGTGCATAGGGCTTTATTTCTTTTCAGACGTTTATCGGCCACAGTGCCCCAATCCACCGCGTGCTGTTCACACCCGACCGCCTCACGTTGATCACCTGCGGCGAAGACGCCATCTTTTTGTGGGATTTCCTGGGCTGCGCCACCCCGCGGCCGTTGTGTGACGATGATCGTGGACTCGAGATGGCGCTCGGTAGAAACGACGGCAGAGAAGCAGAGGCTTTAACTGAAGGAGGTAAAGCAAGCGAACCCTGCTCACCAGGCTGTTGTTATGTTTTCACAGTTTTGGATCATCTGACGGAATATGTTGCAAAGACTTCCCACTGCGTTGATAGGGTTTCTTTGCCATGTTGTTTATAAGGAACTGTACGTTTTTTACTCATTTATCGCTTACATTTTTGGCACCAATTTTTCACACAACTGCTGAACGTAACTTTATACCTGCAAATTAAAAATCCCAACAGTCCTCGCTGTCCATGCCTGTTGTGTTGCAGTCGCCTTGCTGCAACAAATGGACTTGTTCCCCTCGTCGACAATGATTCTGTATTTGCGCTCTTGTCAAGTTACAGAAAGTAGCGACGAGGAGACGGTACCTCGCTCCAAACCTCCTGCTCCAACCCTCGCGCACCGCGTCGAACAGGACGACACCTCCTGGGTCCCTCCGGATATCTTGCGGACTGCGGATCTGGATGCGAGTGATGTGTCCGAGTTCACAGTGGATGCCAAGATGATGGCGAAGCTTGCTCGGGAAAAAGGTGACGGTGCAGTTGTGTCTGTACGTGCGTAACATAAATGCAAGTGATGCCCATCTACACATGAATGGACAGCTTGAAAAATGGCTACCTCATCGTTTACTTCGTCTGTGTAATGTGTTATGAGCGCTTGTAAATTGTGAAGTAATTATCATCGCTTTGTTTTTAACTTGGCAAGTTTTCTGTGACAATGCAAAACACATATTGGTCTGTGGTGGTCGTTCCCAACCTTTTTTATCAAGCCCTGAAGTTGAACATTGTGTTGCGCTCTGTGATTTCAGTTGCAACAGAAAAATTATCAACAATAACTATTTTAATATGTGACGTATTCTTTAATTCTTGGTATCAGAGTTAGTGACATGCACTTACCAATTTCGTTGTGACATTTTTTCTATTCGCTTCCAACCTTTTTTCTTTACACTTTTGTAGAATCCCGGGACACCGACGGAGCGGCGGAAGATAAGTCCGATCGAGCTCCGATAGCTTCGGACAGTGGGGAGGAAAGTGCGAAAGCGTCCGCCCGCGAGCTGCTCAAAACTGTCGACCGCCAAAACAAGAGCCTTTCCGCGTCCCTGTCCGGATCACTGCCGATTAAAGTGGCCTGGGGCTCTAAACCTGTCCCCGAACCGGAACCCCTGAGTCTCACAATGCCCCTTTCGCAGCCCGATAAAGAAGAACCGCCGGCACTCTACCCGGAGCGCCCGAACTGCCTGTCCCATTTCAGCAGCCTCCCCACCAGCAGCCAGGCAGCGCTGCGGCTTTACGCACCCGGGGAGGGTCAGGAGGGGTTGAAGCTGGATGCTGTGCTGGGGTAAGTCGGGATCAGTTTCTAGATGTAATCGCCTGCAAGATCCAAACTTCTAATTGGCATATGTGGAAATATGCTGCGCACAGTTTTTGTTTTCACTGCTGCACTAAAGTAGTTTCCGCGGATGAATATTTGAACGATTTGTACTGTAACGTTTGCTGGCATGTGCAGCTGAACGTTTCAGACACTGCGTTTGTTTTTTCCACTGCTTGCGTCAGTCAAAAACTTACTAGTTGGTCCCCACGTCCTTCGTTTTCCGAACGCCAGGGGTTTCCCGTCGTAATTTTAGCCCACAGTGGCGTCGTGGTTTTGTTTTGATATAAAACTCCGGTTGAGAACCTCGGCAGTCGTGCAATCAGCAGAAATAGGAAAAGACAAAAGCATCGCCGCAGTAAGAAGCTTTGTTGTGACCTCACACAAAGCAAAGCTTCTCGTCGTCCTGTCAGGGAGCGGTACCTGTAAGCGCCGAGCGTCGCTTTTAGTATTTGCTTTATTAATGTTTTCTTTGCTTTATCAATGGCGCGCTTGCCGCCTGGTCGAAGATACGCAGACCTCGTAACTTGTTTTTCCAGCTATAATGGTAACGGGCGCCACAACCTTGTCTGGAACCCGGACACAGGTAAGCTGGCGTATACGTGCGGGTGCCTGATCATACTGGAGAGCCTGGCGCAGAGCTCGAAGAAAGTCTTGAAGAACCATACTGAGGAGATATCCTGCCTCGCTATGCAACACGATGGCCAGGTATACACTTTAAATTCTACAATTGCGCGCAGTTCAAACCGTTGATAATGTGCCGTCAATATGATTTTATTCACCATTGTTTACGTTGTTATAGCAACACTAAAGGTGACACAAGAACGAAGCAAAAATAACCGCAATAACCACTTTCTGGGCCTTGGTCAAAGGAAATAGTGTTGTAGCGGACTTGCGGTTCTCGGCTTCTTGAGTAACCTTTTGCAGTGAAAAGTTCAAAGATCAACATTTTCTTTTAGCGCGTGACCAAATAGATCCAACTGTTATGGCTGGTAGACGCAGGTCGTGTGGTTCAGAGATTCGGGTACATCCGCCTGTGGATTCGATTCTTGTCAAGAACGTCAACCTGCGCAAAAATGTCATCTGCAAAATTTGCAAGTGTGCAGAGGAAGAACTTCTTGCTTTCTACTCGTATGAAAGTCTGTTCCAGAGAGTAAATCTTTTCCTTGCTGAAGACACCAGTGGTTGTGAATAAGCGCCAGGCTTGATCTCCTGTTTTTGTTGACAAATATTTCCCACTCCTCCCACTCCGCGTCAATGAGCAGGAGCCTTTTTGTTTACCGCAACAATCTTAAAATTTCAGTTCCCACCGTCAAAGCGCAACAAATGTTTCCACCTCCCACTGTCTCTCACAGCAAAAAGGCATGATCGTTGGCGGGCCAAAACTTCGGATAAATATTTACGCCTCCCGCAAGTCACGACGCACGCTAAACAAACTTCCTTCTTTGAAGATCATGGCCTCCGCTTCCGGCAGCAACGGCCTAGTGCCGAGTCGGATCTGCTTGTGGGACGTGGAAAGCGGGACGTGTCGGGCCACGCTGAAGCATCACGAGCACGATGTTGTGGCCATGTCGTATTCGAGGGACGATAGGTACGAGATGGTTTGTGATTGGTTGCTGAAAGTTTGTTGCGGAAAAACGCCTGCAGTTGTGATTCGAAGCTGAGGGATGATATGCCGAGATTGAATCGATTGATGTACTTCTGGAACGTAAAGTAGGGAGGGTCACAGTTGTTCCTTATTGAATGCTTCCGGCTGCCGCACCTTTCCGAAGTCGAGTATTTACTGCCAGAAACAAATAATGCTCCTCGGTTAGTCCACATACAAGACCCCCTAAATTCACCGCACAACGTCATATACACGCAGTTGTTTCGCTGTAAGGTTTAAAACGTCTCAAGACGACAAAACCTCTGCCATAAGCTGGGAACCAGACACTGCTCCGATTTATCTTAAGGTTCTGTTTTTGCAGATTCCTCGTTTCAGTCGGAGATTACCGCGAGCGGTCCGTGGTGGTCTGGAGCGCATTCGATGGCCTGTCCGCCCCAGTCATCTTGGCATCGACCAAAACCACGGCTGCCGTGCACCAGGTATGGCCTAACCCCCTGACGCAGGCCCGTAGCTGGGTTTTAAAGTTTGAGGGGGAAAATGCATTTTTAGGGGGGGAAGACTTGTATTTATTTATATATTTGCAACAAACGGAATAAAATTTTTTCGGGGCACAACAAAATTTTGGGGGAACAAAACTGGGGGAGCAGTGACCCCCAAAGCTCCCCCGTGGCTACGGGCCTGCCCTGACAAGATTGCCACTGGAGTTCCTTTTCAGGTAGGAATTGGTGGCGAGCTCAGTCATTCGTTAATAGGCCAATGCATACCAGGGGAAGCATCGCGATCATTTGCAGGGGTGCGGGGACCAATGTGGGGTCTTCGGTGGTTTTGAGGGGCGCGTTGAAGTCCGCGATTCCACGGAGATCCTTTCTAGTTGAAGGGTCAACTTAGTTATTGCGGGACACAGGTCAGTCTCCCAACAAAGCAACCTGGCGTCTGAGGTTGCCAAGTCAATGCAAGGCGAGTAAAAAGGCTCTTAACGCTTTCTCCGTTAGTAACTGTCCAGTAGCACTCTTAAGTTTGATTGCATCCGTAATTATATTCAGATATGCAACAAACTCTTCAATACACTCGAATGTGAAGTCAGAACAACGTAACGTTAAACGGTTCGGTGTAGACTTTAGACAAGGGGGCCGGCAACCTTCCCCTCGTCGTGGGCCAAAAACAAACTTTGCAATGTATGGCGGGTCGCAGGCCTACTAAATTCCACCAACACTTCTGTTCCATCTGGTGTTCATGATGCTTATAAAACTTGGGAATTTCATGGAAAAGATTAACTCCTGATTTTCACCGTTACAACGAAAACCCAAAATGCATTTATAGCACAGTGCGGTTTCTCATAAGTGTGCAATACAAGAAGTGGGAATGCCACTAAACGGGCCATACATGTACTGCAGTTTGCTAAGGGGCTGCGGGCCGGATGATTTTGCTTGGCGGGCCGCAGGCCGTCGACCCCTGCTTTAGACAAACGGTGAACAAGAGCGTTGAGCGTTCGCATGAGCATCCGGAAACAGCGGCTAATTGCCGTGATGCAGGTTGGCAGGGTACCGTGTCAGGTTTTGGTTGGACTGTTTGTAACCAAGCGCACTGCATCGAATCATGATTAGAATATTGCTTGAAATCAAGCAGTAAGAACGCACAAAACGTTAAAGCACAAATGCATCCACTGCAGGTGGAAGTTATTGGTGCGTTTTCCAAAAAAGAAAAAGAATTCGTTACTCCAAAACCGATGAACTTGTTTTATTTTGCAGTTACCGTTTGCACTTTAAACAAGGTCGCCTGCTTCCTTTTCCGCGTAATCTGCGTTTAACATGGTCCAAAACCGAGTTCCACACAGTTTCTTCGCCCATCCACTGAGCGTGTTTGATTGATTCTCGGGTGTCGACGCACGTCTCGTTCAGCCCGGCCCTCCGCGTCATCACCTGCAGCTTGTCGTTGTGTGCCAGATTGCTTGGGATCCTTATGCGCCGAACGAGTTCGTCACCGTTGGAGCCGACGCCGCAATCCATTTCTGGTTGATAGAAGAGCACGGACAGAAGGTTAATTGCGGTTTAAAGTTTTTTTTCGCTTCGGCACGAAAAGAAGCGGTTGTTGCATCTTCCAAAATCTGCCTTTCCTGGTTAAACGAAACAAAATTGTGTTTTCAACTCTTTTATTTGGTTGTGAACCGGCAGCTTCTTCCTGTTGCCCGAACAACCACCGAATACAGTTTATTTACGGTCTGTGTTGAAATACTTGAGAGGTATTTCAAATGCGTTGTTTCAGCTCCTGGCATGAAAGCACGAACAGCTTAAAAGCAAAGTCCAGTAAAAATTTGCTTTTACCGCGTTCTGTTTGTCTTTTCATTGACTTTATTAGTTATTTACGGTCTGTGTTGAAATACTTGAGAGGTATTTCAAATGCGTTGTTTCAGCTCCTGGCATGAAAGCACGAACAGCTTAAAAGCAAAGTCCAGTAAAAGTTTGCTTTTACCGCGTTCTGTTTGTCTTTTCATTGACTTCCTTTGCTTTACAGTTCAATCTGAATGTTCACGATGCTGAAGTCCCAGAAGAGCTAAGGATTGACGCTTCGCCGGAGCAACCAGTGCATTTCACCGCCGCTTGCTACGGTCAAGAGCAGATACTCTACGTCGGTATGCGGCGCGTTGTGTGACAAGTTCCAATGGTCTTAAGTAAAACCTCGGTCAGGCGTTAATCCAAATGTGCCCGCCTGTCTTGAACAGGGACGTTACGTGGGGGCGGCAAGGGGGCATACTTCCCTGGGCGCCGAAAAGTCCCAACAATGTCACAAGCACTTCCCTCAATACCATACATTTGCTCCAGAAAAACTTAAGGTTTGAACATGGGGGCGCCAAACTTGCTTCTTGCCCCGGGCGACACTTAACCTCGGTAGGCCCCTGGTCTTGAAACTACTGTTTTGCAATGTGTTGTTTACATCACAAGCATTCTGTCGTCGTTTCCGTCAGCTTCGTGCAACCGGCCGAAAGTTCAGGAAATACAGTGGGGAGTAGTTTTGTAAGCAGCAGTTTTTGAATTTTTGTTAGTTAGTAAGAAAAATAATAAAACAACAACCTCATACAGCGCGCTACCTTTTTCTTCAAAAAGAAAAAAACAAAATGCCTGAGCCTTGCCCTCTTTCTCATAAGGAACACACAGGCAAACCAGCAGCCCTACGGTGAGCTGCTGATCAGCAAATTTTTTCTTTTTAAGGCTCACACACGGGATTGGTGTCAGTTTGGGATACGCGCACCAACCGCTGCTTCTTGCACTGGCGCGCAGACTCAGCCGAGATCTGTCTGATGAAGTCACGTGGCTGCCGCCTATTGGTTGCTGGCGCGTCACGTGCTGCTCGGCTTTGGTCTCTGGCTGGAGTGAAGGAAGCCCGCTACGACGAGGGCGGCAGCCTGGGAAGTGTTTGCATGGAAGACGAGTTGACGTTTCATGCGGAGGTATGGAGAAAGTTTCCTTTTCCTTCCAGCTGGGAAGGAAATGTTTTTGTCCTCAAGCGCACCGAGGTTATTTGCGCTGAAAAAAAGCGAAAATTCGCTTTTCTCATAAAACGTTGTCTTATGTGTCTGTACCTAAATTTAGAGCAATTTCTAGGGTTTTTGTGGTTATAAACCTTTGGTTCAAAGTTCTTGACCATGGTCTTGTTTGGAAGTTTCAGGAAACGCCTGTCATCATGTGTCATGAACCCTTGTAGAGTAAAGCATTGCTCTTGTGTTGCTCTGTTTCCAGGCGGCCCTGAAAGAGAGTCAACGTGTTTTTTTCAGATCATTTCCGGTTGTTTTGATGACGCCATGTACATGGGAATCGTGGGAACCACTTCCGGTACCGTGTGGTATCTCGACTGGAATGAGAGATCGACGATACGAATGGTGTCTGGACACAAGGGCAAGGTGTGTTGGAGCAGTTAGTATCCAAGGTTGAAGCCGCAAGTGCGTGCTGAAACAGATTCAACTCGATTTGCTTTGTTTTGTTTCCGTGCTTTTCGCCTTCACTGCACAATGACCGCAGATCAATGGCGTGGCTTTCGACGAGGGAAGCTACTTTGCGACATGCAGCGAAGAAGGGACAGTGCGACTGTGGTCTGCTCAGTCCTTGGAGCTCGCCGTGCAATTCCAGGTGTGTGGTGTGTTCCAATTGTATGGTGTGTTTCGGGTGTGTGTTTCAGGCCTGTGGTGTGTTTCAGGCCTGTGGTGTGTTCCAGATGTGTGGTGGGTTCCACGTGTGTGATTTGCAACTCGCATACGCAAATTTCAGAGCTTTTTCCGGAAGATACGAAAACAGATTGCGATGAAAATGACTGAAAAAAACATCGGTCTTCTGAATATAATGATTCTTGATTGTTTTTGTGTTGGGCTGTTTTTCATATAAGTACCATTTGCTGCAGGTGATGGACCAGTCGTCAACGTGTGTCGCTTTCAGTCATCCTCCTGCTGAGTCATCGCCGGACGAAGCTCTGCCCGTGACTCAGCCGAAAATGCTGGCGGCCGGATACGGCGACGGCACTGTTCGCGTGTTTGACATTGATCGCGTGAGTGCGGCGGCGTTGGAATCTCCACGGCAGCGGTCGCTATGCGAACCAATAGGCTGTCATTGGAAGGCCAGCATGAAATACTTTGTTAAATAGTTTAAAATCCCGTCCAAATTCGTATTATTTCTTCCTCAACAGTTAATCTTGAAGCTCAAACTGCAGGCTCACGCAGTCACCGTCACCGCTCTCGAGTTTGCCCCTCGCAGCGACACCCTGCTCTCTGGCGCTGCCGACGGCTTAGTAGCTGTGACGTCAGTGGCGACCGGTTTGACCCTCAGAGTGCTCCGGGATCATAAAGGTGTCCGGATCAACAGCATCTCTGTCTCGCTGCGATCGGTGAGTAACAAAACGACGCTCAGCACTTGCAAAGAGCTTGTGTGAGTTCTTGTGTTAGGAGGTGTACTCGGTCTGTCGGCGCCTCGTTCCACGGTGCGTCTTGGATGGTGTTGTTATGCTGGCGGGGTTGTTGTCGATGCGAGTGGTAACTCGCAAACGCGACGAGTAGTTACTCGCAAACGCGACGAGTAGTTGCTTGCAAATGCGACGAGTGGAAACTCGGAAACGCAGACTGCTCCGCTCAGCCAGATGTTGCCAGCGCTGTGCAAGCGTGTACTGTACGTGCGCGAATGGATGTTCGATCCAAGCTTGACTTGCAAAAGGCGCTCGAATCGCTTACTCTAACTGAAATGCTAGGACTATGCCAGCCAACCGTATGTTCCGCTTCCACACTCTCAGCCAGTGCAGCTTGTTTTTGCGTCGAAAGGATCATCCCGCCAACCTGATGGCTCTCAACGCCGACACCGGAAGTGACGCGCCACCGGAAGGTCGCCTGTGCTTGATATGTTGCGCCGACAGACGCGTGAGCGTGTGGTGCACTTACTGGGAGCACGACCTGTGCCAGATGATCGACTGGCTGACCTTTCCCGCTCCGTGCTTCGCTCCTGACGGGACGAGAATTCACCAGAAAAGCAAGGTACGTCTGTCGCGCGTTCAGGGATCGTGATTACAGCGCGTTGTTAATGACGCAGTTCGCGAAATAATTCTTCCTGGCGTTCAACGATGTGGAAATGTCACCACATTTGTACCCCACTAGGTTGAAGAAATGCTGTTTCGGCAACGCTTGCTCTTCTGCAAGCTTTCCGCTGCAATGTTGGGACTTGCATGAAACGAGGATTAACTTGATCGGGAAACCAGCGCAGGCAGCTCTGTATGCGTGCCATGACAAAGCGGTGAAGACCCTCAACCGAGAATGGCCCGAACTGCAGCCACGTGGCGCTGAGGAGTACGTCCCAAACAGGAACCACGCTGAAACGACAACTGAGCCCGGGCGCAGCTTCAACTGTAACTTTTTCCTGTAACGGAGACACGAAGTAATAAGTGATGCAAAGGAATGACCTAATATCTTAAACAGAGGCAGAATGGCAAATGGCCTCGGAAGGTGACGGTCGTTAACCAGTTGATCGAACTACCGCTACACCTTATAACAAATGGCACCCATCAACCGTCAGTAGATTTTCGACGTCACCGACCTCCATAGTTCGACCCGTACAGAAGTTAGCAGCGCTTGTTTTTCCAAAGCGTTTGCTGCGGAAGCTGCAGCAAGTCCTTGCATGCCACCCGCGTCATCGATCGCTTCCTCTCCAGCCATTGCGCTTCACTGGGAACTCGACCATTGCGTGGTGTTGGCCGCTGCTTGGGGACCAATACCAAACGTGATAAATACGTGCTTGCATTGACGCATTAGAGGAAGCCTCACTTTATTAGAGCTTTTGTTGAAGGTAAACCAGGCACAAAGACACAGGGAGCCACGTGTGAGCATGCCGTCCGTCTCATGACTTTTCCTTGTAAGCTGATCTTAAACGTGTTAAAAAACTAGAGCCGTGGAAACGGAACCCGAAATTTGAGTTCCGGCTCCACGGTCCCGGTTGAAATTCTGGTGATTTAGAAAATTAAGCTGTTGGGATAACGTTTGAAACTGTCCGCAAAGCGTTGGGGCGCGGGGTCCTTTCCACGCAGTTCATAAGAAAACCGATCCGACTTTATCAACCCACGTCGAGCAAGTACACCGTGACCACCGAGCAGCCAGGTTTTGCGTCAGGTCTCGCTGTGAAACGGGTCTACACAACCTCACCCCCCGCTGATATAAAAACCAAAACTGACGACTATACTGCTCTGCGCGGGGTGGAGTGCCCAACTGGATTTAGACCCCTACCGTCAAACTTAAAAAAATTTAGAGTAAGTTCTCAATGCGAGGCTTGTGCTTTACCAGCACTCGTGTCCGTGTTTTGCTCATCCTTGTGCGCAGCGGTGACTTTTCCTCGAGTACAAATAGCAACAGAAGGCAGTAGGATGTTTTTGCTCGCGTCCGTGTTACTCTTTAGCGAGTTTGTTCCCAGAAACTGTTGCGGTTGTTGCCTCCGAGTTCGTGCGAGTTCCACCCGTCCAACCCAGACCTACTCATCTACTGCGGGTACGGCATGAGCAAGAGCGTGCAGATGTACAGTCTCGCTCAAAAGAAGGTGGGTCTGTGGAAAGCGACCGTGTAAAGCCGTGGTTTTCAACCTGATTCATGCACTGACCCAAATTAACCTAACGACCCCTTACGAGAATTTCCAGTGAGGCATGTGTAATACAGTTGTGTTTTAACGTATGATATCACTGTTGAAAAAGACTCATTTATCAAATTCATGCACATGGCGGCATCACTGAGAGAGACCCGTGACTTATACAAATCACTCCACGGCACAATTTGAAAACTAGACTAACTCCCAAATCAGCTGCCGCAATCAGATATCTAATTTACAAACACAGCACATTCTTACGTCACAAAGATATTCGTGCGTTGCCAAACGCAACAGTGCTGTAATGGTCACAATCACATCCCAAACTTTGTGGTGGTCATAATCACACTCAAAAGTTTGTAATAGTCATAACCACACTCAAAACAATTTTGAATGAAAAAGTAGGTGATCATTTTTGCCAGTTGATCTCATTATTTTGGCTACGACAAATAGTGCTTCCACATACGAAATAATAAAATCTGGAAGTGCTTATGAAAAATTTTATCAGAAGCTCTCGCAACCCCTAGAAAATTGGCCAACGACCCCCACGGCGGTCGCGACCCCAAGTTGAAAACCACTGGTGTAAAGCGTTAGTTTCACGCCGGTTCATGCAGTAGCAGGCGGCTTCAGTCTAAGTTTGCCGGACCTCCGCTTTGGAGAGGATTGAACATGCGAAAAATAAAAAACGGCTATTATTTTTCGTCACACGAGGACGTTCGTCTTGAATTTTTTAAAGCCATGCTGACAAAAATAACTGTTGTTAAGGTTGTCGCGTGTGTTTGTTTTGCGATTTTCAGTTCCAGTTTATCACAAAAAAAGCCTGTTAAGAAAATTCCATACTGGTGCAAAGATCTTTTTTGATGCCACTGTAAATAACCCCGTTTTTAGTTTATCAGCTGGTTACTCAGTGACCCGCACCCTGCTCCGAAAAGTGCCGCACAGCCAGTGGGGGGTAAGCATCGCAGCCGTTTGTGCGCATGCGTGGCTTGCGAAGCATTTCGAAAAGTTAAGTGAAGGACGGCGAGAGATAAATGGGAAAGGTAGAACTGTGGAAGGTCACCATTCGCTTGTCAGTATATTTCAAGTCAGTGATTGTGAAGTTTTCTTTAAATATCCCGGGCAGTGCAGTTGTAGCTCTAAAGCTGTTACCGATTTGTCAAATATTGTTCACGGTCATTCCACAGCAAAGAAACGACGTAAAATTTTTCGAATCATTGTCTAGTTTTGATGCTTGTCAACTCAAAAGAAGGCGTAACCTTCAAAAAGCGACCTTTCGCTTCAGCAAACAGCAAAGGCTTCAATTCATTACCCAGCTTCCTTCCACCCAGGCCTGTTCCGCGCAATGCATCATTGATTGCCGTCGACGAGACCTACTGTCGTTTCGCATTGCGACAACCATGATGCAAACGGCTGCATGTTATTCTTTTGTTTAGCTAAGACAGTGGTTCCCAAACTGGTACGCCAAGGCCTTCAAGGTGGTACACGAATAGACCTACTTTCTGTTTTTATTCACAAAAAGAATATGTGCACAGCAATAATTTTTACCTGTCGGGTTATGTTACTAAATTCCTGAATTTTTGTGTAGCCTACTTCCCTTGTTGGTTTCTAAAAATGGCCGTAATTCTTTCTCGCAGCCATTTTCTTCATGTTGCATTTGTGTCAATTCTGGTTTTCCAAACTTTTGATCGAATTATATTTGGCACATTGACTTTTCCTGGTACAAGGTGGTACGTGATGACAGTACGGGACCCACAAATGGTACGCGCTCAGAAAAAGTTTGGGAACCACTGAGCTAAGAGAAGCTGAGGTAAAGCCGAAATTAGTAATTCGATACGGTTTTATTTTTCGAACTGCACAAAAAAACTTGCGAAAACTTTCATTTTCTTGAAGACTCAACAATGGGCGAGGTTGAGATTTGAAAGGTTCCTGTTGTGATGTAACAAATTCAGTGAAAGTTGTTTGTGCTTTTCAAGAGCGTTGATTCGCGTAAATTCAGTTGAAGCACAGACATTACATCAACCAGGGTTTCTACGGAGTCTGGAAAAATTTATTTGGTCTGGTAGTATGGAAAAAGGAAATAATTTTCACGACCTGATTTTTTGACATGCATTTTCATAATATTTCATTCAAGATTGATAATTTTACTTTCATCATCTTATCTGATTATAGTGTCTTCGGTTGGATGGGGGTATGTCATTCTGAAAAAATTAAGTCTGGAAAAAGTCTTGAAAAGGTCTGGAAATTTATTTCCAAATTTTTAAACTTGGGTAGAAACTGATCAACGTACAAACCAAATAAAAACGAACGATTATAAGACGATCCTTCAAAACAAAAGGTGGGCAGATATATCCATACAATCAAACAAATCACTCAGCAATCATGTCAAACCTGCAGGTTGTCAGGACAGTCGCTCTCCCCAACTGGGCAACATGCATGACCCCGTCACCAGACGGAACCTTGCTTGCAATCGGAACCGGTTCGCGGCTGCTGGAACTGGTTGATCCAACGCACGGCACCTTCCAGGACTTTGCCGGGCACAGCGGGCAAGTTTCCGACGTCGTGTTTTCACCCAACGCCGACATGCTGCTGTCAGTCTCGGGCAGCGAGCTGCTTGTGTGGAAAGTTTGCACTCCGTAGAGATACCGCGCCCTTCGTCCTTGTGTCATTTGCTGCTGATGTTGCTGCTCTGTCTCTGTGTTGGTCAGCCGACGTGGATACCGTTGGGACGAAAACCGTTTTCCAAGAAGATCCTTAAAAAGTTTCCAAAAATCCTTAAAAAGTTCCCATCAGCCGTTTAGCGTACTAATTAACTGTGTCGTGTCACGTGCCGCCCGCAAAGTTTATATTTTTATATATTTTCTGTAGCAATGTAGTTCTCAAATAACTGTTGCCGGTTATCTTAGTATCGTGTCGATGTAACGTCAGTTGTTTTCTTATTCCGCGCACTGTACTTGCAAAAAGTGCTTTCAGTGTAGACTTAGTTTGATCATGGGCGTCGGAAGGGGGGGAGGGGTGCCTTGACCCCCCTGTATTTCGAAATTGCGCATTTTCCTATCAAATTTTTAGACAGTAAAGGTGGTCCCCCATGGAAAAATCCACTACTATCCCTCCCCCCCCCTTTGGAAAAAATCCTTCCGACGCCCATGAGTCCGATGTCGATTGGCTGACGTGCGGTTGTTAGCTTGCGTCGCGTAGACTTTAACCCAAAAAGCCGGATTGTTTGGTAACAACTCGTGCTGCTGACCCGCTCTGTATTTACACGTGAACAAGTCCAGACTGCTTCTTGCAAACCTGTTTCTTTATTACGACAACCTCTTCCGTTGCTCGCCTCGCCCAGCGCTGGAAATGAGTATCGCGTTTTTTGCAATAAACCACAGTTTAAATCATACTTCTGCTTGCGACGTAACTTGGCTTTCAGGATGAAAGCTGAAATTTGTTTTCTCCTCAGTTTGAACTTGAAGACACAATTAGCCAGCCTCTAATACTTTTTATGAAGACCTTGCAAAAGTGAAACTAAGTGCTAATGTCGGTAAACAACTGCCTGTTTTCATCCTGATACGTCTCGTGGTAGAAACATTATTCGCCAGAATCTTTCACTTGTTTTGAAAATGCATAACTCTACTTGAAAATAAAACACATTTTCTGCTCCAAGTGACTCAGATGTGTTTTTGCCATGTTTAAATAAAAGGTTTCGAAACACGACTGTCATATTTTGCAAAACAAAAATATGAAATTGGAGTGGAGCTGTCAACAAGACATCGGTTTGTTCCTTGAAATGCGTAAATTCGTATTGACCTGGCACATAGTCTTGTGTTTTTGCGGTGCGAACACAAGTGTCAACGAACTCCCAAATATATATGAAATAAATTGATAGTTGCAAACACGACGTAACGAATTTTAATCAAACCGTTTCTGCACACGATCTTAGTCAACCACGTTTGATTGTAGCCTACTTGCAAACCTGAGAAAGAGTCTTGCTGCCCAATAACAAAGCGATTTACTGACAAAGTTGTTCACCAGGCAAGTGTTGGCTTGTGGGAAATGAAGAGACGTTTGTCTTTCAAGTAAGCATGATTTGCATAAGACGTGATGCAAACTGCGTCCCTCCCTCATGACAGTCCACTTTCAAGCAACTGAGCATTAGAATTGCAGTTCAGAACCTTCAGCGATTGCTGGAAGCAAGCAGGCAGTGGTGGGTCAACGACGTTGGGTTTTGTGGTGAAGTTGCCGAAATGGGTCTTAGAACCTCGTGTCCTGAACGTTATAAAATGCTGTTTTATTGTCCAAAATTGGGCTGTGTTCAATGGTTTGGAAGGTCTGAAGCGGTTAAAAAAGTCACCAATTTCGAAGTGATGAACCAGGTTTTATTGCAAATTTCTGTTATGAGCACTTTTATTGACATTTTTGTGGATACTGTTTTTACTTAGATTCAGCCAATTGCAGATACGTTACCTAAAATGAAAACGTATTTTACTGCTGTGAATAGTGAAGTAAAGATTTGAAAACATCGCTGATACAGAAGATCATCAATTCTCTAGTGCAAAGCGTATTTCTGGGGTCAATGCAAGACTTGTTTTACTTGTGCATGACGTGCATCCTTTAAACGAAGTTGCGCGTAATTAGTGACGAGCAAAATGGCATTTTTAAATCCGTTCATAAGCTTTTTATGGATAGAATTAATTTGGTTATGTTCATGACTTGATATTGAGCTGCATTTCAGTTGTTCGCAATTTATTTCAAGAAGATCAAGGATATTCTCATAGAATGGTTTAGGGGATAATTGTTTCCTCCTTAACTACCCTTCCAATTCTGTAACCTACATTGTCTAGAAAAAGCATTAGTCGAAAGAGAACGTATGCGACATCATGCCGGCCTATCACGATTTTCCGTATGGTTTTATTTTTTGAAAGAAGTGAGCGTAGAACATAGTTAACGCCAACATCACATTGTTTATAAATCGCCTTGTTAGTGCAGTTAGTTAGTTATTGATACAGTAGAACTTGTCTAATTCGTCATCGTTTAATGCGTTGAATCGCTCAATTCGTTACTTTTTCGTCGGTCCCGGCAGAATTCCTATCTTTTGTGTACATTTCAGTTCGTCGGTTTGCTCAATTCGTCACCTTTTCCTATCCCTCAGAAGCGTTTTGTTCGGCTAATACGTCATTTGCAGTTTCGCTTTTGATCTCTAAGCAGCTGGTAGGTGTGGGAATTCAAACAAATTAAGGATCTTTTATCTAATAATGGATGCATCTTGCAATTTGTTTATCGAATTTATACACGAAGTGCGAAGCGCGACCCGACTCACTATTGAGAACGCGGAAAATCCTTTAAAGTTTGTTTAAAGATTGAAAAGGCATTAGATTAAATGGAGTCTAGAGTAGAGGAATTTTTTTATTCGACCATAACGTCATAAACTTGTATTTTACTGCAAATAAAAGCACTGTGTATACGACTTACTATGATAAAGTATACGAGCTTCTATGATAGAGTTTTCACCTATTTGCATAATTCGTCAGTTCGCCTAAATCGTCACTTTTTTCTAATCCCCTTGAGGTGACGAATTAGGCAAATTCTACTGTAGTTAGATGTATTGTTTTATTTGGAAGCTATCCACTTACATATATAAGAACCAGTCATACTCCATGATAGATGTAATATTTATAAAGTGGACCTTAATGAGCCACCAAATATTTTTCATTCATTTCTTTGTTCGAGCCGTCTTCGTAGTAACATAGAAAACGTATTAACCGACTTCAGCCAAATTTTCCAGTTTGTGCAGCTTTTTTTTTCAGGGTTGTAACCCAGTCACATTTTTCAGTCATGAGTAGAGTAACAAGCCTTTGGAGTCCGTGTCCATTAAACCTTTCTCGATATAAGCCCCCGAACTTGTTTTCTCGAGTGCGAGTCGCTTCACAAAACTCTTTAGTTCAAGTTTCAAGTCAATTTTGGGAGAAAAAATGATACTTGTACAACACTATGATAAAAGTGCGTTTGATTTCCCTCCAGCCGGTATTGAGCGTGGGGAGATGAGCTTTAAACTTACCCAGATTAATTTCGAAATGTCGCATGAAAATCACTGTTAAACATGCGCTGATTCTCTCTGCTGATCCAGAGAGCAAATGCTCTGTGACGGGCATCTGGACAATTGCCACCCGGACGCCTGCAATTCATGTTGTGCGCATTTTTCAAATCAAAGCACCACTTCAAGCAACCATTTCTGCCCAGATTTCCTCCAAACTTGCCCGAAAATAACTAAATAACAACGTGACCTCCAAAAAAACGTCGGCACTTTGA
>JGI24158J21664_10001973_pt1 | contig 24163 bp, 19 predicted proteins | sample Ectturendosymbi3_FD_21664 | JGI IMG/M metagenome (IMG submission 21664) | reverse complement strand
AAACGGTTGACAAGGCCTTTACAGGCATGAGACGATGACAGGAAACATGGCAGGGATAGGTCTGCCGCGGAACGGAGGCCCAGGCCTGCATGTCTGATTGGCAGGGATGCTTGTGACCAGTTTTCTTCTCCAAAAGACACATTGCATATTTTTTCCATGTTGGTTTTCATGGTTTTTACTTCCCATATATGCACCACAATCCACTGCACAAATAACACAAATGGCATACAACATACAGCAAAATACTATATAATACCCCACTGCTGTCTAACTTAAATAGGCAGAAAGCACTTCAGCACAGGGTTGGAAGCTTGGCGTTATTATGAAAATTTGACTGTTTGGTCGTAAATATTTTGTTTGACTTTACGTGAGTATTTTTGAAAATTTGGCATAATTTGCATTTGGCCCCACATTCCGCAATTTGAACAATCTGAATGTTTTCATGTGCCCTCTCACAAATACGCTTGCCTTCGTAACAGTTGAAAATATCCAGATTTAACAATCCAAACTCAGAAAATGGGGCAGTCAATGACGCATAATGATCATTGTTATGTCACCAATTGATCAAACTTGTGGTTTGCAGTTTATTTCCTCAACGTGCTAACTGACTGAAGCTCATGCTGATGCCGCTGAGCAGTATGGTAAATTGATGGAGGGTTGGTGGGCATGGTGAGACCATTCAACTGGTTGGTCTCCAGTATATTTAAATTAAACCAGATATCGGCAATGGCTTTGTGGAATTGTTTCTGGGAAAATACGTGTTCATAAAAATAAACAAAAGCGACGTTTAGCTTACAAAGCTTTGGACATTCATGAGCATTCGCCTACAGGTATACGGCAAAGGAAAACATTCATGGTTCAAGAAAGTAAGAAAAGCTTCCCCAAAAATTTTTGAACATTCAATTCTGACTCAAAAACAAACTGAAAGCAAAAGATATAGCATTGCATTAGCAGCTACTGAAGCATACAGCAGACCATGCGAGTAAACACATATACATGGACGTTTACAATACAATTATCTCAATCAAAACCAGTTTCTCACATAACTGTTTGAAAAATAGAGTTATCCTAGGGCCAAGTTGAAGCTTTGCAAGAACTTAGTCTATTTTTTTCAGATTTTCATTGTCCAAAAGTACCGGTAAACATGCCTTTCATTCATCTGCAGTAAATACTTTGAGAAAGAGCAAACCAACCATAATTTTTATGATGAGACTGGGATGAATGAAATATGCAGTATTTACACAAACATGACATTCAGATTTAAATGTTGGCTTGACCTTTATAGGTTACTAACAACCACTACACGTATGGCAGTAAAAAATTAAACAAATTAATACCACAAAACTTTGGTAGGCTTGGTCCTAAAAAATTTGCTTATTGCAATGGATTTCTGTGCATGGTAATGTATACTAGGTAATTAGTAGATTAATAAGCAAGAATGGTAGGCTGCCAGTTAACCCTTGCAACTAATAGCAAAATGATTCATAAAAGTAAGAGCTCTGTATTACATTTGAAACCTCTTAGATTTTGATTGAGGTACCCATATCTTTTTGAAGAGTATTGGGCACCTTATCCATGATGAAAGAACAAAGGGCCTGCTTATTACTTGACTTGGATCCCTTAACATCTTGGTTGGTTGGGGTCATCTTACCTTTTGTCTAGGATCCCTTGTCCTTTAAATGTAAAGTGACAAGCTATTTGTGTTAAACCACAGACTAATAGGCCTCCTTATCTTTTGATTAGGGGACACTAACATCTTGGTTGATGGCCTTTCACATTTTCACTAGGGCCCCTTGTCTCAGAAAACTATTTATGTTTCATCCAGAACCGTCGCCAGAAAGTTTTCAATAGGGGGCTTTGCAGTTCTGCGGGGGGGCTTCGCGTTTGTGCGGGGAGGGCTTGACATTGTAAAGTTAACCAAAACTCCACTGATTTATAGTGTTTCAGGTTTCAATGTGAGGGGGCTTGGAGCTTTGTTTGGGGGGATAAGCCCACTGTATGCTTGCCTCACCTGCTCATCTGCACATGCCTCAATTCTTCACCCATTGCTTGCCCACCATCATCTGTGTTATGTTGATGCCTATTGTGTTTTTTTATTTTCTATCTGTTCTAAAACTTCACTCGTTTGTTTTGTTTTGATTGTATTTCCGTTTTTTTCTCTCATTGTCATTTGTCAAATTCCACTTCATTGTGTTCAAAATCATGTCGTTTTAGAGCTTTCTGTGATGTCTGTGAGTATGAGTATGCCACATTTAATTAGCACTCTGATAGGTTTTCACATAGCTTATACAGCAGGAGTTCCCAACCTTTCTCTGAACATGTACCTCTTTAGCATTTCGTTAGATGAGCATGTACCTCTAAAATTTCCTATGCCAAAAAGCCTGAGTAAAATATTTAAATTTTACTGTATTTTGCATAGAACTTTTAGAATCTTGAAACTATAATAGATATACTCCATTTTAATGTCTCAAATTTAATTCGTTGCAAATGTACACCAAGTTAGGGAACCTCTGCTATACAGTATTAGTGTAGAAGGCAGGTTTGATAAAAATCATGATTTTTTTGTATAAAAAAAATCGGATTTTTTTGATTTAAATCAGATTTTTTTTGATTTAATGTGTAGAGGGTGGCCACCTAACAAGTGGTAATTTTTTAATTTTAGAAAGTTTGTTTTAATATAATTTTTTGTGCTTGTTTCTTTTAGTACAGCAACTAGAATTCAGCTGAACTTTCTTTCAAACTTACTTTGCACTTATGCATCATACTTAAAGCAAATCAGTTCATAACACCAGTACCAGTGTACAAAACGAAATGTTTATTATAATGACAATACTCAAACCATCAGTTCATCAACTTCATTAACACTTATGGCACATTAAGAAGCTTGCACAAAAATACAAGCTTGCCAACCTCTTTGGTGCAAAGTCTATTGTTAAAATTGATTATTTTAACACAGCTTTCACTACTTCAGCATTTGCAAAAGTAAACTTACATGCATAAAATGGTAAAAACCTATAATATATGTGTTATTATGAATCTGAATCAAAATTATGATTCAAATCTATTATTTCTATAGTCAACAGCCTATATACCTCGTATTTGCTGGAATTTAGATCTAAATGTTACTTTATGCCATGCCCATAGCCATAAGGGCATTCAGGAACGGTGTCCCTAAATATTTTTGTGCCAACTGAATTTTGTTGTGCTCAGAAAAGTTTGTTTTAAACATATACCGTAATAAAACAATCTTTCCCCCCTAACAGGTTATTTTGCCCTTCAAACCTCAAAACCGCCTACCTACAGACCTGCTTTATGCCAGACTACACTTTCAAACTTGTGGCAATCTGACATCTGAGTCTGCAAATGTTAGTGATTTCAGTCCACATATCATCTTTGCAGTTAGCTGGTATAGAATCTGTGACCTGACAGTTGCTATGATTGATAAAACTTTAATTGCTTTTATAAGTCATATTGTCATTAAGAAGTCTCTGCCTTCTTTAATAATGAGTAAAACCAATTAGAATACCAATTAAATGTGTCATACAAATCACAGAAAGCTTCAAAACTACCCATGATTTTTGCTTGATTTTTTTGATTTTATCACTGATTTAAATGAAATGATTTAAATCAATCAATCCTGACTAGAAATAGCTGAACCATCCTTCAAATTTTTTTGCACTTATGCAACATCCCTTAATGCAAAGAAGTTCATAACACCAGTACTGGTGTACGAAATGAAGTGACAATTGAAATAACAATACTGAAACTGTCAATTTAGTAATTTCATTGACACTCATGGCACACATGCATAAAATGTCAAAAATCTATAATAATATATTCGTTTCATGAATCAAAAATATGTTCTAAACGATGTTTATAGTCAACAGTCTTCATATTTGATTGAATTTAAATGCACCTTTCACTTTATGCCAGTCTACACTTTCAAACTTGTGGCATTCTGCAGTTATGACTTCTCAATCTGCAAGGGTTAGTGATTTCAATCCACATGTCATTTTTGCAATGAAATGACATAGAATCTGTGACCTCACAGTTGCTGTGATTGATATAATTTCAAGTGGTTTTAACTTGTGTCATCATACTCAAGAATTCTTTGCCTTCCATACTAATACTGCATAGGCTATGAAACCTATTAGAATGCTAATTAATTGTGTCATAGACATCACACATAGAGATCAACCGATATGGCTTTTTTGAGGCCGATACCGATATATCGGCCATTCATGGGCCGATCTATCAGCCAATACCGATATTTCCAAAATTTTTAAATATTGTTTTCTGCTTCGTTATCAAAAATATGATGTATTTTATGCCTTACCTTTTTTCAAAAATTTAAGAATCAGGATTTATAAGCTAGAATTTTTGAAATTGCAGCTATTTCAATACTTGATTAGCCTAAGTTAGCATGGTATACACTGTTTACAATGAATAAACACAGTGCTTGAAAATTAGTACAACACTGTATTCAATTAACCATTGCCAAAAATGAAAATTTTTCCAAAACAGCAGTAACTTTTGTGGTCTTTGATAGTACATTTGTTAACAGTTACTGTACTACATAAATCTTGTAAAATTGTTTTTGTATATATTGAACAAATCAACCTCTCAGGCCCTTCTGCAGCTCGTGGGTTATCAATTTGAAAAGTCAATCCAAGTTGTAAAGAACCAAATTTGGAATTTTGATGTAATGTAACATTAAATAACTGCATGTCCTTAAAAAAGACTAACTGACTCCATTAGTTACTGCAACTGAAGTACTGGCATTGGTATGAAATGAAATACCTCAACGGATTTGTCAATTCTCAGTAGTTCCATATCAACAGTTTAAGATTGTCATGCAGAAAGCAAAGTTCATCTGCATCTTCACCACGTAGCCCACAGTGAGTTAGCCGGTCATCTACAACCTAGCCTAAACAAAAGCAGCATTAGGCTATAACTGATTACCGCCACTCCGCCAGAAGTAAATTCCGTAAGAACAAGTCACCATAACAATAGCTAAGGTGTACATGTGCGCATTACGCATCCGATGATTGTGCAATAATGCCACGGTAGTTCTAATCCAATCATAAACACTACGCTTTTAAGTTGCGTTGTTGCAAACACTGCGTTTGCTAATCGTGTTTAACAAACGGACAACAGCAATTGAGATGCAACAATGAAAACTGACTTCTGCGCTGCTATCGGACCAAACGACAAACTATCGCTTCAATGTATTTGTGAAATGTTGGAGTAGCGCTCCCGTAACTTATGTGCCACATCCACAAATGCTGGTTTCACGTTTGCAACAGCTTGGACTGTGAGATCACAATTATCATGCCTCGTGGAAAATGTCAATTTAAAAGTTAACCCACGAACACGATGTTTCAGCTTGCGTACAGTATAAACCAGCGCGCTCATAGCCTAATACCTGAAGTTAAGAAAAGTAGAATCCTTTTAACATGTTACTTGCAACTGCTTCATAGCAACAGTTGTCACTAATGAGTAACGATTGCATTTGTAATCATATTCATAACGCCATAAATGTTGCTTAACATAATGCAATTCATTTTTCATGCAATCTTTTTTAAATTAACCTGTGCTAACCTAGGCATTGATTGGACTTCTGCACCTTAAGTACCAGTCAAACTTTTCGAGCTGTTAAAACTTCCAGAAATACGAGAGTTTATTCATACACAACACCTGCACATGGTAGCTGTAGGCATTGCAAAACTTCCTGATAATGTATTTGTTTTGGCTACGACAGCCGACGCATGCTCCATGGTTACATCTTGTCTCTTTGTTTATGAAACTGCAACTGCTGGCGTTGCTGTAAGATAATTGTTGACCTGCTTCGTTGTGCTTTCTTATGCAAGTTGCCGGGGTGCATGAGGAATATAACAGCATTTTGTCAACAATTACTGAAGCTGATAAAATTGGCTGTTTTGGCCGATACCGATATATCAGTAAAACCCAAATATCAGCCGATATGTCGGTTGATCTCTACTTTTTGATGACGCAAGTTGAAACCATTTGAAGTTTTATCAATCATAGCACTGTGAGGTCACAGATTCTATATCATTTAACTGCAAAAATGACCTGTGTGGACTGAAATCACCTCTTCTTTTGAGCCAGTTGTTCAAACCACTGCTGGGCCACACTAGATCTCAGCACAGATGTTGAGCAACTATTCGATTGTCTCACTAAAATCACTAACCCTTGCTGATTCAAAACTCAAAATAGTTAGAATGCCATACATTTGAGAGTGTATATTGGCATAAAGTGAAAATTGCATTTGAATTCCATCAAATATAAAGGCTGTTGACTGTAAACGTAGTTACAGAACACATTTTTGATTCATGAAACAGATATACCATTATTATAGGTCTTTCACATGTCATGCATCATTGCATGTGTGCAATGTGTGTCAATGAAATCACTAAACTGACAGTTTCAGCATTGGCATTTCAATGAATATTTCATTTTGTTTACCAGTACTGGTGTTATGAACTCCCTTGAATTAAGGGATTTTGCAAAAGTGCAAAAAAGTTTGAATGAAAGTGTAGCTATTTCTAGTCAGGGTTGATTGATTTAAATCAGTAATAAAACCAACAAAAACAAGCAAAAAATCATGTGCAGTTTTGAAGCTTTGTGTGATTTGTATGACACATTTAATTGGTATTTTAATCAGTTTCACTTATGATTAAAGAAGGCAGAGACTTCTTATGACAACACAGGATATAAAAGCAATTAAAGTTTTGTCAATCATAGCAACTGTTGCTGTGCTAGAAGAAACATAGCACAATAAGTTATATTAACACAAACTCTTCAATTAAAATTAAAAATAGCCACCCTCTACGTTAGCGTTTCTCAAACTTTTTCATCTTGCAGAACCCTAAATCATATATTAATTTTTTGCCAACTCCCGAATACTGTAAATAACGAATAAGCAACAGACTGACTACACATGAACAAAATGTACAAGCCTTTTACTCATGTGTTGTCTTCCAAGCAGACTCCTTTGAGGTTCAGTGGGATTTATGCACATGGCAACATTCTCCTACAGACTTTGATATTCTTGGGTTGGTTTTTGACAAAGCTAGTCAAAAATCTAGTCTGTTTCGATATTTTGGTTTGATTTTCACCAAAATTGGAAAGCCAGCCTGACACCTGATACATAGTGGTGAAAGGAAAGAATTCTCTTTTGATTTCATCATAAGCCATTGTAGTAGGTTTTTAGTTCAGAATTCCAGAAAGAGACAGCGAAATTGAAGAGAACTTTATCTTGGCTCCATTATCAGCATGCAAATCTGAGATTTTCTTTGAAATCTTCGTCATCATCAACTTCATTTAGATCGGTGAAATGTGGATCTCTCATCCATCCAGCTCTTTCTGCTCACACTACCTGTTCTTGTCTCTCAAGTTATAGCCATGGCTACCATCGATTTGGGCTCAAAAATAAGGATGACCAGAAAAAAATGAGATTTATCTGCATGTTTTTAAACGTTAGCATAAGTGTAATATCAAAGCCTTTTGTGAGCAAATAAACGTGATTTTAACAAACTACAGCCTCATACATCCTGTCAACACAAAAAAATTCCATTTTTACATGGTGGTCCTAAATTTCTGGCCAGGGAAGTAGGAATGAAATTCTAAATGGTTTGTTGCTTCAAGTCGCTTTTTGGCATTTATTGCTGAAAATAAGATGAAATAAGATAGCAAGTCCAAAATAAGTAGGGTACATGTCATAGAAGTAACATGGAAGTTTTCTAAGACAGTCCCCTTCATACTAAAGACAGTCCCCTTCATACTAAGACAGTCCCCTTCATACTAAAGGCAAATCTTACAAATAAGAACAGCACAGTAGTCTTGGTTACAGCTAACATGTGTTTACAAGACTGGCTAACTCGTCTTTCTTTTGTTCTGTTGACTATTGTAGATTGGTGAAGTAACAATTGACGATTGACAACCAACTTCAGATATGTAACAATGACCTTAGAAAGTGGCATGATGCTTATGCTCAAAACATCCATATAAGTTTGACTACTCAGGAATATAAAATAGCCAAAGGAGAACATGTAAACCAAAGGAGAGGTTTAGTATTATTGCTTTACTGCAAACATATTATCTAACTATTCATCGCCCTTAATTTTTTGAACTTTTTATGTCACTTGATGGACTCCCAAACACTTATTTTTTCATACCTTGGGGGTCTGCAGACCCCATTTTGAGAACCAATGCTCTACACCAGCTATGTCCAACCCGTGGGCCGCATGCGGCCCAGTCGAAGGTTTTGTGCAGCCCAATTTAGGTTTTTGTTGTAGGAAAAATATCCCATATACTGACAACCTGACCTTATGTTGAAAATTTTAAATATGACATTTTGAAGCAGGTGGTCCTCAGTGTTGCTTTATCATGTCTGTTACCATTGCAGCTAGGATTCGAATGCTTTCGGTACATTAGCTTGAGCTAAATTTAGTTTGCTAAGATCAAAGTAAGCCATTCAATGTGCGGCCCTCAGTAATATGTCATTCAATGTGCGACCCTGGCCAAGACAGTGACATAATTTTTGGCTCAGTAAGTCATTTGGGTTGGACATAGCTGCTCTACACAATAAATAAAAATATATAAATAAAAAAAATCTGATTTAAATTAAAAAAATCAGATTAACAAATTTTTTTTTAATTGTGATTTTTCTGAAGATGGTAGGGAGGGTTGATGGGTAGAAGAAAATCTGGTGGGTTTGTTTATAAGAGAAATGCAGCCAAGACTCAGAATATTATAAAATAATCAGTAATGTGTGTGTCAATTTGGAGTTTTAAAATTTTTTAAATTTATGTTGCTTCCGATTATGTAATTAGTTTTTTCAGAGTGCATGATTTTTCAAGTAGGTTAGTGAATGCTCCAACAGCACGTTTTTTGCCACTAACATTATTTGACTTCACCTCAATGGAAAGATTTCACATCCATCAGTAATTCTAAGTCTTGTCTCATAGCATAAAAATAATAAAAACTGAGCTTTCACATCCTTTTATAGGTAATTCTAAGTCTTGTCTCACAGCATAAAAGTAATAAAAACTGAGGGTACTGAGGCAGCTGGCTTCTGGCAATGTTGTTGCACAACCTAGCATACTTCTTTTTCAGTTGTGTTATTAAGAACCAAATTTCAAGTCTCAAACTTTTTTATTTTCATTTCTATGGTAACATGATAGAGCAGTGGTTCCCAACCGGTGAGTCATGACCCTAAAAGGGGTCGCAGAGGAGTTTTTGTGTTTTAATACTATTATGGGACAAATGACCACAAAGTTTCAGTGAAATAAAAAAAACAGCATTGACCATATGGGGTTAATATATTCATTTCCAAAATAAATAGTCTGCCGGGTCACAGAAAACCCAGCATGATTATCATATTAGGCACAGGGCTGTGGGGTCAGAGGCCAAGCGATTTTGGATGGCTTGAGCCAAAAGCTTTTAGATGGTGGAGCTGGGGCCAGAAGTTGGGTTCCAGTTACACAGACATAGCTTGTAGGGTTAAAGAGTTCTACAAACGATGCAATAGTTGTTAGTTTTGAATGGACCAAATCATTCTGGAGCTGGAGCCAAAAACTTCTAGATGTTGAAGCCAGAATTTATGATTTAGATGCGTGGAGCTGGAGCTTGTAATTTGAGTTCTGGCTCCACAACCCTGGTCATGCATCCCTAGAAACACTGACAATAAAACACATCAAGGGTTACAGTGTTTAAGCTATCTCAAAAAATAATAGGTCTGAAAGATGAGCAACTGTAGGGTGTTTATGTGCATCATTATTTTTTTGTTTGAGAAAGGCAATTGCAGTGCACATCTGCATGTGCATAACCTGCACTTCTGAAACAAATTACCTTGCACCAATTTTTTTTCTCATAGAACAATTAGCACAGCTCTTTTTCTTGCACTTTTCATCAATCTTTGCCAATGTATGGCGCAAAACCTGTAACTTTTTGGTATTTTGCTGTTTACTCAAGATTTTCTTTGTGGTTTAAGGTTTATCAGCATTTTGTGATTTGGCCTACTGATTGTTTGGAACTGAAACCAAAGGGCATGCAAGATATTTTATTTAAAAACTATGTTTTTGCTATAGGTCTTAAAAAATTTGTTCAAAATGTGTTTGAACTAAATGCTGTTTTTTCACCCTATTGTTGCTAGTTATTTGCATCTATTATATTGATCTCCTTGTTTTTGTTTGTGACACAATGTGGTTGATTGTTACAGTTCACAGTTTAAGTGAATATGAGGTCATACATATATGTACAGTATACACATTTTTCACTCCAGATATTTCCCATATAGCTTGTATTATTTTGACCATCTCAATAATGATTAATATGACTGCAATTGGTTGTTTCTGAGAAGTGTTTTCAACAAACCTGCATAGACTTGTTCAAGATCATGGTAAGTCAAAACTATTGAAGGCTTTGTATAGTTCTTCAAGGAAATAAATAATGTAAGAAAAGCAATGCTGAAACTGGATGTCTTGCCAAATTCATTTAAAAGGCTGTTTTTACGGTTATTAAATACCTGCAGACAATCACCATTTCCACCTTTAGAGTCACAAATTCAGCCTCCAACACTGGTAGTGATTAATTAATCTGCAAAGTGCAGATGGAAGTGAAAGTTTCTTATACTCAATATCCAGGCACTTATTGAGTTACTACTGAAAGCAACAGCAGCTGTTTTTTAAAACATCTTGTTTGATTTCATTGTAAATAACTGTTTCTTGTGTTAGATTTGTACAGTGTTGAAATTAAATTTGGGTAGTTCAAACAATAACTTTTCGTTTACTCATGAAAAGTGTGGATCATGACTCCCTTAAGTACTTATGCTCACACTGTTAGTGTTGTTCATTTCACCGGTCTTTGTTATTATTTTAAAATGTGTTTCACAGGTTAAATGCAAAGATGTAGAGGATTCAAATATTCCAGAGCCCATAGCATTTTTTAGATAAGTGAAAATTTACTATAAATAACATCCTTAATGCTAGGTTTAGGAAATTTTTGCAAGAATACAGTGCAAAATATGGACACTACAATGTTGTCTTGATTTGGTATTGCTCGTAAAATTACTATATTTTTCATAGGAAACGTTTTGTTCATATTCCAAAAGTTATAGCCACATATTGTTTTTGAAATTCCTTGTGTGTTTATGCATTACAGGGTCAGGGGCCTTCTTACTTCACAGAAGAAGAACAGAAGAGCATTTTAGAAGAGACTAAGCTACAACCTCGGTATTTGCAAGAACTTAAAAAACGCTACTCAAAGCTTGAAACAAGCAAGTCAAAAAATGAAACTGCTGGTGTTGCAGTTGCTGATGTTTTACAAATTCCTGAATTGCACAATCATAAGATTGGCATTCTAATGGCTGAGAAACTTGGAGGTCGAGCAGGAATTCTTTATCCTAAAGACTTTGTGAATCTGTTCAGTGCGTTGTCATTGGCAAGACCAGCAGAAGAGAAAATAAAAATACTATTTGAGCTGCTTGATGTGAGAAAGTTTGGTTATCTTGGTGGTATTGAACTATATCGTTTTTATCACATGCTTTTTTCACCTGCATTGAACAATGAACAGATAGAAAGCATGACAAAACAAGCTTTGCAAGTTGCAGGAGATAAAATTGACTTTCTTAAATTCAAGCAACTTATGCCATTGTATGAGGTTATGGAGAAAATGACTGTTGAATTGCAAATGACCGAATAATCATTGAAAAGTTGATGCTCTGACACATTTCACAGATGGGTGCACACTTTATTGAAAAAATGGTTTATATCTATATATTTCTTGGTCATATTTTGTCTAACAACCTCAGTACTAAAGCACTCGCAGTAAACGTTTTGGCTGTCTTATGATTGTTGCATTTAAAATCTGGCAGGAAAACCTCTACACATCAGTTACAGACTATCAAACAAGTTGACCATGAGAAAATCTTGCTGTACTTTAGTTTCTTGCTACAACGTGTGGAAAATGCTTTTGTATTTATATTTGCTGACTAATGCTGAGATATTGACACTGTTGTTGCTTAGTTCATTTGTGGAAATTTATTCTTTTCACTTAATGTACTGTTGAGGCTGCTTGGTTTGCACGGCGGCACATAATGCATCATAAATGACTGTGCGCTAAGAATAGCAACAATGTATGTGTGGCGCGAACAAGCAGAAATAGAGTGAGGACGGCACGTGATCTCTTGTTGCTTTCTGCCACAGTGTGAAGCTTTGCGTGCTTATCACTGGGGCCCTCTGATCGCAACAATTCTTTTGTAGCAGAATGCCTTTGAAATGACTAAAACAGAAATTTATTGGCTGCATTTTTGCTGACGTGGTATAAATTTATCTATGCTTTTAAGGACACAGCTGTTGAAACCGTGCATTAAATGTCCAGCTCAACATATGTGCAGTCAATAGACAAACTGTCTAAAAAAACATACCACTGTGACTTAATTATGTCTTATCTCAATCACTGTGCTAACTTATATTTTAATAAGGTTTGCTGTAGCAAATTTAATGTGCACGTTGCAATCTTGCACAATAAAGGATCTGTATGCTGAATGTGGCCATGGCCTTGTCCTGCGGTCCACTCACTGCCCACAGCTTTCTGACTGGGACTGTGGAAGAGCTTGTCTGGTAATGTCATGCAGGTCAGTAGCATTGTTTAACTTCGTTATGAACGAGTCTATGATAAGTGTAGTTGAATAGTATCACGATGAATGAAGCATATTTCGCTTTATTGGAAATTTGCTAAATGTTGGCTTCAATGCGTCAGCTGCAAAATACAGTTATTTGTTACATCCACCTCAACAGATTTTCAAGAAGTTGGGGTACACTTAAAACAAAAAGGCGAACGAAAATATATAAAAATGTCAAAGATATATATTTTGAACCCCCATTCCCAACTCTCCTCCAAATTTCTAGTCTGGAATGGATAGGTCACTGCAGGCAACAAATATTATGTTTGCATGTCCTGGAGTATTCCTTTGGATTACAGCAGCGATCTTTTGAAAACACAAAGACAATTTATTTATTTACTTTAAATCAACGCAGCCTGTAGATCCCTTGCAAAGTTAGCTGCATGTTTTATGATTTGCTGTCCTATTATGCTTGTTATCTCATGCAAGTTATTTTTAACACATGTGTAAGCTCCTTATGTGTTTTGGATTTACATAAATTTCTCAGAAGCACTGGGTTACATTTCAGTTGTGCTGTTCAGTTTTACGTTTAAATGAAAATGTGCATAACTTCCAATTATGCAACCGTCTTAAAAGTAAAATATATTTATGTATTGTGCATTTCAATTACGTCAATGTCTGGTTCTAATGATTTTTGCAGTTCTGTGGAAATAATTGCTGCTATAGTTCTGATGTTGTGCTCATATGAGTCGCAACCTACTAAACACTATTATGTTCGCTACATTATCTCCGTGATTGAACTTTAACCTTCGCGCTGAACGTTTTGCATTCGGCTGACTGTTGCAAATTGAATTTCTTCAGTGATTCAAAAATGGCCGAGAATGTGAAGCTAGAAGTGGAACGGAACTACACAAGAAACGTTGCGTTGTGGACGATAGACATCGCCTTTGTGTGCAAGCTTGTAGGTGCTGTGTTGCATTGCGTGCTCTTACATGTCGCTCGCTGCTTGCTGGCGCTAACTGACAGTCGTTGTGGCAGGGCTGAAGCACCAAATGTACACAACCACATTGGGCGCAACTCCTGCTTATAAAGATGAACCGTTCTACCTTGACCAGGGGAATATCGACAACGACATCGTCCGGATAAATCAGATGTTTCGCGATGCGACGGATTTGGGAATAAACGTCACGAAGCGAAGCTTGCAGTTGGAAGATATCCTGTTGCACATCGCAAACCACAAGAAGGTAACACTTTTGCTTGGTGTAGGCATGTCATGCGAACAGGGCTGCTTCCTTGCAAAGCGTTCATTTTTGCTACAGTTGAGTTCTGCCGTTTCGTCGCCAGCAGCATTTTCCGGTCACGATCCCTACGTAGCGGCAAAACCAACAACAGTCTCGGACTGTTCATCAAAAAAGAGCATGTTCAAACGAAGTTCAGCTTGAGAGGCGCCTGTCTTGCCTGAACTTCTTGTATTCTGGTTCAATGGGTTTTGTGATTGTTCCCCTCCTTGTGTTCGTTTCCCAATCACAGCGACGCAAGCCCGCAATGAATGTCAGTCTCAATATGTTTCATAAGAAGCCGGAAGGTTAAGCGATTGTTTGGAATAATTTCGTTAGTTATTCAGGAGCGTGCCGAGGTTAGATGACGCCCGTGGCAAGGTACAAGTTTGGTACCCCCGTGTTAAGTTCTTTCGGAAGCAAATGTGCTGAATTGAAAGTTTTTCGAAAATTTTGGGTCTTTTCAGCGCCCCGCCAGTGGCTCGGTTGCCCCCTCGTTACACGCCTCTGCAGTAATTAGTGTCGTCTGCTAAAATAGATAAGAATTTTCCAAACAATTAAAGGCTACTACAAGCAGAGTTGATGTAAAAAATACACCCAAAAAACCATCCATTTTTTTTTTGAAAGCCCACTTAAAAAAACAATAAAGCCCACCAAAAAAACACTTTACTTTTCCTTTAAAAAGTAACATAAGCAGCACACTTGTGCAGTTAACTGTAATAAGTTTTTTATCAAACGAAACGAACAGCAACGAAATTTGAAGGACGTGAAAAAAGAGAAATAACTCGAATAGTTTGAGTCAATTCTACTGGTTATCTTCTTCAGCTCTGCAAAAATCAGTATATTTTTGACCAATTTGTCTGCCGTCTCTGCATCTAAAGATTTTGGACCACACCGAATGTTGAAAATATACACGCTGTAGATGCTGAACTAGCAGGACATGAACATAAACGTGACGTGAAACTGCAGATTTCGTGTGGGAGTGGTTTTTCTCTGTTTGCTGTGTGCATGCTTGCCAAAAGTGAACTGACCAACAACAATGCATTGCGAAAACAGAAATGGGGTACATTTTTGCCCTCAATTTTGAATGCCATAATAGGTATAACAAGTTATTAATGTGTAATTCTGAATATGGTGACATTGCATGATGCAATAAAAACAATTCATAATGTTTTTTTTCGTTTTTCTTAAAAAAAAACAATAACCTGTTTCTTTTTATAATCCCAAAAAACTAAAAAAAAACAAAACAAAAAAACCCAGATGAGTTGGGTTTTTTAAACGTAACCGGGTTTTTCTCAACCCTGCCTAAAAGACATCTACTTTCAAAGTAATCGTTTCCACTTGAATTCTTTGAAATGTAAAATCCTGGCAACGCGGCAGGTTCCGAACCGGAAACGACGTCCTGCTTTTCAGCGAATCGCTGTCGCTTGCAATGCGCGAATCAGTCTCAGGGTTTTTGATCGAAAGAAGACGCGCACAGATTGGCTCCTACCAACGCTGTCACGCCTCTCATTGTCGCAGCCTGTCGTGGTGCTCGTTGACTGCTCTCAACTGCTGGCGACGCCTGATGCCGACGAAGTCGCAAAGGGTCTGGAACGGCTGCAGCTCATCGACTCCGACGATGGTGTTTCGCCGACTGAAGACCATCAAAACACGGGAGGAAGCACGCGAGCGCGCCCGGCCTACCAAGGACATTACATACTCCTGCTTGGCTTTGACTTAACGAACAAACGCGTGTTCTTCCACGACCCTTCTCCAAGCGGTAAGGTGCTTCACGACAGCGTTTGTTTGCCGTGTGCTGCGCAGCGTTTACTGTATTTGGGATGGAACTCTTTGTCTGGCTAGCAGAAAGCCGGTCAAACAGACGTGTGAAAGCAGGTTAGGCTCCAATGTGTGGAAGCAATGCAAAAAATAAAATATGCTAAACTCAGTGGCGGCCGTAATTCTTGAAAAATAAGCGTAATGCGGCCGGCAACAGCGAAAAGGTTCTGCATTCCTGAGCTAGACTCCATAGCAGCTATGTCCAACCCGTGGACCGCATGGCCCTGTCGAAGTGTAGAACAACAACCCACGTCGCATTCGTCCCACGCGCGTCGCCCCCGACACAATTTCGCTGCTTGCTTCATCGCAGCAAGTGTTTGTTTGGTGCGGTCCTCCTCCCCCTCAAGTCTTGAGCAGACCTTTGTGACGTCAAACCGACTGCCGTTCAGTTCTGCGCGCTCACGGCTCCATTACGTATGGAACCCGCCACAGGCCGGCAAGCCACTGTGTCCGGCCGTACCCTAAACGTCACGTACCTGTGACTTCATGTAGTTCTAACCTGAACTGCAGCGCGCGACCCCCGCTTGACCTCGTTTTGACCTTTAACCTCCGACGGCGTCTTCCGTTCCGCATGTTACTGATCGTTACGGCGGCTCGTTCCAACGCGTTAAATCTTGTGACGTACACTGCAGCGCTGTTCTAGCCCACAACTTCGTGAATGAATCCCATCTCATGCCTCATATTTGCAACATACAGTACGTGAGAAATGGAAACATTATTTGTGGCAAAGTTAAGCCAATACATCTGGCCGATAACTTTGCATGCATCACATTTTGTTAACAGCGTAGCTATATTTATCTTATACTCAGAGCAACAGAGATTATTTTTTAGCTGTTCCCCCCTAACTCGAAGTAACCCCGCGCTGATGATGACTGCTGTCCAAGTGTCTCCCGGTGCTTCTGAGTCTTCCACATATAACGTCGCTTACAGTTTCGCTTTGACTTTATACAGGCAAAAGACAGTGGTGATTAGTACAGTCTCAAAGCTTCTTACTGACGTCAACTATATATGTGTTATTTGTATTCTGTATTCCGTTGTGTTGTGGATGTAAAAATATTAATTGAGCCCCTTTCGTTCCCGGCCAACCTCAAACCTCTGACGCACTTTACCGATTCATTTGCTCTGGTGACGAGAATCAAGATGATGTCGCTTTTGTGACGTCGACATCAAGATATTTACCCCCTGACCAAACACGAGCTACCGGCTTCACCAACTACAGCGCCACAAGCTCCGCCTTTTACGTAAAGTAGAGTTCTGTTTTTGAAAAACTATCCCCTCCACACACTTCGAATTGCCGTTTGCTTGAGATGAACTTAGTCACTTCGGCGAAAAATGTTTTGGAAAGTTCGTGCAACTAGGGGGGAGGCGGACTATTCTCTTCCGAAATTTTCAAAAACATGTTTAGTTGTTAGGTGCAACAATAAGTTACAATCATTTTGCACCCCTTCGAAATAGATTTAGATGACAAGGGTTAGAATCCCACCGCTGCCACCATGTTCATTTTGGCGATGGCTTGTATTAGAAAGGAAGGCAGAACATATGACAACACGTACGCGTCGCAACCGCCAGCCGGTTGGAATGAGGTCACAGTCACGCTCAAGTGCGCACGACCACGTCACACATATGTATATACACATGGGTTCATGCACTAGTACGATGCGCGAATTTGGTCAGTAACCGCAACATGTTGAAATCATTTCCCCCCGGAAATATCAGCCGCACCGGTTGCTCGTCAGCTCCTATTGAATGTCTGTGCAGCCCATTCCAAGCCGCACAGCGACGAGCATCAGCAGGCGTGAGTTTTTTAACTTAACCTTGCCAGCATTCGACCAATGACGTTCATCCACGTTGCCCTGCAGGTCGATACAACAACTGCAGCTTTGAAGACTTCGACAGAGCGAGGAAAAGCTTCGGAACGGACGAAGATCTCCTCTTCGTTTTTCCTCCGTGAAAAGTCTCGTTGTTACGTCAGCGTTTTGTAACGAAACGACATCCCTTTTCGCGCCAAATACCTTATAGCTATATTTAGCGAAAGATCTTTTTTTTATTATTGATTGTATTTGAAAAGTCAAACTCCAGTTTGTACGAAAGTAAACCCTCGCTTATGTGTAGTCGAATGCATTCTATAAGGTATTTTTAGATTTAATAGCGTACCTATTATCTGTATTTGCATTGTAAGCACCTTATTCAAAAATAAGTTTTCAGAAATTTTTAAGTTTTTACGTTTTCGCTTGTTGCCCTGCGTGCAGTGATAGATTTATAGAATTTGAGGCCCGAGGAAAAAGTTTTGTGCTGTTGCGATCGGAAATCCCGAGCGGCATATGCGCAAAGCTTCGCACCGTGGCAGCAAGCAACAATAGAGACCATGCGTCGCAATATCTCTTACTATTGCTTGCTCGCGCTGCATATATGATGGTGTTATCCTTCACGCACATCCCGAACGTCAGAAGTAGACACTCAAACTGCTCGAGAAATCCCAACAAAATTTGAAGTACGTTGCATGGTATGCATATTTTATTATTTGAAACTACCCGCACACGCAGTAACATGCAGTTATATATTTTCACCTATATTTGGAAGTGTAGTTTGTCACAGAATACAATTTCTTCAAAACTTGGTCGATTTTTTCTGCCCATCATCAAAGATGTTATTAACCTTCGCGCTTAAGATTGTTGGATTGTGACTTAACAAAGCCCTCAATTTGCAAAAATATTTTATTTTTCGCAAACATGCAAAAAACGTTTTTATTTGTCGAAACTCCTATTCTCTGAAATGACCTTTTTATGTACTTTTCAATGTAAGTGACTATGCACGTATCAGAACTAGTCTTATACCTTGGGCATGTCTTTCTTTCTCAACTCCATTTTGGAGTTGTACTGTTGCAACCTCTCGATTGGCGTTGTGTTGAGTGTGCTATTCACCACGAACGGGATGTGCGCGAAGAACAACACCCATATATATGTGGTGCGAACAAGCAATGACAGAGTGATCATGGCATGTGAACTCTATTGTTGCTTGCTGCCACAGTGTGAAGCTTTGCGCACTTGCCGCTCGGGATTTCCGATCGCAACAGGACCTTGCAAGAAGTAATGCATTGGTGGTAACGTATTTAAACCTTAGTGAGTTTGAAGCATTGCTAAGAAGCAGAATTGACGAAAAAGCTTACATGTTTAACGGGAGCAAAAATTATCGACATTCTAAGTAAAGGGGGGGCCGGGGAAAGTACCTCATTTGCCTCAACGCTAAATCCACCACTGCATTCCTATTTGCAATCCAATTCAATATCGGCTTCTTTAAAAAATGCTCTTGCGTTGTTTTTTGGGGAAGAGTCAAATTATCCGTTTGCTTTATTCGACACGATGAAATTTAGTGCGGGCGGGTAGCTATGGCAACCACGGTTTCCATCATTCGAGCGCAGGGTCGCCAGCCTTATTTGAAACTGCCACTTGCTTCTTGTGTGCCGAGTGATGCGAAGGGCTACTAGTTTCACTTCTGAAATAAAAATGTTGCTCAATTTACTTTCAGTTATTTTAGCGTTGATACTCGTTAATGTGAAGACATTGATCATGCTATTGTTATTTTTAGAACAGGCCCGCGGGCGGCCTGGAGCCCGCGGGCACCACCACGTTGGTGACCCCTGTTCTAGCGGATGTGGTTGGTTTGCGCGTCTAATATCGGTCTCGCGGTGATTCTTGAAACACTTACGAGATTTGGCAATAGCGATGAAATGCAAGAGTGAAAGCGTGGCACGGCTTCACATTTATCCTTTACAAGTTTTCGGGTAGGTTCAGTTGCGATGTCGCGTATGCACGATCATCGTTATGCTTAGAAAAGCAAGGAAATATTTTCAGATTGCTGACTGCGCACCGTAGAGGGAACACTGGCAGACGCCGCTTGAATTTCCACCGCGGGCGATTTCGTGTTAAGTCCGCAGTGTTCTCATCAACCGGCGTGTCTGCTGCAGCAGGAAAACAACGAACGTGAATGTTGACAATGCCGTGAATTTCTCGACAAAAAAATATAGCAACGTGTTTTTCAGGTGGAAATGTTTTTTTTTTGAGGCGGTTGTTTCCAACCTGTTTATCGTCACGGATCCCTTTCAAAGAAATACCGACCATGCGGTTCCCTCAACTTCCAACAGCCGCTGTGCGGGAAACTTTCGCAAAATTCCACACACTATTTGAATTTACCGCTTCGATGAAATCTTTTCATGGAATAAATTTGAAAAGTAACTCAAACACAAAATTGTAGGCCTACACGCAAGAAATACACCATCAACCAAACTTTTTATACGAGTGTCGGTGCCAGAGGCAATAGTGAGAGGGGAAGAGCACGTGACAATTGGCCAGCGTTCGGTAGTCACGAATGCAATCCATTTATTCGCTAGCAGGGATGTCGATTTGCCGTGTGTCCATGCAAAGGTGGCTGGCCTGTTTTTTCCAAAGTTTATTGCTTGATGGTAACCTTGAAAAAAGGATAGCCTCAGGATGGACACACTGGCGATAAATCGTACAAGTGTCTTTATTGCGGTACGCGCTTTTCGGCGAAACACTCGCATCCGGACGCACGCTGGTGAAGCAGCCACGCAAGTGTTCTCGATGAAACAAAACTTGCTGTCGCTTCGTAGCAGGCCCGCAACCAGTGAGGGCGAAGCCCCCTCTGAAAAGTTTTCGCCCCTCATGGAAGAATGTGTTGGACTTAGTTTGAAACTATTTGACGTAGTTAAAAAAATTGGGTCCCTCTCGGAAAACTCTTCGCCCCACCTGGTGTCCCAAGCTGGTTACGGACCTGCTTCGTACATGCGAGACATCACATACAGCCAACCGCTCAGGCGTTGATGCAGGTGCAGTAGCGCAGCTGGTTAAGTTGTGCCAAAGAACGTAGAAGAAAGCTTCGCTTGCCTTGGGTGTTTCCAGGAAAATTTACTTGCTGTATTTTTCGACTTCGTTTTTTTTCGCCACTAACCCTCGCGGTGAACAGCGCATTGACTCAGGTTACTTGGTGTTAACAAAAGCGTCGATGTCGAGGATTATTGTTTTTGAAACAATATCGCAAGTCGCAACATCGACTTCTTGCCCACAGACCACCAATAAAAATCGTCCTGGCATCCGTGAATAGCACTTAATCAACACGCAAACAGTTCATGCAGCATCCCGGCAGGCAGCTGTTAAGAATTTTCGGGACAAAAAGCTGAATTTTTTGTGACGCTTGGTGCAGCAAGTCAACATCATCTCATCCTTTACGTTGGTGACATTGATTTCGAGTCGGGTTTGCCCGCCGCGTATGTTGTTCAACTACAAGCTGCCGACTTCACAAATCAGCAAAACACCAAGAGGCGGATCCACACACACGGGTTGCTCGCTACATTGTCGGCTCATGAATCGTTGTCAACCGACTGCTCAAGCTTCTCCTGCCGTAGTTATCACGGCGCAGCACTTCGTAGTGGCGAAACCCTTAACTTTGTCTTGCAACCAGCGTTTGCAACATAACAAAGAATCATTCGATGCATTTTTTCGCTATTCGCGGATGCTCTGCCTTCTAAATCTAAGTGCAATTATTTGTCTTCGTGCTAAGTGCAAATTGAAGAATAAAATTTGAAAAAACAAGCCATTAATTAGTCGCTATTTTTCAAAACTGCTTCGCTTTTTGACGATGTAACGTGGATATCTCCGGCCTTGCTTGGTCCTGTCTTGGTGTGGAGCCAGCAGATCGATCTAAGATTGCTGAAAACAGTGAGAGAAATAACGGGTATGAAAATGAATGAATGCTTCGCTTTCGGAAAATGCTTGTGTCGAATGTTCTTCCAATCGCCCGCAAATCTCTCACTCACAAGCGTCTTTGTTACGATGTTGATCGCCACCTTGCCGTGAATGTGAATCATTGACAATGCCCGCTTGTGGGCGCCACATCAGTGCTCGTGTTTTGACTGCGAGGAAGTTGCTCTTTGTTCGGAATCGAGGTGCACTCGAACATGGGTGTCGGAAGGGGGAGGCTTTGAAATATGATATTTTGCTATTTACTTACTTAGTAGAAAAGCAGGGTTCCTGTGGAGCCTGGAAAATAATTGTTTGGTCTGTTAGTGTGGAAAAAGAAAATTATTTTCCAGACTTGATCTCTTGACATGCTAATACTTTGTTCTGATACTTTTGATAAAATTGATACTTTCACTTTCATCGTCTTAACAATGGATATGTCATTCGGAAAAGTTAAGTCTGGAAAAATTCTGGAAATTTATATGCAAAACTCCGATCCTGATACATTTTTTCTCTTAGTTTCGGAATTGGCAAAATGAAATTTCACCACTGTTGTCCCCCTCTAGAAAAACCCTCTTGGCGACCACCTGAAAAAATCCGCAATTGTCTCCCCCCATGGAAAAAATCCTTACGACGAACATGCACTCGGCTTGGCGCGAACGTTGTTTGAAAGTTTCACAACTCAAGCAGCGCGACATTCCAGCTTCAAAGGCATTCCTCTGGCCACTTTACCCCAAAGAGGAAATCACCTACGGGTTGCTGGGGAGACTTCTTGATCCCAATTGTCTGCTAGCAAGAAAACGCCTGCACGTAGTTGTTAGTAAACATGTTAAAATTTTGTAAAACTTCAGCAATGCATTCAGTCCGCGGACTCTGGACTTGCTTTTCGGAAAGCAAGTATCTAGGTCTCAAAATTGGCACGTGCGTTTCCTCAGAACAACCGCTGCCGCCGTTGAAAATGCATGAAATCATCTTGTATTTGGCGAGAGGTGACCTAACGTGCTTGTACCGGTGTTCAGTCTGCAACAGGCACTTCGCGCGCCAGTCCACTTTGAGGAAGCACAGGCGAAAAGCACCACCAGTGTCCTTTCTGGCCCCGGTAATACCGGGCAAGGTTCACTCTAGTTTTCCACACGCGTTTGCACACACCGGTGAAGACAACTACGTGTGCCAGCGCTGCAGCAAACGCTTCACTGCATCGTCAGCACTGCGAGTACACGTGCGCTTGCACGCTGGCGAAAAACGTACGATTAATGGAACCATTCAATGCATTTTTTCGCTATTCGCGAGTGCTTCACCTTCTAAACGCAATTATTTGTCTTCGTGCTAAGTGTAAATTCAAGAATGCAATTTGGAACAAGCCATTTAATCAGTCGGTATTTGTCCAAACTGCTTCACATTTAGACCAGGTGACGTGATTACGTCTCCGGCCTTGCCTGGTCCATGTCTTGGTGTGGAGCCAGGAAAACTATCTGATATTTCTGATGGCCGTGAGATATTTCGGCCCCCCCCCGAGACTGCTGCCCCGCGACCCTCCCCAGAGGAAAAGCGAGTATGAAAGTAATCAATGCTTCGCTCTTCGAGAAGTTTAATGTCGAATTTTCTTCGGATCGCTCGCACCCACCCCACTGTGACAGTTACAAGCGTCTTTGTTGTATGGATTTGAATCACTGAAAAATGTTTTTCTCTTAGACCTGATATCACAAAAGTTGCTATGTAAATGGCGCAACCGGTTTGTCCGACGGTACAATTTTCGCGGTGATTACCATCAAATGTGCGAAATTAAAACCATCGTGCATTGGTCGAAATTAATTAAAACCATTGTGCTTTGGTCGAAATAAATTAAAACCATCGTGCATTGGTCGAAATTAATTAACACCATCGTGCATTGGTCGAAATTAATTAAAACTATTGTGCTTTGGTCGAAATAAATTAAAACCATCGTGCATTGGTCGAAATTAATTAACACCATCGTGCATTGGTCGAAATTAATTAAAACCATCGTGCATTGGTCAAAATTAATTAAAACCATCGTGCATTGGTCGAAATTAATCAAAACCATCGGTCGCCGGGTGCGTAACCAAGGACAGCGTTTGAGTTTGAAGCAAAGGGCCTCATTCGAAAAATTCGAGTCAGTCTCCCCAACCAGGTGTCCACAAGTGGAGGCCCACATTGTACACGCAACGCATCTGCTGAGGCGAATGGCGCAGAGCAGAGTTCTTTTATTCTCAGAGATTTGAAAAACACGTGTAAANGGCGGCCTTGCCACAAGCTGCTGTATGGGAAGAACACGAACTGTTCGCAGTTTCTTCGACGAAGCGTCGTGACTCTAGCGCTGTATAGCTGGACGGTGGGTGCAAACTTACACCGAAGTTGAACCAGCAAAATTTGCCCAAGCTAGGGCAGGCCCGCACCCACGAACTCAGCGCATTTCCAATTATTTTGTGAATTTTTTTGCTGTGCCAAGAAAAAGTTGTTTTAAACATAATAAAAACAAAAATCTTGTCCCCCTAAAAATTTATTACATCACCACGAGGTGATGAGTGTGGCGTGGTGCTTACGCCACATCAGTCTCGTCGCCACGGGAGGACTTTTGGGGGCTTAGCTCCCCCAAACAAAGCTCCAAGCCCCACCAAATTGAAACATGAAACACTATAAATCAGTTG
>JGI24158J21664_10001972_pt1 | contig 24165 bp, 9 predicted proteins | sample Ectturendosymbi3_FD_21664 | JGI IMG/M metagenome (IMG submission 21664) | reverse complement strand
CAGGTCCGTGATAAATGGCGGGCTCTTGTGAATATGGTTGGCTCAACGCACAACGCGCCGACGGGCGCTGTGCACGAGACACGATGATGATGATGAGAACTGCAATCCCGTGCAACAGGTCCTACAAATTACATTTTTTGTCATAATCAGTTCTAAAACGCTTATGATGAAAATTTTCTTAAACTTGTTGCCTAGTGCCGTGATTATGTATACTGCGCAGTTTTGAATAAAATATCAAAAGAAGAGGGCTGACATTACACTTGCACATAAACTTTGCAAAATTAAGGTGGTACAAATCAGAAACTTTGAGCATTTTAGGTATTTTTAAAAATAGTCGTTTGTACTTGATCTTCAGTTGGTAAAAGTCATTTATTTCAAAAGTCGGTTTTGTAGCACTTGTACTGGTTGAATAGCAGTTTTATAGGCTTGTCCTCAATCATTTATACAGTATTTTAAATGCGAATAAAGGAGACTAAAACAGACGCAAATAATTTCAATTCAGCAACATGCCTAAGTTTACACACGACGCTACAAACGAGTTTTTGTCTGCGAATGCAACCATCGTGAGGTGTAAACTCCCATATAGAGTCTACAATGGCATAAATATTTATACCACACTCTGTACAGTATAGTGAAGATCAGTTCCGACACTTTGTTATTTCGTTTGTAATCAGAGCTTCGTAATTACTTTTTTAAAACATAGGTATGGAAGGGGAAAATTAGGACTACGACCTGATTTGAATACAAAATTGAGAGATTCAGTTTTACCTAATTTGGTGAGGTCATGTTGCTTTTCCACGAACAAGTCAATGCAAATGCGAAACGAACCCCGTCATAACGTTATTGCATTTTGAATGAGGTAAGTTACGAACCACACGTCACCCCACAAATTAGTTCCAAGAAATTTCAACACCTTGAACAAAATTTTTTGGGAGCACGCACACCATATACCGTAGTAAGGTCAAAAGTTGCCAATGCCCGGGAAAAAGACAACGTGTAGCTTCGTCTCTCACTTATAACCACTGGTGGTGGAACTCGCATTGCCCATTTCCATGTGAATAGAAACGAAAAGTTAATGCAGAAATAACTTACCTACAGCTAGATTTTAATAAGAAGTGAAAATGCTAATACTTATCTCTTACACACACAAAAGTAAAACAACAGCGATTCTTTTATAACCAAGTTAAATATTAAATAATGTAATTAAAGGTTTCTATTTGGCAAGGAATGGTAACCCGAACAAAGTTGCTATATATGTGCAATTCTCAGCAAGGTGTAGTAGCACGACTGTTATATATTTTCAATACTACTCACTTGTATCAAAATACGAGTATGATATGGAGGAATGTGCAGCACTCTCACGCTGCTCTTCAAGCGCTCAATAAAATGCGTTTTATTTTGCAACATATTGTTTAAAGTTTTTTGCAACATGGTTGCAGTTCTGCTTTTAAAACAACCCTTATAAAAACTCATCTCCACGTAACTGTGGGCATCTTAAAAAGAGTTGAAACACGAACCACCTCCATTTTATCGCCTATTTCAAGAAGAGGTGTGATAAATTAGTCATGGCTCTAGGTCTAGGCATATAAATGCAAATCATGCTTACGGTAGATTTGCAAGCTTTGCATTCTGTAACTTGACAGTTTGAAAGTACTGCATCAAACTTAGATACCAAAGGATTACATGTGTTTACCATTTGGTCAATGACATGTGTAAAATATTTGCTTTTGTTTTTTAAGGAAAGAACCATTGCAAAGTTTTGGACAATTCTTCTAGCGGCGCTTTGCATTATGTTGATTCTTGCTGCTATTGTAAGCGGGATATTTTTTGCGAGTCGTAAGTTTTAGTTTCTTAATTTTTTTCAGAGTATTGCATAGTCTTTTTTCAATTATAAAGTGATTAATATACCTTGACAATCTAGTTTCTTTAGAATTTAAACTTTGATCAACACTCTTTGAATTGTACGCTGACAGAATGTACCGTGTATTCTGTAGAAAGAATTTATCTTCTTTCTTTCCAGGTTTTGATTTCGTGCACTTCAAAAACGCTGTGCGTTGTTTCGGATTGGCAAAAACTTTGATTTGTGTACCACGAGCTTTTAGAGAGCAACGTGTTTATATCCTGTTCATCAAGGATGCTAACTGCCTTCCGCTGTTGACACTAACTTCAGCATCATGCTGCAGCGCATTGCTTTCGATCCACTTTTTGAATTTGCAGTGCTTTCAGCTGGGTATTTTGTAAAAATTACCATCTTTTTCAGCGAATACACTCTGATTCTTGCAGAGCTTGTTCCGTCAACAACACGTCTTTGAGCATTCAGCTTATCCATTCAGCTAATACCTTGCGATTAGTACAGCCAGTGGCGTGCAGAGGAGGGGGGCGAAAGGGGCGACAGCCTCGAGCATCCAAGGCAGGGGGCATCCAAAGAGTGAAATTGCAAAAATTAAATTGCTGTAACCAGATTTTCCTATTGTAAGGAGACTAACACATGCTGCATGGATTTAATTTTTCGAAACTTGTTTTTATTGCCAATGCTAGTTTTTAGGTATTCAAACGCCAGTAATTCTCACATTCTTCAATACCAGGGATCTATACTCCAGGTGTGCGGCACATACCCAATCAAACTGATAATGACGTGACTTTTTCCAGATCGTACGATCAAAGGAAATTCATAAAAGAAGATTGAAAGATAATCATGGCCGTATAATTGATTTTTTGAGCCAAATTTCAAAACGGTCCTATTTCAACTTGCTTGATTTAGCTGACTTTTTGATGCATCACTATAGTTTCCCGTTTCGTTTTTTGATGTGGTAAACCTGGGTGTGCGCTAATACAGCCGAACACCTTTGCTTGCAATATATGCATCATTTTGAGCTTCGTCATTAATTGGCAGTTCAGGTGGATTGATCATACCGGCTCACACAAGCCCGTATCTGTTCTGCCCCCAGTAGACAGTATTTGTACATAGACAGTAACAGCCACAAAATGAAAAAANAAAGTTTTCTTGCGTACTTTGTGCGCATTCTTAATTCTTGTGTAGTTCAGCAAGTTTTAAACTGTCANTCCTGGGTATCCGCCATCNCAGCCGCGCCGCATACCTTCTCTACTCGATTGCTATTCAATGAGACATTCGNGCAGCTTGATGTTTTTGCAGTTGTGAACTGGCCTGTCGTAGCGTTGAGTGTGTTTTACTTCACTGTTTTAATGCTCTGTGTTATATTTTTGCANTTGTGAACTGCAAGCTGACGTTGCACTCATGGGCATAACTAGGTTATATGGCTCCCGGGACAAGAAGCAAGTTTGGCGCCCCTATGTTCGGCCTTGAGTTCTTTTGGAAGCAAATATACTGTATAGAAGAAAGTACTTGCGACATTGTTGGGACTTTCCGGCGCCCCCGCAGTCATTCAGCGCCCACCGCAGTGATTTGGTGCCCCCATAGTGATTCGGCGCCCGGGGAATTGCGCCCCCCTTGCCCCCTCGTTACGCCCCTGGTAGCACTAAGTGTGTTCTACTCCCTTGTTTTAACGCGTTGCCGGATATTTTTGCAGTTATCAACTGCTCTGTCTCAGCGTTGAGTNCTGTNTTTTGTTCCGGTCTCCTAACTTGGAGCGCTGATAATTATAATTCATGTTCATTACAGTGCGACATTGTAGAACAACGAGTAAGGATAGTGGGTGCAGAACAGGGTCTCAAACACGCGGCCCGCGATGTTTCTTAGACATTTTCAAATAATTGACATTTAAGTTATTTAGTTTATTCACCGGTGTTTGAAAGTGTTCGGCCAGCGAACGAACAAGTTCCATTTAAATCAGGGTTGGGGAACCTGCGGCCCGCGGGCCAAATCCGGCCCGGGTGAACATTTGATATGGCCTGCAACATAATTTTCGTGACTCAAGTTAGAGTACAACATCGCGTCAAAACGAAGTAGCATGATAAGCAGGTACTTAGACAGTAAGTCAAGAGAAGTCACTCTTCCTCACAGTTAGATAAAGGTCGATTTTTAACAAAAATCAATTGATTTTGCGGCCCGCCAGTGGTAATGCAAAATTCATGCGGCCCGTGATAATAAATAGGTTCCCCACCCCTGATTTAAACGAACGCAGAGACGGCTAGAAATGATTTGCCTATAACCCACTACAACTTTCGCAAGATATAAAGGTAAAAGCTATTTCTAGTAAGGTTCAGGTACCCCCAATGTTGCGTCAGCGTCATAATTTGACCCTCGGCTAGTCATAATGCGGCCCTCGGATTACGTTAAAAGCCCTCATTTGGTCCTCGAAACAATTTGAGTTTGAGACCCTGGTGTAGAATAATATGCATGTTGCGTCAACAAGCTTAGCCAAAACGTTGGTTTGCAAACGTGAATATAACGTCATGTTAACGTCACAAGCAGCGTATATTTAGTAACAATGACCACCATACGCCACTGCTCAATACTAGAGTTTGGTTGGGGGGCATACAGTCAAGAAGTCGCCCCATCATCACCAGACCTCTAAACGCCACTGAGTATAGCATATGACAATGTCCGGGTTGTATCAATTTACAGTGCAATACACTAAAAGTTAGGTTTGTAGTTACGGTGTGATGTACACAGCAGTGCATGAATGTTTTTAAGTGGAGAGATATTCCCAGAAAAGGCAAAACGATTATTGAAGGGTTGAGCATCAAGACTTTAAAATGTACTTCAAAAGAAGACGCCAATCTTGTTACTTCTGCTCTTTGGAGGCAAAAATCAGCATGTTGAGGCAAAAACCTGGACTTTGATAATTTTTATCATGTGTACCAGCTTCAGTTCTGCTGCATTTGCTTCTGATTTGAGTAAGGGTAGGTTGTGATGTGCAAATTTTGGTTCTAGTCTTTTATAATAAAAACTGCTCATGGCAGTATCCCTACGCATCAGCGGCAGATCCAGGGGGGGCGATTGGGGCGATCGCCCCCCCAAAAACCTACAAAAGTAACTCTTTTCACCATGATTTTGTACAGTTTAGAAAACAGCATTCGCGATATCAGGCCATTTTGCCGTCCATTGTTTTGTCACAGCAGTGTTGTGAAGTTGAAGTATACTTCATCTCTCTTACAGTAGTGAACCCGCAATGAGACTTGACTGCCAAATATTATTGAAATCGCCCCCCCTAAACTTTCTGGCTGGATCCGCCCCTGCTACGCATGGTAAAGTACTTTATTCAAATTGTATAGCATAATTTGCGAGCTTTGATTATTAAGTGGGAAAGGATAATGATTTTAATTTTCGCAGAAAAACCTGCAACAAGCATGTCTGCATATATCCAAGACACCTCTTCCAAAAGTAAGATGTTACGACTTTTGTAAATGTAGGACTTTGGTATCACATCAAGAAAAAATAAATTTATTTCAATAGTACCATATTTCAGCTCAGTAGCAAGAAAAGTCTCAACAAAATTTTGGAAGTTTTGATACGAGTATCTTGGTAAAGCTCATGTTTCCTCAGACGCCAACCTTTGAAATGTTTGAAGTACGGTACAAAAACTGCAATGAACTATAAATCAATAGGGCATAAATATATCTCTAAAACATTAATATAATATCATATCCTTCTATGATTGCAAAAAAATATTTTGTGGAAAACGGTACGTAAATTTTGTTCATTGTGTAGGTGTGGACTATTATTACTTCTATTACTGGGATGAGACACTTGACAGCGTCACGGAAGAACCAGATTCCATCTAAAAACGTCGGCAGCAGGAAAACGAAGATGTCTAAAAACGATTGCGATGAGCGAGTTATCTACATTGCTCAGACTTTCCATCGGGCTGAGAAATAGGAGATACTGAAGAAGATATTCTGTTTTTTTGTGAAAACGATTCGTGAAGTTTAGTGCAACGTGTCAAGCCTTTCCGATGAAAATGCTAAAAGTTATTGTAAAGAACATTGCAACAAATGTCTTGAACATTGCCAGCATAAATTTTATTGTCTAAAGGAGTGATTTCCAACCATTTTGCCCATGCCCAGCACCATCTCACCTCTAAAGCCTGATTGCCCCCATGTGATAATATATAAACATGATTTAAAGAGGAAAATCCGCTTCAGCTGAGAAGCTTAAAACACCAATACTTGGGTCTAAACAAGTTTTTAACCCAGACCTCGTCAGTCGGCCTGAATTCCCTCCTCTGCCCCACTGTGAGGCGTACGCCCCACGTTGGGAACGACTGGTCCGAAGACAATATTATGAGATTATCTTAACAGTTGAAAGAAATGCTTGAACTTCTTCACCACTGTAGAACTAAATTTGACAATTCTTTATCTTGGTAAAACTCCGCGTCTTCGACATCGAAACAAACTTTTAGTTAGTTATAGAGCTGCGTGCCACAATGTAACCAAATAGTGATGAGTATTGCTCCTCAAGTCAAAGAGCGTTTTCGATTTATTTTGCTCCAAAACTGGCCTGTTGCTTCTGTTTTACTATCACAAAGATCAGCCAGTTGGCTGATTGTAACTGGCATGCCACGTAAAGGAATAGCACTTTTCCGGGTTACACGAAAACTATTTTTTCAAAGCCAGGTGTGGTTTTAGTGGCGTGATTTCGTCTCCGACATAGCTTGGTTGTTTCTTGCGCATCCTGCAGAACCAACCGTTTAATAAAACCGTGAAAGGGTTCGAGACCACATAAGTCTGTTGCACCTGCAACATTCCTATGGCCAAATGCAGGTTTAAATTCAATGAAAATTGGTAGTTTTACCACTTCTTTGGATTTCTAGATTACTAATTTTTTTGATTTTGCGAAATTTTTCGTGAAACTAGTAAAACCTTTGATCATCACCAATAGTTTTAGCAACATCAAAAAGTCAGATTTACTGATGGCATCACAGGAGCATTCCGAATCTTTTGTTATGACAGAAATAAAATTTTTATAGAAAAAATGATGCTGGCTGTGGACGGACGCTTCCGGAGCTTGCACTATGTGTGACGTGTTTTGACAATGCTTCCTTAACTTTTTGTGCATGATTTTTACCGAATTGATGTTTTTTTCGCTTCTTTTGTTTGGTAGTGTATGTTCGCGTCAGATTAATCATTTTTGATGCTTTGTGGTTTGGCGGTGACTTTGCTGGACAAGTACAAAGTCTGCAGGAATGTTTGTTGTTTTCAGAGATGCAAAACGTGCAGCACATTAATTCTTGTTGGTCGTCTCTGGGTATTTGAAAAAGAAGTTTGTGTGTTATTGTTTATTTCTGTTGCGGTAAAGTACAGTTGGCTTCCAAGCATTGGAAGTCAGGGAAGATTTTGAAAGATTTAGTTGTTCAGTCTAAACAAACTGAACAAGTTAACGTGGGTCAGTTTTAGTGGTAATGCGCACTGTTGCGTTTTTACGCCTGTTGTGCTAGTAGATAATACATTCATATTAAAACGGACGATCACTTGTAGTATTGTATTCACTGCAATAATGAATTGGTAATAAACGTCTGTTTTTATCTTCCAGATAAACTTGAGTTCCANAAGCAATAACGANTATGTATTTTCATTGTAGGTGTGTTGATGTTGAAGATCATGAGATTACCTATTAGCTTGTTTACAAAAACAGTGCTTTCGCCACTGCTGCACCTCTGTAAACAGCCAAATATCGATGGCCTTGCTTTCTCCTCAAAAAATATACCTGATCCGCACCCATTTTCTGGCTAGAACGACACTCCTACACACAGTACTGGCTTGTGGACACTATGGTTTCTTGCAACCGTGGGTGGATGTGAATGGCTTTACAAAAAATATTAGTGTTTATTGCCAGGAGCCGAACTCGTGTTCACATCGCGGGTCGTGCAGACTGCAGACCAGTGTTTTTTAATCTTCGCAACGCCAGGGATTCCTCTATTCCTAAAGATATTGGCTTGGTGTCTGGGTTATGTCATGTGCATCTTAGGGTTAAAACACTGTGGCATTTCTTCTGGGGACCCCGTTAAGAACTACTGCTGTAGACTGGCAGCAAACGTCTACCAACGCATTGAAAATGAAAGGGGGGGGCAGCAGCATAATTTGCTTTGCAGGATCTCAACATTTTGCGACAAGATCTTTTTGCCTGCGAAGGTTATCGCACACGCTGAATAAACTGAGACGGTTACTGTAGGAAATAGGAAAACGTGAAATATTTCGCGTGATTCTAAGGAGACAAACGTGTCTTGTAGATAAACGGTATGTAAAAACAAAGTACATCATCGGATAAGGTCGTACACTGTGGGTAGGCCACGAGTGGCCTATGGGCCTGAATCAAAGTGACACCCTACATCATATTTGACCATTTTTAAGCACTGACTTCTTTGTTATAAAAGATCCATGACTTCAACAGAAAACCAATGGAACAAAAAGTACTACGATGAAGTGACGCACCCTGCAAGACCGTCACTAGTCTTTCTTGGAGAATGGGCCGTCACGAAGACGGACCACCAAGGTTGCGGAGTCGCAAGGAGTAGGAATTTTTTCGGTGGAGTCGGATTCTTAAGAACCCTAGAAGTCAGATTTTTTTATCCGGCACTGGAAGTCCAATTGAATCATTTTTTACATCGCACTCCTAAGTAGTTAGGAATCCCTGTTGAAATGGTGCAATTTCATTTGAAACTTTTATAGAAATATAGAATTCTTGCCGTGTACCACGATTTCGACTGATTGCTAGTTGCTACAAAATTCCTAACAGTCAAACTTCATTCACGTCATGTTAAGAAGTCGGTGTCAGAGTAGGAAATTTTGGAATGTTCGGAGTCGGTGTCGGAGTCCGCAATTTTGGTAAGGTCGGAATCGGAGTCGGACATTTTACCTCAGACTCCGCAACCCTGGGGACCACTTTCATAAATGCAATCCAACTTCAGTAGAAAGACAACATTTTTTGGAAAGGGCAATTTAATTTTCCCACGTAACCCGTTGCAACATTGTTTGGCGAAACGTTTTCTAAACTTTGCGCAAATGACCAAAAATAACCATCACCAGTCCTGATCTTAAAATCAAACCCAAATTATTCATATTCATCATCTTCATTTGATTTTTCATACTCTTGCCCGAACTTTTCCAAAGTTTTTTGGTTTTCCTTGCTCGAGAGCTCTGCCACAACCTATTAGTATGACTACACTTTAATCATTCTAAAAATCAAACTACTGAAGGATAAAGGCGAACACTAATTGGCAATGTATGCCAGGAAGCACATTTCTAAACTACGTCTTCAATAAACGATATATTTGCGTCTTTATTGAGGGCGCTAAGAAGAATCGTTGAGGTGTTATGCAACACAGCTAATCATGCATAGGTAATGCATGTTGCCATTAGCAAGATCTGCAGTATTTGACTATTAGAACTTGTAGTTGGTACCTCAGTATTCCTCGACTGAGGTCATTTTTAAGTGCCATTGTCGTTGTCTTTTAGTGAATTTTTTGACTGAAAATCGTTTGCGTACCCTGAGTCATACTACCAAGTAAAATCCAAAAAGTGCTGTACGCCCGGCCTGTATAACAAATCTGGTCTCTCAGGGAATTCGCAGTGGCACATAAGTTCGACGTCTACGCAGAGACGTACATAAAAAATTTACTGAAACATCCGTAGGTATGACATTCTTGGAGCACCGTTGATTCATTCATGGGGCGTCATATCTACAACCTGGCCCAGAACGAATCATGAGCTTTTCCGCCCGACCCTTTCCACCTTAAGGCTTGCAGTGCAGACCTCTAGACCCCAACTCCGGCCATGCTTTAAGTGTCTTATGCAGCAAAAAAGTCAAATGCAGTCTTTGGGTAAGGCAAGCTGCAAATATCTGTATTAGAACAGATAAGCTTGCTTTCTTTATAGGGCATTTTATGGTCAGTGGATACTCCGGCGGTTGTTGTTGCTCTTACTGCAACGCAAATGGCGAGAGTGTTTGTTCGCACGCTTTTTCACGAACTCTAACATCTGCGATTGAGCGACTGAAGACAAGTTATTCCCAATTCTTCAGCGATGTTAGCTTTATTTGAGTTTTTGCGAATTGTTTCCAGTGTTACTCCGGTTATTTTCATTACCTTTTACCAAGTAAAACTTTATCGGTATAGGAGGGTCAATGCTTTGAACTTCATGGGCCATTTATAACGTAAGTGACCCATTTTCGGCAAACTTTCGCTAATCATCACTTTTGACTTTATGATCCCAAATGACCCGAGAATCACGGTTTGCTCGTTACTGCAAGTGCAGTATAAACCTAGCCTAGACTGGGAGCCAAGTGTGTGCGAAACAACTGAGAGGAACAAGCTGTTTGGCAGTCGTCAGGTTGCTACGTCCTTGTGTTAACCAAGCAAGTTCAGTAAAGTTTCCCTGTGCGTTTGACACCTACTGTACATTACATCAGGGTTTTTTTAAGAAAAATGTTAGGAACCCGGTATGGATCTGTAGGGACCTGATTTCTCTGATTCTAGGGACCCGATTTTCTCTGATTTTAGGGACCCGATGATAATTTTATCTGATTCTAGGGACCCGATTTGAAATTCTAGGGACCCGAATCGGGTCCCAAAAACGCCTTAAAAAAACCTGCATTACATCGTAAAACATTCACTGCTGGCTTGAACTCCTAAATGCTTTTGGCAAGATCACTAAAACCGTAGCTACCCAAACACAATTCTGACCTCTTTATAACGTCGATTGTAAATTTCGCAATCTCCATCAAAATTCAAAGCTGATCACAGGATTTCGTATGCAGAATGAATAGCCACATTAGATCTCAGCAATGCATTTCTCAAGGCGACAATAGCAGCTGTCGTGCGATGTGCGACAAATTAGCTGACAAATCGGGATAAAATGTACTGCAAAGTGGTCAAAAGTTTTCGTACTGCAAAAACAAATAAAATCTACCTCCTCGCAACACGGGGATTGCATTGTAATGAATGAGATGATCGTGATGATCTTGTGAAATCCACCGAGTCAACGATATCAAAGCACAGCAGTGAAATAGCACAGGTGAGAAGTCAAGTTGCAGTGAACAGCGTTCATCGTTTTCTAAACATATGTCAGTGTGTCCTCCGAAAAGACGTCCTTTTATGCTTTGGATGCGGTGTTTTCACATTATTTGAGTCGGTAACTAAAACTCTGTTGGTAGTAGCTTATTTGCTTGGCACGCTATAGTGTATAAGCTTATCAAAAACAAAAGGTCTTCCTGGGGGTCTTGTTCGTCATATACATCGTATCATGTTGCAGTGGGTTGACAGCAAAAAACGCTACGCAATTACTTTGACGGCAGTGCTTTGTCTACTGTGTTGTTCAGATCGAGCACCAAGCACTTGGGTTAATGATGCGCAAAACACATCGATTCGTCAAAGTCATTTTGTTCTGTTTATACTTGTAGCCAGCGTTACCGAATTCACGCAGTGAAGGAAGCGTGCAGAGTGAAACGCTATTCACTGAAAGAAAGAGCTAAATCGGATATTAAATGTCAGCCAAGACCGGCTTACATAAAGAAGGACAAGGAAAACTTCAAAAGTCATAAAGAACATCATGAACAACTTTCAGTTTAATTTTAATTCACAGAAGAATGCAAATGAAACCATGTGATAACGGCAATGAAACCCTGTGGCATTTTGTTAACGAAACAAACGTATGATCTGCAATAGCTTCATAGGAATACGTGACCCACCGAGAAAACGCTCATCTTTCAGCAGCATCCGGCGTTAAAATGGAAGCTCGTTCGCATAGCAGAGTGTAGAACAGGCAGGTCAGCTGTTATTAGAATGTTGTTTTTGAGCAGCCAGCCAAACAAGTTTATGCTAATGGCAAAACAAACCTATTCAAATTTCACCTTTTACAACAAACCAGTTGCAACAACCTGCCGCCTTTGCTTTTTTAACGCAAATTATTTTTTTAGAGAAGAGCCGTGTAGTATGTTCAGTTAAACATGTTTCCCTTGGGACCTTTTACTGGCAACCATCTCCTAGCACAGGGGTTCCCAACGTTACTCAGACTATGTACACCTTCAGCAATTTCGGCAAAATGAGCATGTACCCCTAAAATTTCTTACCACAAAATATTTTATCGTTACTAATGATAGATATATTTAACAGTAAGAATATAAGTACTTCTGAAATAATATTCACTGATATATATATAAATATTTGGAAAAAGTCATATATAAATACATTTTCCCCTTCTATTGTTAACTTTAAAGTACCCCTAGGGGTACATGTACGCCAGGTGGGGAATCCCTGCCCTAGCATATTTACTTACCACAAAGCGATTCGCTTGTGATAAATCGACACATGAAAAGAATGTATTTTGGTAAGTCATTGATTATTAAGACTCACGCTCACGTGTGTGAAACTTCGGTAGAACTACACTGCTTTGACAAAAGCAAAATATATTTCTGAAACAGAGGTCTTTCCTATATTTCTGAAATCTTTTTGGTGCAATGCTGCCCACACTGGCAAACATGAAGATTGGTTTTTGATCGAAATCAACATAAATACCCTTATGACAACGAGTGGTCTTTTCAACCTTCTTGTTGTTCAGGAAGGTTAGAGCGGCTTGAGGAGAAAGCCATGATGCTTATTCACAGCATAACCAGTGTCAGATTAACAATAGCAAAAAATGTAGCAATTACTACGGGCCCCGCCCTTTTGAGGAGTCCGCACCGCCCGCGGTCCTTCGTGTTAAATTTGTTCTTCATAATATGCGAGGGGGATATTAATTAAATTTGTTATTTGTAATATGCTGCCGAATTGCAGAAATTTCTAGATGTTTCTTGATTGTAATTACATCACATTGATCTGTTCTGCATGCGACGTTACCTAGGGTGTAGTACTAAAAAAAGTGTAGGAACGCACCCAAAAGATTAGCCATTTTCAACAGAACTTCAAATTCAGTTTTCAATAAGTTGAAGTATACTCACTTTCATTGCACCACAAAAGAAAACGCGAAAAACGTGTGGGAACGCCGTTCCCACGCGTTCCAGACCCACTGCATCCCTGGCTTTACCTTTTTGGTACTTTCAAAATGATTTGGCCAGTGGTGCTAAATCTAGGTTTTGCCCCCAGATCTACGGTTTTCAATGTCTTTCTGGGTTTTTCTTCTGAAGATCGGGGGATTTTTAATTTAACTGCGTAGCGGTGATTTTAAGATAGGGTGTGATTTGTAATACATCTCATTTCTAGTCTCATCTTTCTTTGTTTTGTTTTATCAAAGTACCTTAATCTTCAGCATAACTACTGATGAACAAGCAACTGACACCGTATAAGCTGTAAATATTAGCTACTGTAGGTGCAATGACCTCAAGTGACAAAGATACTGATGAAGCAAGCCCAAAGCAAAAGATCAAGCGGTACACATAACATTTTTATGGTAGAGTAATTGGAAGATCCAGATCTCAAAGGTTAGGTACAGAAGGACACTGGGTATGAAGATTCAATTATTGTAAAATGCTCCCAGATCACCGTGAGAAATCCAAAAAAGTCCGTGTTACTGGGATATGATAATTCCGATGGACACAAAATTTCATCATCAAAGTTACAATATATATTCACTGGCACATTTTGTGACTTACAGATGCTCAGGTATAGTAGATAGTGGAAAGATTCACCTAATTTTATATCTACTTGGAATTTTCTGTTAAAACCTGTTTTGTTGGGGGGAGCCTATGGGTTGTTGAAAATATCTGATTACCAGCCCTGAAATTGACATCTACTCACTATAGCCATTGGGTAGTGTATCTGGACTCTTCTTTTAAAAATGTGGGAAAATGATTTGCGCATTTATTTAATTCTCATGGTGACCAGCTGTGAGCACCATTAGAAAAACAAGCTGATCATCCTGATTTTAAAGAGTACAGAGCATGAACGTCTGTGTGAAATATACCCTACCAATATCATAAACAAATTCGCGATGGCAAAATCTAGACATTGCAATACTGTAGTAGTTTGCTGCTTTTGACAATCGACTGCGACATTTTAACGGGAGACGAGCGTCCTCACGGGGGCGCCAATAAATTAGCAGGCGGGAACGAGCCCTTACGAGCTCTACAACATGGAAAGTTTGATTAATAAATTTGCCAAGAAACACGTTTGTTTTTAATTTTATTTAATGTCAAGAGGGCTTGAAGCAAAGGACAGGTATATAAGGGGGGGCGTGTTAGAAAAAGGGTTAAGAATCACTGTTTTAGATGTAGCAATTATCAAATTTGTTGATGAATTTAGCTAGAAGATCTGATTGGTGTCTCTGTGCTGTGCTTGTGAGCTGTACATTATACACTAAGATACTCCTTCTAGGTAATAAGATACGCATATGCGTTTTTCGTGATAAAGGTATGTAGCTCATAATGTCCACCAGCTGCTATTTAGGACCACGTTTTACGTGTTTACGAAATTCAGTATGTCTAAATGGTAGTCACGTGGATGCCCACAGTTGCTCACTTGTTCAAGTGTATTTTTAAATTAGGCTCCGCGAGTTTAATATGCTGCAGGCCCTGCGTTACCTTAATCCGGCACTGAGCATAACCGAAAATGTTCAGAATAATATTTGATATGAAATCTCAGCTCGGCCTTTGAGAAAATATTGGTTCCTAACTGATCCAGGGGTATTACTATTCTGCTGTGTGAGCCATACTAATTTCAATTTGGCCTGCAGCATATTAAACGCACGGGGCCTAACCTCAATGCAGCCAACGTGCACTACCAAAAACGATTCGAATGAAATGCATCTGATGGCGGAAATGACTGTGAATGTGTGAAAATGTTTTGACTTGTGAGTTTGCCCAGTGCTTTGTTATCTAAATCAGGGTGCTCCAAGTCTGCGAGAACAAAGGGCCAGCACAATACGGTATGAGGAAAAGTTTGCGGGCCGCAAAGAGAGTAACTCCAATGCAATTAAAAGACTCGTTTGCTGTTCTAATAGTCCCAATTCTTGCTGCACGCCTGAAGCAATTTTTGATTTTAGGGTAATTTTTAAGTTTTCTGTTTGTTTGTTTGCGACTCAAAATAGAGATTTTCTGCTAGAAAAAAGATACACAACGCAACATCAAAATAGGAAAAGCACTTTTTTGGTTTCATTTATAAAGTCAATGTCCGCTTTAACACTAGAAGCCCTGAAAAAATCTTTACCTACAAGGACGAGTGCGGTCATTTTTGACCTTTCATTTGTAAAACCGTTTACGAACGTTTTCCTTCAATTTACTTCAAATGTTGCATTGAAACAAACCAGTCAATGATATCTGCGTGTTTTTGCAAGGTGAAAAATCAGCCCACGCAGAAAAATAAATTGTTAACAAAACATTCTGTTAGAACTTAGTCAGCACAGTTTTAAAATATCTATCCAGCTCCTGGTTCTCAGCAGAAAATCAATCAATTTGTGCTCCATTGTTGCGCAACTGCGTTGATGGTTACAGAAGAAACTCTACTGAAGAAACAATCTCCTGACACGCGCAAGTCATAGGAAAAGTCAGGAGTATGACGAAGTAAATAGCAACAACAATGAAAATCGAAAAGCAAAAATTAAAAAACCGTCAAAAATGACCGCACCGGGCTTCTGGTGTTAATTTCTGTAGTCGGCAGACGCAGGCAGGCATCCAGGTTTCATCAGCCATTCTCTTTTGTGTGTCGCTTTTCAATCGCTTCATAATTGAGAAGGCACTTTCGCAAATTACGAGCATGGAGCGCATCTTCAATGCAGTCTCTTAGGATGGGGCAATTATCCGGTTACCCCCCTGATTGCGGGCCTGGTAATCCTTCAATTCTTTCAAAATTGCTTTCCTAGAATTTTCGTGGGATTTCTCGTATTTATACTTTCTCGTCTTTGGCGCTGTAATCTCTCTTTAAATAAAAACACTTTCGGAACGGATATTACTTGCAAGCAGGGTTGCGGAGTCGGTTTCGAAGGCGCAGGGAGACGGAGGTTTTTGGATGGAATTGGAGTCGGATTCCTAACAACACTAGGTGTCGGAGTTTTTGTCCCACTCTGGAAGTCCAACATGATCATTTTTACATCACACTCCTAAGTAAGGAATTCCTGTTGAAATGGTGCAATTTCTTATGAAACTTTTGTTGAAAAAGAGAATTCTTGCTGTGTACCACGATTTTCATTGAGTGCTAGTTGCTTCAAAATTGTTGACAGCCAAACTTCATTGACATTATGTTAAGGAGTCGAAGTGGAAAATTTGAAAAGGTCGGTGTCGGGAGTCAGAAATATTGGAAAGGACAGAGTTGAAGTCGGAGATTTTACCTCCAATCCGCAATCCTGCTTACAAGCTCACCAGACACTGTGGTTTGCCACCGTTATTGACGAAGAAATACCTTTCCTCCCAGCTAGAATTGAACTTTCTCTTTTCCTCTGACACTTTTCTTTTGACACTCATTTTTGTTAAATTGCTATACTTGACTTAATATTACTTCCACAATGCACATCTTCTAATCTAACCGGCAAATTAGTTACAGAGTCTATGCTTACAATAAAGATAAAAATAAACGCATGGTTTTTGGTCACAGAGCAATGGAGTGCTAGCCTAGAGTTCAGCTACTGAAACGTCATAAATTTTAAAAAGATATTGCTATTCCCTAATAATCACATATTGACCTGCACTTCATTGATGTGTTACTTACAAGGGCTGTGTGGCTAATACAATGTACAGTATATATGACTTTGTGCATTATACGTCATACAGAAAACGTTCGTGGGCCGCACGAAGCCTGTCCGCGGGGCGCATGCAGCCCGCGTGCCAGTGTTTGGACCACGCTGATCTAAATGATCAAGGCTCTGAGTCAACAACGTGTTCTTCGAAACTCTAAATTAAAAAGCTTGATCCTAAAACGGTTAAGTTGTTTAAACTACTGCAAACGAGGCAAAAACAAAAAACACAGTAGTCGGAAATGGTTGTGGAACTATTTATGCAGATGCCATCCTTGTCTTGCACAAAATGTAATAAAATATACGTTAAGACAACTCAAAAAATATCTTGCTTGTAGCTCTAACAAATTTTCCCTTAATAGATGTTTTTGAAAAAATAACTTGGGCCCATTCTGTTGATATACTGCAAATTGAAGTTACGGGATATGAAATATTTTTACATCCAAGTATCTTAGACTCTTATTTTGAAATAGTCATTTACCAGCAAAGAAGCAGTCAGTACCGATGTCATGGAGTAGGCGTCCTCAACTTTTATGCTCATATAGTCATTTTTTTTCCATTTATTTGAGGCTCGCACTCATGATGCTTTCAATAAAAACGTTTTTTCTGTAACGTTCACCAACATGCAATATTAACTCAAACGGAGCGGTTTATTGCAGAAAGAAAGTAAACTGCACAGGATCAAAGCGTGCAGAAAATTGACAGCTCCGAGGTGTAGGAACCTAGGATCGTTGAAGAAAGTCAAGTGTTTCAAAGATATATACAGATTGTTTAAATTAACCAGTTGCATTTCTATTCGTTACGTGTAACCATTACTTTCCTATTTTCGAAGCACAAAACATTGCTCATTCATCAAAAATAATGCAGATGATGTTTGCAATGATATCAAGAAAGTCAGAACAAAGCTGATCCCACAACAAGTGAGACCTTCTATTTTCAGTGATGCAAAGGTTAGGTTTGTCGCACACCAGAGGTTAGGTTTGTTGTTTAGAAAATCCTCTTCCTGTGATGTTATAGTGAGCTTCTAAGCTTTCATGTCTCTCTTAACTTGTTTGACATATTAAAACAATCAATGCTACCAGCCGATTTGATGTTCCTTTCTTTAGCAAGAATTAATTTTGTTTGAATAAAGCAGTCAGCCGAATTTCAGATACAAACCGTTTGCCCGGGTCATGGTTGACTCAAAGTGTGCCCCAAACGAACATGCGCAAAGAGGTGATACCGATCATACATTTTTCATACACACCAGAACCTTAAAAGTGTTTCAGGCTCGCTGAAAAAGATCATTTTGCATCTTAAGCATGTGTCAGGACTCAGGAGTATCGGTCGCTCTGTTTACGCAGTGTAAATACCCCTTGATTTTGTAGAAACAAGCCTGACGCTTTTCTCTGACATACTATTCTGTGGAAATAGCTGTTAACAATGGGTTCTGCTATACCTTAGCATACGACGAATAGCTGTCAGAGAAGCCGAGGAGACATTGTTCAAAAGTCATAATTCTTCGTTGCTGAAAAAGAGTCATTAACCTTCGACATCTACAAATAGCTAATGTGAAATGTCATCTTTTGTTACGTGCTGTAACTCAAGACTGGTAGGGCTATTGTCAGCCATCTGTNTTTGAAAAATGAAGCACATGTGTTATTTTTGTTGCGTCATGCGTGCAGATCAATCATCTTGCTTGTCGTAGTGCTAGTGTAATCTTCCAATAGCAACCTTGTCCTTCGCATCAAAGTCAGCAAACAAGGTATTTGCCAGTGCTAGAACAAAGTGAGGTCCTGAAAACGTTTTAGAAAGAATGATCTGTGTTTGCGAATCTTTAAGACATCATTGAATGCAACGAACCTGGTCAACATCGGACGAAACTATTCCGATGGAAAACAAACAGCCATTGCCCAGTCTCACTTCACCGAATCTGACTGAAGACAAACATGCAGCTATACCTTTAAGTCGTAGATCGGTAAGTTTGCAGTATGAGTTCTGAACACTCATACACAGCTTAACCTTGGAAAACTATATGGTTAGAGTATCTGCAGATTCGTACTGTGAGCAGTAAAGCCTCAATTAATGAAAATACGCTATTTTATTCGACTTTCGACATAGTCCTAAGCCTACACCTAACATGTACAATAGCCAAAGGACTACCGTTACACAGGGGAATCTATCAGGGGCGGCCAAACTGCGGCTCTGTGAGCTTTCCGAAAAATTATATATTTGTTCTTTATTTTTTATTTCTATTTGGAAGTGTAAAAATATTGTAAAATGGTACTGTGGTAGCTAGCGTGCTGTACAGTTTTACCGTATTTTTGGGACCATAAGGCGCACCGGATTATAAGGCTCATTAAATGAAGCAAAACTTGGTAAGTCAAACTGTATTCAACTCTCACAATAACTCCCGAGTGCCGGAGTCGCCATTGGGAGTTTAATCTGTCATTACATACAAAGGAGTTTAATCTGTCACACATGCCTAATCCCCTAGACACGAATAGAATAAAATAAAAGTTGTAAGCGTGTTTGATTCGGCGTGCGCCAATGTAGTCAGGAGCCTCGCCGAGTTATACTATCTGTGGTATGTGCCATAGGCGTAGCCAGGGGGGCTGGAGGGGCCATGGCCCGCCCCAACTTTTTAGAAAATATAGTCATATTGTGCTTTGAGAGGCTTTTTCCAAACAAAATAGTGTTATTCGCCTAAAATCATGCATTTTTCCCCAAAAATTTTTGGCCCCTCCCAAATTTTTGGGCTGGCTACGCCACTCGTGTGCTGCTCATTGCAATTGTTGTTGGTTTATCACGTAACACGGTGGTCTGTTTACAAAAAAATCGTACAGTAAGTAGCAATTAAATAAATAGCACCCTTTACCACATAAAATTGGATCTAGATGAGAAAACACAACCAGATTCATACATTAGGCGCACCGCACTATAAGGCGCACTTTCGATTTTTGAGAAAATTAAATGATTTTAAGTGCGCCTTATGATCCGAAAAATACAGTACTTTTGCACGTCGTTTCAAAAAGAATTATGATGTCATAGTCGAGTAGATTGCAATAGATTCGTGTTTTAGATTTTTATGTTGCGGCTCTTTATAACTTGGGTTTTACGATATGCGGCTCATACATATAGCAGGTTTGGCCACCCCTAAAACTTTTTCGCTATAGCCAGCCGCATTATGTTTATTTTTATGAAGTACGGCCGCCAGTGAGTTCAATGTATTTTTATTTTTTGCATTGTTTCCGTTGTGCTTGCAGACACTGTGCCTAGCCTACTTTCACACGTCTGTTTGTCCGTCTTTCTACTAAGCATCTTCATACAGACATTTACAGTCCACAAAGAGTTTGTATTAATGCACGGCCGCCATAACAAATATTTTTAATTGCATGTGCACGGCCGCATAAATTAGATAGATGGTCGCAGATTGTGCAGTCTAGAGCGGGGGTGGGCAATTAATTTGGCTCGGGGGCCACTGTCCGAAGGCCGCATACAGCTGAGGGCCGTACCTTCTAATGGAAATTGAAGCAAATCTCGGCTTAAGTTAGCCACAGCACTAACGTTTACTGTGATGAGTTGGAGTATATTTCTGATTGGAAGATTTTCCTGAATGCTTCCGCGGGCCACTGAAAACGCTGTGGCCGGCCACATGTAGGCCGCGGGCCGCTATTTGCCCACCCCTAGTCTAGAGTCCTGTGCGGGTTGAAAGTTTTTGTCCGCGCCTGCTCCGCACCCGCAGGAATTTGAGAAATCTTGACCGCTCCTCCCCGCACCCGCAGACTTCAAAACCGCCCCGCACTGTTTCGTTCCCAAACCTGCACCTGTCACTGTGTGTCTGAAAATCACTATAAACTCGTGGAATATGTTACATCGCTAATGGCAATTTATTCAGGGGTGCATTTCAAAGCCAAAGTAAGGTCTTGAAAAACACTACAAGGTAAAATTGTTCAAGTAACTTAACTCCATAAGTGAAAGAAGCAAGGAATCAATCACAAATTTTTAATAGGTAATCGATTTCACGTAACACTACGCATAGTCAGTCCTATCATCTTATTCAAATAGAATCTTTTCAAATAGAATCACTACGCATCGTCAGTCCTATCATCTTATTCAAATAAAAGGTAAAATTATGAAACCTAGTCAAACTTCAGCGCTTCTTTCTCAGAGCACTGTTGAAAAAGAGTATGTCGATCACTGAGGAACTCTTTCAAATTTGCTCTTCTGCTATTCGTGACATGATCATCGTTAAGAAAGAGTCCTTCATTAGCAGCGCTGGTTTCCATCACACAGAACGTCTTTACAGCAAGATCACTGAAAGCTGGAAACTCCAATCTGTGGTCTCGCCACCAATTTAGAATGTCTGTACAGCTATGTCAAACCCGAAGCCCGTATGTGGCCCAGTAAGCTTTTCATTATTGTGTATGTACAATACGATAGCCAGACTTTATTTTTATAATCTCAAATTTGACATTTTCGATGCAATGGTCTTTAGTGCCTGCTTGTCATGTACCACGCACTGGTAGCTTTCCACTTGTCCGTAGCATCACAGTTTGGAGAGATCAAAAGTACCATAGAGTCGTTACCTTTGCTGTCAGTATTAAATTCTCTCACTAGCTTTAAACTAAAGTTTGGTTTGCTAACATGAAATTAAGCCATTCAGCGTGCAGCCCTCACGAAGATGGTGACATAATTTCTGACCCAGGAAGGCAGGGTTGGGGAACCTGCGGCCGCGGGACAAATGCGACCCCGTGAACATTTGACATGGCCCGCATCAGAATTTTCGTTACCCAATTTAGAGTACAGAATCACGTCAAAACGAAGCTCCATGATAACCAGGTACTTGAGGTAGGATGTAATAAGAAGCCTCCATCTCTCATAGTAAGATAAAGGTAGAGTTTTAGGATAGCCTATAATCAGTTGTTACTTGCCGCCCGCCAGCAATAATCCACAATTTATGCGGCCCGTGATAGTCAATAGGTTCCCCGCCCCTGCAGTAAGTTTATCAGTTGGCAAAGCTGCTTTGCACCTCTGTACCACAAGCTCTCTGTGACATTAACTTATTTGCTCATGTCACTTTCACATGCATTGAGTCAACATCCAGTAATCCGCACAATGAATTTCTTATCCCGGGCCCGTCCCGCACCGAGTTCAACCCGCGCCTGTCCCGCACACTCACGCGTAACTCTGCGGGTTCCCGCATCCGTCCCGCAAACGTGAGTACCCGCAACCCGCCGCGCGCAGGACTCTATTGTGAACCTATTGTGTGGTTTAACCTGCGCAAGATCACACTGCGACAAACGAGAACGGCGATTTATTGCAGACAGTAAACTTTCAACACTTTGCTTGAAATTAGAAATCAAATACCGTTATATCATTTTCTCAAACCGCTGTCTAGTTTTGTTGTTCGCTTTAAATGCTGTTGCAATTATAAGAAAGGTGACTTGGTTGTCACATAGTTTGTCACCACGCAGAAGCAACGTATCTCTGAAGCAGATTTTGCACCGATGTCGCTGTGTTGTGATAACTTATTTTATGTCATACGAAACTAACACAGACACTTTTATCAACAAAGTGAATTTACTGTTTGCCTTAAGTGTATCAACTAACTTGGCTTTGTCTAATCTCCCTACAAATGCATTGGCAGGATTCTTCGATTCTGAAAGTAGTGGCCATTGTGTTTCTGGCGTTTTTTGGAGTTGCTGCTTTAGCTGGAATCATCTATGGTATCTACGCAGCAGCTAGTAAGTATAGTCATTATTGCATGGATTTTGGCATGCAGGTGCGAAGGATTTCGAAAGTATCACGAACATTTCACTTTAATAGTTAGGCATAAATGTTTTAGCGTTTTTACAATAAATATTTCAGCATAAGGTTTCACTACAGGTAAGCAAATAAACTGTTTATGATATTCCATCACTACTGTGGCGTTGACCATGGTTTTGAATCCAAGAGATCTCCAGTTCAACCCAAGACCAGATTTCTTGATTTATGGACTTCTTAACCGTGCTCAATTCCCTGCAAACTATAGAGGTCAAACTGGAGAATCGAGTTTCAAATGTATAGCAGGGATGCACAACCTTTTCGCTATTGCCGGCCGCATAAAATTTATTTTTGTGAATGAATTACGGCCGCCAGTAAGTTCAAGATATTTTTGTTTTTTGCATTGCTTCTGTTCTGCTTGCGTACACTGAGCCTAACCTGTTTCTGCACGTCGGTATGGTCGTCTATTGACTAAGTAACGTGATACAGTAGACAAAATAGTTTTAATTGATGCAATTTTACTTAATTCACTTTTAATTAATGCACATAACGTTATATTTAAAATTGTTCACGGCCGCAATGTCCACGGCCGCAAAAATATTTATCGAAGGTCCACGGCCATAGGTGTAGCCAGGGGGGTGGGCCAAAGGGGTTATCCCCCGCTGTAAGACTCAAGCCTTTACTTGATAATGTTTTTCACCTGCCGAACTGATATTTTAAACTCTCTAACCATACAAAACCTTGTTTTATTTAGCTGGATAACGACGTACGACACTGAATGCGAAGATGGTGAAGAACTATACCCGCTGGATGCAATCTGCTGATCATAGTCTTTCTATAGGAACAATGTCGGATGAAACAGTAGTTAACTAATGTCTGAAGCAACTGTGATTCGTCAGAATCAAGGGGTGCAATTGGTCTTCCCCAAATGGCATGTAAAAAAGGTTTTAAACCACAATACCGATGTCATGAACGTGAGAAAGCATAAAGCGAGTTCACCTGCATTGCAGTACTTGCCCTCTGCACGCGTGCACCGATGAGTCAGTCAGGTCAATTGCATTTTTTGCAAGATGAAGAAAAAAGCGTAGATCAACAAAAAAGATTACGAGGATTGGCGAAATGACCGCGAGGTCAACACGTCAGGCAACCCTTAAAAAGAACAAAAAGAAAGGCAATCAGAAGAATATGGTTATCGCAAAGAAATAGAAAAGGAAACACACACACAAAAGAAAAACACAAGATGTACAACAGATCAAGTGCAAAAGCGTCACAAACATCGAACTGCAACTAGCAGCGGTACAAGCAACGAACCAGTTACTAACAAAGACGGATTTGCCCGCTTCGAATGAAGCAAATGCGCGCATAATACCAGGAATCAATTGAATTTATATTTGAAAGAGGGGCTGCTTATATATAAAATGGTACGGTCTGTTTAATAAGTCTTTCGAAGTGTCATTTTGGCGTTGTTGTTTAACTGTTTTGCATCCATAAAGGAACAATCAGTAGCTTATTATCCAGTTGTCCTGCATGAAACTTATGATATTTGGATGTGTATTCATGTTCATCTGTGATTTCTTTTGGTAACATCTGACTGCATATCTTATACATGTATTTTGCAAGTTCGTGTTTATATATGTTTTGTATCTCCAAAATATAAATAGAAAGATGCATATCTTTTAAGAATATATGTTCATTGAAGTGAAATTTACAGACATTGTGTATAGCTCGGTTATTTAACTTGACTAAAGAACCTAACAACGTATTATTTGCAGTGCTCCAAATAAGCTTTGTGTAGTAGTGGTGACAATAAACAATAGAGAAATAAACTTTACGAAGCAGATCTAC